>Ga0070658_10002071_pt1 | contig 16828 bp, 7 predicted proteins | sample KBSC13metaG_FD_64664 | JGI IMG/M metagenome (GOLD analysis project Ga0070658, IMG submission 64664) | Corn rhizosphere microbial communities from Kellogg Biological Station, Michigan, USA - KBS C1-3 metaG | ecosystem: Host-associated > Plants > Roots > Rhizosphere > Soil ...
TGGTCAATTTCACGCGCGGTGGACTCAACACCTTGACGCTGACCGGGAACAACAATTCCTCGGGCATCTTCACGTTCAACGGCGGCACCACCGCGATCAAGGACGGCGGCTCCCTCTCCGGCGCTTCCGGCCTGGTCATCAACTACTCCGCTCTGCAACTGGATAACACCGGTACGATTCAACTGGATCGGATCAACGACACGGCCGCGGTCACTCTGCGCGGCGCGTCCCTGACCTATCTCGGGCGTCCACAGACGAATTCCATGGAAACGATGGGACCGGTGACGGTCGCGGAGGGCTATTCCACGATCACGGTGTCCAACAGCACGACGCCGCTTTCCGAGGCGCAACTCACTCTGCAAAGCCTCGCCCCGGCGGTATTGACCGCGGGCACGGTGGATGCGGGGACGATCAACTTCGCTTCGTCTTCGGGCGTTCTCGGTTCGATGGGCAGCGCCGGCCGCGTGCTCATCTCGAGCATGACGCCCGCGCAGACGGCGACGCTTAACAACACCCACATGCTCGGCGGCTGGGCGGTGGTCGGAAACGATTTCGCCAGCTACAACACCACTTTCGGCATCGGCGCTCTGGCGGGCGTTGGCTACGCCGGTTACGACGTCGTCAATGCCACCGCGGGCAACGGGTGGTTGGCCTCTTACGGGGAGAACCAAAACCTCCTCGTGACGACCCCGTTTACGAATGCCCTGCCAAGTCCCGGCATCACCATCAATGCGCTCAAGGTCGGCAACTTCACATTCTCCATCGCCCCCGGCGCGGTGCTCAATTTGAAGAGCGGCGGATTGATCCTTTCGGGCACGAATGCGGCCATGGACACTCCCGGAGGCGGCGGCCTGCTCACCGCGGGCGGTTCGACCGCGACGGGAACCGGCGTGGCGCCGCTGTATCTCTGGAACAGCGCGAACACCTACGTCATCAATTCGATCATCGAGGACAACCCGATCACGAATGATGCCGTGCGGGTGGTAATCAACGCCCAGTCCGGGGCCATCGCCCTTACGAACTCCGGCAACAGCTACTCGGGTGGCACGGTCGTCAACACCGGCACGCTGACCCTCAACGCCCCGTCTTCCACCACGCCGGTCATTCCGGTGGGCGGCCTGACGATCAACGGCGGCGCGGCCGTGACGATGACCGTGGCCTCGGGCCAGATCAACCCGTTGAACATTGTGACCGTGAACGGCCCGGGCACACTGAACCTCTTCGCCAACAATTCGCTGACGGGCCTGGTCTTCAACAACCTCGGTGGCGGCACCGCCGGCAATTCGGTCCCGACGGTCAGCTCCACCTCCACCTTCGCGGCCGACGGCTCGACCCTCGGCACGCTCACCTTGACGGGCGCCACGGCCATCACCGCGACCTCGAGCTATGTGGGCGCCACCTCCGTGCTGAACGGGCGCGTGACCTTGGGCGCCGGCGTGACCACCTTCGACATCGAGCCGATCGTCATCAACGGGCTCACCACGACCATCAATCCGTTGGTCTCCAGCTTGAACATTCTGAGCCTGGTGGGAACCACGCCGGCCATTCACAAAACGGGCGGCGGCGTCCTCGGATTCACGGCGGCCGGCACCTACACCGGCGACACCTTTGTCGATGCCGGCGGAATCATGGTCGCGGGCGCGAATGGCGGTTCGCGCTTCTCGGAATACCACCTGGCAGACGGGACGTGGTTCAATCTCAACGGGCAGAACACGACGATCGGCGCCTTGAGCGGTTCCGGCACGGTGCTGAATTCGAGCACCACGGGGACGACCTTGACGGTGGGATTCGACGATCGTTCGACGGCCTTCAGCGGCCAGTTCGTGTTTCTCAATGCGTCGAGTCCGACCGTGACCAACCTGACCAAGATTGGCGCGGGCACGATGACCATCACCTCGCAGGCGGCGCCTACGGCCTCGACCGGCACGCTGACGGTGAACCAGGGTGGCGTGACCTACAGCGGCGCGGGCACCTCGGCTTTCGGCATCAAGCTCGTCAACACCGGTGGCACGATCACCCTCGATAACTCCGGCACGAATGTGAACAACCGCATGTTGTCGCCCAGCTTCCGGTTCGGCGGCGGTACGCTCACGATCAAGGGCAACAGCACTGCGGCGACGACGGAGACCATGACAACCAGCGTGCAGAATGGCGGTGGCACGGTGAATCTGGTGCCTGATCCCGCGAGTGCCGTCACGCTCGAGAATCTCGGAACGTGGAACTATACGACCGGCGGGACCTTGCTGGTTCTTGGCGCGAATGCGGGAGTGGGACTCGCGCCTACGGCGGGCCAGGCCGCCTTTCACTGGCCTGCGATGAACTTCAGCGGCCAGGGTGTCGGCACGAATGGAACGAAGACGATGCGGGTGCGACCGGACATTGTGGTCGATCCGTTGGCCAATGATTTTGCGGAAACGAGCCCCGACATCGCCTTCGCGACCGTGGATTCCGTCACGGGCAACATGCGGGCGCTGGTGGCGGGCGAGATGGAAACCGTTTTGCCGACCAGCGGCACGACAGGCAACACGACCAACTACTCGCTGCGTACCAATACAGGCCTGCTCGCGAATCAAACGTCGAATACCCTCCGCCTCGAAAGCGGCGGCGGGGTCAGTCTCGGCAACGGCGCCGCCTTTGGGCTTTACGGCGCGAACGGCCAGTTGGTAACCGAGACGCTAAACACCAGCGGCATCCTCGCGCTTGCGGGAAACACCGGCATCAACGTCGGCGCCCTGGCCTCGACGGCCAACCAGTATTTCATCTGGACGGCGGGAGCCAGTACCACGCTCTCGCTCTCCGGGTACCTGACCAGCCCGCAAGGCCTCGTCAAGGCGGGTAACGGAACGTTGATCCTGAACACGCAAGAGCTCTACACCGGCCAAACGTCGATCAACGACGGCAAGCTGGTCTTGAATGGCGGCGACAACACGCTGCTCGTCACTCCCACGGCGGCGGCGCCGACCCTGGCGACACTTTCCGTCAACGGAGGAAGCGTCGACTTGAATGGCTTCAATCAACTCGTGGGCCAATTGACGTCGAGCAATGCGGTCGGCGGCATGGCCGGAACGGTCACGAATAGCAGCCTGGGCGCGGCGGTGAATTTCACGACGGCCACCTCATCGAGCACCACCTTCGGGGGCACGATCAGCGGAAACCTGAATTTCGCGAAGTACGGTTCTTCGGCCCTCACGCTGACGGGCGCGAGCGACTACCGTGGGACCACCGTCATCGGCGGCGGCACCCTGACCTTGCGCGACACCGGCGCGCTGACCCAGACGAGCGGGTTGCAGCTCGTAGGCGCCATCCTCCAGATCGACCAGACTGGGACGAATGTCTCCAGCGATCCGGTGCGCATCCCAACGACGACCGCCATCAGCATGCTCGGCGGCACCCTGCAACTGTTGGGCGGTTCGTCGGTGGACTCCACGGCGACGTTCGGCACGGTGACTTTGCTCGGCGGCCAGAACACCTTCACGAGCACCGCGGCCCAGAACGTGGCCGCCACGGGCGCGATTACGATCGGCAATTTGGTCACGAACTCGACCACCAGCCGGAGCACGGTCGCCTTCACCTCGACCAATGGCGCGCTGGGCCTCGTGGGCTTCAACAGCAACCGCATCTTGCTCACCGCGGTGGATGGCGTCTCGTCTTCTTCTCCGACGTTCCTGACCAATGGCATCATCGGCGGCTGGGCGACCTCCAACAACGACTCGTTCGCGACCTATACCGCGACCGGCGTGGCCTCGATCGCGACCTACACGGCGACGGACGTGACGGCGGTCAGCAGCCCGTTCGCCAATGTCACCGACAGCGCCTCCCACACCGTGACGAGCCGTCTGGTCAACACGTGGAGGCTCAATCCCACGGCGGCGCAGACGCTCACCTTCGGCAGCCTCGGCACCGCATCCGTGGTGACCTTCGGGACGGGTCTCCTCACCACGAGCACGGTCGCCAGCAACTTCGTTTCCGCCGATCCCAGCTCCGCGATCACGGTGGATGTGCCCGGAACCGGAGCCGGCAACGGCACCTTCTGGCTTTATACCTACAACACGGGAACCACGACCATCGGGGTGCGGATCGCCGACGAGGCGGGCGCCAACACTCCGCTCGATACCACGGACGACAAGACGCTGACGCTCGTGAAGGGCGGCAACGGCACGCTGGCCCTGGCGCCGGCGGCGTCCTACGCGAAAAACGCGACCACGGCGGCAGGCTCCCGCGTGGTGACCGGAACGGACACGACCGGCCTCCAGGTCGGCATGGTCGTCGGCGGGTCCAACTTCGCACCCGGCACGCGCATCACGCAGATCATCGATGGCAGCTCGTATATGGTCGATGCCCTGCCGCTTGCCGGCGGAACATTTGCGACGGCGCTGGGCAACTCTTACTCCGGCGGGACGATCGTCAATAGCGGCACGGTCACGCTGAACAGCGGCGTCGCCAATGTCGCCCTCATTCCCGGCGACCTCACGATCAACAGCGGCGCCACCGTGACGATGGTCACGAGCGCCGGCCAGATCGCCGCCACGGCTAATGTCGCGGTGAACAACGGCAGCACCTTGAGCCTCGTGGGCGACAACACGCTCAAGAGCCTGACGTTCGGCGACTCGGGTGGCGCGACGAACCCGATCGTCAACACCGGCGGCGTGCTCACGCTGACCGCGTCGAACGGCATCACCGCGGTGAACGATAACGCGGCCACGGTGCCGACGCTCGCCGGCACTTGGAGCCTTGGGGACAATCATTCGGAGACCGTCACCACCAGCGGCCTGGCTCCGACGAGCCTGCAAATCTCAGCGCTCATCACGGGCACGGCGACCTCGGCCTTGATCAAGACGGGATCGGGTTCGCTCGCGTTGACCAACGCGGCCAACACTTTCGCCGGAGGTGTGCAGTTGAACCAGGGCGCGCTGATCATCGGCGCTTCCAGCACCCCGACCGGAGTGGGTGGGGGAGTCACCTCTGGCCCCATCGGCACGGGTGTGCTGATCGCGGCGGATGGCACCGAGATCCGCACCGATAACACGGCGCGCACTCTTGCCAATGACATCGTCCTCAACGGTTCGCTGGCCATCGGCGGCGTCGGCGCCGGCGGCAACCTGACGTTGAATGGCAACATGGCGCTGGGCAGCGCGACGAGCGGGCTCAATGTGCGCAACCCTCTCGTGACCGTGACCGTGGGCGGTGTGCTCAGCGGCACGGGCACGGCCGGTTTCACCAAGTCCGGCGCGGGCACGGTGATTGTGTCGAATACGGCCAACTCCTGGACGAGCCGGACCACGATCAGCGGCGGTGTCCTGCAACTCGGAGCCTCCGGCGTCCTTCCCGACGCCTCGGCGCTTTCCGTCTCGGCGGGGGCGGTGCTCAACTTGAATAACTTCGACGAAGCGATCGGCTCCCTCACGGGCGCGGGCCTCGTCACGAATTCCGGCGCCGCCCTGCACACGCTGACCATGGGCGGAAATGGCGACAGCACCACCTTCACCGGCGCGTTCTCGGCCGCGACGGCCGGCAATCTTGCCGTCGTTAAAGTCGGCAGCGGCACTTTCACGCTGGCCTCTGCGCAGGGTGCCGCCGCGTCGTTGGCGGTCAATGGGGGCTTCTTCACCTTCGCCGGTTCCGGCTCCACTGCCGGCACGTTCTCGGTCAACAATGGCGGCACGTTCGTCACCGTGGCCAATGCCACGTTCAACACCGGTTCGCTGATCTTCAACTCTGGCGGCGCCGTCAATTTCAACCTCGGCAGCGGCAGCATCCCGGGCCTGAATACCACGACGCTGACTGTGGCCGGCGTGACGACGCTGAACGTGGTGTCGGGCGGAGGCACCACCCCATACACGCTCATCGATTACACCGGGACGCCTCTTTCCCTCGCGCAATTCTCCGAGTTCCGTCTTGGGAGCACACCGGCTGGATTTGTCTACGGCCTGTTCAACGACACAGCCAATACCTCGATTGATTTGATCTCGGAAGTGGCCGCGCCCTCGGTGACGTGGACGGGTGCGACCAATGGCGTGTGGGACACCGCGACCACCAACTGGCAGACCGCGGCCTCCGCGCCGACGACTTACACCGACGGCAATCAAGTCGTCTTCAACAACAACGGTCTCGTCAAAAACATCACGGGCAATATGGTGGCTCCGCAGGCCATCACGGTGACCAACAGCGCGGTTGGGAACAATCCGAATGGCTACGTCATCAACAATCAGATCAGCGGAAACCTGCTGGGCGGACTCGTAAAGAACGGGTCCGGCAACCTGAAGTTGACCGGGACAAACACGTTCTCCGGGGGAACGACGATCAATGGCGGCATGGTCGAAGCCGTGGTCTCCTCGGCGGGAAGCGCGCTGGGCGCCAGTGCTGTGTCCTTGAAGAACGGCACGACGCTGCGGCTTGACGGCAGTGCGTCGATGGCGACCAACGGCTTGAATGGACGTGCCTTTGCGACCAATGGCGGATTGGCGGCCGACGACAACTTCACCGGCACCGCCGGCGACAGCTCCACGTATTTCACCACCGGCGGTTTCAATGGGCTGTTTGGCTCAGGGACCGGCGGGAACTATTCCACCGGGCCGATCACGGCCGCGGCGAACTACGCCAACTTCGGCATCGAACTCTCGGGCAAGATCGAGATTTTGAATAGCGGCTGGTACACGTTCTCGATCAATTCCGATGACGGCTCGCGCCTGTTCATCGATGGCCAACTCGCGGCCCAGCATGAAGGAGGACACGGCGGAACGACCGCGCCCGGCCCAAGTGGCACGATCTTCCTCACGGCGGGTCTGCACGATATCCGGGGCCAGCAAACCCAGGGCACAGGCGGCGCGCAGATTGTGGTCAGCTACCGTGGCGCCGATACCAATGGAGCGTCGATCCTGGTGCCTTCCACCCGGCTCTATCTGCCGGAAACTTCCGGCACCACGGGTTCGAGCAACGCGATTGCGACGAGCAACTCTATCTTCGTCAGCGGCACGGCCAGCGTCGATCTGTTCGGGAAGAATTTCACCGCGATTTCCGTGCCTGCGATCTCCTTCGATGCGGGCAGCACGCTTCAGGTCACCGGTCTTGCCGGCAAGTTGTTGCGCGCCTCCGCCTCCTCGTTCAGCGGCGGAACCGTCACATTCCAGACCACGCCAGACCTCGCCCTCGGCACCGTGAACGATGGCGGCGCAGCCGTCACGATCGTGAAGCAGGGCAGCGGCCGCTTGATCTTCGACAACCGGCAGGCCGGCGCGCTGGCGACGAGCCTGCTCGCGACGAGCGTCATTCGCGTAGAGCAGGGGAAGGTCGTGGTCGAAGGCGCCAATGTGGCCGGCAGCACCGACCCGATCGGCGCCGCACAGGTGCAGTTGGCCGGCGGCACGCTGACGCTGGATAGCAGGGTGGGCAGCTACACCCTCAACAACGCCGTGAACCTGGCAGCCGACGGGACCATCGAAGTGGTGGCCGCGGGCCAGACGGTGATCCTCGGCAGCGCCACGAACGGCCTGAATCTCGGGACGTCGAATCTAACGATCGACACCTTTGGGGGATCGCGCAGCGCCGGCGGCTTGAGCACGCCGGCGGCCAGTGGGGCGATCCTCGCTGTGGCGGGCGTGATCAGCGGCAGTGGCAATATTACCCTGCGCTCGACGCAATTCAGCACCGGCGTCGGCATGTTCGCGACGAACGGTGCCCTGACGTTGCAAGCGGCCAACACCTTCACCGGAAGTCTCACCGTGCAGGGCGAGCCCATACTCGTGCAGGGGGCGAACGGGGTGGCGACCGGCGCCTTCAACATCCTGGGTGGCCAGGAGGTGCTCACGCTGAACAGCAATGGCTCCATCCTCAATGCGACCGGGCCGCTCCAGCTCACGAACGGCCAGCTCACCATCGACGACTCCTCGAGCAATCTCACCAACCGCATCGCGGATGGCCAGGTCATCCGGCTGAACCAGGGCACCATCCAGTTCACAATCAACACGGCGAATGGCTCGAGCGAGACGGTCGGCCAGCTCGACTCGGGCAGCGGCTTCAACTTCCTGCGGATGAACAGCGCCTCGGCGACGCAAGGCACCACGCTGACGATGGCGAGCCTGCTGCGTGAGAACCGGAGCACGCTCCTCTTCCAGGGATTGAACCTCGGTGCGGCGGCGACGAATGCTTCGCGCTTCATCTTCTCCACCGCGCCCACGGCGGATCTCGTTGGCGGCGGAGGAGCTGATGGCAGCACGTCGATCAGCATCCTGCCCTACGCCATCGGTGCCGCCAATACGGGTGCGTCCGTCTTCTGGGGCCTCGTGACCAACGGAGCCAATGGCATTCGTCCCCTCACGGCGACGGAGTACGCCACGCTGGCCCTCGCCGGCGCCACGGATAATGCCCGCGATTCCTTCGCCGGCGGCACCCAGGCGATCACCGGCAAGACGGTGAATGCCTACGTGCTGAATGACGCCGACAACTCCACCGAAGCGGCGCTCACGGTCAACTTGACCGGGACGCTCTCGCTGACCAGCGGCACGCTCATGTTCACCAACGTGATCACGAACACCGCTACCGGCAATTACCAGGCGACGACGCTGGCTGGCGGCACGATCGATTTCGGCGCCCGCGAAGGAAACATCTTCGTCATGACGCCCGCGAACGTGACCGTCAACAGCGCGCTAACCGGATCGAACGGCCTGACGGTGAGCGGCAACGGACAACTGACCCTCGGAACGGATTCGCCCAGCCTGACCGGAGTGATCACGATCAATGGGACGACGCTAAACGTCGGCGCCGATACGCGCCTCGGCAACGCGGACAACGACATCGTGTTCGGCGGGGGCGTCCTGCGCTTCAACTCGGCGTTCACGCTCAATGCCCTTCGCAGCGTCTCCCTGCTCGCGAATTCGTTCGGCGCTTTCGACACCGGCGGTGGCAGCGGCGTCGTCGCAGGAGCGATCACCGGCTCCGGCGATCTGATGAAGATCGGCGGCAACACGCTGACGCTCTCCGGCACCGCCAATACCTACACCGGCCGCACGCTCATTCTGAACGGCACGCTCCAGGCCGGAGTCGCCAATCTGCCGAATACGAGTTCCAGCGTGATCGTGGACAGCAGCACGCTCGCCTTCTCGCAGGCCGGCGACGGAACTTATTTGGGCAGCATCAGCGGCGTGGGCAATGTGACGATCAACCTCACCGGTGGCGGCACCTTCACCTTCGGCGGCACGAACACCTACGGCGGTGGAACCTCGATCACCAGCAATGGCACGACGCTCAGCGGCAACGCGTCGAACCTGATCGGCTACATCACGACCAATGCCAACACGACTTCCACTGTCCTGTTCAACCAGACCACCAATGCGACGTCCTTTGCCTCCATCGCCGGTTCGGGTTCGGTGATCAAGGATGGCGGCGGAGTCCTGACTCTCGCCGACACGAGCACCTACTCGGGCACGACGACCATTCGCGGCGGAGTCCTGGCCTTCAGTTCCGGCGACCAGCTCGGCAACGCGGCCGCGACCAATGGCCTGGTGATCAGCAATGGGGCGTCCTTGCGCCTCGTCGATCCGCAGTTCGCTCAAACGGCGACGTCCGTGGATCTTGGCAGCACGCGGAACGTGGCGATCGGCGCGGGTGGCGCCGTCCTCGATGTGGGGACCTTTGCCGATGGCTACGTCACCCCGGTGGCAGACACGCTGACCGTATCCGGCGTAATCAGCGGAAGCGCCGCTGACAGCCTGACGAAGGCGGGCACGGGCACCCTGGTGCTGTCGAACACCGGCAATACCTACGCCGGTGGTACGACGATCAACAGCGGCACCCTCCAGTTGGGCAATTCCGGCGTCCTGCCGATTACGACCAACGTCGCCATCGCCGGTGCGGGGACGCTCGATCTTCACGGCCAGAGCAACACCATCGCCGCCCTGACGGGCTCGGGCGTTGTCGATAACACCGTCGGCGGAAACTCCGTGCTCACCGTGGGCAGCGGCAATGCCACCGGGACGTTCAGCGGCACCATGCGCAACAGCGGCGCTGGCACGACCGGCCTGGTGAAAACCGGGACCGGCACGGAGACGTTCTCGGGCAACAGTACCTATACTGGGGAGACCAAGGTCAATCAGGGAGCGCTCGTGGTCAGCGGCTCGCTGAACGGCAGCGCCAAAGTCACCGTGGGCGATGGGGTGAATCCCGCGCTGCTCACCGCCGCCGGCACGCTCACCTCACCGGCCTTCGATGTGAAGGCGAACGGCCGCCTCGATGGAGGCGGCACCCTCAACGGGGCGGTGACCGTCGAAAGCGGCGGCACGCTGGCGCCCAGCGCCACGGCGACTGGCCTCAAGCTCCAGACCGGGTCCCTGACGTTCCAGGGCGGGTCGACGTTCGAACTCGCGTTGTCGCACACCGGCGATTACTCGAAGCTCACCCTCGGCAATGGTGTCGCCGTCGCCTTGGATGGATCGCTGGTCACCAATATCACGGGGACCCTGGCCTTCCAGGACCTGTTCACCGTGATTCTGAGCAATGCGCCCGCCCAGGGCATATTCAGCAATACCACGAACCAGGTGGCCGCGAGCACCTATACGTTCACTTCCGGCGGCACGGATTTCCTCATCAATTACCGGTTCAATAGTGCGGGCTTCGACGGCTCGGCGGGATCGTTCGAGAGCATTTCGAACGGCAGCAATGTCGCCCTGCTCGTCGTTCCCGAGCCCAATGCGCTGGGCATGCTCGCGGGCGGGCTTGGGTTGGCGCTGGGACTCCAGCGGTTCCGCCGCCGGTCGTCGATGCGAGCTTAAGAGCGTCCATAAGACCGGACGTGGCCTGCCGCGCGATTAATTGCTGGCTCCCCAGTCGACTGTTCATTTGAAAAGCCTTGTGATTGCTGAATTCGCATCGTCGGAACCTCGGGAGAAAATCCGGATCCTCCTCGTGGAGGATCATCCCATGCTGCGTGAGCGCCTGACTCAATTGATCAACAGTCAGGCGGACATGGAAGTCTGCGGGGAGGCCGACGAAAGCCGCACCGCCATCGCTTTAATCCGCGAGCGGTCGCCGGACATGGCGCTCGTGGATCTTTCCTTGCGCGATTCCACCGGCTTCGAATTGCTCGACGCGATCCGCAAGGAAGCGTTGCCGGTGGCTGTGGTCGTGCTCTCCATGCACGAAGAGCCTGTCTATGCGGAACGCGCCTTGCAGGCGGGAGCGAAGGGCTATGTGAACAAAACCGAATCTTCCGCGCAGGTCTTGCGCGCCCTCCGCAAAGTGGCCGGCGGCGAGGTCTACGTCAACGAGCACATGGCGTCCGAACTCTTGCAACGCATGGCGGGTGGACCCAGGAAACCAATGGGCTTGGTCGCCGAAGGTTTGGCCCGGCGCGAACTGGAAGTGTTTCGATTAATCGGTGAGGGCAGGAACACCCGCGAAATCGCGAGAAAGCTCCATCTCGGGGAGAGCACCATCGCCGCTGTGCGTGCTCGCATTAAGGAAAAAACCGGCGCGAAGGACGTCTCCGAACTCTATCACCTCGCCACGGAGTGGATGAATTCCCGGGAGCACATTGCGTAGCGGAGGCTGCTTATGATTTGCGCCTTGGGGTGCGCGCTTAACGGTGGAGTGGAACGAGTGTTACCGGGGGGCCGTGAATGATCCGCGATTGGGCCAGGCGATTGGGGGGATCAACGATCATATGGGAGTCGTTTTCAGCGGGAACGACCACGATCGCAGAGAAGGGAATGGCGGCATATAAACCCGGTGCAGGGGTCTGATTGGCAGCCCGCGCAGTGTCTGTAGCGACCTGCTTTGTTGGGTGCAGTCCTGCAACCTCCGGCGGGGCAGCGGAAATGGACGTGGGATGCGATGTGACGCCGAGCAGCAAGATCATGGCGCCGAGTGGGACCCGTTTTGTCATGATAAAGGGAAGACGATCGAAACCGGATTTTATTGGGGGTTGGCCCGCTGTTTGGGGAGTTGGGCCGAACGCTACAAAACGGCAAATTGATCGTATTTTCCCTCTCGCACGCACAACGCGAGGGGGGGAGAGTGTGAAATCCGGCGACGAGCCACGTCGCGGATCGGCGGTCACAGGATAGGTTCGATTCCTGCTCTGTTTTGGTGTTGTAGCCCACCGAGATCGAGCCTCCGCAACTTGGCTTGCATGAAATTGAAACCCCACATCAGATTGCTCTTCGTTGACGATGACGAAAGTGTGCGAACGATCTTTGGGACTGTGTTGCAGGAGGCAGGATATTCTGTAGAAACTGCCGAGAGTGGGCAGGAGGGATGGCGGCGGTTCCACCAGAACAACTCTTGGGATGTGGCGATTGTCGACCGAGCAATGGCGGGAATGGGCGGAGAAGAGCTTGCCAAACTGATCAAGGAGACTTCTCCACGCACAGCCCTCATCATGATCACGGGTGCTCCAGAGGCAATTGAGGAGCCGCTGCTGTTTGACGCTATCCTGGCAAAACCATTTCGTTCATCGGAGTTGCTGACCTACGTGGCGGCGGCACTGCGGGGAAATCGCGACCGTCCGCTTTGGTCCAAACTGACAAGCTGGCTCTCCTGACCTCAACCAGTGGAAGGGCCGCGAGAGCCAGGTTTTTCTTGCCGTTCAAAAGGACGGCAGGACTTCCGCCCGCTGCGTTGGAGATGCTGGAGATGATCTGCGTTCCAACCGAGTCCTGGCAGCATTGCTTGGCGATTTGTAGGCACCGGTCTGGGCATGCGGCACAGCCAGAGGAGGAGGTGACACCTGTTCGAGAATTCGCAGAGTGGGATCGAAATGTTCCCTTCTTTGACTTCGAGGCGCTTCGATTTCACACGAGAAACTTGCCGCTTTGTCATGCCCGAAGCCCTATTCCCGCCAGATCCTCACGGAATCTGGCGGAGCCTACGGGGCTCGAACCCGCAACCTCCGCCGTGACAGGGCGGCGCTCTAACCAATTGAGCTAAGGCTCCTTGAAAGGAGGGCGGGACGTTAGAGCGCGGGGTGGGGGGCGGCAACCATTTTTTCGCGGTTTTTTGCGCCCCCTTGCCTGGAGCTTTCGATAGGGTCTCCGGATGCCCTCCATCAGCCCGGTCGACACTGAGAAACTTCGTCCCGTTTTCCTCACGGCGGAATGGCGTTCGCTGGTCATGCTGAATTACGCGGTCGATCCCGCGATCCTGGTGCGGCATCTGCCGCGTGGATTGGAGATCGATTTCTGGCGGGATGAGGCGCTGGTGAGCATGGTGGGGTTCCGGTTTCTGCACACACGTGTGCTCGGGGTGGCCATTCCCTTCCACCAGGATTTCGAGGAGGTGAACCTGCGATTTTATGTGCGCCGGCGGGCGGAGGAGGGCTGGCGGCGTGGGGTCGTCTTCGTGCGCGAGATCGTGCCCAGGAGCATGATCGCACTGGTGGCGCGCGTGGCCTACAACGAACCGTATCTCGGCCTGCCGATGCGCCACTGTGTGCCGCCCGCAGGGGAGGCTGGCAGGTTTGAATTTGGCTGGAAATTCCGGGACGCCTGGTGCGGGCTCGGGGCGGAAACGGTGGGCGAACCGGCGACGATTGCGGCCGGCAGCGCGGAGGAATTCATCTTCGAGCACTACTGGGGCTACACGCGGCAGCGCGATGGGAGCACCGCGGAATATCAGGTGGAGCATCCGCGCTGGAGGGCCTGGCAAGCCTCCAACTCGTGGCTGACGGGAGAACTCGGCACGCTTTACGGTGCGGGATTTGGCAATGCGCTGGGCGGAGCGCCGCGGTCGGCTTTTGTCGCGGATGGGTCGGAGGTAACCGTGCGCCGGGGGACGCGGCTGGGGTAAGCGTCGTGCGTGCTGGCTGAAGGGGGGCGGGGCTGTTAAGTAGCGGTGAATTTGTTCGCCGGGCGATCCAAATATCACGTGGAGATCGAGCAGTCGGGGCAGGACTATTTCGCGCACAAGACTGGATTTACTCCGAAGTCACTCATCGGCTTTGTCACTCCGATCGGATTCCCTTATTATGTGATTCAGCAACAAAATCTCGAAATCGGTGCCATTTTTTTCAAGCAACCACCGAACGAAGAGCAGCAGCGGATGATCGGCGCGAGAGCTTAAAGCCATGGTTACGATGCCGGTTCTTCACGGCTGGCCGTGAAGAACTCAGAAAAAAGTGCCCGCAATTCACATGACTGACACGAATACAACACTGTATGCATTTACGTCACTCGACTGATCGGGAGCTCAAAATGAACGAACTGGAACCCTCACCCCTTCGCCGCACGCCCCCGCCGAGCCGCAATCGTCAGTCATCAATCGTAAATCATAAATGCCCAATTGTCCCAGTGGGCACTCGTCACTCGACACATCCTCGCCGATTTGGTGCCATCCGGTCATGAGTTCTCTTTGGGATCGTTATCAGCAATATCTTCTGCGCCACGAAGCGCTCGGCATCACCCTCGACATCAGCCGGATGCGCTTCGGCGACGATTTTCTCAGCTCGCTGGAACCTCTCGCCCAGAAGGCCTTTACCGCCATGCAGGCGTTGGAAGCGGGCGCGATTGCCAATCCGGATGAAAACCGCATGGTCGGCCACTATTGGCTCCGCGCGCCGCAATTGGCGCCGACTCCCGAACTGAAGGCGGAGATCGAGCAGTGCAATGCCCAGATCCAGAAATTCGTCGCCCAGGTGCACGACAGCGGCCGATTTACGGATGTACTCGTCATCGGGATCGGCGGGTCGGCCCTCGGCCCGCAGTTTATCAGCGACGCCCTGGGTAAGGATGACGACCGGCTGCGCCTGCACTTTTTCGATAACACCGATCCGGATGGCATGGACCGGGTGCTTTCGACCCTTCACCACCGGCTGGAGCATACCCTGTGTGTCGTCATCTCGAAATCCGGCGGGACCGCCGAGACGCGCAATGGCATGTACGAGGCGGACTATGCCTACCGGAAAGCCGGCCTGGACTTCGCGCGCAATGTGGTCGCGGTGACCGGCGCCGGTTCGACCCTGGACGGGATTGCCGAGCGGAATGGCTGGCTGGCGCGGTTCCCGATGTGGGATTGGGTCGGTGGACGAACGTCGGTCATGAGTGCCGTGGGGCTCGTGCCGCTGTGTCTCCAGGGGATTGACATGCAGGAGCTGCTTGACGGCGCGGCCGCGATGGATGCGTGGACGCGCACGCCGGAGACGCTGAAAAACCCGGCGATGCTCCTGGCACTCATGTGGCATTTCGCGGGCAACGGGAAGGGGGAGAAGGACATGGTGGTGCTGCCCTACAAGGACCGCCTGGTGCTGTTTTCGAAATACCTCCAGCAGCTTGTCATGGAGTCCCTGGGCAAGAAGCTCGACCTCGATGGGAAGACGGTGAACCAGGGCATCGCCGTCTATGGAAACAAAGGCTCGACCGACCAGCACGCCTATGTGCAGCAACTCCGCGACGGGGTGCACAATTTCTTCGTGAGCTTCATCGAAGTGCGGGAGGGGCGCGCCGGGTCGTCGATGAAAGTGGAGGGCGACGCCACGACGGGCGATTTCCTGCAAGGATTTTTACGTGGAACACGCACGGCCCTTTACGAGGGCGGGCGCGATTCCATTACCGTGAGCCTACCGAAAGTGACCCCTGCCACTGTTGGCGCCCTGATCGCGCTCTATGAGCGTGCGGTCGGCTTTTATGCATCCCTGGTCAATATCAATGCCTACCACCAGCCCGGGGTCGAAGCCGGGAAGAAGGCGGCCGCTGCCGTCCTCCAGGTCCTGGCCAAGGTGCGGGGGGCGCTCTCGGCCAATCCTCAGACGGCCAGCCAGATGGCGGCGGCCCTCGGGGAGGACCCGGAAGCGGTCTTCCACGCTCTCCAACAACTTGCCGCCAACGATGGGCGGGTCAAAGCGACGCCGGGCGCGGGGCCTGCGGCGGACAGTTTCGCCCTGGCGTGATGGCCGCGATGCCCCCAGGCAAACCAGCCTCGACCGAAAATGTGACGGTCCCGTTCGACCGTGTGGTGGGAATGGTTCGACATCTCACGCATGAGATCCGCAACGGGCTCAATACCCTCGATCTCCAGGCGGCGTTCTTGCAGGAGCTGGTGACCGACGCCGAGGCTTCGCCCGAGGTGAAGCGTTTCCGGACGATGATTGGCAGCACAAACAAGGCACTCCAGGCGCTCTCCGCGACGTTCTGGCTGGGCCAGGCGAATCCTGTCACCTACTCCGCGAAAATTTTCGCCGAGGATTTCCGCAACCGCATCGCCTCGGTCCTGCCCGAAGGTGGCATGCGGGAGATTGCCTGGACGGAAACTCTGGGCAAAGAGTCCGTATCCCTGGATATCGAAATGATCTTTCGCGCCTTTAGCGAGTTCCTGAAAAACGCTTTTAATTTCCGGGAAAAGGGCGGGAAAATCGACGTGCGCATCCTGACCGAGGAAGGACGCTTCATCCTCGAATTGAAGGAAACCAAGTCGGAGCTGGCCTCACCGCCGGAAACGTGGGGTTGCGAGCCCATGGTCTCCACGCGGCGCGGCGGATTTGGCATGGGACTCTTTCACGCGCGGCGCATCCTCGATGCTCATCACGGAACGGTTGATTTCGCGTTTGATCCCGCCGGGCAGCTCCTCACGACCCGGCTCTCGCTGCCTCTGGCCGACGGTTGAACATGCCTGCTTCTTCGCTTCATAGAATCGTCGTGGTGGACGACGAACGTGCGATCCTCCTCACGCTGGAGGCCCTGCTCACGCGTCACGGATATGAGCCGCACCTTGCGCACACCGGTGCGGCGGGCACGACTCTGGTGCGGAAGGTCAAACCCGACGTCGTCCTGCTGGATCTCGGCCTGCCCGATGTCGATGGCATGGAAGTGCTGCGGGAACTCAAGGCCGAGTTTCCGCACGTGCCGGT
>Ga0070658_10002073_pt1 | contig 16825 bp, 14 predicted proteins | sample KBSC13metaG_FD_64664 | JGI IMG/M metagenome (GOLD analysis project Ga0070658, IMG submission 64664) | Corn rhizosphere microbial communities from Kellogg Biological Station, Michigan, USA - KBS C1-3 metaG | ecosystem: Host-associated > Plants > Roots > Rhizosphere > Soil ...
CAGCTATCGCCGCCCGAGCGCGGCTTGGCCACCGAGCTGGTGTACGGTGTGCTGCGCCGGCGGGCGCGTCTGGATCGCGCGCTGGACGCCGTGGCCACGCGCGGCCTGGCCGTCGCCGAGGATGTCCGCAACGTGCTGCGCGTGGGCGCGTACCAGCTTCTTTTTCTCGATCGCATCCCGGCCTACGCGGCCGTCGACGACACCGTCGAGACCATGAAGCGGGAGCACGGCGCGCGCCTGGCGGGGCTGGCGAACGCGCTGCTGCGCCGCCTGGCCGAGCGGGGCGAGCCCACACTGCCCGATCCCGCGCGCGACGCGCGCGCCTACCTGCGGGACGCCTGCGGCTTCCCCGGCTGGATGGCCGAGCTGTGCCTGCGCGAGCTGGGCCCCGCGCGCGCGGTGGCGCTGGGAATGGCCTCTGGCGAGGTGCCGCCGCTGGCCCTGCGCGCGAACCCCTTGGCGCCCGCCGCGCCGCCGGACGCATCACCTATCGTGCGCCACGCGCCGCCTGACACCACCGCTGCTGACGGAACGGCGCCGGACGCATCGCCAGGCGCGGCCGACGTGCAGCCCGACGCGCGGCCCGACCGTCAGGCGTTCGAACGCGGGGCTGTGCCGCTGACCGCCTCGCCCGTCCCGCGCGAGGCGCTGCGCGACGCCCTGGCGGCGGAGCGCCCTGGCGCGACGCTGGCGCTGTCGCCGGTCGCTCCCGACGCGCTGCTGGCGCGGGGACTGGACGCGCCCGCCACCACCGCCGCCTTCGCCCGCGGCGCCTTCGCGATCGAGGACGTGGGCGCGCAGGTGGTGGCCGAGCTGTGCGGGGCCGCGCCCGGCGAGCGCATCCTGGACGCGTGCGCGGGCCTGGGCGGCAAGACGGCGCATCTGGCGGCGCTGGCCGGGAACGCGGCGACCATCGACGCGCTGGACCTGTCGGCGGCGAAGCTGCGCCAGGCCGAGGAGCAGTGGACGCGCCTGGGCGCCAGGGGCATCACGGTGCGGGTCGCCGATCTGACGAGGGACTTTCCCGCCGAAACGGCGCCGTATCAGCGCGTGCTGCTGGACGCGCCCTGCTCGGGTCTGGGCGTGCTGCGCCGTCACCCCGAGGTGCTGCTGCGCCGGACCGAGGCCGACGTGACCCTGCTGGCGGCGACCCAGCGGCGCATGCTGGACGTGGTGGCCCCGCTGGTCGCCCCGGGTGGGATCCTGGTCTACGCCGTGTGCACGTTCGATCGCGCGGAAGGCGAGGACGTCGTGGCGTCGTTCCTCGCGGCACACCCTGATTTCGTCCCTGCGCCGCCGCCTGTCTCGAACATCGACTGGTCACGCCTGGCCGCGGGCGCGCCGCACCTGATTCGCCTGTGGCCCGACCGCGATGACGCCGACGCCTTCTTCGCGGCCCGCCTGCAACGCCGCTCGTAGCCGTCCCGGCCCCAATCCCCGCCGCCCGCCAAGCGGACCTACCGCGCCCCCCGCCGCCGCACCATCAAGGTGGGGCGTGACACCTGCAGCACCTCGTCGCGCTGGTTCGTCGTCGTCAGCCGCGTCTTCACGATGCCCAGGTCGGTCCGGGATCGCGACTCCCGCATCTCCAGGATCTCGATCTCCAGCTTCAGCACGTCGCCCGGGCGCGTCGGCTGCGGCCAGCGCAGCTCCTCCCCGCCGGCGCCGATCAACCCGCCCGCCAGCTTCATGTCGCTGTCCACCATCAGCCGCATCGTGGCCGCGGCCGTGTGCCAGCCGCTGGCCGCCAGCCCCTGGAACAGGCTGTCCTTCGCCTTCGCCTCGTCCAGGTGGAACGGCTGCGGATCCCACTCCGCCGCGAACGCCTTGATCTTCTCCGCCGTCATCTCGTACGTGCCCGAGTGAAACTTCTGCCCCACCGCCAGGTCCTCGTAGTACAGCCCGCTCGTCTCTTTCATTTTCTGTCCTCGCTGCGCGTTCATCCCATCGCCTTACGCCGATTGCACTACGATAAGATGATCACATGCCTCCGCGCCCGGTTCGCATCGCCCCGTCCGTCCTGGCCGCCGACTTCTCGCGCCTGGGGGACGAGGTGCGCGCCGCCGAGGCCGCCGGCGCCGACAGCATCCACATCGACATCATGGACGGCCGCTTCGTCCCCAATTTGACGATGGGCCCTGGCATCGTCGAGGCGATCCGCGCCGTGACCAAGCTGCCGCTCGACATCCACCTGATGATCCTCGAGCCCGAGCGCTACCTGGACGCCTTCGCCAAGGCGGGCGGCGACATCCTGACCGTGCACATCGAGGCGTCCCCGCACCTGCACCGCACCGTGCAGCAGATCCAGGAGCTGGGCAAGAAGCCCTCCGTGGCGCTGAACCCGCACACGCCGATCGGCGGCCTGGACGTGGTGCTGCCCGATCTGTCGATGGTGCTGCTGATGACGGTGAACCCCGGGTTCGGTGGCCAGAGGTTCATCAACGGCGTGCTGCCCAAGATCCGGGCCATGCGCGCCGAGATCGACCGCCGGGGCCTGGACACCGACCTGCAGGTCGACGGCGGCGTGGCCCGCGACACGGCCCGCACCGCGGTCGAGGCGGGCGCCAACGTGCTGGTGGCCGGGACCGCCGTCTTCGGTCAGCCCGACTACCGTGGCGCCATCGCGTCCCTGCGCTGCTGCTGACGAACGCGCCGGCCCGCCGTGGCCGGTCTGCGGGCGCCGATCAGCAGCATCGCGAAGGCGAGCAAGAACCAGCCGTCCTGGCCGGCGCCACCGCCGGCCGCGCTGCAGCCAGGATGGTGAGGCGGTTCTCCCGGGTCTCGCCCGCCTTTTCCGCCGTGGCCCCCGCTTCCAGCCGCACCGGCGACGCCCGCCCCGCCGGTCGCGACCGCTCCGCCGGCGCCGGCCCGTCCGCCCGACCCGGCTGCACCGGCACCGGCGGTACCGCTGCCGCCGGCCGTGCCGCCATCGGTGACGCCGCCCATTCCCCCTGTCGCCCCCGACGCGTTGCCGGAACCGGTCGCGCCCGTCCCGGCGCCACCCGCGGCCCCGCCCGATCCGGCCGATGAGCCGCCACCCTGGCCCCCTGCGCCCTGAAGCCCCGGGACGGCGATGAAGCACGATCCATCCGTCTTGTTGCCGGCGTGGTCCGACGATTCAAACTGGATCGTGTAAACGCGTCGCACGCCGCCCGCGTCCGTCTTCGCGCGCAGCGCGATCAACGCTCCCCCTTCAATCAACTGAACGTCGTCCCCCATCGTGATGCAACGGCCGTCGTCATCCGAGCTGGCACACAGGATCTTCGTGGCAGGCCATTGATTGTCCACCTGCCGGTCGCACGCGTCGGAGACCGTGGCCCCACACTGGCCCAGGCTGACATTGTGCAACTCTCCGTCGACGGGCGACAGGGTGGGCGTGTCAGCCGACGGCGCCGCGGCCGTCGTGACGACGGGGGGGACCGTATCCACCACCGTCATCGTCGTCGAGCAGGTCGACTGCGCACCACTGATGCTGCTGGCGGTGAAAGACAACGTCGTGTCGCCGAGATTCAAGCAGTCCGTGGAGCTGGTCAGCGTGGTCGAGCGACAGCTGTCGGTGACCGTGGCGATCGCGGGGTTGGGTGTGCAATTGACGGTGGTCGGGGCGCAGGGAATCACGGCCGGGGGCGGGCAGGTGAGCGTGGGGGCGTTGCAGTCGCCGACAGTGACGTAGGCTTGGCAGGTGGCCGACTGGTCACCCTGAGCGACCGTCAGCGTGACCTGGTTATCACCCAGCTGGTAAGGCGGGCCGGGCGATTGCGATGCCGTGACGGGCAGGCCGTTCGTGGCGTCATACGACCCATTGTCGACGCTGACCGCGGTGGACGCCGTGCACTGCTGCGCCGAGGACGTGCACGCGACCTGGCTCTTGCACTTGGGCTGGATCCCGACGCATCGGGTGATCGTCAGAGTGTCGAAGGATCCGACGTTCGTTTCGCCGATGTCCACCAGATGAATATCCAGTCCCTGCTGCGGTCCTGGCGGCGGCCCGATTCCGAACAGCGGCGACGGCAGCGAGCCGGTGGCAACGCCCTCGTGCAGCAGGACCAGCATCGACGTCGTGGGATCGAACTGCACCTGCGAGGTGATGAGCCGGGTGCTGCCCGCCACCGTCTGGTAGCCGCTTCCGTCGTATCCTCTCAGGCCGAACTGCCCCGGAGTGGTGGACGTGGTGGCTCGTCCCACGATGGAGACGAAACACGCGGGGAAATCGAACGTGATCTCCAGGGGCACCCCCGCAGCGGGACGGCTCGCTGGGTCGCCGCAGCCGCCTGGGGATCCGCCGTCGCGCGTGCAAATGAAATTGTTGGGCGTGGGCGCATCGACGTAATTCGCAAAATCGGTCATTCGATCGCCGATCATGTATCCGTTGTGGAAGTGCACGCCTAGGGCAGCGAACTGCTCCGCCAGCACCGTGCCACGGGGCAACGGCGCGCCCGCCGGATCGGTCTCGAATTCAAGGGTGATCGTTTCACCGGGCGCGGGTGGCGCAATCGCGCTTTGCCGCCGTTCCAATGAACCGTCTCGCGGGGTTGCGTCGCAAGAGACCAGCGCAACCAATAACGACAACCCGACTGACTGCCCTCGCGTGTTCATCGCCATCGCCTTTCTGAACGACCAGTCCGCGGAACCCAAACCCAGCGAAGCCGTGGATAGCGTATCACCGCCGGGGACCGCGTCCTCGCGAAACTTGTTTTTTGACCGCCATGACGCGCGCCCCTACGATCGCTGGGCGTGTTGCGTCGCGCGGTGACCGCGGCGGCCTGCCCGAACGTGCGCGCCGGAAGCCCCTGAAGATGACGCGAAACAATGAAATGACGCCGTGGCACCGCGCTCTGGGCGCGGCCCTGATAGCGTCGCTGCCGGCGCTGGCCACCTGCGCCACCGCGCCGCCGAAGCCGAACACCGCCGAGAGCGATCGCATCATCGCCGAGCTGCGGGCCAAGAACGCCGGCGACGCCCGTCACATCGAGGAGCTGGAGAACCGGATCTTCATCCTGGAGGATCAGCTGGACAGCCGGCGCCTGGCGGCGGAGCAGCGCGCGCCCGCGACCTTGCCGCCCCGCAAGACCGACGTGGGCGCGGCGCCTGCGCCGAAAGGCAACGGGCCCGTCGCCGGTGTCCCGCTTCCCACTGCCGCGCCCGCTCCCGCGCTGCCGGCGGCAGCCGACGAACCTTCCAGCCTGCTGGCCGAGCAGGACGTCGAGTACGCCGGCGCTGCCGCGCCCCGCGCCGGCCACGCCTCGCCTGCCCACCGCCCGATGCTGCGCCTGGGTGCCGCGCCCGAGCCGGTCGCCGCCCACGGCGAGGGCGGCCCGCCCGTTCAGTCGCTGACCCTTTATCGCCAGGCGCTGGAGACGCTGCGCGCCGGCAATCCGCGGGGTGCGCTGGAGGTGTTCCGCCGCTTCCTGGACGGAAATCCCCGCCACGACTACGCCGACAACGCGCAGTACTGGATCGGCGAGTGCTTCTACGATCTGCACGAGTACCGCGCCGCCGAGCCCGAGTTCCGCAAGGTGATCGAGCGCTACCCCGACGGGAACAAGGTGCCGGACGCGATGTTGAAGCTGGGCTTCACGTTGCTGGCCCAGCAGCAGCAGTCCGCCGGACGCCAGGTGCTGGAGTCGCTGACCCGCGCCTTCCCCAAGCACGAGGCGGCGCGTCTGGCCGCCTATCGCCTGGCGCATCCCGACGCGGCCGACCCGGTGCAAGAGCTGCCCGCCGCGAATGCGGACCAGCGCGCGGCCAAGAGCGGCGGTCCGCTGCTGGGGACGATCGCGCCGCTGGCACCCGCGAGGCAGCGACCGTGATGAAGCGTCGCGCGCCGGGCCTGCCCGCGAGGCTGTCACGCTGCGCACTGGCGCTGGGCGCGTTGATGGTCCCGGGAGCGCGGGCCGTCGCGCAGCCGGCACCGGACGCGCAGCCCGCACCGCCCGCGCAGCCCGCGTCGGCCGCGCAACCTGCAGCGGCCGCGCAACCCGCGGCGTCGGTGCAAGCCGCGCCCGCGCAGCCGGTGCAAGCCACGCCGCCCGGGCCGTCTGCACCGCCCACGCACTCCGCTCACGTTCACGCCGCGTCGTCCACACCGCCCGCGTCGTCCGGTCAACCCGACGACGACAACACACCAGCCGACGACGCAACGGATGACCTGCCGGAGACGGTGCCTGTCGCGCCCATGAAATCAGGGCCGCGCACGTACACCGTCCGGCGGGGCGAATCGCTGTCCATTCTTTCCCAACGGTTCACGGGCGACCCCATGGGCTGGCCGAAGCTGTGGGCCCTGAACCCCGACATCCCGAATCCAAACAAGATCCGCCCCGGACAGGTCATCCGGGTCAGCGGTGCGCCGGCCCCAGGTGCAGGCACGGGTAAGGACGAGAAGACCGCGCCCGCAGCCGAGCCTGGGCCCGAGTCAGCTCGACAGCGGCCTGGCTCGCGCCCGCTGGTCGCCACCCGCGCGATGTCGCATCCCGCGCCCGCGCAGGCGGCAGGGGCGCGACTGCGCCAGCTAGGCTTCGTCGACGAGGGCGCGCTGAAGTCCGCCGGCACCATCAACGGCTCGCCAGAAGAGAAGATCATGCTGGCGACCGGCGACCAGGCCTACGTGCAGTTTCCCGAGGGGCAAGCGCCCCGACCGCGCGCCCGCTACTCCGTGTACCAGGTCGACACGCAGCATCCGGTGCGCGAGCCGGGCTCCGCGCTGGTGATCGGCTACCTGGTGCGCGTCTGCGGCGAGGTGGTGATCGACGACGACGGGGCCGACCGCGGGGTCAGCACCGGTCACCTGGTCAACCTGGCCGAGCCGGTCGAGCGTGGCTTTCACGTTGGACCGCTGCTGCCCGACATGCGTCAGGTGGCCCCGAAGAAGAGCGAGGTCAGCCTGTCCGGCCGCGTGATCGCCGCCGTCGACCCGGGCACCATGATCAGCTCGCAGACGTTCGTCATCGTGAACCGTGGCCGCCGCCACGGCGTCGAGCCCGGCAACCGCTTCCTGGTCACGCGCCAGGGGGACGGCCTGAAGCGCATGCTGGAGAGCTGGGACACCATGGATCCGAGCTTTCCGCCGCACACCGTCGGCGAGATCCTGGCCGTCGATGTGCGCGACGAGACGACCGTGGGCTGGGTGTCGCGCGGCGAGCGCGAGCTGCGCGTCGGCGACGTCGCGGATCTGCAGCAAGGATATTGAGAAACTATTTCTGAACCGTCCCCGAACTTTTGGGTGGTGTCGGTCGATCAGAGGAGTACGATCGGACGCGGGAAGGGGGTTCCACCATGGGGAACGCGAACGAAGTTGTTCGAGGACGCGCCGACGAGCAGGACCGGTTGGCAGAGCGGGGGGCGGGCCAGGCGGCCGACAAAGCGACCAGCGAGGTCGCCAGACAGGAGGCCGCCAGGAAGAGCAGGCGAGAAGCCGAGCGAGAGGCCGAGCGCAGAGCAGCGCAGGAGGCGGCAGAGGAAGCCCGCATCGAGTGCGCCGAGCACCTGACGCGCGACTTCGCCCGCGTCCGGGCGCGGTTCGGGATGGATCTGGCGCTGGCGTCGCGGTCGCTCGACGCGGCCTGGACCACCGACGTGATCGCCGAGGAGGACGAGGCCGAGTTCGTCGACACCCTGGCTGACTGCGTGGGCGCCGGCCTACCGCTGGAATCGGCGCTGACAAGCTGGGACACCGGCACGCTGGTCGCCGACGACGCGGACGAGGACTACGAACGGGCGCCGCCGCTGCTGCTGGCCATCGCGCGCGCCAGCCGCCGCACCGGTCGCCGCGTCTACGTCCGCTAGAGCACCGCCCTACAACTGTTGCAGGGACACGTCGTCGAAGCAGACGGTGGTCATGCCGCCGTTGTTGCCCGGCGCCACGGTGAACGCCACGCCCGCCTGCGCGTCCGTCATGGTGGTGGTGAAGTTGTGGGTGAACGTCTGCGCCGTCGCGCCGACCGGGTCCGTGACCGCGCTGCCGGTGGGGAAGTCGGCGGTGTAAGGATCCACGGCCAGCCCGACCTTCGGCTGGACGCTGACGTTCAGTGGACCGGTCGACGATGCCTTGTATGACAGCCGGTACATCCCGGGCATCAACCTGAGCGCCTGCGCCGTCATCGCCGGCCAGCCCAGGTGGAAGCTGGGCGTATTCGCCGACACCATCAAACAGAACTGACCATTCATGACCTGGTGACTGACACTGGAGTTGTCGACACTCCACATCATGTCGCCCATCGAGAAGTCGCCGTTCCCCAGCAAGTTCGGGCCGCCGCTGGCGCCGCCCATCTGCCCCGCGCCCCCGGTCCCGATCGCGCCGCCGGAGCCGGTCGCGCCGCCCGCCGGCGTGGCACCGCCCGAACCCGAGGCCCCCGCGGCCGCGCCGCCCGTGGCGCTGGCGCCGCCGGCCGCCCCGCCGGTGGCGGTGGCGCCGCCCGCCGCGCCGCCCGAGCCGGTGGTGGTGACGCCGCCGCTGCCGACGACCCCGCCGCTGCCCGCGGTCACGCCGCCCGTGCCGACCACGCCGCCGCTGCTGGTGACACCACCTGACCCGCTGGTGGCGCCCGTGCCCAGGTATATGACCCGCGGGTTCGGATCAGTGCACCCGTGCAGCGCCGCCGCCGCGCCGGCGACCAGCAACAGGGCCAGCCAGGTGAAACCAAGGGCACGGGAAGGGATGGCAACGTTCATGGGTAAGCTCTTTCCAGGGCGCGGGGGACGCCCTGTGGCCGGAGGACGCGAAAAAAGCGCGGCCCAGTCTGTCACGCCTGAAATCGCGCATCAATGGCCGGCGCTCGGGCGGCGGCAGACGCCCGGCGAAGGGGCCGTTTTCCGTACGCGCGTGCGTGCGCGTACGCGACGCCAGCCCGCTCTGCTGGCAAGTACCTGGAATTGCAGGGTTTGGGAAGGGGTTGCTTGACCCTGGGTCCCGCCGGGGTTATCTCCACCGGCTCTTATGATGGGTGAATCACGCCACAACTCGCCGGTCGCCCCCACGACAATGGGGTGTATGAGCGTCGACGTGGACTTCGCCCCCGGCCCCCGCCTGATCCTGGCGCTGGCGCCAAGTTTCCCCGGCCGTTTCGCGGACTTGGGCACCGGAAGCCCCGACGCCCTGTGGGTCGAGGGGCGCCTGCCCCGCGCCGACGAGACCCTGGTGGCCGTGGTCGGGTCGCGGGCCGCTTCGATGAGAGCCTGCGCGCAGGTGACGGCGCTGGCCGCCGAGCTGGCAGCCGGCGGCTACCCGATCGTCTCGGGCGGGGCGCTGGGTATCGACGCCGCCGCCCACCGCGGGGCCCTGCAGGCGGGTGGCACCACCTTCGCGGTGCTGGGCGGTGGGATCGACGTGGTCTATCCGGACCGTCACACGGCCCTGTTCCGGGACATCGTGTCGCACGGCGGGCTGCTGTCCGAGTATCCGCCCGGTGAGCAGCCGCGGCGCGGGCAGTTCCCGGCCCGCAACCGCCTGGTGGCGGCGCTGGCCCAGGTGGTCGTGGTGGGCGAGTGCCGGGCGCGGTCCGGCGCGCTGATCACCGCCCGGCTGGCGGCGCGGATGGGGCGGCGGCTGTGCGCCATCCCGGGCAGCACCGGGACCGACGGCCTGCTCGCCTCGGGGGCCGCCTGGCCCGTGCGCACCGCGGCCGACGTGGTGCGGGCGCTGGCGGGCGAAGCCCCGGCGCCGCAGGTCGGGCTGCCGGCTGTTACAGAAGGTCAGGATTCGACGGGCTTGCGGCGCCTCCTCAATGAGGGGCCGCTGACCGCCGAAGAGGTGTCCGTTCGGCTCGGGCGGGGTCTCGGCGAGGTGCTGGGTCTCTTGTCCGAGGGCGAGCTGGAAGGTTGGGTTCTCCGCCGCTCCGGCGGCCGATTCGAGGTGCATCGTGGCCACTAAGAAAGCGACCGCGGCAAAGACGCCCGCGCCCGCCAAGAAGCCGACCAAGGCGAAATCCGATACGGCGACCGAGACCGAGCCGGCGACCGACGGCGCGGCCGTCGAGGGCGGGGTCGAAAAGAAGAAGCCAGCCGCCAAGGCGAAGCCAGCCGCCAAGGCCAAGCCGGCGGCGCGCCCGCTGGTGGCCAAGGTCGTGACGAAGAAGAAGACCGCGCTGCCCCTGGACGACGAGGACGAAGGCGACGAGTCCGACGAGGCGGTGGCCGCGAACGACGTCGGTGACGACGCCGCCGGCAAGCCCAAGGCCAGGCGCGCCCGCAGCGGCACGCTGGTGATCGTCGAGTCGCCCGCCAAGGCGAAGACCATCAAGAAGTACCTGGGCGCCGGCTACACCGTGAAGGCGTCGGTGGGCCACGTGAAGGATCTGCCCAAGAAGAAGATGGGCATCGACATCGATCACGACTTCCTGCCCGAGTACGTCGTCATCGACGGCAAGAAGAAGGTGCTGGAAGAGATCACCACGGCGGCCAGGAACGCCACCCAGGTGCTGCTGGCGCCCGACCCCGATCGCGAGGGGGAGGCCATCGCCTGGCACCTGGCCGAGGAGGTGCGCCCCAGCAACCCGAACATCCAGCGCGTGCTGTTCAACGAGATCACCAAGAAGGCGATCACCGAGTCGATCCAGCACCCCATCCAGCTGAACGAGCACAAGTTCGAGTCCCAGCAGGCGCGACGCATCCTGGACCGCCTGGTCGGCTACCAGATCAGCCCCGTCCTGTGGACGAAGGTGAAGCGCGGCCTGTCCGCCGGCCGCGTGCAGTCGGTGGCCGTGCGCCTGGTGGTCGAGCGCGAGGCCGAGATCACCGCCTTCATCCCCACGGAGTACTGGACCGTCGAGGCGCAGCTGCAGGGCAGCGTGCCGCCCGCGTTCACCGCCAAGGTGGCGCGGCTGGACGGCGCCAAGGTCGACCTCAGCAACGAGGGGAAGGCCCGCGAGGTCGAGGCGGCGCTGAAGTCGTCGTCGCCGCGCGTGGCGACCATCGACCGCAAAGAGCGCCGCAAGAACGCGCCGCCGCCGTTCATCACGTCGAAGCTGCAGCAGGAGGCTTCCAGCAAGCTGCGCTTCTCGCCCAAGCGGACCATGGGCCTGGCCCAGCGCCTGTACGAGGGCGTCGAGATGGGCGAGGACGGCCTGGTCGGTGTCATCACGTACATGCGTACCGACAGCACGCGTCTCTCCGACGACGCCGTGGCCGACGTGCGCGCGTACATCAGCGGCAAGTACGGCGCGGCGTCGCTGCCCGAGCAGCCCATCGTCTACAAGACGAAGAAGCAGGCCCAGGACGCCCACGAGGCCATCCGGCCGACCAGCACGAAGTATGACCCCGAGACCGTGCGCCGCCTGTGGGCGGTGAAGGGCGGCGGCCGCGACGAGCGCGAGACCGACGACCTGCTGAAGCTGTACACGCTGATCTGGAACCGCTTCGTCGCCTGCCAGATGGTGCCGGCGGTCTTCGACCAGACCAGCATCGACATCGAGGCGGGCCGCGTCGGCCTGCGCGCCAGCGGCCAGGTGATGAAGTTCGCCGGCTTCCTGGAGGTGTACGCCGAGACGGTGGAGGACGCCGCCCCCAACGAGGACGAGACCGGCGGCGCGCTCCCCGATCTGAAGGAAGGCGAAACGCTGACCCTGCTGGAGGTGAAGCCCGAGCAGCACTTCACGCAGCCCCCGCCCCGCTTCAGCGAGGCGACGCTGGTGAAGGAGCTGGAAGAGAAGGGCATCGGCCGCCCCTCGACCTACGCGGCCATCCTGTCGACGGTGCAGGACCGCGGCTACGTCGAGAAGAAGGAAGGCCGCCTGCACCCCACCGAGCTGGGCGTGATGGTGAACAGCCTGCTGGTGAAGAGCTTCCCCGGCATCGTCAGCACCGACTTCACCGCCCAGATGGAAGAGCAGCTGGACCAGGTGGAGGAGGGCTCCGCCAACTGGGTCAAGCTGCTGCACACCTTCTACGAGCCCTTCAAGCTGGACCTGGAAAAAGCCAAGGTCGAGATGCGCGACATCAAGCGCGAGGAACAGCCCACCGACGAGATCTGCGAGAAGTGCGGCAAGGGCATGGTCATCAAGTGGGGCCGCAACGGCCACTTCCTGGCCTGCTCGGGCTACCCCGAGTGCCGCAACACGAAGGAGTACACGCGGCGTGCGGATGGAAGTCTCGAGATCGTGCCGTCGACGCGTCCGACGGATCAAGTGTGCCCGACCTGCGGCTCACCGATGGTGATCAGGCGAGGCCGCTTCGGCGAGTTCCAGGCCTGCTCGAAGTACCCCGAGTGCAAGACCACCGCGCCCATCTCGCTAGGGGTCGCCTGCCCCAAGGAAGGCTGCGGCGGCTACCTGACCGAGAAGCGATCGAGAAGAGGCAAGGTCTTCTTCGGCTGCTCCAACTACTCGAAGACCAACTGCGACTTCGTGTCCTGGGACCGCCCCATCGCCCAGGCCTGCCCGAAGTGTGCCGCGCCGTTCCTGGTCCAGAAGGTGTCGCGCGCCGGTACCCGAATCCGCTGCATCAAGGAAGGCTGCGACTACGCAGCGGATGCCGAGGCGGCGGAGAGCGGGGCGGCTTAGATTGGTGGGCTAAAAGGAGGCCAAAATGTCTGTCAAAGGGATGGCAACTCCTCGGCGATCGTAGCTGTAAGACGGCCCGCCGTCTAAGTCTCCAAGTACTCGCGGTGCGCTACTACTGGGCGGCGTGGCAAGCATCGCGGTCACGGTGGTTTCGTGGTCTGCCACGATCGTCTCGTGGAATATCCCGGCATTCATGCTGTACAGGGTTCCCGCCGGATGATTTTCGACATTAGAATCGACCACTCGAACTCCGCTTTGGGTCCGCAGAAGGTTAGATCGTTGCCCAACGTATTGGACTGTATAAACAATGCGGTCGCGGTCGGTAGGTCGAACCGTGTATTCAATATGCCGAAGACGGCCGATAAGCACGCAACTCTGGTATGAAAAGATGTGATCGTGTATCGGCCAATATGGCTCTTGACGGACGCGGTATTCCGGACTCCAGATGTGCAGCCTAAGAGTTTCTCCACTGGAGGTCTCCGCCAACTTAGACATTAAAAAGCCTAACGGATGCATGAGACACACCAATTCATCGCCCGCGGATAGCTTTTGCAGAATAAATTGCTTGGTGTGAGATTTTACCTCAGACAAACTTTGCTTGTCGAAAGCGTCTCGTAAGCCAAAGGCGTCATGCATAAGGATTTGACCGCTTTCGCAACGCTGAGATTACGGACTCTGAAAGTCTCAAGATTTCCATCTTTCGGCGCGATGGTCGACAAGCCGGTTCTCAGCAGGTCGTCAGACACGTCCGCAAGGCGAGTTCCTGCGGCGATCTTCGCGAAATTCGGGGGCATCACTATCACGCGATCACTAGTGAAGCTGGCTACTAACTGATCGCGAACTTTTGCATGCAAGTGATTTGGAGTCGCCATCGTATTCGACAGCGCAAGTCCAGGGTCATTCTTGCCTTCGGTCGTGATTACGCAGTGCGTCCTGGACCAGTCGACTCGAAAGTGCGTTGGCATCGTTCTGACAGATAGTCTTTCGATGCGAAAGCGGGGATTGGTGCGAGACCAAACAAGCTAAAAGGATCGTTGCATATATCTCGGCTCGGACTTCATCTTTTGAGCATTTGCGATCATCGCAGTACCTGCGTATCCCGTCATCACCATCCGGATCAAGTAACTGAATCCATATCGGCACCTCGTATGAGTGCGCCTCTATGGTTGCAAGGTGGGGAATAGAAACAGCGGCCAAATGCTTGCCGCTATTTCCAAGAAAGCGATACTCGCCAGGACTAGAAGCGACTAAAGCGAGATGATCGCGAATCTGTCGCGGAGCCAGCGGAGTAACAGATTTTGCGATCTCCGCGGACTCGTAGACAGCATCGAGCACTGCTTTCGTCGTCCGCTGAACTTCATCGTGAATCAGGGCATCTGTCTTCGTGACAATCTTGTCGAGCAGTTGATCGCTTTCAGAAATACCGCGGACAAGTATCCAACCTGTTGCCAAGCCAATCGATGTGGCTGTCAAATTGGGCAGCAAATCTTTAACGAACTCATGCCATGGTTGACCCAGTACATATCGTGATGTAATCGTAAGGATCGCGATCAACGCAACTGCGAGAAGAAAGCGTAACCAGGCGACTTGCTGCCAATTCGGAGCGGCCATTTACGAGTCCTTTAAAAGCTGTTCGGATGAACACCTCCCGTCTTGCGCAATGCGACGGTTGGCGACCGGTGTGATCGTGTCCACAAATGCGCTCAAAGGCATCGCCGAGCGGCGTTCGGATTCGGCCAAGTGAGCAAGCATAACCGCCGGCAACATCGCCTGCCTGTCACCCACGCCAGGGTGAGTCCTCCTGGAATCATCCATGCTGCCGCCCACGACGGTCACCCGGTGGCCGCGCCGCGCACCCCGACCGGAAGGTTCAATGCTTGAGCGAGACGTGGCGGACTTCGACGCGGTTAACTCGGGACTACGGCAGATCGCAGGGGGACTGGCAGTGCCGTTCAGTCACGCTCCCGTCCGTGGCGATGTGAATGCCGATGGCATAGCCAACGCCGCGGGGGATCGACGGCCCCCGCCACTGCCGCGGTGCCGGGCCGAGCGTGTAGATCAGCAGCACGTCGGGCGGTTCTCCCTCGGGCGGCAACGAGACGCGCACCGACTCGCCGGCGGCGATGGTTGGCCAGGATGACTTGTTTGCGCCCGCGAACACCGTGACGTTTTGGAGCGATCGGGCGCCCACCGGCGCGTCGAACGTCAGCCGCACCCGGACGGTGTCCCTGCTCCGGCAACCCGCCAGCAAGCATAAACCGAACGTCGCAGCGGACAGCCAGCGCCGTCCGATCATGGGACCGCACTGCGCGTATCCAGGCCTGCCGTCATCAGGATGGTGGCGACCAGCTCCTTGGGTGAGACGTGGGAGGGGACCAGCGAGTAGAACTCGATGCCCATCGAGATCGAGGTGCGATCCGAGGAGTCGTCGAAGCCGCGCAAGCCGTCCACGCCCGGCGTGGATCGTGGCATTCGACCACGGAGGACGTCGGTCCCGATCTGCTCGAGTCCTGCGCCGTCGAGCAGGGTGCTCTCGTTGAAGCCCGCGGCCGAGCCGACGTAGCCATAATGGATGTTCGACCAGATGTCGTAGAAGTAGTCGGTCTTGTCGTAGCGGTGCCAGATGCCCGAGTGGGTGCTGGCCGAGTGGAAGTGGGACCGAATGAACGGCTTGTGATCCCATTTTCCGTTCTGCATGACGTTCCTGGTCCACATCATCAGCGCGGCTTCGTGGCTGCTGACCTCGATGTCTGTGCAGTATTGCGGCGACATGGCGCCGAACAGTCGGCGCCACCACGGGAGGCTGAAGTACTCGGTGATGCAGGCCGTGCTGTCGACGGCGTTCAGCCGCGCCATGCGCACGCAATCTGGGCCGTGGGCGTTCGCGTTCATCTCGTTCGGCGTGTACACGGCAATCGGCGTCAGTTCATCTATCATTGTCCCGCCCAGTGCTCACGTCGCCCGACGTGTCGAGACGAGATGGTAGCACTCGGCTTGGCCGTGCCCGGTATGCAGTCGAGTGGCCGGGAATGTCCAGGGGGGGCATAGATATAGCGTCGACGGTGTTGGCTAACGGATCGGAGGTCGCTGATGACTCCGAATCTCTGACGTCGTCAGCGATGAAACGAACTGGGCTGTTCGTTGGGTTTCAGTAGGTCGTGACCGCCGCCGGGCGCGAACACCAGGGAGACGCCGACGGACTCGTCGAACGACGTGACGGTGATGTCGCGGTCGCTCGCGATGGGGGTTCCGCTGGCCACGGCGACCCAGGGCATGAGCGCGACGGTGAAACCTCCTCCGACGGACGGTGCGGCGAGGCCGATCGCGCCTTCGATGCGCACCTCGGGGCGAAGGATCTGGACGTTCGGCGGCGCGGAGGGGGTGTCGGCGGGGTCTCGATTGTCGGGCAGGGGCAGGAAGTGGCTGAACACCCCGGCTGAAACGCCGAGCGACAGGGCGAGTTCGGTTTTGGAGGGACTGTTCGGTGATTGCAGGTGCGGGTAGGCCTCGAAGCGGACGCGGCCCTCGTAGGCGCGGTGGTCGCCGAGCAGTCCGAAGCGGCCGGCGCGCGCGCCGGCGGTGAGCGCCCAGGGGAGGCCCTCGCCTGGTCCTGGACCGAGGCGCAGCTCGACGCCCGAGTCGTGCCAGCCCAGCGTCGCGGCCAGGTCGGCGTGCGCGCCTAGCGACTGGCGCACACCGGCGTTGATGGGGATGGGCGTGCCCAGCAGCGCCAGGCCCTGGTTGCCGGCGATGTTCTCGGCGTTGCCGTCGACGTGAATGGTGCCGGCGCTGGACCCCAGGCCGGGGCCCGTCACGGTCGCGCTGGCCGGTCCCATGCTGACGGCCCACGCCGTCTGCACCTGTGCGAAGGCGCCGCCGCGCGGTGCGCCGCCGAGGGCGGGCGCCGTCAACGCACAGCCGGAGGCCATCGCCGCCATGGCTCCCAAGAGCGCCCCTGTCCCTGCCCACCTGTTGGCCATGACCGCCGAAGCAGCAAGACCAACGCCGGAGACAGCGCCCCCTCCCAGTCGTGAATCCGCGCGTGCGAAACCGGCGTCTGTCGAAGATTCATCACCTTCTGGCGGCAGCTCACCGCGTGGCATACCCCGCCGAGGACAGATGCGAACGGTCGTCACCCGCCGACCGGAACGGTCCGTTCCGACGCGCGGGAGAACCGATTCGAGAGAGGTGAGCAACGCCGCACCCCCGCCGTGGTCGAGCACGACGACACGCAGCGCTTCCAAGCCCGCCACCTCCCGAAGCGACTCCACCACTTCGACCGCGTTCGCCCTGCGAGCGGCCGCGGCAAACCGCGTGCAACCGCGTCCTTACCG
>Ga0070658_10002074_pt1 | contig 16820 bp, 18 predicted proteins | sample KBSC13metaG_FD_64664 | JGI IMG/M metagenome (GOLD analysis project Ga0070658, IMG submission 64664) | Corn rhizosphere microbial communities from Kellogg Biological Station, Michigan, USA - KBS C1-3 metaG | ecosystem: Host-associated > Plants > Roots > Rhizosphere > Soil ...
TACCCTTACCATCAAATGGGTAAGCAGCAATGGCCATACAAATGCTTGGCCAAATTCAGCAGTAGGTAAATTTTACCCGCAAAGTGCGTCCTCTGGTACTACCTGGGGCAATGCTCCGGCGGTTCTTCGCTTCAGTGTCACTCCATTAGGAGGCGGGGTGGACAGAGCATCACTTATAACCAATACTTATACCGCCTATTTTTATCCTGTAACAGGGAATTCAGGCAGCGCTTCGTATTCGACCACGGCCAACCAGCAGGGCCAAGTTTATGGAGCTAAATGCACTGCCATAGGTTCTACTACCAGGGCAAACTGTAGCATTGACGTCAGTATGGCCGGTGCGGCTGCAGGCCCATATCTGTTTCATATAGTGAGCATATACGACCAGTCGGATATCACCATAACCGCAATCGACGGAATGGGCAACACCCTTAAATTTAAAGATTCTCAGGCTATTATAGATGCAACAGGGAAGGCACAAGATGTACTTCGACGGATTCAGGTAACATATCCTTTGCAAAGCCATGTAGCGCTGCCAAGTGACGCGCTAGAAGCAACCGACATTTGCAAAAGAATGCAGACTAACGCAACCAGCACCACCTTCGACACTGCCTTTTCGGCAAAGTGTGACCTGGAATCTTAAGTAATTAACCGGCTTTGTGGTGGAATTTTTCGTGTACAGCTCTTAGGTGTGGGTCGGTGACATGGGTGTATATCTGAGTGGTCGCAATATTACTGTGGCCGAGCATGGCCTGTACGCTCCTAAGGTCGGCACCATTCATAAGTAAGTCAGTTGCAAAGCTATGGCGCAAAGTGTGCGGACTAACATGCTTAGTTATGCCGGCAAGCAGAGCATAGCGAGCAACTAATCGCTGTACGCTGCGGACGGTTAAGCGGTGGAAATTACCGCTCAAATCTACCTTTTTACTGCCGCTGTAGCGCACAAACAGTGGCTTAGTGTTGTCGTCCCGTTTATCGAGGTAGCGCTGTATCCAGTTGGCGGCTTGTTCGCTAATGAAGATGGGACGGTCTTTTTGGCCCTTACCACGCACCATGAACTCGCGGCGCTTAAGGTTTATGTGGTCTTTATCGAGTCCAACAAGCTCGCTTACGCGCAGGCCGCTAGAAAAGAGTAGTTCGAGTATGGCACGGTCGCGCATGCCGGGTAGAGTATCGAGCTTGGGCTGCTCAAACATGCGCTCCAACTCTTCTTCAGTGAGGAAAGTAACCTGTTTGCGCTTAGTACGGGCAAGCTCCACTTTATCTGCCGTAAGGGCAGGGACATTACGCTTGGCGCAAAACTTCAGGAAACTGCGCAGGGCAATAAGGTGATAATTCGTTGTCGTACGACTTAGCTCGTCGGAGGTGTTAGTACCTAATCGGTTAAGCCATAGCCGCCATTTACGTATCATTTCATCGTCTATGTCGCTTACTTTTATATCGCCAGCAAAATCCAGCAGGCGAGTAAGGTAATGGTCGTAGTTCTGGATGGTTTTTTGAGAACGGTTTTGCTCAATTTCCAGGTATTCTAAAAAATCTGTTTTTGCTTTTTCAAACTGCATACGCTAATTGTAGCATTGTGCGACGTGCGCACGTCATAGCAATAGAAGTATCATCTCTGGTATAATGGCGGAAAATTAAGAAGGAACTTTAATGGAACGAACCCTTATTATCGCCAAGCCGGACGCCGTACAGCGCGGTCTTATCGGCGAAATTATCAGTCGACTAGAACAAAAGGGCCTTAAGCTGATTGGCATAAAGATGACTAGCTTGGACGAGGCTATACTGCGCAACCACTATGCTGAGCACCTAGAAAAGCCTTTTTACGAAGGGCTGGAAAACTTTATGAAGAGTTCACCGGTAGTGCTGATGGTATGGGAAGGTTATGAGTGTGTGAATGCAGTGCGCACCCTGGTGGGCGCTACTAACCCACGTGAAGCAGCACCAGGAAGTATTCGGGGTGACTTAGCTATAGGTGTAGGGCGCAACCTTATACACGCTTCTGACAGCAAAGAGAGTGGCAAACGAGAAGTTACTAGCTTCTTTAAGCCTGACGAACTGATAGAGTACGACAAGAGTGAGTACCTCCACCTCTACGAAGACTTCGAACGTTAAAACTCCATGAAACAAGCGGCCTCGTTGCTTTTCCTAGTACGGGAAGGCGAGATATTACTTGCCATGAAAAAGCGCGGCTTTGGTAAGGGCCGCTGGAACGGCGTGGGCGGTAAGCCTGAAGGAGGGGAAAGTATCGAAGATACTGCAATCCGCGAATGCCAGGAGGAAATAAGCGTTACGCCTATGCAATTGCAGCACGTCGCCAACCTTACTTTTAAAATGCATGAATCCGACAAGTACTATAAAGAACTGAACGCCGATGTTTTTGTAAGCAGGCAGTGGAAGGGTGAGCCCACTGAAACAGATGAAATGGCACCTAAATGGTTCAAGTTGGATGAAATTCCGTATGACAGCATGTGGGCTGATGACATATTCTGGCTGCCAGAAGTGTTAAAAGGTAACTTCGTAACTGCTACCTTCCACTTCGATGAAAATGACCAAGTTATTAACCAACAAATAATTGTAAGAACTGTCGAATGATTGGTGCCCCCGCCAGGATTCGAACCTAGAGCTTTTCCTTAGGACGGAATTATTTTATCCATTGAACTACGGGGGCTCGTCGAAGTTCACGAGTATATCTCGTTTTGCTATCGGCAAAAGCTTCGACTTTACTCTATACTTCTCCTCTCAGTTTAGCAAACAGCGGTACTTGGTTTGCTAAACTGGATAATTTAGCGTGTCAATCTGTTAAAATATTGCTTATGGCTACAGCAGTGCAGGCCGCACCGAAACACAAATATTTCGAAGACCAGTTCGACGATGAAGAGGTGGTGTATGTATTTCGTAAGCACCCAATTGTAATGCGCAAAGGGTTGGTGCTGGGTATGCTCGGCCCACTCATAGGTATAATCCCGGCAGCAGTGAAGCCGGACCTTGGTTTTGGCGTATTCTTCGGCGGCTTGGCTGCTGGTATCATTCTTGGCCTTCTTCTTTTCTTCCCCAGCTGGATTGGCTGGCACTTTAGTGTGTTCATCATAACCGACCAACGATTTATACAGATTACTCAAAAAGGGCTGTTTCACAGGGCGGTGGCAGACATAAGCCTAAGCCAGATACAATCAGTCAATTACGAGATAAGCGGCCTGCAGGAAACACTACTGGGTTTTGGTACAATAAAGATGCAAACGTACGTGGGGGACATGGTCATACACGACATTCATCATCCGGCCAAAACCCAGAAGCGGTTGCTGAATATATTGCGCGAAGAGGGTATAAACACAAATCCGTACCCCAGTAACAATCAATCTGTGAATATTGCTAGCAAAGACGAAGATACTGAAGAGGAAGATGAAGAAGCCTAAACTACCAAAACCCTCTGTGCCGCGTGTGCTTAAACGGCGCAAAGGCCAGGAAGAACGTGCCGACGAAGCGATAGAAGCGGTACCTCGAATAACTAACGAAACTGTTGCCGAACATCGTGAAGAAGTTCTTAGTAGTGCCCGTAAGTATATCTACCCCTTACAACATTCGCGTCGCCGCATTGTGAGCGTTTCTGCTTCTTTGCTCGGGGTAGCGATAGTGGTGTTTCTGGCGTACTGCCTGCTTTCTCTGTATAAGTTCCAAGCTACCTCTGGCTTTATGTATGATGTCACCCGGGTACTGCCATTTCCGGTAGCTAAGGCCGGCCCGTCTTGGGTGTCATACGAAAGTTACTTGTTTGAGCTACGCCGCAACATGCACTATTACGAAACCCAGCAGCGGGTAAACTTTAACGACCCTTCCGGCAAGCGTGCGCTTACTCGCTATAAGCAGCAAGCCTTGCAGCGGGTAACAGATGATGCGTACGTAAAACAGCTAGCTGCTAAAAACCATGTGAGCGTAAATTCGCAAGACGTTGACCAAGAAATTCAGCTGCTGAAGCAGCAAAATAGACTTGGCAGCAGCAATAAAGTGTTCGACACTGTTTTAAGTGAGTTCTGGGGCTGGAGTGAGAATGACTTCAAGCGAGAGTTACGTAGTCAAATGCTTGCCCAAAAGGTCGCTAGCAAACTAGATGTCGATGCCCAGGTGAAGGCAAAGAATGCTTTGCAACAAGTACAAAGTGGCACCGACTTCGCCAAAGTAGCCGGTGACATGTCGGAAGATGTGACAACCAAAGGTAATGGCGGCCAGTACGGCGGTCTTATAGACCGCTCCACTCGCGATATACCGCCGCAGGTGACCAATGAACTTTTCAAATTACAACCAGGTCAAACCTCTGGAATTATCGACACCGGGGCTAGCTTACAAATTGTGAAGCTTATTGATGTACAAGGCAATAAGGTCCACGCCGCACATATTCAGATAAACCTAAAAGACATACACGCCTATATAGACCCGCTACGGACCAAACAGCCAACGCATACGTACGTCAAAGTTTAGCGCTTGCTTTTGTGGTTCTTGTACAGCCTATAGCCCTGCCACATGAGCAGGGCACTGCCTATTGCGCCACCTAGCTTCTTACGTCCTACTCTCATAACTACATGGTAGGGCAGGAATATTGGTTCGTCCGTAAAATATTTACCATGGTCGTTGCTGTGTTGCTTTTTACAGATTAAATTGTTATGATTACCCCTGTTACTTTTACGCGGGCTCGTAGTGAAGAGGCCTATCACGCCTCCCTGTCACGGAGGAGATCGCCGGTTCGAATCCGGTCGGGCCCGCCAGAATATTAAGTCAGCAATAAGCTGGCTTTTGTTATATTTAAGACATGCAAAATAGCAGTGCGCTCGACAGGACATTTTACATAAGCCTTATTCTGAAAGCTGTCGATTCTGTACTTGAAATACTTGGTGGCATATTATTGTTATTCATTTCTCCGGAAACAATAGGACATATAACCAAAGCACTAACCGAGCAGGAACTTTCAACCGACCCGCACGATGTTATTGCTAACCACATACTGCACGCCGCACACGAATTTACTCATGGAGGACGCTGGTTTGCGGCCTTCTACCTCTTGAGCCACGGAATCGTAAAGATTGTGCTCATAGTGGCGCTGTTCAAGCAAAAGTTATGGGCTTACCCATGGATGATGGTGGTACTAGCGCTATTCGTGGTTTACCAGCTGTACCGTATGACATTTAAGTTTGGCATCGGGCTATTATTTTTAACCATTTTTGACATCTTCGTCATTGGGTTAACCTGGCTTGAGTACAAAAAGCATAAAGGCCGATTAGAATCGCCTCAAAGTGTCTGAACAACAGCGGTGAATACAGCGAAAATATCCACTAGCACTCTTGACCCGCGAGCGCCAAAAGCCTATAATTATTAGTAGAAATTTCCATTCTCCTACCACTGTTGAACGTGAACATAACAAACCGCTGGGAAAGGCAGCAGGTAGCTAACAAAGACTCTCTAAATCAAAGCTAAGTGACCACATATCATGAAGCAAACGAAGTAAGACTAAGCAGGGGCAGGACCCCTATAAACGAGGAACATATGCAAGTAAAGACAATGCACAGCGAACAAGTATGGCAAAGCCCAGATGGCAAGAAGACCATTTGGGAAGTAGCGCTTAAAGGTGACGGTGGTAACGAATATCGGCTCAAGACCTTTAGCGAGGCAATCGCACAACTTGGCTTTGAAGGGAATGTAGAAAGCTACCTGAACAAGCGTGGTGAGCGGTTTGTACGCCAAAAGGCAAGCGCCAAGGCTAGTAGTTACAGTCGGGATGACGATGCTATACGTGCCCAATGGGCTATAGGCCAAGCTATAAACCTAGCGTCGGTAAAGATGGATAAGGCACAAATAACCCTACCTGTTATAGAAGAATATGCCAAAGAGTTATTTGCTACCGTTAGCCGAGTAAAGGGCGAGAAGGTGACCCCAGAACTCAAGCAACGGGCCAGTGAAGCCGTCAGCCTCACACAAACAGCAGCGGCGTTTTAGGGCCAATGTTACGCTAGAAGGAGTCGGAGCAATCCGACTCTTCTTATTTGCTATAATACTTCGGTAATTTGCCGAAGTAGCTCAGTTGGTAGAGCAGCTCATTCGTAACGAGCAGGTCGTGGGTTCGAGTCCCATCTTCGGCTCCAGCTCATTCGATAACTTCAGCTTTCATGAACGGCATTCGCAGTTCATTGCAGCTTTCGTATCGAGCCTCGCTATCAATCGTCCGAACAGCTTCGCTTGATTCGACCGATTGTGTAGAGCTGCGGGTGTCGTATAACGGCTATTATGTAGCCTTCCCAAGGCTAAGACGCGGGTTCGACTCCCGCCACCCGCACCAATTTCCTCTGTTTGATTACTATATAGATGCTACAATTGTAGTTAAGAATTATGGCTACGCCACGCAAGTATTTTCACGACCATTTAGTGCTGCTTTTGCTCAGTGTTGATACCTTTCTAGCCTTCCTGGCCAGCATATTTGTTCTCCTGCGTTTGAGTACTGGGCACGGGAGCGGCTACATAGTGCAGTATCGGCCGGTGCTCGGCATTAACTCTTACAAAACAGGTAGCGTAACGGGATTACTCAGTTTCATAGCCTTTGCTCTCGCTATCTTGGCTATTCATACAATTCTCAGTATGCGTGCTTACCATGTGCACAGGCAGCTGGCTATTGTAATTCTTGGGCTCGGAACTCTCCTACTAGTGCTCACAATAATCGTCAGCAACGCGCTTTTGGTACTTCGGTAAGATGACAGACATAGAAATTCCGTACGAGAAAGACAGGCATGGCTGGTACCGCTTCTTCGAAATTCTGCCAGGTACGCTCAGCTGGGCACTGTTACTTATGCCGGTGGTGCTCGGCTACATAAACATTACGGTGAATAATTTTGAGATTAACCTCGGTGTCTTCTTTATTCTGGCTTATTTGTTAACGTATTTTATTCGCTCAGTGGCCTATACCATTCGAGCCTTAACGGGGTATAGGACAATGCGGCAACACATGCAGCTCAATTGGGCAGGCCTACTGCAAGATGTAGAAGCTGGGCATCCAACGGCGGAAAAGTTCAAGCGACCTCGCTGGCACGCTGATAACTTACGTCGAGTCACAACGTATCAAACAGTAATAAAACCGAGTGAGCTCATGCACGCAGTGGTTATAGCAACGGTGAACGAAAGCCGGGAAGTGCTGGAGCCTACCATCCAGTCAGTGCTGGCTAACGACTACGACAAACAAAAAGTTATTCTGGTGATTGCTTACGAAGGCCGCGCTGGCCAAGAAGCCGAAGAACGTGTACAAGAATTACTCAAAGTATATAAAGGTAAGTTTTTCCATGCTATGGCAGTGAAGCACCCGAGCGGTTTGCCGGGTGAGATTGTTGGTAAGGGCAGCAACATCAGCTACGCAGGGCATGAACTACAAAAATACCTCGAGCAGGAAAAGATTGACCCAAGTCGTGTACTGGTAACTACGCTTGATGCCGACAACCGTCCGCACCCCAGTTATTTAAGTGCCGTAAGCTATGTGTACTGTATAGTGCCCAACCCGCAGCGGGCCTCATACCAGCCGCTACCAATGTTCACGAACAATATTTGGGATGCGCCGACTATGATGCGGGTAATAGCCACCGGTAATACACTGTTTTATATAGTCGGTACACAACGTGCCCACCGGGCACGTAACTTCTCAGCTCATGCCCAGAGTATGCAGGCTCTGATAGAAATGAACTTTTGGAGTAAACGGACGATTGTAGAAGATGGCCATCACTTTTGGCGCAGCTACTTTCACTACGACGGGGATTACCGCGTGTACCCAATGAGCATCCCGATTTACCAAGATGCGGTTCTCGCGGACGGTTACTGGCGGACTATACGAGCTCAATTTGTGCAGCTGCGGCGTTGGACGTATGGAGCGTCGGACATTGCTTATGTAGGCTATAAAGGCTTTCGCGAGAAAAATAAAATTAGCCGTTTTGACCTCTGGGGTAAGTGGCTCACACTACTGGAAGGGCATGTTACCTGGGCCACCGGTACAATTTTGGTGTTCGCGGCAGCTTTTATACAACCACGGCTGCATCCGCAGAACATTGCCGCTAACCAGCTCCCCCTCATTGTTGGTCGCATTCAGACCTTGGGTATTATAGGTTTGCTTGCTACTGTATATGTCTGTTTAGTGACCTTGCCGCCGCGACCTGCGCGCTATAAGCGCCATCGCTCGTTGCTTATGATTCTACAGTGGGCCCTTGCGCCATTTACGAGCATTGGTTTTGGTTCGCTCGCAGCATTCAATTCGCAAACTCGACTGGTGTTTAAGCGTTACTTGAGTAAATTTGATGTGACAGAAAAGGCCCGGCGTACTGAAAGCGGCAAACTAGTTAGCACCGAAGCCGACCCTAATAAGTAGGTTATAGATGTTAGGTTCCAGGTTTTAGTAAGCTTCAGAACTATAACCCCTCATTTAGAACCTATACTTTATGAAAAGCTTGGTAGTGCACGCTGGCGGCGTCATCGAAGCGGGCAAGTACCAGGTAGACTGTGGAAGTAATGCCGGTGTCATTTATCACACTGTGCTGTGTTTGGGCCAACAAACGGCCTATAACCGTATCGGTAAGGGCAGAAGCGTCCTGAACGGCCGTAGAACGGTGCTGTAGGCTTTTATAAAGGCTAAGCAGTAGTTTATCGCGCGAGAAGGGTTCTAGGTGTCCGCTAGCATTCCTGACGGCCATAGAGGTCGGGAAATCAACATGCTCTAGAGAAGTAAAGACGAGACCACACTGTTCGCATTCGCGTCGGCGCCAGACTTGGTTCAGGCGCTTTTTGTGTCGGGAATTAAAAACCCGCGTGTTTCCGCTACATTGTATGCAAACCATGACTACATATTGTCATAACGCTATTAAAAATGCTAGTGGAAAAAGCTCCGTATGTAGGGGATAAAAAATACCTCTGGAGGGCTCCAGAGGTATTAATGCGACTTTGCTAATTAATTGGTCGCTGCGGCGAGGTTACTAGCTCGCCACCTGCGAATGCGATTGGATGATTCTGTTGAGGTTAGCTCCTCGTAAAACAGTTTAAAGTCATCCAAAGCGCTGGCTTTGGTACTACTCACAGTAATCCCTGTTTAACGTAAGAGAGTTTAGCAGTAATAACTATATTAGTCAATGATAGGCGCTAAAAAGCTAATGCTTATAATTGCTTTACTTTCAGGGGGTACGACAGTAATAATAGACTGTTAGAAAGTAGAGGAATGACACGTAAAAAGCCGCACAGTGGTGGGAATTTTGGCTGGAAGACGAAACGACTAGCCCTCGTTGTGGGGCTGTGTGTAATGATGTCGGCTGTTGGGCTATCTTCGGTGGGAACGGTATATGCTGCAACCCCCGCAAAGCTTGCTATAGGCATAGCCACCTCTGGCTATCACTCAACAGCACTCAATCCAACCAACTATAAATTTATTGCTGGCTTGCACGACATAGGGTTGTGCCGGGGGGTCACTCAAACCTGGCGTTGGCCGACTGGCAATGTATGCCAATCGAGCTACAACACTAGTACAGGGGTATATAACAATATAGGTACCTCAGATTATAAGACGTACATTCAGCCGCCGGCTATTGCTAACTATGCATTCAGCCGCTGGTCAGGCAGTTGTCACTCTATATCTGGTAGTAAATGCTATGTATACATCACCGGCGGTCATAGTGGTGCGGTTACGGCGTACTTTACTTCTACAAAGGTGGGCCCAGTTGCTGCAGTGGCAAGTGTAGCGGCCGTAACAGGAAATAGTGTTACCCTCAACTGGACGAGCGGCACGGCTGGCACAGGGCAAGCCATACAAAGCTATACCGTTTATAAAGATTCAACTACTGTGGCTACGGTGGCACCAGCTACAAAAGCGTATACCATAACGGGCCTCAGTTGTGGCCAAAGCAGTGGCTATAGTGTGAGCCTCTATGATGGTTATGCAACGGCAACTTCGGCCAAAGTTATTGGTAGCACATTGGGCTGTCCAACACCGGTCATTCACACTACCCCAGTAGCGCCTATTAAGAAGCCAACAGTCCCAAGTGTGCCCAGCAACTTTATTGGTACTGTTAGCGCCGGTAAAATAATTGACCTTTCGTGGGATGCCGGCCAAGCTGCAGCTGGGGTTAAAGAATACGACCTAGACCGCTCAATTGACCAAACTAATTGGGCAACTGTGAGCACCGGCAGCACTACTTCCTATACGGATACAGCAACTGACTTTTCGACGACCTATTATTATCGCCTAAAGGAAGTAGACAATAACGGCACATCATCTGCCTACACTACCGCCAAAGTTACAACCAAAGCGTTCTCTAGTAGTTCGACTACTATCTCTACAGACGACAAGGTAGTGACAGTAAAGTTTACGGCAGATACTTTTGATCAGTCTACTGATTGCAGCGTTAGTTCGCCAAGCAGCGGTTTGCCAACCGTGCCCACGAAGTCATTACTATACGGGCCTTACAATTTACTGTGTGTTGCCGAAGATGGTTCAACTGTGGACACCTATAAGAAGCCTATAAGCGTAACTGTAGATTTATCGCATGCGCCAGCGGGATACGGTAACTACGAAGTTCAGCTATCTGATGATAAGAGTTCTGAAACTACCAAGAGCAAGTATGATTCCAAAACGCACAAAATCAGTTTTAGTTTAACTGCCAACAAAACTTTTGCAGTGTACGGCAAGCATTCTAAAAGTGCGGTAGCTACTACAGTACAGATGGCCGCACTGCTTGCGCTGCTGGCGGCGGGCATTGGCGGCATACTCTATGTTCGTCGTTACTGGGTTATGCGATCTAACACCGTAGCTACCGTAACGCCAAGAGCCGAAAGGCAGTACGAAGAACTTCTGGCTAAACCTGGCTGTACTCACTTAGGTATGGCCCAACCTGTACAGCCAAGAAGCGTGGGCTGCGAGGAGTGCACTAAATGGCACCGCCACTGGAAGGCGCTGCGTATCTGTTTAGTATGTGGGCACGTCGGTTGTAGTGATGACAGTAGTGGGCAGCATGCTATGAAACACTTCCAGGAAACTGGGCACCCCATAATATATGAGTACGGTAACCCGGCAGGTGACAGCATCGGCTGGTGCTATGTCGACCAAACGTATATTTAGAGATAGAGAAAGGGCTTAGCTATGACTTATAACCCTCGGACCTTGTTGATTAACAGGGGCGGATAAGGTATAGTTGCTTGAGCAAATGAGGGCGATTAGCTCATTTGGCTAGAGCGCTTCCTTGACGTGGAAGAGGTGAGAGGTTCGAATCCTCTATCGCCCACCAAACTATAGGTCCAGCCTTGTGCTGGATTTTTTATTTGTATTCAACAGGGAATGAGCACGTAAATTATTTGATGCAGTCAAACTGGTAGCTCATATATGGTGTTACCTTTTTTGATATGAATTTATGCATATCATATATAGTATTAAAAATATTTGCTTATCCACATGTGGGAATGTAGGAAATACAGCATTTATATACTAGCCATATAATACTAACCTTGCTATAGTATTCACACAGGTGGGTTCTGCGAGAAGTTTTTCTCGGGACAAACTTTAAACGATTGAATGACATTGCGAGATCATTCAATCGTTTTTTGTTTAGTGGTTTAACAGCGGTAAGAGGGGTGCTATACTGTTACGTAAGTGTTGAGGCGGACTCACCAACCGCGGAGCTTCGTGGGGGCAGTGCGTGCGATAACGTACGAAAGAGTATAAAGTTTCGGTGGAACCGCCTGATTGTACGACGTGACCTTCAGGCCCGAGGCGCGGATTCAATATTAGATGTATCTAATTCTGAATCGGCGTCTTTTTAATTAAAAGGAGGCAGTTATGACAGACAATGACCAACTATATGCAATGCGCCACAGTCTGGCGCATATAATGGCAACCGCAATCCAGCACCTGTACCCAGATGCTAAGTTTGGGGTAGGGCCAGTGGTGGAAAATGGCTTTTACTATGATGTAGACCTAGGGGAACATAAGCTCTCCGAAGACGACTTTGAAAAACTGGAAGCCGAAATGCATAAAGTCATAGAAGCTAACCAGCCATTTGAGCGATTTGAAAAGCCAGTTGATGAAGCTATAGCATGGGCCCAGGAATCCAAGCAGCCCTATAAAGAAGAACTACTGAACGACCTAAAGCGGGCAGGTACCACTGTAGCTAAAGACTTAGATGCAGCAGAACTCGGCACTATAGCTGAGGGTGATGCGGCCGTAGAAAACGTGTCTTTTTATAAGAACGGCGACTTTACTGACCTTTGCCGTGGACCACACCTCCAGTCCACTGGACAGGTCGGCGCCTTTAAGCTGCAGCGAGTAAGCGGTGCCTACTGGCGCGGTAACGAAAAAAACGCTCAGATGCAGCGCCTATACGGTGTTGCATTTGCAACCCAGGAAGAGCTCGACAAATACTTACACATGCTGGAAGAGGCAAAGGCTCGTGACCATCGTAAGCTCGGGCATGAACTGGACCTATTTGTCTTTTCCGACATGGTTGGCTCAGGTTTACCCTTATTTACTCCACGGGGCACAGTACTTCGCGAAGAGCTGGCGGCATTTAGTAACAGCTTACGGACCCGCCACGGCTTCGAAAAAGTGTTTATACCGCACATGACGAAGAAAGATTTGTATGAGGCGAGCGGCCACTGGGCAAAGTTTGGCGATGAACTCTTTCTGGTAAAAAGCCAGGAAACTAGCGACGAGCTAGTCCTGAAGCCCATGAACTGCCCGCACCACACTCGTATATATGCCAGTAAGCCTCGGAGTTATCGAGACTTGCCCATTCGCTACCTCGAAACGACAACTGTTTATCGGGATGAAAAGACGGGAGAACTCGGCGGGCTTAATCGCGTACGCTCCATAACTCAAGATGACAGCCATGTTTTCTGCCGCCAAGACCAGATAGAAGGCGAAATACGCAACCTGCTTGAGGCTGCTAATGAGCTTTATAGTGTAGTGGGTATGGAGCTGCGGGTGCGTTTGAGTTACCGTGACGAAAGCGATGCTTACCTAGGCTCTCCCGAGTTGTGGACAAGCGCGCAAGAACAGCTTAAGAATGCTGTTGTGGCAAACAACCTGAATTACTTTGAAGAAACCGGCGAAGCCGCCTTTTACGGGCCCAAGATAGACTTCATGGCCACTGATGCACTGGGACGTGAACACCAGGTGGCCACTGTGCAACTGGATTTTGTGCAGCCGGAACGTTTTGGACTCGAATACACTGGCGAAGACGGACAGCCCGTACAACCGGTTATGATTCACTGTGCGTTGCTTGGCTCTATAGAGCGCTTTTTGGCGGTATACATTGAGCACACCGCAGGCCGTTTCCCAGTGTGGCTAGCACCGGAACAAATTCGTCTGATTACCGTCAACCAAGAAGAGGCCACAGTGGCGTTTGCTGCTAAAGTTGCCGAACAAGCTAAGGAGCTTGGACTGCGCTTGAGTGTCGACAACGATAATGAATCTGTTGGCAAGAAGATTCGTGCTGCTGAGATTATGAAAGTGCCATATACAGTCGTGGTTGGTGAAAAAGAAATCCGGCAAGACCGCATGACTCCACGGGTGCGCAAGGATATGGAAGTCATCCCGGCTCATCCGGAAATGAACTTTGAAGAGTTTCTAAAAACGGTCGCCAACGAAGCCAAAGGTCGCGTTACTAAATCATCTTTGTAATATGAAAGAAGTTGATAGCAGCTTTCGCGAACGGGTGGAGGCGCTGGTAGCCCAGATACCACAAGGTAGGGTAATGACCTACGGTCAACTTGCTGCCTTATGTGGTAATGCCCGAGCAGCACGTATTGTTGGGGGCATAGCTCATTTTGGCGACCCCAATTTGCCATGGCAACGAGTGGTAAACAAAAGTGGAGGTCTGGCCAGTGGCTACCCGGGCGGGCGCAGCGGCCATAAGCAGGTCTTGGAAGCCGAAGGTGTAGGTGTTTCAAGTGATTTTAAGGTGGATGTTGAGGAGCTCCTATGGTGGCCGAACAAGTAGGAGCACTCCTTGTGGTGGTTGGCGAGACAGCGAGCGGGAAGTCGGCACTGGCATTGGAATTAGCTAAAAAGTTTGATGGCGAACTTATTTGCGCCGATAGCTGGACAGTGTATAAAGACTTCAACATCGGTACTGCCAAGCCGTCTAACCTCGAGAGAGCACAGATTCCGCACCATTTACTCGATGTAGCTGACCCGCGCGGTGGATTCAGTGCCGTGGTTTTTCAGCAACTCGCCCAGACGGCAATTGATGCTATTCATAGGCGGGGTAAGTTGCCGATTATGGTCGGCGGTACCGGCTTATATATAGACAGCGTACTGTACCACTATGGCTTCTTAGCGCCGCCACCGGCAGAACTGAGGGAAAAGCTGAGCGGCATGAGTTTGCCTGAGGTGCTAGAGCTAGCGAAAGAGAGGGGGCTGAACACATCTGGTATCGACGTGCGAAACAAGCGCCGGGTAATAAGGCTCATAGAAAACGATGGGCAACTGCCAACTAAAAAGGAACTGCGGCCAAATACGCTCCTAATTGGAATCAACACACCTCGCGAAACACTCAAAGAGCGCGTGACACAGCGAGTAGACCATATGCTAACGCAGGATTTGAAGTTTGAAGTAGAGAAGCTGGCAAATAAATACGGCTGGGAGGCTGAGCCGATGAAGGGCATAGGCTACCGCGAATGGCGTGAGTACTTTGAGGGCTCACTAAACGTGGAGGAAGTTCGTCAGCGAATAATAAAAAGCACCATGGACCTAGCTAAGCGCCAACGCACTTGGTTCAAGCGTAATAATAGTATTCACTGGTTTTCTACCCCTGTAAATATGCAAGAAATTGATGCGCTAGTTACAACGTTCTTGAACAAATAACGTTCATTTACTTACTGCTGTTTGCTACAATAAAGACATGGTTGAACAACTCTTCGGTTCCAAGACTCGTGTGAAGCTACTTCAGTTGTTTTACAGTAATCCGAACCGCTCATTTTACGTTCGTGAAATCACCCGCAAAATCGACGAGCAGATAAACTCGGTACGCCGCGAACTCGCAAACTTACTCAATGTGGGTATCATTACATCTGACAATACTGACAACAAACTCTACTACGAAGTAAACCAAAAGTACGAGTTCTATGAACCTCTGCAACAGATATTTGGAGGGGGCAAACGTAAGGCCAAAAAGGCAGCTACTGCGGCTGTTGACGTAGATAATGGCGACGATGAATATAAAGCGCTTGGCCACCTAGACTTGCTTGTATATACCGGGCAGTTTACCCGTGATGAATCTGCCGGTATAGATTTGCTGTTTGCCGGGAATCTTAACAAGAACGCGGTTGCTAAGTACGTTGCTGAACTTGAAGGGAAGGAAGGCAAGGAGCTGCGTTATTCTGTTATGAGTACCAGCGATTTCCAGTACCGGAAGACCATAAAAGACCGCTTTATTAGCCAATTGCTCGGGGCTAAGAAGCAAGTTCTTGTCGATAACGGCAATCTGTTAGACTAGATATAAAGGAGTAAGGTATGGATCTGCAATTCTATGGAGCTAATTGTGTCAGCATTACTTATAAAGGTACCCGAATAGTTGTCGACGATAACCTGGCTGACTTAGGTGCTAAAAGTGTTCTTAAGCCAGAAGACATCGCACTCTTTACTATGGCTCATGGTGCGCCCAAGGCCTGCAAGATTGCTTTAGATCAACCAGGCGAGTACGAAGTAGGCGATATATCGATAATGGGTATCGCGGCCCGGGCTCATATGGACGAGGAAGGAAAGCGCACGGCCACGATGTATAAATTGGTTGCTGGTGAGTTCAATGTGCTTGTAGCTGGCCATGTCCACCCTGATATACCGGAGAAAATTTGGGAGCAGATAGGTATTGTTGACGTAATGTTTGTGCCTGTTGGCGGTAGTGGTTACACGCTTGACCCAGTTGGCGCGCTAAAGCTTATAAAAGAGATTGAACCCAAGTTGGTCATACCCACTCATTACGACGACAGGGCTTTGAAGTACCCCGTACCACAACTTGGCCTCGGTGAAGCACTCAAGGAATTGGCTATGGAACCGAAAGAAACCGTGCCTAAACTCAAGCTTAAGCCAACTGACCTTACGGATATTACCCAACTTGTTGTCCTAGAGAAATCTTAACTTTCTATTGCAGCTAAGGGGAAAAGAGAAGCAAGGGTTTTTGCTGTAAACAAAAAGCCGGCTTCATGCCGGCAGTTGCGATGAGAAAAACCGTAGGTTTGTCTTATGCCTGTAGCAGACCCTTTTTCTTGAGAGTGCGGATAGCTTGGGTGCTCAGCTGCATCTTAACCTTCTTACCGTCGACAATAACAGTCTTAGCCTGCAGGTTAGGCTTCCAGACTTTCTTGGTGTGGCGCTGGCTAAAGCTGACATTGCTGCCGTATTGCTTGCCTTTGCCGGTTAAATCACACTTTTGCATGCTGCTTTCTCCAAAGTTTCAAGGTGTTATTGTACGCGAAAATAACAGATGAGTCAATGGTATACTAAGGCAGTATGTTCGGACATTTAAGCGGCATAGAACTGGTATTTGTACTAGTTACCGTAATAGTATCGGTAGGCTTCCATGAAGCCATGCACGGCTTCGTTGCCTTTAAGCTTGGTGACCGTACGGCAGCAGACCTCGGTCGCATCACCTTAAACCCATTAGCTCACGTAGACATATTTGCAACAGTATTGCTGCCACTACTCCTTATACTGAGTGGCTTACCACCATTTTTTGCTGCAAAGCCAGTGCCATTTAACCCAGCTCAAGTAATGTGGGATGAGTACGGTGCGGCGCTGGTAGGTATAAGCGGCCCACTTACTAACC
>Ga0070658_10002075_pt1 | contig 16818 bp, 12 predicted proteins | sample KBSC13metaG_FD_64664 | JGI IMG/M metagenome (GOLD analysis project Ga0070658, IMG submission 64664) | Corn rhizosphere microbial communities from Kellogg Biological Station, Michigan, USA - KBS C1-3 metaG | ecosystem: Host-associated > Plants > Roots > Rhizosphere > Soil ...
GCGCGATGGTCGCACCAGAGGTAGTAGTCGTCGAGCGGCTGCATGGCGGCGTCGACGGGGATGACGCTGGAGCCGGTAGTATCGAGCGCAATCGCGGCGACGTCTTCGCCGCTGACCTTGCCTTCGGCGAGCGCCTGCCGGACGGCGCGGACGAGCGCCTGCATCTGGTCGGCGTGCGACTGGGTTGCGTAGTCGGGGTCTTCGCGGCGTCGCGCGAGAGGGTATTCAGCGGATGCTGTGCCAAGACGGCCGCGCTCGCTCGATAGCAAGGTAACGCGGACGCTGAGTGTTCCAAAGTCTACTCCGGCAACGATTGCCACGGTTCTGCTCCTTCGGCGCTTGCGGTGCGCGCATGTCGTTCAAGCTATTGGCGTGCTGTACGGCGCGCACATTCGGGAAAGCGTTTTCTTTGGTCTATTTCTAAAGATACCGCAGGCCATTGTCAATCAATCCGTTTGTATTTTTGGTAATGAATATGTGTTTTTGCATTCAAGAAGACGGAATGTAGTGTGCGGTATAGTTTCTTAGCCCCATTTTGTTGAAATCCACTGATTCCGAAAGGCGTGCAGGATGCATAAGATGACTCCGGCTGAACTGGCAAAGAAGATTGGCGAAGGCCTGCTCTCTTTCCCAGTCACCCACTTTGCGAAGGACTTCGCCTTCGATGAGGGGCCGTATCGCCAACACATCGCATGGCTGCTGGAGCACAGCCCGGCCGGACTTTTTGCCGCGGGCGGCACCGGAGAGTTTTTTTCGCTGGCGCTCGGAGAGTTCTCCGCGGTAGTGGGTGCGGCTGTGCGCGAGACGGCTGAACGCGCGCCGGTGCTTGCAGGCTGCGGATATGGCACGGCGATGGCGAAGGAGTTTGCCAGGGCGGCTGAGGACGCCGGCGCCGATGGCCTGCTGTTGTTGCCGCCTTATCTAGTGAATGCCGACCAGGCCGGTCTGGCTGCCCATGCGGAGGCCGTCTGCCGATCGACCAGGCTTGGCGTCATTTTCTACAACCGCGACAATGCGGTCATCGACGATGTGACGCTGGCGCGGCTCGCGGACCGCTGTCCGAACCTGATTGGTTTCAAGGACGGACACGGCGATATCGAGCTGATGACCCGCATCTATGCGCGGCTCGGCAACCGGCTGACTTACATCGGCGGGCTGCCGACGGCGGAGACCTTTGCGCTGCCCTATCTTGAGATGGGCGTTACAACCTATTCCTCGGCCATCTTCAACTTTGTCCCGAAGTTTGCGCAGGAGTTTTACAAGGCGGTGAGGCGGCGCGACCATCAGAAGGTCTACGCCGACCTGCGCGAGTTTGTGCTGCCGTATATCGGCATTCGTAACCGGCGAAAGGGTTATGCAGTATCCATCGTGAAAGCAGGGTTGGAGGCTGTTGGGCGGCCGGCGGGCCCAGTGCGACCGCCGCTGGTTGATCTGAACGCTGAGGAGCTTGCCGATTTGAAGAAGTTGATTGGAGACCGCTCCTGACCAGCCTTCCAAGCGGCGCGGAGGCGGTGGCGAAGCGGTCGCGCGTGAGGTATCTGATTGTCCTGATGCTGTTCGCGGCCAGCGCATTCAGCTACGGAGACAGGGTCGCGCTGTCGATTGCGGGCGTCTCGATCTCGCGCGATCTGCACCTGAATGCGTTGAAGCTGGGGTACCTCTTCTCCGGTTTCAGTTGGGCCTATGTCGCGGGGCAACTGCCTGCGGGCGGGTTGCTGGATCGGTACGGATCGAAGCGTGTGTATGGAATCAGCATCGTCTGCTGGTCGCTGTGCGCGCTGCTGGTGGGCTTTGCGGGGTATCTCCCGGCGGCCATTGCATTCACCGTCATCTTTGGAGTTCGACTGCTGTCCGGGGTTGCGCAGTCTCCGGTCTTTCCCGGCAACGGGCGCATCGTGGCGAGCTGGTTTCCGGCGGCTGAGCGCGGAACAGCCTCGGCAATCTTCAACTCGTCGCAGTACTTTGCGCTTGTCCTCTTTGCGCCCATCATGGGGTGGATTACGCACATCAGCGGCTGGAAAGAGTGCTTCTGGTTCCTCGGATCTCTCGGCTTCGTGCTCGCCTTTGCGTGGTCGAGGGTGATTCACGGGGTGAAGACCCATCCGCGCATCAACCAGCAGGAGATTGATTACATCGAGCAGGGAGGCGGGCTGACGAGCATCGACCCCAACGAAGGCCTGGCACAGAAAAGGCCTGCGAATCGACTCACGTGGTCGGCGATCAGGATGCTTCTCAGCAATCGGATGCTGGTGGGCATCTATCTGGGGCAGTACTGTATTACAACGCTTACCTGGTTCTTCCTGACATGGTTTCCGGTCTATTTGAGCGAGGCGCGGCATATGTCGATTGTGAAAGTCGGGTTCATGGCTGCCTTGCCTGCGCTGTGCGGGTCGATAGGCGGAATCCTGGGCGGCATCGCCTCGGACAAACTGCTGCGTCTCGGCCACTCGCTGACGTTTGCGCGCAAGCTGCCTATCGTCGCCGGCATGTTGCTCTCGGTGACGATGCTTGGGTGCAATTACACCAATGCGCAGTGGCTGGTGATGCTTCTGCTCTCGCTGGCCTTCTTCGGCAAGGGGATTGGCGCGCTGGGGTGGACGGTGATTGCCGACACGTCGCCGAAGCCGCTGATTGGCGTCAATGGAGGCCTTTTCAATCTGATCGGAAATCTTGCCGGGATTACCACTCCGATTGTCATCGGATATATCGTGAAACGAACCGGCTCCTTTAACGGCGCGCTTGTCTTTGTTGCGGCGACGGCGCTGCTGGCGATCGTCGCCTATCTGCCGATTGTGGGCGAGATCAAGCGCGTGGATTTTAAGCTTCCGGAGCCTGAAGGCGGTGCGGCGTGATGGAGCAAACGGCAATCCAGGGTTCGCCGCGGATCAGGGCGATGCGCGTGGTTCCGGTTGCGGGACACGACAGTATGCTGCTGAATCTGAGCGGCGCACACGCTCCGTTCTTTACGCGCAACGTCGTGATCCTCCGCGACAGCGCCGGGCATACCGGTGTCGGCGAAGTTCCCGGCGGCGAAAAGATTCGTCAGGTGCTGGAAGAGTGCAGGCCGCTCGTGGAAGGCGAAACGATAGCGTCTTACCAGCGCATTCTGAATACGGTACGAGAGCGTTTTGCCGACCGCGACGCCGGCGGAAGGGGGCTACAGACCTTCGACCTGCGAACGACAATCCATGCGGTCACGGCAATTGAGTGCGCGCTGCTCGATCTGCTGGGACAGTTTCTCGGGGTGCCGGTTACGGAGTTGTTGGGCGAGGGACAGCAGCGCGTGAGCGTAGATGTCCTCGGCTATCTCTTTTTCATTGGCGATAGAAAGAAGACGGACCTTCCTTACGAAAGCGATGAGCGGGCCGGCGACGAATGGCTCCGGCTGCGGCATGAAGAGGCGCTGACCACCGAAGCTGTTCTGCGGCTGGCCGAGGTTGCTCACGCGCGCTATGGCTTCAATGACTTCAAACTGAAGGGAGGCGTGTTTCCGGGAGCTAAGGAGATGGAAGCAGTGACTGCGCTTGCCGAGCGGTTTCCTGAAACACGCATCACGCTCGACCCGAACGGCGCGTGGTCTCTTGCCGAGGCGGTGGAGCTTTGCAGCGGAAAGCGCGGCGTGTTGGCTTACGCGGAGGACCCTTGCGGCGCCGAACACGGCTACTCCGGGAGGGAGATTATGGCCGAGTTTCGCCGCGCCACGGGCCTGCCCACGGCGACAAACATGATTGCGACGGACTGGCGGGAGCTGAAACACGCGACGGAATCGAACGCTATCGATATTCCGCTGGCCGACCCTCATTTCTGGACGATGCAGGGATCGGTGCGCGTGGCGCAGTTTTGTCGCGAGTGGGGGATGACGTGGGGGTCGCACTCGAACAACCACTTTGACATTTCTTTAGCGATGTTTACGCATGTGGCCGCAGCCGCGCCGGGAGATGTCACTGCAATCGATACGCATTGGATATGGCAGGACGGCCAACGCCTGACCGCGGAGCCACTGAAGATCAAGGGCGGTAAACTGACCGTGCCGGACCGTCCGGGTCTTGGTGTTGAACTGGACGTGGGTCGATTGGAGGCTGCGCATCGTCTCTATCAACAGGCGGGACTCGGCGCGCGCGACGATGCGATGGCGATGCAGTATCTGCGGCCAGGTTGGAAGTTCAATCCCAGGCGGCCCTGTCTTGCCTGATGGCGTACTGCGCGGGTGAAAAGGAGCGACGATGAGCAGCGGGCAACCGAGGGAACCTCGCTACATTCAGATGCATGAGCGCGATAACGTCGCGATCGTCGTGAACCATGGCGGCCTGCCTGAAGGGACGCGTTTCGCCTCTGGGCTTACGCTGCTGGAGCGAGTGCCCGAGGCGCACAAAATAGCATTGGTCGATGTGGCGCAGGGAGCGCCGCTCATTCGCTACGGCGTGACGATCGGCTACGCTACCAGGCCCATTGCGCGCGGCGCGTGGGTGCATGAAGCGCTGGTCGCACTGCCGGAGCCGCCGAATCTCGGCTCGCTGCCGCTTGCGACGGAGACACCTCGACCTCAGCCCTCGTTGGAGGGATATACATTTCAGGGCTATCACAATGCGGATGGCACCGCAGGGACGAAGAACATTCTCGGCATCAGCACGACGGTGCAGTGCGTTGCGGCCTGCGTGGGCTTCGCCGTGCGGCGCATCAAGGCGGAGATTCTGCCGCGCTATCCGAACGTCGATGACGTTGTTGCCATTACTCATAACTATGGCTGCGGCGTTGCTATCGATGCGCCCGGTGCGGAGATCCCAATCAGGACACTGGGCAACCTCAGCCTGAACCCAAACCTTGGCGGCGATCCGCTGGTGGTCAGCCTGGGATGCGAAAAGTTGCAGCCCTCGCGTATGCTGCCCGCGAGCAAGCTTCCGATCCTTGCCGAAGAGTCTTATGTCATGCGGTTTCAGGATGAGGAGTATCGAGGGTTTGGCGACATCATCGCTGCCATCATGCGGATGGCCGAGCAGCGCCTGAAGCGGCTGAACGAACGGCGGCGCGTGGAGTGTCCGGCATCGGACCTGACGGTGGGGGTGCAATGCGGCGGCAGCGATGCTTTCTCGGGCATCACGGCGAATCCGGCTGTGGGATACGCCAGCGATCTGCTGGTGCGGGCAGGCGCGACGGTGATGTTCTCGGAGATCACCGAGGTGCGCGATGCCGTGCATCTGCTCACGGCGCGGGCGGTCAATGAGTCGGTGGCCCGCGATCTCAGCCGCGAGATGGCGTGGTACGACGCATACCTGGACCGCGGCTCGGCGGACCGAAGCGCGAATCCAACGCCTGGTAACAAGGAAGGCGGGCTGGCGAACGTTGTCGAGAAGTCGCTTGGGTCGATAGCTAAGGCTGGCACAAGCGCACTGATGGGAGTGTTCGGCCCGGGCGAACGGGTGACGAAGAAAGGGCTGATCTTCGCGGCGACGCCGGCGAGCGACTTTATCTGCGGGACGCTGCAACTGGCGGCGGCGATGAATATGCACGTCTTCACAACCGGACGGGGAACCCCATACGGTCTCGCCATGGCGCCCGTTATCAAGGTGGCTTCGCGCAGCGAATTGGCAGACCGATGGCCGGACCTGATCGATCTTGACGCAGGCAGAATCGCTACCGGACAGGCCTCCATCGAAGAAGTCGGCTGGGAACTTTTTCATCTCATCCTGGAAGTAGCCAGCGGACACAAGCAGACCTGGGCCGACCATTGGGGCCTGCACAATGATTTTGCATTGTTCAATCCCGCGCCGGTGACATAAAGGCGCTGCGAAATCTCCTGCATCCAATAGCTTGCAAACCGATGACATTTTAGAGACATATTCCTGACAACTTTGTGTAGCGAGCATTGTTAAGGTGAAATACGAGACGAGTTGCCACCTATGCGATCATCTTGCTTGTCAGGACGTTATCAGCGAAAGCCGGCAATCATATCCTGTGCGCTGGCGCTGGGAGCATTGCTGTTCGTGCCGGCGCAGACGGCCGATGCGCAGAACACTCCGCTTATCTCCGGAGGCATAGGTTTTCTTGATAGCACGAATGCTGGAGTCAACTTTTTTCAGCCTGTTGTGGCCCCCCTTGTCGCCGTTCCTATCGGCAAACATCTCCTCGCTGAGTCTCGATTTGACTTCCGCGAATTTTACGCCCGGAAAAATGGCAGAAGCGGCCCCTACGAAGGCACCTTCTTCAAATCGACGCAGTATCTGCAACTGGACTATATTGCGGCCCCTCGGTTGACGCTTACTGCCGGGCGCTTTCTTACCCCTTTCGGCACCTATAATGAGCGACTGTCTGCGATCTGGATGCAGAAGTTTCAGGACGCGCCGCTCATCTTTGTCATCGGCACGCGCACCACTGGTTCCAGCGATGGAGCAATGGTACGCGGCGCGCTCATTTCGACGCCGAAGGTGCAGGTCAACTACATCGGATACTTCTCCGCCTCGAGCGGAGTAACGCAGTTCGCGTCCGCGCGCGCGGCCGGCGACCGCATCGACGTCTACTTTCCCGGTAAGCGCATCGAGATCGGAACATCGTACGCGCGGTTCCTGCAGGGCACGCATAACAACTCCGTGGGCACGCATTTCTGGTGGCAGCCCTGGCGGCTTCCTCTGGAGGTACGGTCTGAGTATGCCCATGGCGCGCACGCTCAAGGCTACTGGTTGGAGAGTAGCTATCGGCTTTCGCAATGGCGCGGCCCGGACAGCGTAATCGGGCGGCTGGAGCCGCTGTTCCGGATGCAGCAGGTCTTTCGCAACAGCCCGGGTCCGGGTGATGGTCTGCCTTCGGTCGATACGAAACTGGCGGACTTTGGGCTGTTGTATCACTTCCCGCGCGAAGTGCGCTTCACGACCAGCTACTCGCGAAAGTTTTCCGCTACGGGCAACGCAAACATCTGGGACGTTGCGCTTACGTACCGCTTTCTCTTCCCTATGTGGCGAGGCAAGCAATGAAGATTATCCGGAGAATTGCGCGTGGACTGCCGACCAGAGTTTTCGTCTTCTTAATATTGTGCTGCGCTGTTTCTTCATTCGAGGGCGTGATTGCTCAGGTGCAGCCTAGAAGCCATGCACCTCAGAAGAAACAAATTTCGCAGAAGCCTGTTGCTGGAACGGCCGTGGACGGACCTGGCGAGCGCAAGTTTCAGGCAAATTGCAGCCGGTGTCACACTGCTCCGGAGCAAATATCTCCGCGAATCACCGGCACCGTACTTCGCCATATGCGTGTGCGCGCCTCGCTGAGCGCTGAGGATGAGCAGGACATTCTTCACTATCTGGCCCCCTGACCTCATGGGCCAGTTCTAACTCGACGACTTAGATTTGAATCCAGGAGAAAGCAATCTATGAAACTCAAGTTCCTCGCACCCGCGCTCATCGCAATCACATTTGTGGCGATATTTTGCGCGCCTTCGATTTCGGCTACTCAAAATGAACCGCAACGGATCGAAATCGTTGCCAAACGCTACGACTTTACACCCGCGGAGATCAATCTGAAGGAGGGAGTACCGGTCGTGCTGGTGTTGACTAGCCAAGATGTTGCTCACGGACTGAAGTTTAAGGAATTGGGACTCAATATTAAAGCCCAAAAAGGCAAGACGAACGAAGTCACCTTTACGCCAACCAAGGCAGGCACATTCATTGGGCAGTGCTCGGTATTCTGCGGATCGGGCCACGGATCGATGAAGCTGACACTGCACGTAACAGAGTAGCTATGCGTGCTCATCATCTCACCCTGGTTTGTTCGGCGATTCTGCTGATTGGCTGCAAGGTAAGCCCGCCAAACCGTCTGGAGCAACGGATCATCGAGGCTACAAAGCACCACATTACCGTACGCAATAAGGCGGCAAAGAACCCCGTACCGTTTACCGCGGAAAACCTTGCGGCGGGAAAGGAGGCTTTTGGCCATTACTGCACGGTGTGTCACGGACTGGATGGGCAGAGCACTGGAGTTCCCTTTGCCAATCAGATGTCTCCGCCGTTGCCCTCGCTCGCTTCGCCGGGCGTGCAGGGATACACGGATGGCCAATTGAAGTGGATCATCGACAACGGCATCTCTCCTTCGGGTATGCCGGCCTCAAAAGGAACGTTGAGCGATGACGAGATCTGGTCGATTGTGCTTTTCCTCCGGCATCTGCCGCCAGCCGGCAGTCTTGGAGAGCCTGAGGCGTACAGCCACTAACGTCAACTTGCGATAAGGGGAATCTGATGCGTTGGAGCGTGCCTGTAGATAGAAAAGTCGCCGATGCCGTTATCGCGACGTTTTCCGATTCGGCGGAGCGCTCGTATTCGCGTCTCACTGCTCTTCAATTACGCGACTGGGAGAGAAGTTATCGCTGGCTCGTCGCCAGTGGGATGGCGCTTTACTTTCTCGATCGGCTTCAAACGTTGCGCATTGAGAGCGCATTGCCGGCGGCCATGATCGGAAGGCTTCAGCAGAATCTCTCGGACCACCGCAAGCGGAGCGCATTCATGAGAGCCGAATTCATTGCCGTCAATCGCGCATTTCTCCGTGCGGGCGTCAGGTATTGCAACCTCAAGGGGTTCACGCTTGCTCCCGACTATTGCCCCGATCCAGCGTTGCGGAGCCAGATGGACCTTGATTTCCTGGTAGACGGCAAACAATTGGATGTATGCCGGCATGTCCTCAACGAACTCGGCTACACGCAAACAACTGAGACTCGAAACGAATGGGAGTTCAAGGCAAGCTCCTCAGAGATGATCAGCATTGAAGATCACTTCAAGCCACGGCTGCAACGTACGATTGAGCTGCACTTCTCTACTACAAGCAAGCCCCCCTATGGGCCGTCGTGCGACGAACGTCTCAACCGGCTCGCGCAACGTGAATGGGACGGTTATCGCTTTCCTGTATTCATGCCGGAGGACCAGTTCGTGGGGCAGGCCCTGCACCTGCTGCAGCATCTGCGCAGCCCGAGCACACGTCTCTCCTGGCTGCTTGAGTACAAGCGATTCGTGTCGGCACATGACGATGACCGGCATCTTTGGGACAAGGTGCGCGAATGCTCGAAGATGTATCGAGAGGCGTACATTGCCATTGGTCTCGCGAGTGCTCTCTCGAATCAGATCTTCGGCGGCAGTTCACCTGCTCAACTCGATAAGTGGACACTCGACCGCTTGCCTGCGAATGTAAGGTTGTGGACCAGTTGTTTCGGGCATAAAACGCTGCTTGCCGGTCCTCCAGGTACAAAGCTATATCTGTTATTGGAAGCTGAATTAGCGTGTGATGATGGCGAATGGCGGCGTAGAAAGCGCAACAGGCTGTTGCCGGTGTATAGCAGAGCGGCACGGATTGCCTGCCCGTCCGCAAATGAGGGTTTGCGAAAGCGGATTCGACGAGAGCTTTATCAGATACGTTTCATCCTTTTCCGCATTCGCTTTCATATTGTTGAAGACATTCACTACCTGATTGAGTCGCGGCGCTGGCACCGTTTTCTTGCCGCGCAATGTCGTCCGTCCTCTGCAGGCAGCAAAGAACCCGGGTCTGAGCGAGAGCTTAGCTCGATAGTTGAATACGTAGATTGAGATGCCTCTTCCCGAGGTTGGTCCTTCGCCAAACTTTGGCAAACACGCAAGCTTAAGAAAATAAACAAGATCGAGCGAAGCAAATTCGATGATTGCTTCCTGCTCATTGAAGACGTTGGTCTACGGCAGCGATTGCGGGCGGCGCTCTACGGTTGACGGCCATCGTGCGGCGGCAGATTTGCCGTAACAAATACGTTGCCGAAATCGTGACGAAACACAGACAATTCGCTGACAATCCGCCCGTCTTCGCTACCTACAGTTACAGCTACGCAATTTTCTTTGAGAGAGATTTGAAAGACAACTGTATGAGCACAGCACCTGCGCGAAAGTATCTTGCTGCACTAGCCACGTTTCTGCTTCTGGCAAAAGTGGGTTCAGGCCAAACGCCCGGTACGGGTGCGATCTCCGGCGTGGTAGTTGACTCCTCCAATCGGACGCTGGCACAAGCTGAGGTACAGGCAGTCAACGAAGCTACGCACGTCTCGCGTTCCGTCACCACGACGGCAGAGGGCGTCTTTCGCGTCACTCTACTGTCGCCGGGAACCTATGACGTCACGGTAAAACATTCAGGATTCGCGGTGAACACTTCCCACGCAATCCAGGTGGCGGTGAGCGAAACGACCTCGCTGAACGTGGCACTTGCGGTTGCCGGAGAGAGCGAGATCGTGCAGGTGGAGGGCTCGTCTTCGGCCGCGGAACTGGAGAGCTCGACACTTGGCGGACTGGTGAACGGCACGGCGATTCAAACGCTCCCGCTCTCCACCCGCAACTACACACAGATCCTTGGATTGTCGCCGGGTGTTGTGGTCGATCTGCCCAGCGCGGCGGCGCTCGGCAACGGCACACAGAACGTCGCCTCCAACGGAGCTACACCCACCTCGAACAACATTCAGTTCAACGGCATTGATGCCAACAATCTCGTCGAAAACTCCGCCGCTCACGCGCAGTCCTATGAGGTGGGCACAGCCATTCCCGCGCCGGACTCCATCGAGGAGTTCAAGGTGCAGACCGCGAACTTCGACGCCGCCTACGGTCGCGGAACAGGTGCGAACGTCGATCTCGTCACCAAGAGCGGCACCAACAACTTCCACGGCAGCGTCTGGGAGTTTGTGCGCAACGACATCTTCAACGCCAATGACTTCTTCTCAAAGCTCGCCGGCCAGCCGCGTCCGCACCTCAAGCAGAACCAGTTCGGCGCATCGGTCGGCGGTCCCATCCTGAAGGACAAGACATTTCTCTTCGCCGCCTACCAGGGCCTGACGGAGATCAACGGCCTCGGCGATCTGAGGACGACGAATCTGCCTCTGCTGACGGCCGACCGCTCGGCGGCAACGCTGGGCGCGCAGTTCTGCCCCGCAGGACACCTCAACAGCGCAGGCCAACCGGCAACGGGATATCTCACCCAGGCCGGCGGAACACAGGTAGCGTGTGACGGTTCAAACATCAATCCGGTGGCACTCAAAATACTCAATGCGAAGCTGCCGAACGGACAGTTTGCCATCCCCAGCCCGCAGATCGCGCTGCCCAATAGCGGTGTGGATCCCACAAACCAATTCCCCCTCGGGCAGTCGACGTTTGCAACGCCGGCACGCTACCGCGAGGACCAGTTCACCATCGACATCGACCATGCACTCGGCGTAAAGAACACGCTTGCAGGCCGGTTCTTTTACTCACGTGCTCCAACGACGGAGCCCTTCTCGCCCAACGCTGCAAATGTTCCAGGCTGGGGCACGGACCAACTCGATCGCAACACCATGTTTGTGCTGGCGGACACGCACATCCTCAACCCCAACCTCGTAAACATCACCCGCTTCGGATACATCCGCTTTGATGGCCTCTCCTCGGTACAAAACCCGCTCACCGCGCAGTCCATCGGTATAGGCACGCCTACGGGCGCAGGCGACCCCGGCGCCAACGCCCCCGGCGTAACGGTCGGCGGCTTCACCATCGGCGACGCCGGCACGCCGAACGAGTGGTCGGTGACCAACACCTTCGTCTGGCAGGACACCGTGGCGCTCGCCAGGGGCCGGCACAACGCTCGCTTTGGAGTTGAGTTAAAGCGTCATCAGGTCGACGAGAACCAGCCCCAGCAGACCGACGGCCTGCTGCAGATCAGCACCTTCAACGACTTCTTGCTGGGGCTGAGCGCGGCCCAGAACGGCAGCCCCACCGGCGCCAGCAACGTCACCAACAGCATCGCGGGTGGCGGCAACTTCCGCAGAGACGAGCGGTACACCGACGTCGCGACCTTCGCGCAGGACGACATCAAGCTCGCCTCGCGGCTCACGCTCAACCTGGGTCTGCGATACGAGATCTTTGGCGCTCCGACAGAGACCAACGGACGGCTGCCGAACTTCGACGCGAACACTGCTTCTGTGGGCCCGGTTCCGGTCATGGGAACGTACAGCGGCATTACGCTGCCTTCGAACTTTCACGGTCCCGTGCCAGCGGGCGTTACCAAGACTCCCTATGCCGGTTTCTACAAGACACCCTACGGAGACGTCTCTCCGCGCATCGGCTTTGTCTGGCAGGTGACGCAGGACCCCATCCTCGTGATGCGCGGCGGCTTCGGCGTGTACTACGACCGGCACTCCGGCAACCTCGCGGAGCAGACGCTCTCGCAGCTTCCGTTTGCGACGTCGCAGTTCGCCTTCGGAACTCAGAACGCACAGGCGACGCTGCAAAGCCCCTTCGTTCCTCTCGTACTCCCAGCTTCGAGCTATCCGGTCTTCATGCCGCGCACGCCGAATTCCTTTCCCTTTATCGAGGGCACGAACCCTAACATCCTCGACGGCAAGACGGAGGAGTACAATCTGAACCTGCAGTATGCTCTTGGGCACAGCTATCTGCTCGAGGTCGGCTACGTGGGCACGCGGTCGCTCCATCGTCCCGGCCAGGTCGAGTTCGACCAGGCCCTGCTGGCCAGCCCGCAAAACCCGGTAAACGGCGAAACAACAAATTCGGTCAACAACGTCACAGCCCGTCTTCCCATCCAGGGCATAAGCCAGGGTTCGCTCTTCACGGACTCGGTCTTCGTCGGGAACTACAATTCGCTGCAGGTCAGCATCACCAGGCGGATGCGTCATGGCTTCCAGGTGCAGGGAAGCTATACATGGTCCAAGAACCTCGACGAGGTCAACGGCGAAGGCGGCACCGATGTCTTCGAACTGCAGCTGCCCACCAACAACCAGCTCGATCTGCGCCACTCGTCCTACGGTCTCGCGAACGACGACCGTGCCCAGCGAGCCGTGGTCCATTTCGTCTGGTCGGTGCCAAAGTTCGCATCGGCTCCCACTCTGGTCCGTCACGTCATCACCAACTGGGAGTTCTCCGGCATTGGCGTCATTCAGTCCGGCGCCGCACTCAGCGTCTTCGACGGTAACGCAGGCTCCGTATATGGTCTTCTCGGCGGCGAGGTGCGCGCGCAGCTGGCTGGCGGAATCAGCCCGTCTACCTCCGGCTCGCTCTTCTCGCGTGTGACCGGAACCGGACGCTACCTTAATGCCGGCGCCTTCACGCGCGCGCCTGAGGCCCCAAACGGCACCAGCCTCGCGGATCAGGACTTCGGCAACAGCGGCGTCGGCATCCTGCGCGGTCCCGGCCAGCATAACCTCGACTTCTCCGTCGAGCGCGTCTTCCCGGTAAAGGGAGAGAGCAGCTTCCGCTTCCGTGCCGAGGTCTTCAACCTTACCAACACGCCGCAGTTCGGCAACCCAAACACCTTCCTGGGCTACGGCGACCCTTCGCTCGCAACGCCAACGGCGAGCGCCTCCTTCGGCAGGATCACCGGCGAACAAGGCGGCCCTCACCCGCGCATCATCCAGTTCGCGGCGAAGTACCTGTTCTAAGCGGTCTCCACGCAGAGATACAACGACCCGCCAACGATGAAGAAACTGACTCTCATCCTCGCACTCTTCGCCGCCGCTGCACCCATACACGCGGGCATCCTGCAGCGCGGCAAGGTGCAGCTCATCTGTCATCGCACCTCAAACCGCGACATGCCCGAGAACACCCTCGAAGCGCTCGCGCTGGCCGCGCGCATGGGCTGCAACGTTGTCGAGGTCGATGTCCGTCAAACGCTCGACGGCGTGCTCGTCCTGAACCACGATGGGATGCTTGAACGGCTTACCGAAGGCATGGGCAACGTCGAGCGCTCTTCCTACGACGAACTTGAGCTGCTCGATACCGGCGGCGCCATGAGCGGACGCTTTGCGCACATGCGCATCCCGCTGTTCGTCGATGCGCTTCGCGTGGCGCACGAGCAGGGAATTGGCCTTGTTCTCGACATCAAGGAAAAGGGAGAAGGGCCGGCTATTCTCGCCGCGTTGCGCGAAGAAGGCATGTTGGAGCGTGTTCTCTTCGGCGGAGAATCCGACGATGTGCGTGCTCTTTACTCCAAAGCAAATCAGGACCCGGTTGCATGGATCGATCCGGGCTGCACAGCCTCCGAGGTCGAAGCGCTCCACGCTCAGGGAAAGTTCGTCGTGGCAAACTTCTCCGCCAACCCGCATGAGATGGACCTGCCCGCCATGCGTGCTGCCGTGGCCGCGGGAGTAGACGCAATCAATGTCGATTACCCGCGTCTGGGGGCCGACGCAGTGGGTCGTCCCGTCGAGGCGAAGCTTGCCGCACTTGCCGCTGCGGCGTCGTCGGGAACAGTCGGGAAGCGCGCCGCTGCAATCCGCGAACTCTCGCATTACACCGGATTTCCTACACAGAAGCTCTTCATGCGCTGGCTCCACGATCCCGACGATCGAATTTCACGCGCAGCAGCCGTGGCGCTGGTGATTGCGCACCCCGCAACGCCGGAACAGGTGCTCGTCGATGCGCTTTCCGCTCCTGAAAAAACCGCCCGTAAAAACGCAGCATGGGCCATAGGCATGATCGGTGCGTCTTGTGAGCCTTCGCTCCTTGCCCTGCTGAATGAGAAGGACAATGAAGTTTTGAGAGAAGCATTGCTCGCCATCAGCCGTCGCTCGGGCGATGTTTCGGCAGACAAGCTTCTTCCATTTTTGAAAAGCGACACGCCTGTCGTGCGAGGCGCGGCGGCACTTGCGCTTGCCCGTCATCGGCCTGAGGTCGCGGCCCGCGCCATTCCCGACTTGCTCAATCAAGAAGAAAAGGGGATTGCACGGGACTATGCCAGATACGTTAGCCGCGGCAAGCCGAAGCTCACGCAGGAGGAGATCGATCCTATCGTCGAGACATATCGCGAGCAGATGAAGTTGGTCCATGCGCTTGAGCTTCTCAGCCCGGAAGATGCTTTGCATTCGCTCGCAGCCCAGGCCTTTCGCCCGATTGACGATTACTCGCAGGTAACTTCGCTTCTTGCCGGATACCAACTCTGGGACCGTATCGCTGCCGATCCCGGGTTGGCGATTCATGCCCTCAACTCCACCGACCAGGTAGTGGCGGACCGTGCCGAGTGGATGTTGGTGAAAGCGGGGCCGGACGTATTGCCCGACGTGCGCCGGGCAGTGATGTCCGCAAAGATGCCTGTGCAAGAGCGCCTCATACGTGTCCTGGCATGGCAGGGCGACCATGAATCGCTGCCCCTTCTACAAGGACTGAGTCCGCAAGACGCGCGAGAAAGCGGCTTGATCCATTGGGCAATACAAAAGATCGAGGTGCTCAGCTTCAAAGCAGTGACGGTGAATTGAAGGAGAATTGTTGATGCCTCAACTTGTGCAGGAATATCAGATCGATCAAAAAACTGGTAAAACATTGACTCACGATGTTCCTATGCCGGACGACGACCCATTGCTGTGTAAGGTTTCATTGCCGCTCCAGGCAGTCTTTTATCCGCTTGGTTTTGCCGTTGAGATTTCAACGAACTCCCAAAGCGTTCTTGACGCTGCCGAGGAGAGTTGGGGGGCCCTGCGGCAGCGCTATGCCGGTTCTCCTTTGCGGCTGCGTATCGGGGTTGTCGAGACGGGACCCGAAGAGTGTCCGCCTGCTCCTGTCGCGCGGGCCCAGCGGCACCTGCTTTCAATCGTTGCTAACAGTCACAATCAGGCAATCTGTGACCTCAGGGAAGGATTTGCATTCGTCTGGGTGAATCGCAGCGCGGTGCGTCATCGTAGTTATCTTCGTTATCATTTTCTCGAATCGGTTGCGCTTGTTCTACTCTCCACCTCGTACGTCGTGCCAATCCATGCCGCCTGCGTCAGCCGCTATGGCTGTGGCATGTTGCTCTGCGGGACCTCCGGCGCGGGCAAGTCGTCGCTTGCCTATGGTTGCGCGCGCTCGGGCTGGACCTACACTTCGGATGATGCAAGCTATCTTTTGCGCGACGGGGACCGGCCTCGCATCATCGGGAATTCGCGGCAATTTCGTTTCCGTCCTTCAGCTAAAGCCCTCTTTCCCGAACTTCGCGGACGAGATCTTACCCCCCGCGCTCAGGGAAAGCCCTCGATCGAGGTCCCAATCTCCGACCTCCCACGCATTGTTACAGCGGAGGAGGCCACGCCTCGCTACATTATTTTTCTGAATAGACGGACGTCAAAGACTGCTGAACTGCGGCCTCTATCCAGCGAGATTGCAATGGAATACTTTTGTCAGAATGTATATCCCACTGAAGAGATCGGCCAGATGCAGATTGCAGCGCTCGAATACCTCTCCACGATGCAGGCATACGAACTTAGTTATTCAACCCTCTCCCAGGCTGTGGACCGGCTTGAACGCCTGGCCCGAAGCTCAGGTGTTCAGGTCATATGACGCAACTAGCTGGCGTTCCGGCAACGAGTGTCTCCAGGATGGAGATGCGATGCCGCCGCTGGCTGGCAAATGCTCCTCGCGGGCAGTTCTGGGTCTTTTTTATTGCTGCTGTCTTCTTCAACTTCGGATTTTCCGCATTTTTTTTCTTATACAACATCTATCTGCTCGACTTTGGCATGACAGAGCGCTTTCTCGGCGTGCTCGGCGGTTGCATGGCCGTCGGCACTATTCTCGGCGCCATTCCCATCGGCGTCATTGCGCAACGTTTTGGGCTTCGCACAACGCTGACAGGTGGCGTGCTGCTGGTTGTACTATTTTCCGTGTTGCGTACCTGCATCATCTGGCAGCCTGCCCAGCTTGTGCTTGCGGTATGCAGCGGACTTACGTTGTGTACATGGGCCGTCTGCATCTCTCCTTCTGTCGCTGCTCTTACCACCGAACGGGAACGCCCTGTCGCCTTCAGCCTGATATTTGCGTCGGGTATAGGAGTTGCCGGCCTGGGCGCCTTTGCTGCCGGACGCTTGCCGGGATGGCTCCGCGCACTTCCGCT
>Ga0070658_10002079_pt1 | contig 16808 bp, 18 predicted proteins | sample KBSC13metaG_FD_64664 | JGI IMG/M metagenome (GOLD analysis project Ga0070658, IMG submission 64664) | Corn rhizosphere microbial communities from Kellogg Biological Station, Michigan, USA - KBS C1-3 metaG | ecosystem: Host-associated > Plants > Roots > Rhizosphere > Soil ...
GTGCCCTGCGGCGAGGCCCCGCCGCGGATCGCCAGTGCCTGCTTGAAGAACGCCGCCAGCAGCACGATGAAGCTGGACGCGACCTCGAGCCCGACGAGCACGTTGAGCAGCGGCACGGTGCCTGCAGACAGCAGGTGGCCGAAGGCGCTCGAGTCGCCCTGCGGGATGACGTTGGCGAGGAACGCTCCGGCGACGATCATCCCCGCCATCGCGAGAATCGCGAACGCTGCGGCACCGACCGCCTCGCCGACCTCGAAGACGTGCTCCGGCCGCAGCCGCTCCAGCGCCGGGTAGTTGCCGGCCAGGTAGACGAGGTGGATCCCGGTGGCAAGGATCACGCCACCCTGGAAGCCGCCGCCCGGTGTCAGATGGCCGTGGATGACCACGTCCATCCCGATCAGCATCGTGACCGCGAGCATGAGGTAGCCCATGAGCCGCGTGCCTTCGAGCACCCGGCCGGGCTGTAGCTTGCGCTTCTCGTCCTCCTCCTTCGACGGGCGCAGCAGCGCGGCGGCGCCGACCACCGAGACGAGCAGGATCACCTCCTCACCGAGCGTGTCGAGACCGCGCTGGTCGAACGTCACCGACTCGACGACGTTGGCGGTCACGTGCTTCACCGAGGCGGCGACCGCGTGGTCTCGGTAGAAATGTGACTTCTGCCCGAACCCCGGCATGGCGAGGAACGCCATCGCCATGAGCACGCCGAGACACCCGGCGGAGACGAGGAACAGCATCATGCGGTAACGACGGGTCATGTGCGTGCCTCAGCGCCCGCCGCGCATGGTGCGGATGGTCAGCATCACCAGCAGAGGCACGATCGCCGCACCCACACCGATCTCGCTGAGCGCCACGTCGGGCGCCTGGAGCACGAGGAAGAGCAGCGAGAGCAGTACGCCGAACACCGACAGCGTGACCGCCTGCCGCTCGGGCGCGTCGGTCATGATGACCGTCGTGCCGGCGAGTGCCACCAGCGTCAGTGCCAGGGCGATGACGACGTCGCCGCCGCCGGTCACTCGGGTGACTCCTTGGGGATGATCCCCTCTCGCTGCGCGGCCGCCCGGCCGGTGGCCGCCTCGAGCTGCGGGCCGGTGATGCCCAGCAGGAAGACGATGAAGACGATCATCGCCGTGGTGAGGCCCAGGCCGTTGTCGATCGCGAGTGACAGGCCGATGAGCGGGGCGGCCAGCGACGTCACGGGGGTGATGAAGTGCAGCCGGGTGTAGAAGTCGTCGACGACCAGCGCCCCGAGACACGACAGCACCGCGACGGCAACTCCGGCGAACAGCAGCACCTGGATCAGCAGCGACTCGACACTCATGACGGCGGCCCCAGGAGGCGGGTGTAGACGAGGGTCCCGGCGAACGACATGAGGGCCAGGACGAGGGGGGCGATCAGGTAGGACGACTGCTCCACGGCCTGCGACAGCAGCAGCATGGCCACCGTCGTGACGGCGCCCGCGAGCTCGAGGCCGATCAGCCGGTGCACGGAGCTGCCGCGCGAACCGAGGATCAGCGCGGGCGCGAGCCCTCCCGCCAAGAGCACGGCGGTCGCGGCCAGCCAGGGGTTCACCGCGCCACCGTCCGCTGCAGGTCGGGCGGGCCGCCGACGATCTGGTGGAGCACCAGCGCCTCGCGCTCGGGCCGGCTGTCCATCACGAAGGAGCCCGGCGTCGTGGACACCGTCACCATCGCGAGCGCCGCGTGCGCCGACGCCCGGGCCGGGTCGTCGTGGTGTTGCAGCCGCAGCTCGCTCAGCTCACCCTCGAACGGCCGCCGGGTCACGGTGTGCGCGAGCACCGTGGCGAGCAGGCGCGCGGTGTCGGCGAGGATCGAGAACGGCAGCACGAGCAACCAGCGCAGCCAGCGCCAGTCGGGCCGCCAGGCGGCTTCGACCGTGCGCCGGACCTTGGGCATGAGCAACGCGCACGGCAGAGCGGCGGCCGCGGAGATGTAGAGCTCCATCGGCGGCGCGGATGACAGCGTGACCACCCACACGCCGACCATGAGCGCCCACCAGACAACGACCTCCACGAGGCCTGCCAGCGTCCGCCGCGTCATCGTGGACCTCCCGGGCGGCGTCTCCCCGGCCGGTCTCGGGGACAAACTCCCGGGGGTGCGGTGGCGTGGTTGCCGGCGGGGAGACGGGGTACGCGCCCGGCGTACAGCCCTGTCCGGACGGAGGTCGCCGTGCCCACGCGGGAGCAGGTCCGCCGGTTGCTGGACACCGGCATCGGTTATGAGTCGGCGGCCCGGCGGCTTTCGCTGCACCCGGGACTGGCCTACCTGATCGCGACCGGCGTGCCGGCCGACGGCGGTGACACGCTCACCGAGGAGGAGCGCTCCGCGCCGTACATGATGGGCGGCAGCCAGCGGCTGGTGAACCAGCCGCCGCAGAAACCCACGACCAACGACGAGGTCGAGCGCTGGATGCGTGCGCGTGCCGCTGCCGACGCTCAGATGCAGGCGGCAGCCCGTAGCCGTGCCGGCGAGGACGGCTCAGTCGAGCGCCTCGCAGCGCAGACAAGCAAGAGCTCCAGCGGGAAGGGAAGGCCACAGTGAGCGTCCGCACCTGGATCGAGGGATGGCCGGTCGTCCGTCAGTTCGGCGGTGACGATCCGCTCGGTCGCGGCGCCGCCGTGAAGAGCAGGCGCAGTGCCGAGCTCACCCCGCGCACCGAGAGCGCCGCGAAGGTCGTCAAGTCGATCTGCCCCTACTGCGCCGTCGGCTGCGGGCAGAACGTCTACGTCGAGGACGACCCCGAGACCGGCAAGGCGCAGGTCACGCAGATCGAGGGCGACCCCGACTCGCCGGTCAGCCGGGGACGGCTGTGCCCCAAGGGCGCCGCGAGCCTGCAGCTCACCACTGGATCGGCGCGGCTGCACACGGTGCTCTACCGCCGGCCCCACGCGACCGACTGGGAGGAGCTCGACCTCGACACGGCGATGGACATGGTGGCCGATCGGGTCATCAAGTCCCGCCGCGAAGGGTGGCAGTGGGAGGTCGATGGCAAGCGGACGAGGCGCACGCTCGGGTTCGCCTCGCTGGGTGGCGCGACGCTCGACAACGAGGAGAACTACCTCATCAAGAAGCTGTTCACCGCGCTCGGCGCCGTGCAGATCGAGAACCAAGCCCGCATATGACACAGCTCCACCGTCCCCAGTCTGGGGACGTCGTTCGGCCGCGGCGGGGCCACCACCTGCCAGCAGGAGCTGCAGAACAGCGACTGCATCGTCATCCAGGGCTCCAACATGGCCGAGTGCCATCCGGTGGGTTTCCAGTGGGTGATGGAGGCCAAGGCCCGGGGTGCCACCGTGATCCACGTCGACCCCCGCTACACCCGCACGTCGGCACTCGCCGACATCCACGTGCCGCTGCGCGCGGGCAGTGACATCGCCTTCCTCGGCGGGATCATCAACTACGTCCTGGAGCGCGGCAAGGAGTTCCGCGACTACGTCGTCCACTACACCAATGCGGCGGTCATCCTGCGGGAGGACTTCCGCGACACGGAGGACCTCGACGGCGTCTTCTCCGGTCTCGACCGCGAGGAGCGCAGCTACGACTTCCACAGCTGGCAGTACGAAGGCCTCGAGGTGCAGGCCGCGTCCGGCCAGCGCGACCAGGAGTACGAGGACAAGGTCGGCACCGACCACGCCAAGGGCGATTCGTTCGGCTCGGGCGGCGCGTCGATCGGCTCGGGCGAGCCGCAGCGCGACGAGACGTTGCAGCACCCTCGCTGCGTGTTCCAGGTGCTCAAGCGGCACTACGCGCGCTACACGCCGGAGATGGTCGAGGAGATCTGCGGCGTCCCCCAGGATCTGTTCCTGAAGGTCTGCCGGGCGCTCACCGACAACTCCGACCGCGACCACACGTCGGCGTTCGTCTACGCAGTGGGCTGGACTCAGCACACGGTCGGCGTGCAGTACATCCGTGGCGCCGCGATCCTGCAGCTGCTGCTCGGCAACATCGGACGCCCCGGCGGCGGCATCATGGCGCTGCGCGGGCACGCGTCGATCCAGGGCTCCACCGACATCCCGACGCTGTTCAACCTGCTGCCCGGCTACATCCCGATGCCGCACTCCCACCGCGACGAGGACCTCGACAAGTTCATCGCGGCGGAGCGCACGGAGAAGGGCTACTGGGCGGAGATGCGGGCCTACATGGTGAGCCTGATGAAGTCCTACTGGGGCGCGGCGGCGACACCCGACAACGACTTCTGCTTCGACTACCTGCCGCGGATCTCCGGCAACCACAGCACCTACGAGACCGTGCTGGCGCAGATCGACGGCGTCTGCAAGGGCTACTTCCTGTACGGCGAGAACCCCGCGGTCGGGTCGGCCAACAACAAGATGCAGCGCAAGGGCATGGCCAACCTCGACTGGCTCGTCGTTCGCGACTTCTCGCTCATCGAGAGCGCGACGTGGTGGAAGGACGGGCCGGAGATCGAGACCGGCGAGATGCGCACCGAGGACATCGCGACCGAGGTGTTCTTCTTCCCCGCCGCCGCGCACACCGAGAAGAACGGCTCGTTCACCAACACCCAGCGGATGCTGCAGTGGCACCACATGGCCAAGGAGCCCGATGGTGACGCGCGCAGCGATCTCTGGTTCACCTACCACCTCGGCCGCATCATCCGGGACAAGCTCGCCGGCTCGACCGACGAGATGGACCGGCCCGTGCTCGACGTCACGTGGGACTACCCGGTCGAGGGGTCGATCGACGAGCCGAGCGCGGAAGCGGTGCTCGCCGAGATCAACGGCTGGGACTCCGAGGGACGCCCGCTGTCGTCGTACGAGCAGCTGAACGAGGACGGCTCGACGGCTTGCGGCTGCTGGATCTACTGCGGGGTCTACACCGACGGGGTCAACCAGGCGGCGCGGCGCAAGCCGGGATCGGAGCAGAACTGGCTGGGTCCGGAGTGGGGCTGGGCGTGGCCGGCCAACCGCCGGGTCCTCTACAACCGCGCCTCGGCCGACCCCGACGGCAAGCCGTGGAGCGAGCGCAAGGCGCTGGTCTGGTGGGACGACGAGGAGTCGAAGTGGACCGGGCATGACGTCCCGGACTTCTCCGCGAGCAAGTCACCGTCGTACCGCCCGCCCGAAGGGGCGAGGGGGGCGGAGGCGCTCTCCGGCATCGACCCGTTCGTCATGCAGGCCGACGGCAAGGGCTGGCTGTTCGTGCCCGCGGGCCTGACCGACGGGCCGCTGCCGACGCACTACGAGCCGCAGGAGTCGCCGTTCAACAACCCGCTCTACGGCCAGCAGCGCAACCCGGTGCGCCAGGTGCTGCAGAAGCGCAAGGACAACCGCTACCACCCGAGCGGCGGCTCTCCCGGCACCGACGTCTACCCCTACGTGGTGACGACCTACCGGTTGACCGAGCACCACACCGCCGGCGGCATGTCGCGGTTCGTGCCCTACCTGTCGGAGCTGCAGCCGGAGATGTTCTGCGAGGTCAGCCCCGAGCTCGCCGAGGAGCGCGGGCTGGAGCACAACGGGTGGGCCACGATCGTCACGGCCCGCAACGCGATCGAGGCGCGGGTGATGGTCACCGCTCGGATGACGCCGCTGCGGGTGCAGGGCCGGGTCGTGCACCAGGTCGGGCTGCCCTACCACTGGGGCCCCAACGGCTACTCGACCGGCGACTCGGCCAACGAGCTCGCGCACCTGGCGCTCGACCCCAACGTGCACATCCAGGAGGTCAAGGCGCTGACCTGTGACATCCGTCCGGGCCGGCGGCCGCGGGGACCGGCGAAGAACGACCTCGTGCTGCAGTACCAACGCGGCGCCGGCGTCGACGAGAACACCGGGACGGAGGTCTGACGTGCGGCTGAGCAACGGCGAGACGCTGAGCCAGGCGCTCTACGGCGACACCGACCCGGCCGGTGCCAGCGGCTACGGCGACCACCCGCCGCGGATGGGCTTCTTCACCGACACGTCCGTCTGCATCGGCTGCAAGGCCTGCGAGGTCGCGTGCAAGGAGTGGAACCACGTCCCGGAGGATGGGCTGCTCTTCACCGGCATGTCCTACGACAACACCCAGGGCCTGGGTGCCGACACGTGGCGGCACGTCGCGTTCATCGAGCAGAGCAAGCCGCTGGCCGGTCAGATCGCCGGCGTGCAGCACGACTCAGACCAGCTGCGCTGGCTGATGTCCAGCGACGTCTGCAAGCACTGCACGCACGCCGCCTGCCTCGACGTCTGCCCGACCGGCTCGCTCTTCCGCACCGAGTTCGGCACCGTCGTCGTGCAGGAGGACATCTGCAACGGCTGCGGCTACTGCATCCCGGCCTGCCCCTACGGCGTCATCGACCAGCGCGAAGGCGACGGCCGGGCGTGGAAGTGCACGATGTGCTACGACCGGCTGCAGATCGGTCAGGAGCCGGCCTGCGCGAAGACCTGCCCCACCGACTCGATCCAGTTCGGCCCGCTCGACGAGCTGCGCGACCGCGCGCAGGTCCGGTTGCAGCAGCTGCACGACGCCGGGGTGGTCGACGCGCGGTTGTACGGCGAGGACCCGCACGACGGGGTTGGCGGCGACGGCGCGTTCTTCCTGCTGCTCGACGAGCCCGAGGTCTACGGCCTGCCGCCCGACCCGGTCGTCACGACCCGCGACCTGCCCGACATGTGGAAGCACGCCGCTGCCGCCGCCGCGACGCTGGCGTTGGCCGCGGCGGCATCCTTCATCGGAGGCCGGCGGTGAGCGGCGGCGACGTCACCAGGGACGGCCTGCGCGGGGTGCGCCCCGACCGCGACGCGATGACCGGCAACCTCGATGGAGAGAGGCGGAAGCCGGGCCGGCGACGCCGCGGTCGCGCCGAGCAGCAGATGGTGCCGGACGCGGAGTTCACGTCCTACTACGGCAGGCCGGTGATCAAGGCGCCGGTGTGGGAGGCGCCCGACATCCCCGGCTACATCTTCCTCGGCGGGCTCGCCGGCGCCTCATCGATGCTCGCGGCCGGAGCCGACCTCAGCGGCCGCGGCGAGCTGGCGAAGGTCTGCAAGGTCGCCTCTCTCGGCGCGATCAGCCTGTCGGCGCTGGCGCTGGTCCACGACCTCGGCAAGCCGTCGCGCTTCCTCAACATGCTCCGCACCCTCAAGGTCACCTCGCCGATGAGCGTGGGTTCGTGGCTGCTCGCCGCCTACGGACCGGCGACCGGGGTTGCGGCACTGTCGTCGGTCACGGGCTTCCTACCTCCGCTGGGCGCGGCCGCGACCGCGGGCGCGGCGGCCCTCGGTGGTCCGGTGGCCGCCTACACCGGCGTACTCCTTGCCGACACCGCGGTGCCGGCCTGGCACGGCGGCTACCGCGAGATGCCGTTCGTCTTCACCGGGTCGGGTGCGGCGGCGGCCGGCGGCCTGGCGCTCGGGTTGGCCGACCACGGCATCCCGATGCGCCAGCTCGGTCCGGCCAGGGCCTTCGGTGTGCTCGGCGCGGCGCTCGAGCTGGTCGCGTCCGAAGCCATGGAGAAGCGGCTCGGCCTGGTCGCGGAGCCCTACCAGAAGGGCAACAAGGGCGCTTACTACGTCAAGGCGGGCAAGGCGCTGACCGCGCTCGGCGCGGTCGGGGCGGTGGCGTCGATGCGTGCCGCGCCGCTGACCCGGGCCGCCGGGGCCGCGCTGTTCCTCGGCTCGCTGGCCACGAAGTGGGGCATCTTCCACGCCGGCTTCGCCTCGGCCGACGACCCGAAGTACACCGTCGTCCCCCAGCGCGACCGGATCGAGCGCGGAGAGCAGGCGCGAGCCACCGCCGACTGAGCGCTGCTCAGGCATCAGGTCGGGCAGCACCGGCCGGGTCGGAGCCGCGCCGCAGGGTCAGGCGCTCGAGGCTGCTTCCGCGTCGGCTCCCAGCGACACGGTCTCCCCGTGGCTGGTGTGCTCGGCCTCCTCCTTCTCCTGCTCGTGCAACGCCTGCACGACCGGAGACGTGTCGAGCAGCACGATGCCCGCGATCATCGCGGCGATGCCCGCGATGGCGACCCCGAGTGCCAGCGGGGCGGTGCGGATCGACTCGCCGAACAGCGCGAGGCCGATGCCGATGGCGACGAGCGGCTCGGCCGCGTCGACGACGGGCATGCTCGACGCCAGCGGCCCGGCCTGGAACGCCGACTGGATGAGCAGCAGCCCGAAGATGCTGGTCAGCGTCATCGCGTAGATCTCCCAGGACTCGAAGCCCGAGATGGCGCCCTTGGAGAACTTGTTGGTTGCCGCGGCCATGAGGCCCGACTCGGTCCCCATGGTGGCGGCCGCGGCCAGCGCGATCAGCGAGGCGCGCATCGGCCCGCTGATGCGCCGCTGGATCAGCAGCGCGCCGGCGACCAGGATCGCGATCGCGGCGAGCACCGGGGTCCACTGCCCGATCGGCTGGATCGGGTTGCCCTGGGTCGGGGCGGCCGCGGCGATCGCCGCGGCGATGCCCACCGCCACGGCCAGCACGCCGATCCAGTCGCGGCGGCGCAGCCGCATCTTGTGCAGCCGCAGCGAGATCGGGATCGCGAACAGCAACTCCGACACGATGATCGGTTGCACGACGGCCAGCGGCGCGAAGTTCAGCGCGAGGGCCTGGAAGACGTAGGACAGGACCGCGCAGGAGATGCCCGCGACCCACAGCCGCTGGTGCAGCAGATCCCAGATCAGCCGCGGGGAGAGCGACTCGCCCTCGGGCCGCGTGCTCGCGACCCGTTGCTGCAGCACCCCTCCGATCGCGAAGAACAGGCCCGCGATGAGGGCAGCGATGATGGCGACGTACACCGGGCGTTCATGCCCGGCCGGGGACGCTTGCAGTCACCGGACCGGGCACGGGTCCGCCCGAGGCCTCGCTGGCCTACGCCGGGGAAACCGCTCGTGTCGCCGGCTCAGTCGAGCAGCGCCGCGGCCAGGCGCTCGCGGTGCTCGACGGCGTCGCCGAACAGCAGCTCGGAGCTCTTGGCGCGGCGGTAGTAGAGGTGGGCGTCGTGCTCCCAGGTGAAGCCGATGCCGCCGTGGATCTGGATGTTGTCGGCGGCGGCGTGGAAGTAGGCGTCGGAGCAGTAGGCCTTGGCCAGCGCGGCAACCATGGGCAGCTCGTCGGAGCCCTCGGCGGCGGCCCAGCCGGCGTAGTAGGCCGCGGAGCGCGCCGACTCGACTTCCAGCAGCATGTCGGCGCACTTGTGCTTGACCGCCTGGAAGCTGCCGATCGGCCGGCCGAACTGCACCCGCAGCTTGGCGTAGTCGACGCTCATGTCGAGGCAGCGCTGCGCACCGCCGACCTGCTCGGCCGCGAGCGCGACGATCGCCAGGTCGAGGGTCTGGCGGAGCAGGTCGCGGCCCGCGCCCTCGGTGCCGATCAGCCGGGCCGGCGTCCCGGTGAGGGTGAGTTCGGCCTGCTTGCGGGTCATGTCGAGCGTCTGGACGGCGCGGCGGGTGAGACCGGCGGCGTCGGCCTGGACCGCGAAGACGCTGGGTCCGCCGGGCGCCTGCGCCGCGACGAGGATCAGGTCGGCGGTGTGGCCGTCGAGGACGAACGCCTTGCTGCCGTCGAGGGTCCAGCCGCCGTCGCCGGCCTTCGTCGCCGTGGTGGCGACGTCGTCGAAGTCGTAGCGGCCGGAGTCCTCGGCGACCGCGAACGTCGCGATCGTCGCGCCCTCGGCCATGCCGGGCAGCAGCTCCTTCTTCGCCGCGTCGTCACCGGAGAGCAGCAGCGCGTTGGTGGCGAGGGCGACCGTGGAGAAGTAGGGCGCGGGCAGCAGCGCCCGGCCCATCTCCTCGAAGACGACCATGAGCTCGACCTGGCCGAAGCCGGCGCCGCCGTGCTCCTCCGGGATCGCCATGCCCTGCAGGCCCAGCTGCTGGGCCATCTGCGTCCAGACCGTCGGGTCGTAGCCCTCGTCGGTCTCCATGAGCCGGCGCACCTCGGCCGACGAGGCCTTGTCCTCGAGGAACCGGCGCAGCGAGCGACGCAGCTCTTCCTGCTCCGCGGTGAACGCCATGATCATGACTGCGACTCCTTCTGCGTGCCGACGCGCAGGTCCTTGAACGCGACGTTCTTCGAGACGTCGGGCTCCTTGGGCAGGCCGAGCACCCGCTCACCGATGATGTTGTGCTGGATCTCGTCGGAGCCGCCGTAGATCGACGGAGCCGGCGCGCCGAGGAACTGCAGGGCGAGCGAGCCGTGCAGCGGCGCGTCGTCACCGGCGAGCATCCCGCGCGCCCCGGCGATCGACATGCCGACGTCGCGGGACAGCCGGGTGATGTGGGAGACCATCAGCTTGCCGAGCGACGCCTCGGCGCCCGGGCGGCCGCCGGCCGCGACCGCCGCCTTGGCGCGCAGGCCGTTCCAGCGGTTGAGCTGGCCGAGGGTGTAGAGCCGGGCGAGCTGCTGGCGGACGTTGGGGTCGCCGGCGCGGCCGGTCTCCTTGGCCAGCTTGATGAAGCTCTCCGCGCCGCGGCCGGCCATCGCCGAGCCGGTCGCGCGCTGGGCGGGGGCCGCGGTGCGCAGGCTCTCGATGTAGTCACCGACCGACTGGTCGAGCTGGTCGGCGACCCGGGTCCCCCCTGGCGCGCTGATCGAGAAGCCCAGGCTGCCGCCGGCACCGAGGCCGACCCGCTCGTTGGCCAGCGTGGTCAGGGCGACGCCCCAGCCGCCGTTCAGGTCGCCGATGATGTTGGCGGCGGGCACGCGCGCGTCGGTGAAGAACACCTCGGCGAAGTGCGACTCACCGGTGATCTGGCGCAGCGGCCGCACCTCGACGCCGGGCTGGTTCATGTCGAACGCGAAGTAGGTGATGCCGCGGTGCTTCGGCGCATCGCGGTCGGTGCGGGCGAGCAGCATGCCGAGATCGGCACCGAGGCCGCCGGAGGTCCACACCTTCTGCCCGTTGATGACGTACTCCGCGCCGTCGAGCTCGGCCCGGGTCTGCAGGCCGGCCAGGTCGGAGCCGGCGCCGGGCTCGCTGAACAGCTGGCACCACGCTTCGTCGCCGACGAGGATCGGCCGGATGAAGCGGCGCTTCTGCTCGTCGTTGCCGTGCGCGATGATCGTCGGTGCGGCGAGCATCCGCGACAGGCCCGCGGGCGGGCCGGGCGCGTGGACCTTGCGGAACTCCTCGAACGCCACTGCCGCGAGGTCGTTGGACAGGCCCTTGCCGAACCACTCCGTCGGCCAGGTCGGGCAGGCCCACCCGGAGTCGGCGAGCCGCGCCAGCCACTCGCGCAGCGGGATCTTCGGGTCGAAGCTCGTGTCGATGAAGCCGCGCACCTCGGCGCGGACGGCATCGGCCGTGGCCAGGGCGGAATCCGCCATCGTGGTCACCTCGTCGGTCGGACTGTGGGGTGCCGACGAGGCTACCGAATCTGATTCGGTTTGGTCCAGGCAGGTGGCGGCCGGATCGGAGGTTCAGCGCAGGTTGAGGACCTCGACCAGGGTGCGTGCTGCGGCACCGCCCGCGTCGGTGGCGATGTCGAGGGCACGGCGTACGTCGAGGTCCGCGCGCAGCGCGTCGAGGACGGCCGCCTCCGCCGCCCCGTCGCCGCCGCGGCCGGCCCCGGAGTAGAGCGCCTCGAGCGCGGTCGCAGCGGCCTCGAGCTCGGCCGGGTTGTAGTCCCACGGCTGCGACCACGGGCGGCGGAGCAGCAGCAGGCGAATCGCGGCGGCGCTGTGCTGGTGCAGCAGGTCGGAGACCAGCACGAGGTTGCCGGCCGACTTCGCCATCTTGTGACCGTCGAGGCGGACCGTGCCGACGTGCAGCCAGCCACGCGAGAACGGTGCGACGCCGGTGATCGCCTCGCCCTGGGCGGCCTCGTAGGCGTGGTGGGGGAAGCGCAGGTCCGCCCCTCCGGCGTGCAGGTCGATGGCCGGCCCGAACGTCGACAGCACCATCGCCGTGCACTCGGCGTGCCAGCCGGGTCGCCCGTCGCCCCACGGGCTCGGCCACGCCGGTTCGTCGGGGCGGGCGGCCTGCCAGACCGTGACGTCGAGCGGGTCGTCCTTGCGCGGGTCGCCGGGCTCGTCGTCGTACTCCGTCAGCAGTGCGATGGCCTCGTCGTGACTCAGCCCGGCGCGGTCGGGGACGCCGGCGCCGCGGAAGTAGACGGTGCCGTCGCGGACGTAGGCCGCGCCGCGGTCGACCAGCCCGGCCGCGAGGGCGATCACCTCGCGGATGTGGGTGCGCGCCCGCGGCTCGTGGGTCGGTGGCGTGACACCGAGGGCGGCCAGGTCGCGGTCGAAGTAGTACTGCTGCACGGCGGCGAACCGGTCGTACTCCGCGCCGGCGCGGCGGGCCGCGGCGAACAGGTGCTGGTCGACGTCGGTCACGTTGCGGCAGAGCTCGGCGTCGGTGCCGAGCCGGCGCAGCAGGCGGACGACGACGTCCACCCAGACGGTGGTGGCGGCGTGCCCGAGGTGCGTCACGTCGTAGGGCGTGACGCCGCAGGCGTAGATCCGAGCCCGGCCGACCAGCGGCAGCGGTCGGCCGGCGATCGTCACGGGCCGCAGGGTCTCCCGGAGGTCGAGCGCCATGACCTCAGCCTGACACGCGGCGGGGCGTGCGGGTCAGGGCCGTCGCCGCGAGCCCGGCCGCGCCCGCGACGGCGATCGTGACGGCCATGGGTACGGCGGTGTGCGAGCCGGCCAACCCGACGAGCGGGGCCGCGGAGGCACCGAGCACGTACTGCACGACCCCGACGAGCGCGGAGGCGGCTCCGGCCGTGCGCCCGTGCTCGGCGAGGGCCAGCGCGGTCGCGTTGGGCGAGGTGAGGCCGACCGCCGACACCACGACGAACAGCGAGGGGAGTACGCCGGCCAGTCCGGCTCCGATCAGCACCGACACGACGATGCCGATGCCGCCGGTCGCCGACAGGACGAGGCCGAGCAACAGGAGCGGACGCGGGCCGGTGCGGTGCACGGTGCGGGCGCTGACCTGGCTGAGCAGGATCAGGCCCGCGGCGTTCATCGCGAACACTCCGCTGAACGCCTGCGGCGACAATCCGTAGATGTCCTGCAGGACGAACGAAGAGCCGGAGATGTAGGCGAACATCGCGGCGAAGCCGAGGCCGCCCGCGAGCGCGTAGCCCGTGAACTGCCGGTCGGTCAGCAGGTGGCCGAACACGGTCATCGTCGTGCGCCAGCGACCGGGCTGCCGGCGTTCCGCGGGCAGCGACTCGGGCAACCACCGGGCCGTCGACGCCAGCAGCAGCCCGCCCATCAGCGCGAGCGCGACGAAGACGCCCCGCCAGCTGGTGACCTTGAGCAGCTGCGCGCCGGCGATCGGCGCGACGATCGGCGCGACGCCGAGCACGAGCATGAGCGCGGCGTAGACCCGTGCGGCCGCGGTGCCGCCGTGCAGGTCCCTGACCACCGCACGGGCCACCACGACCGCGGCTGCACCGGAGGCCCCCTGCAGGAACCGCAGCGCGATCAGCACCTCGATGGACGGGGCGACCGCGCACAGCAGCGAGGCGACGACGAACCCGGCCAAGCCCGCGAAGACCGGCGGGCGCCGGCCGACGCGGTCGCTGATCGGGCCGATGACCAGCTGCCCGAACGCCAGGCCGCCGAGCAGCGCGGTAAGCGTGAGCTGGGCGACGCTGCTGCTCGCCGACAGGTCGCGCGACAGGGACGGCAGCGCGGGCAGGTAGGCGTCGATCGACATCGGCGTCATCGCCGTCATCGCGCCCAGCAGGATGATGCCGGCCTGCGGAGTCTCCGACTCCTCGGTCGACACTCGGGGACTCCCGCCGCGCGAGCGCGCGGGCCGCGCGCCGGTCAGCCCGAGTCTAGGAACGTCTCAGCGAGCAGCCGGCCGGTGCGGCTGCGCCGGGCCAGCGGCCCGGCCGCAGCCCGGATGAGCCGGGCGGCGGTCAGCGCCGGCCGAGGGGTTGCGCCGTCGAGCAGGTCGTTCCAGGTGAGGGACCACGTGCCGGCGAGTCGCCGTCCCACCGGCGCCGACGTCAGCGCCCGGGCACCCACGGAGACGACCGCGGGGTGGCGCAGCAGCGCGGCCTGAAGCGGGGCGGCGAGGTTGAGGTACGGCGAGAAGCGGTCGGCGAGGGACTGCCGGTAGACCGCCGCGGCGTCACCGGGGGACCGGCAGATCGCCCGCGCGGCCAGGACAGCGCTCTCCATGGCCGGACCGATGCCTTCGCCCTGCAACGGGTTGACGAGTCCGGCCGCGTCACCGACGAGCAGCACCCGCCCCGCGGCGGGGACGGTGCCGACGGTGCCCATCTTCAGCCAGCCGCCCTGCACGTCCTCGACCTCGCCGCAGGGCAGCAGCCCCCGCGCGACCAGCCCCTCGACGTAGGCCGTGAGGTCGGCGCGGGTCCGCCGGCTGCCGCTTCGGTTGTCGAGCAGCCCCACGCCGATGCCGACGTTGGCACGCCCGTCGACGCCGGGGAACAGCCACCCGTAGCCCGGGTAGGCCCGGCCGGGCCGCTCGTCGCGCAGGCTGATCATCGGGAGGTCGGGGACGGCCGGCAGGTAGCCGCGCAGCGCGAACCCCCACAGCACCTGCTCGCTGCGCACGAGACCGGCCTGCTCGGCGACGACGCTGAGCGCGCCGTCGGCGCCCACGACGTGGTCGGCGTCGACCCGGTGGTTGCCGGCGGTGGTCAACCGCGTGTGCCCGTCGACCGAGGCCAGCCCGGTCACGCGCGCCTGGACGCCCTCGGCACCGGCGTCGAGGGCGGCGGACCGTAGCGCCGCGTCGAACGTCGTGCGCGGGCAGACCAGCGCGTGGCCGGGATAGCTGCGACCCGGGAACGCCGGCAGCCGGACGCGCCGCCCCGCGGGCCCTTCGACGTACATGTCCGATGCCGGCGGCCCGGCGACCGCGACGCCGTGCGCCTGCAGCAGGGCGACGCCGCGCGGCCCGACCAGGTCGCCGCAGGCCTTGGCCCGGGGGAACTCACTCTTGTCGATCAGCGCCACCCGGGCGCCCTGGCGGGCGAGCTGGAGCGCGGCGATGCTGCCGGCGGGTCCGGCGCCGACCACGGCCACGTCGTAGCGCGCTGCCACCCGGCCTCCTGAACCGACCAGCCGCTTCCCCCGTGGCACCGACGATGGCAGGAGATGTCCCGGTTGGCCACCGGGTGGTCGCACCTGGCGCGTTCGGGGGTCGCAGGCCTACGGTCGACGGTATGGCGGCACCCGCGCAGTCTGTCGGCGCGCGCACCGACATCAACCGCGTCGCCCGCCGGCTCTTCACGCCGATGCCGGCACGCTACGACCGGCTGGCGTTCCTGCTGTCCTTCGGGCAGGACCGGCGATGGCGGCGGGCCGTCGTGGACCGCATCGTCGCCGCGTCGCCGGCCGTTGTGCTCGATGTGGCCACCGGACCGGCCGGCGTTGCCCTCGCGATCGCCGCGCGCTCGCCGGCCCGGATCGTCGGCGTCGACCTCACCGAGGCGATGCTGCGCGAGGGGGTCGCCAACGTCCGGCGGGCCGGCCAGCAGTCTCGTATGCACCTGGCGCTGGCCCGCGGCGAGCGGCTGCCGTTCCGTGACGGGACCTTCGACGCGATCTCGTTCTCCTACCTGCTCCGCTACGTCGACGACCCGGTGGGAACCGTCGCCGAGCTGGCCCGATGCCTGCGCCCGGGCGGCACGTTGGCGAGCCTCGAGTTCCACGTGCCGCCGAACGCGCTGTGGCGCGCCGCGTGGGTGCTCTACACGCGGTTGCTGCTGCCGGTGCTCGGCCTGCTGACCGGCGGCCGCCCCTGGTGGCGGGTCGGGCGGTTCCTCGGGCCGAGCATCTCCGGGCACTACCGCCGGTTCCCGCTGCAGGCACACGTCGAGGCCTGGCAGGCGGCCGGACTCGTCGACGTCGACGTGCGGCTGATGAGCCTCGGCGGCGGTCTCGTCATGAGCGCCCGCAAGCGGGATGCGTCGGCGCCATGACCCAGGTCGCGCACCGGCCCGCCTTCTACGCCACCGGGCGTGGCACCGGCGGGGTGCGCGACTGGCTCACCCTGCTGCACCCGCCGTACACCGCGTGGCACCTGTCCTACGTGGCGATCGGCGCGGCACTCGCTCCGCAGTTCGCGGTGTGGCGGATGGGCGGCGCCGTCCTTGCGTTCTTCCTCGCCGTCGGCGTCGGCGCGCACGCCGCCGACGAGCTGCACGGGCACCCGCTGCGCACCGGGATCGCGGATCGGACGCTGGCCGCGGTCGGTGCGGTCGCGGTGGCTGCTGCGGTGGCGATGGGGCTGGCGTACGCCGGCTGGCGGATGGTGCCCTTCGCCCTGGTCGGGGCGTTGCTGGTGGCCGGCTACAACTTCGAGCTGTTCGGCGGGCTGCTGCACAACCAGCTCGGATTTTCCGTTGCCTGGGGCGCTTTTCCGGTGCTGACCGGCTACTACGCCCAAGGCTTCACGCTGGGCGCGCCGGCATTCCTGGCGGCGGCGGCGGCCACCGGGTTGTCTTGCGCGCAGCGGTCGCTGAGCACCCCGGCCCGGGGGATCCGCCGGCGCACCCGCGCGGTGGAGGGCAGGGTCGTGGCCGACGACGGCAGCAGCCGGCCGCTCGACGAAGCGACGATCCTGGCGCCGCTCGAGCAGGCCTTGCAGGCGATGGCCTGGGCGGTGGCGGCGCTCGCCGCCGCGCTGGTCCTGATGCGGCTCTGACGCGGCTCAGGGTCGTGGAACCGAACCGAATTCGGGGGGCGGGCAGACGTCGTACGCCGGATGGGACAGGATCGGACCAGGAGCGCACAGGTACGAGACACGACGACCGGAGGTCCTGATGCCGTACCAGTTCACGGAGAAGGGTGTGGAGACTCTCGAGGAGGTCAAGCGGTTCCTCGATGATCACATCTATCCGAACGAGCAGGAGTATCTCG
>Ga0070658_10002081_pt1 | contig 16791 bp, 15 predicted proteins | sample KBSC13metaG_FD_64664 | JGI IMG/M metagenome (GOLD analysis project Ga0070658, IMG submission 64664) | Corn rhizosphere microbial communities from Kellogg Biological Station, Michigan, USA - KBS C1-3 metaG | ecosystem: Host-associated > Plants > Roots > Rhizosphere > Soil ...
TGATCCCGCTGCACCTGCAGGTGATTCCCTGGGCCTCGCGCGCCAACACGGAAGTCATCCACCGCGCCGACAACTGGCTCCAGGCGACGTGGGTGAAGATGAAGTAAACCGGCGAGTAAGCGACCGCAAACCTTGGAACACAGATGAACACAGATAAACACGGATAAAAGCAAATCGTGCGGGCTGCCATGCTCGAATGTCGATGCGTGCCAACGGGCACCAAGACCTGCATTCATCTGTGTTCATCTGTGTTCATCTGTGTCCAATAGCTTTTCGCATCCGCACGCCGCGGCCCTAAGCAGGGATGACGAGAATCACAGCGTAGGCGCCCGCGGCCACAGCCGCGGCGCCGACGCCCAACTCGAGCGGCATGTCGCGCCACTCCGCCATCCAGCGCCGCGCCAGCACGGGTAGCCCCACCAACGCGGCGATCACCGCCGCGTGCATCGCGAGCACCGCCGGCAGGTAGCGCACGCCCGGATCGGGTGCCCCACCGAAGAGCGCCACAGCCGCCGCGTGGACCGCGATCGCACCGAGGCAAGCCGCGAGCAGCAGCGGCGTGAGCGGGTCTCCGCGCCAGCGCCGCAACACCCCCAGCGTCACGATCGCCGCCGGCAACAGCAGGAAGGTGGCCGCCTGCAATGCGACGAACACTGGCCCGGGCATGGCGTGCATCCACAGTTCGATCAACGAGAGCGCCCATGGCGGCAGGTCGGGAGGCTGCGGCACCGACTGCTGCATGAGCGCGATCGGCTTCACCAGCGAGGCCACCTCGAGGCCGGGTGCCTTCGCCACGCCCTCATGCATCAGCAGCGCGATCGCCGCGATCGACAATGCGACCGACAACAGTGCCGCACCAGCCGCGAGCCTTTGCGATCGGTGCCACAGCCAAGGCCACGCCAGCGCGACGAGCACCACGCCCAGGACCGCTTCATGCTGGCGCGTGAAGGCGAGCACCGCCAATCCCACGAAGAGAAGCGACCATGGAAACACTTCGCGCTCGGTGCACGCGAGCAGACATGCGCCGCAGACCACCGCGTAGATCGCCCAGATCTCGAGAAACTCGCGATGCAGGCTGTTCGCCCAGAGCGTCACGACGGGATCCGCGAGCACGAGCAGCACGACGAGGCCATGGGCGACGGAGGCCGCGGGCCTGTCCATCAGCAGCACCGCGACGACGAACGCGGTGGTGAAGAGAAGCGCGAGCTTGGCCATACCCACCGCGCGTAACGGAAACCGCTCCGCGTCGGGGCGCACGATGCGCGCGGCACTTTTTGCCACGGCGGCCAACGCGCCCTCGGCATTCCATGCGCAACACGCTGGTGTGGGCTCGGTGGCCCCGGGATAGGCAAACGGCGGATCGTGTGCGGCGAGGCCCGCGGCGCGCGCGAGTCCGAGCGCGACGAGGACGACGCCGGTCCAGCGGGCCCAACCGTCCATGGCAGCCTCCTGTCCGACCGAGCCTAGGGCAGAATGCCCGCCATGCGCTGCGTACTTTTCGTCATTTGCCTCGTGGCCGCGGTCGCAGACGCCGCGACGCTGCGGTGGTCCTCGCAGGGCGACTATCTCTCGGCCGACCCGCACGCGCAGAACGAGGGCGTCAACAACCTCATCAACAGCGAGGTCTACGAGCGCCTCACGCGGCGCGACAGGAAGCTCGCCCTCGTGCCGGCCCTGGCGACGTCGTGGGAAGGGTTGAGCCCCACGACCTGGCGCTTCCACCTGAGGCGCGGCGTGGTCTTCCACGACGGCACGCCGTTCACGGCGGACGACGTCGTGTTCTCGCTGCAACGCGCGCAGCTCCCCAGCTCCAACTTCAAGGTGTTCGCCACGCCGCTGGGCCGGGCGCGCGCCGTGGATGCGGCCACCGTGGAATTCGAGCTGCCGCGCGCGCTGCCCCCGGCGGTCATGCTCGAGAACGTGAACAACGTCTTCATCATGAGCCGCGCGTGGGCGACGAAGCACGGGGCGCTCGTGCCGCAGGATTTCAAGACCGGCGAGGAGACTTACGCCTCGCGCGTGGCGAACGGAACGGGGCCCTACATGCTGGTGAAGCGCGAGGCGGAGGTCGCCACCGTGCTTCGCCGCAACCCGAAGTGGTGGGGCGAGCGCGACGGCAATATCGACGACGTGATCTACCGGCCCATCAAGTCGGACGTCACGCGCATGGCCGCACTGCTCTCGGCCGAGATCGACTTCGTGCTCGACCCGCCGCTGCAGGATCTGGCGCGCCTGGAGCGCGATCCTTCGGTGCGCATCCTGCAGGGTCCCGAGAACCGCGTGATCTTCCTCGTGATGGACCAGCAGCGCGGCGAGCTCAAGTACTCCAGCGTGAAGGGCCGCAATCCGCTGAAGGACCTGCGTGTGCGCCAGGCGCTGTATCTCGCCATCGACATCGACGCGATCCGGCGGCAGGTGATGCGCGGACAGTCGCGGCCGACGGGCTCGATGATCCCCACGGCGGCCGAGAGCTTTCCGGAGCTGGAGCCGCGGCTCCTTCCGTTCGATCCCTCGCGCGCGAAACGGCTGCTGGTGGAAGCGGGCTATCCCGACGGATTCGACCTCGCGATCGACTGCCCGAACAACCGCTACGTGAACGACGAGCGCATCTGCACCGCGCTCGCGTCGATGCTGGCGCGGGTCGGCATCCGGCTACGCGTGAACGCGATGCCGCGCGCGCAGTTCTTCCAGAAGGTCGACCAGTTCGACATCAGCATGCATCTGTACGGCTGGGGCGGCGCCGCGACCGATCCGGGCTTCACGCTGACGCCGGTGCTCCACAGCCCCGACGGGCGCGGCAAGGGCGAATTCAACTCCGGCAAGTACACGGATCCCGAGCTGGACCGGTTGATCGACGCCGCCGAAGGCGAGCTCGATCCCGCGCGCCGCAGCGCGCTGATGCTCGAGGCATTCCGGCGCGTGCGCGACAACATCTACGTGATCCCGCTGCACCGCCAGGTCATTCCGTGGGCGATGCGAGCGAACGTGAAGACCGTGCACCGCGCGGACAACTTCCTCGAAGCCCTCTGGACGCGAATCGACTAGGGACAGACCCCGGGGTCTGTTCCCCGTTCAGGCGGCGCGAACCGGAGAGGCGCCGCGGTGGTACACGCGGTCGGTCGCGAGCACCGTCGAGGGCGCATACGGCTCGCGGCCCTTCAACGCCTCGTAGTACGGGGCGAAGTCCGGCGCGGTCGCCTCGAAGAGCTGCTCGAAATCGCGGATGACGAAGTACGTCTCCTGGTAGGTGTCGATCTTGTAGCGCGTCTGCATGATGCGCAGCAGGTCGAAGCCGATGCGATTCGGGTCCGGGCTCTCGACGCAGTAGCCGATCTCGCCGCCGGACGAAAGGATGCCCGCTCCGTACGCACGCAGGCCCTGGGGTGAATCGATGAGCCCGAACTCGACCGTGTACCAGTAGAGGCGCGCGAGCATCTCGATGGCTCCGAGCGCGTGCGCCTTGATCCCGCCGCGGCCATAGGCCTGCATGTAATCGGCGAAGACGGGGTTGAAGAGCATCGGCACGTGGCCGAAGAAGTCGTGGAAGATGTCCGGCTCGACGATGTAGTCGAATTCTTCCGGCTCTCGGATCCACACCGTCACCGGAAAGCGCCGATTGGCGAGATGCTCGAAAAACACGAGGTCGGGCACGAGGCCGGGCACCGCCACCAGCGCCCAACGCGTGGCCTTCGCGAGCTTCTCGTTGGTGGCGTCGAAGCGCGGGATGCCCTCGAGGTAGGCCAGCGTGTCCATGGTCTGCACGAAGGCGTCGCACGCATGCTTGCGCACGAGCGATTGCTGCCGGCGAAAGAGACGCCGCCAGAGCTCATGCTGCTCGGGCGCATACGCCGGCCAATCCTGGTCCACGGTGTAATCGGGACGCATGCGGCTGTAGTCGCCGCGAAGATTGTGTTTCGTCTCGCCGGTCATCGCTCGTAACGCGCGACGCGCTGCTCGATCGCGCCGAAGATCGTGGCGCCGTCGTCGTCCTGCATCTCGAGGCGCACGGTGTCGCCGAAGCGCAGGAAGGGCGTCTTCGCAGCACCCGTCTGCACTTGCTCGACCAGCCGCGCCTCCATGAGGCAGGCGAAGCCCACGCTCGCGTCCTGGTTCGAGACGGTGCCGCTTCCCACGAGCGTGCCCGTGGCGAGCTCTCGCGTCTTCGCCGCGTGGGCGATCAGGTCGAACAAGCTGAACGTCGCGTCGGTGCCGGCATTCGGGCTGCCCAGTCGCTTGCCGTTCACGTCGCATAGCAGCTTGCGGTGCACGCGTCCATCGGCCCAATACGAGCCCAGCTCGTCCGGCGTCACCGCGACCGGCGAAAGCGCGTTGTTGCCCTTGCCGTTCACGAAACCGAAGCCCTTCGCGAGCTCCGCGGGAATGAGCCGGCGGAACGACACGTCGTTCACGAGCGTCACCAGGCGCACGCACTGCGATGCTTCCTCGGACGTCACGCCCATCGGCACATCCGACGTGATGACCGCGACCTCGCCTTCGAGGTCCACGCCCCACTCTTCGCTCAGCACGCGGATCGGATCGCGCGGGCCCATCATGTTGCCCGCGCCGCCCTGGTACATGAGCGGATCGCTGTAGAAGGTGTTGGGCACCGTGTCGTTGCGCGCGCGGCGCACGCGCTCTACGTGCGAGAGGTACGCGGATCCGTCGAGCCATTCGTAAGCACGCGGCAGCGGGGCATCGACGTGCCCGGTCTGCAGCGCCTCGCGGAAATCGAAGGCGTGCCGTTCACCGCCCTCCTCGAGGCTCAGGGCGACTTCGCGCAGGCGCTGGTGCACCACGTCCCAGTACTCGAGCGCCTTCTGCATCGTCGGCGCGAGCGACTCGACGCGGCAGGCGCGGGTGAGGTCGTGGTTCACGACGACCAGCGTGCCGTCGCGCGACGGTCCCTTGAGAGAGGCGAGCTTCATGGCACCCGTGCTTTCTGGAAGCCCGACCAGGCTTCGTCATAACGTTCGTCGAGCCAGCCCTTGGCCAGCGCCGCCGGTGCCGGCGCATAGGCGTAGCGCGTCTCGAACATGAAGGCGAGCGTATCCGCGAGGAACTGCGGCTCGAGCCTGGCGTCCACGGCTCGCTCGTACGATGCGCGATCCGGGCCGTGGCCGCTCATCGCGTTGTGCAGGCTCGCACCGCCCGGCACGAAGCCGTCCTGCTTCGCGTCGTACGCCCCTCGGACGAGGCCCATGAATTCGCTCATGACGTTGCGATGGAAATACGGCGGGCGGAAGGTCTGCTCGGCGACCATCCAGCGCGGCGGGAAGATCACGAAGTCCACGTTGGCCATCCCCGGCGTATCCGAAGGCGCCGTGAGCACGGTGAAGATCGACGGATCCGGATGATCGAAGCTCACGCTGTTGATCGCGTTGAAGCGCGCGAGGTCGTACTTGCAGGGCACGTAGTTGCCATGCCAGGCGACAACGTCCAGGGGCGAATGATCGAGCTGCGCGCGCCATGTGCAGCCGCCGAAACGCGCCAGCACTTGCGTCGGGCCCCGGTCCTCGTAGCTCGCGACCGGCACCTGGAAGTCCCGTGCGGCCGCGAGCCCGTTCGCGCCGATGGGGCCGAGATCCGGCAGCCGGAAGGGCGCGCCATAGTTCTCGCAGACATATCCGCGCACCGGGGCTTCGAGCGCCACACGGAAGCGCACGCCTCGCGGAATGAGCGCGATCTCACCCGGCGCCACCTCGAGGCGCCCGAACTCGGTGGCAATCATCAGCCCCCCTTCCTGCGGGACGATCAGCAGCTCGCCATCCGCATCGTAGAGGCAGCGATCCATCGAGCGATTGGCGGCGTACACGTGCACCCCCACGCCTCGCTGGGCGGTGGCATCGCCGCACACCGCGAGCGTGGCGACGCCTTCGACGAAATCGGTCGGCGGCGAAGGCATCGGCCGCGGCATCCAGCGCAGGCGATTCGGGGTGGGCTGCGCGCCTTGCAGCGGTGCCGCGCCCCAGGCGCCGATGTCCACACGCTCGAAGGCCGACTGCATCGCCGAGGGGCGCAGGCGATAGAGCCACGAGCGCAGGTTCTGCGCGCGCGGCATGGTGAACGACGAGCCCGAGAGCTGCTCGGCGTACAGGCCGAAGGGGACCTTCTGCGGCGAGTTGCGCCCGACCGGCAATGCACCCGGCACCGCCTCGCTCTCGTGGTGCGAGCCGAAGCCGGTGAGGTATTTCAGCGTCGTGGCTTGCGAGCGGTCGTTCATGTCATGGCCGAAAAGCAGGGACACAGATGAACACAGATAAACACAGATGGCTCGATAGCTCCGTGTGATTTCCCGCGGCACCGAACCTTGGCACGTTCACGAAGCAATACCCGTGTTCATCTGTGTTCATCCGTGTTCCAAAGCCTTTTGCTCGCATCACTCCCTACACGACCCCACGCGCGATCTGGTCCGCCTCGATCGATTCGAAAAGCGCGCGGAAGTTGCCCTCCCCGAACCCCTCGTTGCCCTTGCGCTGGATGATCTCGAAGAAGATCGGGCCGATCACGGTCTCCGTGAAGATCTGCAGCAGCTTGTCCTCGTGGCGGTCCTTGTCCACGCCCTCGCCGTCGATGAGGATCTTGTTGCGCTGAAGGCGCGCGAGATCTTCGCCGTGGTTGGGCACGCGCGCATCGACGCGCTCGTAGTAGGTGTCCGGCGTGTCGAGGAAACGCACCTCGCGCTTGCGCAGCGCCTCGACGGTCGAATAGATATCCTTGCACGAAAGCGCGATGTGCTGGATGCCCTCGCCGTGATAGGCATCGAGGTATTCCTGGATCTGCGACTTGGTGTCCGACGGCTCGTTGATCGGGATGCGGATCTTGCCGCACGGGCTGGTGAGCGCGCGCGAGGTGAGGCCGGTCTTCTTGCCCTGGATGTCGAAGTAGCGGATCTCGCGGAAGCTGAAGAGCTTCTCGTAGAACTGCGCCCAGACGTCCATGCGTCCCACATACACGTTGTGCGTGAGGTGGTCGATCTCGGTGAGGCCCGCACCCTCGGGATGCTGCGGCACGCCGGGCAGCGGCACGAAATCCACGTCGTAGATCGATAGCTCCCCGTTGTTTCCCGGATAACGATCGACGAGATAGATCAGGCTGCCACCGATGCCGACGATCGCAGGGACATTCAGCTCCATCGGACCGATCTTGCCGTGGAACGGCTTGGCGCCCAGCTCGATGGCGCGCGCATAAGCCTTGGCCGCATCCTTCACGCGCATCGCGAAGGCGCAGGCGGACGGGCCGTGCACTTTCGCGAACGACTGCGCGAAGCTGTCCGGCTCGCGATTGACGATGAAGTTGATGCGGCCCTGGCGATAGAGCAGCACGTCCTTGGAACGATGGCGCGCGACCGCGACGAAGCCCATCTGCTCGAAGAGCGCGCCCAGCTGCTCCGGATCCGGCGCGGTGTACTCGACGAACTCGAATCCGTCCGTGCCCATCGGGTTGTCGCGCATGCGCTCGTTTTCCGCCATTTTGGTGCTCTCCTCCGGTCCCCGCCGGTTTGACGATTCTACTGCGGACGAGTTGCACGATCATTGCGAACTTTGTCGCCGCAACGTGCGTTTACGCAATAAAATTGCGTGCAATGCATCGCAGGCGACCGATATGACGAAGACCTACACCTTTAACCGCACCGACCGACGCCTGCTCGAGCTGCTGCAGCGCGACGGAAACCTCACGAACCTCGAGCTCGCGGAGAAGGTGAGCCTGTCTGCCTCGGCATGCCTTCGCCGGGTGCGCGCGCTCGAAGCCGCCGGCGTGATCCGGCGCTACGTCGCCATCGTCGATCCCAAGCGAGTGGGCCTGGGCCTCATGGCGTTCGTGAACGTGAAGCTGGAAAAACGCGGACGCACGCCGGATGGATTCGCACGAGCCGTGAAGGACTGGCCCGAAGTCCTGGCGTGCTACTCACTCACCGGGGACATGGATTACCTGCTTCGCGTGCACGTGGAAGACCTCGACCACTTCTCGCGCTTCGTGATGGACTCGCTGCTCAAGCACCCCGGCGTCGTGGACGTGAAGTCGAGCTTCGTCCTCGAGGAGGTCAAGGAGACGACCGCCCTGCCGCTCGCGCACTTCGCGGCTTAGCGTCAGCGCGCGGGGTTAACCTCGCCGCGTTCCTTCACGTCCACCGTGCCGCGCAGCTCGCTGCGGCGCACGGCTTCCAGCGTCGAGGTCTCGACCAAACGCTCGATGCGCGCCGCGAGCGTCTTCGGGTCGATCATGCGATTCACGTCCACGGCGGTCGAATCCGGATCGAAGAGCTTCTCGTGGTCGAAGATCTCCTGCGTGTCGACGACCGCGAGCGTGGCGGGGTCGAGGATCCACACTTTCGCGAAGAGATACGGCGCCACGTAGCGAGCGGCCGCTTCGGTCTCGCCGCCCGGCGTGTGCGCACGAACGCCCTGCGTCGCCGGCCGGCTGCGGGTGTCGCACGGCCGCAATCCGGGCTGCTGCGGATTGTCACCGCCCTGGCACAGCGGCTCGGTGAAAACGCCGAGCCCCTGCATGCCGCGCGCGAGGCCGTCGTCGCCTCGCGTGCGCCACGCGGGCGTCACCACGATGATGCGGCTCCACCGCTCGCGCTCGGGCATCTTGCGAAGGATCCCGACCGCGAAGGCGAACGCGGCGGAATCGAGCGAGCTGGGCCGGTCCTGCGCCTCTTTCGGCACTCGCACGCTGAGATAGACGCGATCCGACGAGGGCTCCACCGACTTCACCGCCGCGTCGAGGCTGCCCAGCACCAGCTTGTTGATGCCGTCGTCCGGCATCCGTAGCGCGCGCCGGCGATACGGCGCCAGGTGGCTGCCGGTGCTCTGCACCTCATGGACCGCCGAGAGCCAGTCCCCCATGGCTGCCACCAGCGCGAACACGCGATGTGGCGGCTCCGGTGCCGCAGCGGCGCACGCGCCCGCGCAAGCGAGCATGAGCGATGCGACGAGGGCGAGGCGCCTCACGCGAACTCCAGCACCACGCGCCGCGTCCGCGCGCTTTTCTTCTCGATCTTCACGATCTTGAGCGCCCCGATCTCGCGCGTGTTGGCCACATGCGTTCCACCACATGGCTGCAGGTCCACGCCGTCGATCTCGAGGAGCCGGATCTTGCCGACGCCGCGCGGTGGTTTCACCGACATCGTGCGTACGAGGTCCGGCTTGGCATCGAGCTCCTCGTCGGTGATCCACACGGTGCGCACGTCGTGCCCGCCGCCCACCAGCTTCGCGAGCTCGCGCTCGAGGTGCTCGCGATCGAGCGGCTCGACCATGTCGAAGTCGAGGCGCGCGTACTCGGAGGTGATGGAGCAGCCGTTGGTCTGGTGCGGCACGATGGCGCAGAGCAGGTGCGTGGCGGTGTGGAAGCGCATGTGGCGGTGGCGCCGCGCCCAATCGATGCGCGCCGTGACGGCATCGCCCGGTTTGAGGGCCGCGACGGCTGCCTCCTGTCCCGTCGCGGGGACGTGGACGATTTCCGCGCCTTCGCCCTTCACGGTATCCGCAATCGCAATCTCGCCGCCGCCGGAAACCGCGAGAATGCCGGCGTCGCCCGCCTGGCCGCCGCCGCGCGGATAGAACACCGTCCGGTCGAGCACGATGCCGGCGGGCTCGGCGCGCACAACCTTTGCTTCAGCCTCGCGTCGATAGGCATCGTCCCGGAACAACGCTTCGCTCATCAAGCCTCCGTCGGTCCTGGCCGATTCCGATTATGATCGGCCCACTATAAGGGAGGAGCCCCAGCCATGACGCCTTTTCGCCTGCGCCTCGCCGCGCTCGCCGCGTCCGCATTCATCGCGATCCCGGTCGCGGAAGTGTCGGCCAAGACCCTGCGCTATTCGAGCCAGGGGGACATCACCACGCTCGACCCGCACGCGAACAACGAAGGCTTCACCAACGCCTACCTCGACGGCGTGTACGAGCCCCTGGTCACGCGCGGCAAGGACCTGAAGGTCGAGCCCTGCCTGGCCCTCTCGTGGGAGACGCTGAATCCCACGACCACGCGCTTCAAGCTGCGGCCCAACGTGAAATTCCACGACGGCGCGCCCTTCACCGCGGACGATGTCGTGTTCACGGTCCAGCGCGTGCTTTCGGACACGTCGAACTTCAAGCCCTACCTCGCCGGGGTGAAGGAGGCGAAGGCCGTGGACCCGCTCACCGTCGACATCGTCACCGACGGCCCGGCGCCCGTGCTGCTCGGCCAGCTCACCGAGGTGCGCATCATGAACCGCGCCTGGTCCTCGAAGCACGGCGTGCAGAAGCCGCAGGATTACAAGAAGCTCGAGGAGACGTACGCATCCCGCAACGCGAACGGCACCGGGCCCTACATCGTGCGCAGCCGCGAGGCGGATGTGAAGACCGTCGCGGTGGCGAACTCCAACTGGTGGGGCAAGCGCGAAGGCAACGTGGACGAGCTGCTGTACCTGCCCATCAAGTCCGACGCGACCCGCACCGCGGCGCTGCTTTCGGGCGAGATCGATTTCATGCTCGACCCCGCCCCGCAGGACATCCCGCGCATGAAGCAGGACCCGAAGATCAAGATCGTGGAAGGCAACGAGAACCGCACGATCTTCCTCGGCATGGACCAGTGGCGCGACGAGCTCATCTATTCGAACGTGAAGGGCAAGAATCCGTTCAAGGACAAGCGCGTGCGCGAGGCTTTCCAGAACGCGATCGACGTGAACGTGCTCAAGACGCAGGTGATGCGCGGCCTGTCGATTCCTACCTCCGTCATGTTCGCGCCCCAGGTGGCGGGCTACCAGAAGGATCTCGACAAGCCGAAAGCGGCCGACATCGAGAAGTCGAAGAAGCTGCTCGCCGAAGCGGGCTATCCGCAAGGCTTCGAGGTCACGCTCGACTGCCCCAACAACCGCTACATCAACGACGAGAAGCTCTGTGTCGCGATCGCCGGCATGCTCGCCCGCGCGAATGTGAAGGTGAAGGTGAACGCGATGCCGCGCGCGCAGTACTTCCCGAAGATCCAGAATTACGACACCAGCTTCTACATGCTGGGCTGGGGCGTACCCACGTTCGATTCGCAGTACGCGGTGCAGAGCCTCATGCGCACCGTGATCCCGAAGACGGCCGACGGCGACTACAACCTCGGCAAGTACTCGAACGCGAAGGTCGACGAGAACATCGACAAGCTCAAGACCGAGGTCGATCCGGCGAAGCGCGGTGCCTACACGCGCGAGGCGCTCATCCTCCACGCGGCCGACGTGGGCCACATCCCGCTGCACCACCAGGTCATCCCGTGGGCCATGCGCTCGAACGTGACGGTCGTGCACCGGGCCGACAATCGCCTTACGGTGAAGTGGGTGAAGATCCAGTAATGCTGGCTTTCGTCCTGCGCCGCGTCCTCCAGGGCATGATGGTCATGCTCGTGGTGGGCTTCATCGCCTTCTCGCTCTTCAACTTCGTGGGCGATCCGGTGGCGCTGATGCTGCCGCCCGAAGCGACGCAGGCCGACCGCGAGGCGATGCGCACCACGCTCGGGCTCGATCGCCCGTTCTACGCGCAGTTCGTGACGTTCCTCGGCAACGCGCTGCAAGGCAACTTCGGCATCTCGCTGCGGCTGGGGCGCCCGGTCTCCACGCTCATCGCCGAGCGGCTCCCCGCGACCCTGGAGCTCGCTTTCACCGCGGCGCTGATCGGACTTGCCGTGGGGATCCCGGTGGGTGTCTATACCGCGCTCAAGCGGGACTCGTTCATCTCCCGCGCGATGCTCACGACGTCGCTCATGGGCGTGTCGTTGCCGAACTTCCTCATCGGCATCTTCCTCATCCTCATCTTCGCGGTGTGGCTGGGCCTGCTGCCCTCGTTCGGCCGCGGCGACACGACGCAGGTCGGTTTCTGGTCCACGGGACTTCTCACCAGGAGCGGGCTCAAGGCGCTGATCCTTCCCGCGATCACCCTGGGCTTTTATCCGCTCACGCTCATCATGCGTCTGGTGCGAGCGGAGATGATGGAAGTGCTGCGCACCGACTACATCAAGTTCGCACGCGCGCGCGGCCTGCGCGATCGGACCGTCAACTTCGGGCACGCGCTCAAGAACACGCTCGTCCCCGTGATCACCATCACCGGCCTGCAGTTGGGCGGCATCATCGCCTTCGCGATCATCACCGAGACCGTGTTCCAATGGCCGGGCATGGGCTTGCTCTTCATCCAGGCGGTGCAGTTCGCGGACATCCCGGTCATGGCCGCGTACCTCTGCCTGATCGGGCTGATCTTCGTGGTGATCAACCTCATCGTGGACCTTCTCTACTACGCGGTCGATCCGAGGCTGCGCGTGGAAAGAACCGTGGCGGCGCACTGATGGCAGCCACTCCCGCGCGCGGACGCGTCTTCCGCTTCTTCGACTCCGACGTCTTCTACAGCTTCCGGCGGCGGCCGGGCGTGATCCTCTCCGCGGCCATCGTTGCGGCTTTCGTGATCGCGGCGGTCTTCGCGCACTGGGTCGCGCCGCACAACCCGTTCGACCTCGCCACGCTCAACCTGCTGGACGCGTTCACGCCACCCGCCTTCACCGGAAAGGGAAATCCCACCTATTTCCTGGGGACGGACGACCAGGGACGCGACGTGCTCTCGGCGATCATCTACGGATCGCGCATGTCGCTGCTGGTGGGCCTGCTCGCCACGCTGCTCGCCATGATCGTCGGCGTCTCGCTCGGCCTGCTCTCGGGGTACGCGGGCGGAAAGATCGACGCCTTCATCATGCGCGTGGCCGACGTGCAGCTCTCGTTTCCGGCGATCCTCATCGCGCTGCTGGTCGATGGGCTCGCGCGCGCCGCGTTGCCCCGCGCGATGCACGACCAGCTGGCCCTCTACGTGCTGGTACTCGCCATCGCGGCTTCCGGCTGGGTGCGCTACGCCCGCACCGTGCGCGGCTCGACGCTGGTCGAGCGCAACAAGGAATATGTGCAGGCGGCGCGGGTCATCGGAAGACATCCGATGGCCATCATGTTCACCCATGTGCTGCCGAACGCGCTCGGGCCGGTGCTCGTGCTCGTGACGCTGCACATCGGGGAGGCGATCATCACGGAAGCCACGCTGTCTTTCCTCGGTGTCGGGGTGCCGCCGACGCAGCCGTCGCTCGGCACGCTGATCCGCATCGGCAACGACTTCCTGTTCTCGGGAGAATGGTGGATCACCGTCTTCCCCGGCGCGGCGCTCGTCCTGCTGGTGCTCGCCATCAATGTCCTCGGGGATTGGTTGCGCGATGCCATCAACCCCCGGCTTCGCTGAGAGGAGTTTCCATGAAAAAGTTGATGATTGCCGCGCTCTTCGCCCCGTCCCTGGCACTCGCGGGCCTCTACGACCAGCCTTACTCCATCATCCAGACGGACGCATCGCGCTCGTCGGACCACCTCATCCGCCCCGTGCTCGTGAACCGCGTGGATGACGTGAACGCGCAATACGACAACCGCGCCGTGGTGGCGCCGGGCAAGCACGCCGTCACGATCGACCTCGCCGCGAGGCAAGGCTTCCACCTGCCCACGCAGATCACGTTCGATCTGGAGACCAAGCCGTGCACGCGGTATTACGTGGTGGGGCGCCTGGAGGCCACCACGAGCCAGAAATGGACGCCGCTCGTGCGAAGCGAGGAGCGCATCGGCGAGTGCGAGGCCCGATTCAAGGTCGCCGGAGCGAAATGACCGCTCCGCTGCTGGAGGTCAGGCATCTGCGCGTCGAGTTCAACACTCGGCGCGGAACGCTGGTCGCGGTGGACGACGTGAGCTTCGAGATCGCGCCGGGCGAGGTGCTGGGCGTCGTCGGCGAATCGGGTGCGGGCAAGTCGATCACCGGCACCGCCATCATCGGATTGCTGGAGCGCCCGGGGCGCATCGCGGGCGGCGAGATCCGCCTCGAGGGCGAGCGCATCGACAACCTTCCCGGCGAGGCGATGCGAAGGATCCGCGGCCGGCGCATCGGCGCGATCTTCCAGGATCCGCTCACGTCGCTGAACCCGCTCTACACGATCGGTCACCAGATCGTCGAGACGATCCAGGCGCACCTGCCCATGAATCACGCCGAGGCGCGCCGCCGCGCGATCGAGCTGCTGGGCGAGGTCGGCATTCCCGCGCCCGAGCGCCGCATCGACCATTACCCGCACCAGTTCTCCGGCGGCATGCGCCAGCGCGTCGTGATCGCGCTGGCCCTTTGCGCCAATCCGCGCCTCATCATCGCCGACGAGCCCACCACGGCGCTCGACGTCTCCATCCAGGCGCAGATCATCCAGCTGCTCAAGCGTCTCGGGCGCGAGCACGGCACCGCGGTGATGCTCATCACACACGACATGGGCGTCATCGCAGAGACCGCCGACCGCGTCGCCGTGATGTACGCGGGCCGCATCGTGGAGATCGGCCCGGTGCAGCAGGTCATCCACGATCCGCAGCATCCGTACACCACGGGCCTCATGGGATCGATTCCCGCGGTGGGGCAGGACACCGAGCGGCTGCCGCAGATCGAAGGCTCGATGCCGCGCCTCGACGCGATCCCGCCGGGATGCCCGTTCAACCCGCGTTGCCCGCGCGTGTTCGATCGTTGCCGCGTGGAGCGCCCCGACCTGTTGCAAGCGAATCGCACGTTGGCCGCCTGCTGGCTGCATGCGCCCGAGCGCAAGGCGCCGGGAGCGGGACGGGATTGGAGCGAGGGGGCGGTGCATGCATAGTGCTTCAGCAGGGCAGCAGCCCCAGGCACGCAATACCGGGACAGACCTCAAGGCTGGAACACCGAGGTCTGTCCCGGCTCTGCTACAGGTTCGCGAGCTCACCAAGGACTTCGACGTCTCGCGGCCCTGGTTGAACCGCATGATCGAGCGCTCGCCCCGTCAACTGCTGCGCGCGGTCGACCACATCTCGTTCGAGATCGAGCGCGGCGAGACGCTCTCGCTGGTGGGCGAGTCCGGCTGCGGCAAGTCGACCGTGGCGCGGCTCATCTGCGGGCTCTACGCGCCGACCGACGGCAGCATCCGTTTCGACGGCGTGGACCTCGCGACGATCACGAAGCGCTCCGACATGCTCGCGGTGCGGCGGCGCTTCCAGATGATCTTCCAGGACCCCTACGCGAGCCTCAACCCCCGCTGGAGCGTGGAGCGCATCATCGCCGAGCCGATCCGCTCGCACGCGATCGTAAAGGGCGACGCCGCGATCCGCGAGCGGGTCGCGAAGCTGCTTTCGGACGTGGGCATGGCGCCGAGCGACGCGCGGAAATACCCGCACGAGTTTTCCGGTGGGCAACGCCAGCGCATCTCGATCGCGCGGGCGCTATCCTCGAGCGCGGAGTTCCTCGTCTGCGACGAGCCGACGAGCGCGCTCGATGTCTCGGTGCAGGCGCAGATCCTCAACCTCATGAAGGACCTGCAGCGCGAGCACGGGCTCACCTACCTCTTCATCTCGCACAACCTCGCGGTGGTCTCGCACATCTCCACGCGGGTGGGTGTGATGTACCTCGGCCGGATCGTCGAGATCGCGCCGACGAAGACGCTCTTCCAGAGGCCGCTGCATCCGTACACGCGCATGCTGGAAAGCGCCATCCCGGACATCACCATGTCGGGAAAGGCACGCACACCGGTGGCGGGCGAGGTGCCCAATCCGCTTAACCCGCCGACGGGATGCACGTTCAATCCTCGCTGCCCGTTCGCGCGCGAGAAATGCCGCGTGGATCGACCGGAGCTGCTGCCCTTCGATGGCGCGCGCGTAGCGTGCCATGGGGTGCATGAGGGGTGGGTGCCGGTGGAGGTGGTCCGGCAGGCGCCGGACCACCTCGCTTGAGCCCATGCCCCTACCTAGTAGCCAAGGGGTACACTTTTTCAAGAGCTCGCTCTACGACTTCTTTGGCGGCTTTGCGCGCTGCCTCATTAGGCGCTCGCAGTGCTGTGGAACACATAGAACCGCCGGGAGCGTCCGCAGAGCGCTCTGCAGTCACACTGAAAGATCGGCGCGCGCCATCTTTGTTAACGGTGACCCCCAGCGATATTTCAACTGTGCCCGTACACGCTCCCTCGACGCTGCCCAACGCACATTGAAAGCGCGGTGCGTAATTTTCAAGCCTGAACGTGATATTTCGCGCCCCGCCGCCGCCCTTTTGCTCAGTTCCATTGTCCAGAAATTCCTGCATCGCACGGCGTATGGCGCTTTCTAGCGCAGATGTAGAGTCAATGCTGAAGGTATGAAGGCTACAAGGTTGGCCGTTAGGCTTGAACCCTGATCGGCGCGCATCGCGCAAAGAATCATCCAACGTATATGTCCATCCCGGCGGAAGCTTGTCCGGAATGTTAACCCCGGCAACCGTGTCAGTCGTGAATGAATAATGCTGCGCAGCGCATCCCACTAGTACCAGCGCCGCGAACGCCAAAGTGGCGGTTGTAATTTTCATGTCTTCCCCCTAATAAACGATTGTTAGTGCGCCGGCTATTCTGCCTTGCGAAATTCGCGCCCGCAATTCTTAGGGGAAACAGGTAGACCAACTAGATGCGGCTCTACCGATAACCTTGCGACACACCTATTCGAATCAGGAAAGCGCGGCTGGCCGAGCTAACCAACCGCGCGCTCGTTTTATTGGCCCTTCAATTGCGCGCGGATTTCTCCTCCCTTGTGCGCATCGCTATGAACGTTTAAATAGGTTTGGCCCGCCCTGTAAGCCTTGTACTGTTCGTCCGTGAATTTCGCTCCTTCTTTCGATTCGAAATGGTTCGGACCGGTCTTGTCTAGCGGCACAATGATCCCACCGACCTTGCCAGGCGCACCCATATGGATATGGGCGGCCGTCGCGTTCATGTCGGTCACCTTCACGTCCACCTTCACGC
>Ga0070658_10002084_pt1 | contig 16753 bp, 14 predicted proteins | sample KBSC13metaG_FD_64664 | JGI IMG/M metagenome (GOLD analysis project Ga0070658, IMG submission 64664) | Corn rhizosphere microbial communities from Kellogg Biological Station, Michigan, USA - KBS C1-3 metaG | ecosystem: Host-associated > Plants > Roots > Rhizosphere > Soil ...
ATCGGTCAGTCCGGCAAGCGTGTCGCGGCTGACGGAGATATGTCGACATCGTCGACTACTTCGGCGGATGTACAGACCATCAACAAAACGATGAACGTCGGTGAGTCGGAGATCTTCGAGTTCGATAAGATCTCTACCACCGCCGTAGGCGATCCGGGGGTTGCGGACATTGCTCCGCTCTCGTCCTCTCGGCTTCTTGTGAGCGCAAAGGGCGTTGGTCACACGACCATTTTCGTTTATGATCGCCATGGCAGAAGCTCTATCGCGGTGACTGTACTCCCATCGGAGAATACGGGTGTCATCGCGTCGAAGATCGAAGAAGAGATAGGTATCCCCACGGTTACCGTGCGCGCCATTAACGACACCATCTTCCTAGAAGGCGCGGCCCCCACCCCATCGGCGAGTGCCCTCGCCGAGGCTATCGCGAAAGCGTATGCCAGCAAGGTGGTCAACCTGATCAGTGTCGGTGTGGTGCAGCCGCAGTCGCAGGCGGAGCGCTATTCCGATCTACTTAATGAGAACCTGAGCACGTCGGGCATTACCGCGCAGGCTTTCGACGACAAGACGATCATCCTCAAGGGCAAGTACGCGCGGCCGACAGGCCATGCGGCCGTCGCCAATGAAATGGGCGTTTCGGACGATTCGCCCGCTACCGCCAAGAATGTCCAGGTGGATCCACTTGATGTCCTGCTGAAGTCCTTGCCCGCGGATCTCAGGATCATTAACCTGATCAATTTCGAGCGGCAGGAGCAGCGACAGATCCTGGTTCGCGCCAAGATCGTCGACATCGACCGGACGTCGTCGAAGAGCTTGGGCCTCGATTGGGGAAGCGACAACGTCCAACTGTCGCAGGTTGGATCATCGGGAACAACTCAGGCCGTGCATACCTTCAATCAACAGCCGATTATGTTCTCCCAGGCGGCCGGCTCCGGGGCGGGCGGCTCACTTGCGAACGGCCTGCTCGGCGGGGGTCCGCTTCACCGCTTATTGCCCTTCGCCGCGCAGCTTAATGCCCTGATCAAGGACAACAAAGCGCGCATTCTGTCTCAGCCGAGCCTGATGGTCCTCGACGGTAACGAGGCCAGCATGCTGGTTGGCGGCGAGTTCCCGGTTCCCATGGTCCAGTCGGGCACCGGTGGCTCGGTCACGGTTCAGTTCAAGCCTTTCGGCGTCCGACTGAACGTGGCGCCGGTAGTCGTCTCCGACGATACGATCCAGCTGACGGTCACGCCCGAGGTGAGCGAGATCGACTTCTCGGATGCGGTGATTGCCAACGGAATATCGATTCCCGGCATTTCTATCCGCCGCGCGACGTCCACGCTTCAGATGAAGAACGGTCAGACGCTGGTTATCGGAGGCCTTTACAGCAACAACTACGGTAAGAACATCAACAAGATCCCGTTCCTCGGCAACATTCCGATCCTCGGCGAGTTCTTCAAGAGCACGTCGACGACGAAGACCGAGCGCGAACTTCTCGTGATGATCGAGACCGAGATTGTAACACCGTCGACCCTGGGAGCGACACCACCGCCGGCCGATTCGCTTGAGAATATGGATATTCACAAGCCGTTCGTGCCGCGCAAGGAGTTCGAACAGGACTCGCCGGACCTCCAGAATGGACCGTTCCACAAAGACCATGAAGCCCCGAAGGTTCCGGTCGAGATGCCGGGCACTGGAAAGTAGTACGCGACCATGATCCGTGTTCTGGTTGCCGATAGCAACCCACCAACCCGAGAACAACTGCGAGCGCATCTGGCTTCCGATCCCGATATCGAGATCGTAAGCCTGGCGCGCGACGGGCAGGAAGCGCTGCAGATGGCGCATCAGTATCGACCTGATGTCGCCATCCTTGCCGCCGACCTGAACGTGCAGGATGGATACCAGACGGCTGAGTTCCTGGCGGGCGTTGGGTACCTGCCTACGCAAAGCATCATTCTCTCCGATTCCGAAGGGGCTGATCAGCTGCGCAAAGCGATGCGGGCCGGCGCGCGAGAGCACCTCGCGCGCCCGGTCTCGCGAACCGCGCTCCTCAAGGCGGTCCACGATGTTTACGAGGACGAACAGCGCAAGCACAGCCCACAGTTCGCCCAGGCTGCCGACCCTAAAAAGACGACGCGCATCATTGCGGTGAGCGGGGCCAAGGGCGGGATCGGCAAAACTACGCTGGCTGCCAATTTGGCAGTCGCCCTGGCGATGGAGACCGGCGAGCCCACTTGTCTGATCGACCTGTATGTCCAGTTCGGCGACATCGGCATGCTGCTCAACATTGCGGCGCGCCGTACTTTGGCGGACCTGGCCGCTCTCGATCCGTCTGAGGTGGACGCTCAGCTCGTTGACGATTGTATGGCCCAGCATGAGTCGGGCCTTCGTGTGCTCTTCAGCTCGAAGTCGCCAGTCGCGCTCGACGCGATTACGGTTCCGTGCATTGAGAATGTGATCGGTCATCTGAAGCAAAAGTATCGCTATGTCGTCATCGACGTCCCGCCAATTTTGCATACGACCACCCTTTACGTCCTTGCCCATGCCAGTACCGTTATACTTGTTGCCAACCTTTACGATTTGACCACCGTCAACGACACGCGTCAACTCTTGACCACGATCCAGGGCAAGTATGTGGCCAGGGAGAAGATCAGCATCGTTCTGAATCGTGTCTCACGTCAGAATCGGCTCCCTCTGTCGGAAATCGAGCAGGCCCTCGGTCACAACATAACAGCTCAGATACCCAATGACGGGGTCGTCGTTCCCGCGTCGATCAACCAGGGTATGCCGTTCGTGATCGGACAGGCCAACTCCGATGTCGCCCGCGCGGTCAAGTCTCTTGCCAGGCAGCTTGCCGGTATCGGCAATATGGAAAAGACGATGATGATGTCCGCGGACGAACTCGCGGGGCGCAAACGCGGCTTTTTCTTCAGAGACTAGCTTGCGGACGCAACACGCAGGGCTCCGGCTCCCTCCTCAAAACAGCCGATCGCTCATTCGTAGGGTTCCGGCCCCCTACCCCAATCCTGGGGGAACATGACCGACAGGCCTCGGACGGTACTATTGCCCGATCTTGTTGGACCTCGTCCGACAGGCCTGATTCACACAGCCTACACGCAGTCGAAGGCGACTGCTCTGATATTATCCGATAGGAAGTAGCCATGGCCTTTTTCCGCCGGAGAGACGAACAGCCAAACGATCAGCCTGGTCCGGGAATGCCCGACCCACTGACGCAGCCCCAGCAGCCGGAGGGTGACCTCTATCAGCGCCTACAGGCTCTGGGCCAGGGTGCGCCTCCGCCTCAACAAACCGACGATGCGCCCCAGATCTCGATCGCCGACCGTCTTGCACCGCAGATTGAAGCGGAGTCGGGCGGAGACACGCTTTTCCACCTACGCCGGAGCGCGGATGCGGGTTCGGGATTGTCGATGCGACCCTCTGGGCCCGGCGCCGATGAAAACGCGCTCCCCACCCCCGCTGTCCTCAACATGCTCAAGCAGCAGATCCACAAACGATTCGTAAAAGAATCGGAAGACGATCTTGCCGCGGTTAGCCGACTGTCGAGGGAGCAGCTTACAGACCAGATTCGAGCACTAACAACGATTGTCGTCCAGGAAGAGGGCGTTCCGCTCACTCAGACGATGCGCCGCCAGCTCGTGGAATCGGTCGTCAGCGAGATCGCGGGCTTTGGTCCGCTCGAGGCGATGCTCGACGACGTGGACGTGACGGAAATCATGGTCAACAGCGCCAGCAGCATCTACGTGGAGCGCAAAGGCAAGCTGATCAAATCGTCGGACCACTTCGAAGACGATGCCCACGTACTGCGAATCATCGAGAGAATCGTCGCCCCCCTCGGTCGACGAATCGACGAATCGTCGCCGATGGTCGATGCCCGTCTACCTGACGGATCGCGCGTCAATGCAATCATCCCACCGCTCGCAATCAAGGGACCGTCGATCACGATCCGAAAGTTCGCCAAGGACCCGTACAAGGCGGAAGACCTTATCCGCTTCGGCACTGTCAATCCGCAGATGGTCGAGTTCCTCCGCGCCTGCGTATTCGGCCGATTAAACATTATCGTATCGGGCGGTACTGGTAGCGGCAAGACGACGACACTCAACGTTCTTTCGTCGTTTATTCCCGAGGAAGAGCGCATCGTCACCATCGAAGACGCCGCGGAACTTCAGCTTCAGCAGGAACATGTAGTCACTCTGGAAAGCCGGCCGCCCAACCTGGAAGGCAAGGGTGAAATCACCATCCGCCAGCTTGTGAGGAACTCGCTTCGTATGCGTCCGGATCGTATCCTCGTTGGAGAATGCCGTAGCGGCGAGGCCCTCGACATGCTTCAGGCTATGAATACGGGCCACGACGGATCGCTGACAACCGCACACGCCAATACGCCCAGAGACTGCATCTCTCGTCTTGAGACGATGGTTCTAATGGCCGGCACCCAGTTGCCCGTGAAGGCGATCCGTGAACAGATCGCCTCCGCGATCCAGCTGGTGGTCCAGCAAGGCCGTCTGCGCGATGGATCTCGCAAGATCACGCATATCACCGAGGTGCAGGGTATGGAAGGCGACGTTGTCGTCCTTCAGGACATCTTCCGCTTCGAACAGCGCGGTGTCGATGCCAATGGCCGCGTTATGGGTGAGATGAAGGCGACCGGTCTTCGACCTAAGTTCGTCCAGACACTTATTGCCCAGGGCGTCTCGCTGCCCAAAGACCTGTTCTTGTAAGGAGACGCGAAATGGCTTTTGTCGTTCCTATATTGATTTTCCTGGTGGTCGCCGCCATCGTGTTTGGCGTAACTGAGTTTATCAATCAGCGAAACCAATCCGGCGGCGTCAAGAATAGACTCGGCACGATTACAGGCAGCTTCACGCCGGAGCAACTTGCCCCTGGATACATGCAGTCGATGCAGCAGGCGACGACGGCGGCGATGGGCCCGACGCAGCGAAGTGACGTTCTCCCGACGGTAACTGAATACCTGTCGGCAAGCAACTACGGCAAGGCGTTGAGGTTGCAGCTCCATCAGGCCGGTCTGCGCCTGAAACCGGGCGAGTTCGTCGGTCTGACGATCACGAGCGTCGTGGGACTGGCGTGCATCGGATATTTCATGACCGGCCTGCTCTTCAACGGTCTCGCGCTCGGAGTGATTGGTGGCCTAGTTCCGTACAGCTTCCTTAAGATCCGCCAAGGCCAACGAACTCAGCGGTTCAATGATCAGCTTCCCGATTCGTTGACCTTGATTGCGTCGTCACTCCGCACAGGCTACTCGTTCCTTCATGCCTGTGAGATGGTCATTTCGGAGATGCCCGCCCCGATCTCGGAAGAGTTTGCATGGGTGCAAGGTGAGGTTCGCCTGGGCGTTCCCATGGAGCAGTCTCTCGTGCGGATGGTGGCCCGGTTGAAATCGTACGACTTCGACCTGGTTGTGACAGCGGTCTCGATCCAGCTTCAGGTCGGCGGCAACCTCGCCGAGATTCTCGACACGATTTCAAACACAATCCGGGAGCGAGTCCGCATCAAGCGAGAGATCGCTGCGCTTACCGCCGAAGGCAAGCTCTCCGGCATCATCGTCTTCTTGATGCCGATCTTCATGGCGCTTTTCTTGAACTTCAAGTCACCCGGATACTTTAACCCAATGCTTAACGACCCATGGTCCAATGGCGGATTAGCTTCCGGTCAAGGAATGCTGATTTTTTCGCCGCTAATGATGATCATTGGTGGTCTGATTATTCGGAAGATGGTCGATATCGACGTTTAAGCGTTGGTAGTGCAGGCGTTTTGAGGGGCGAACAGCTGTCTCTGTTTCAACTCGACGCCTGTGTTTTTCGGCTCTGATGCCGATCGGAGAAGAATTGCAATGCCTCTCGTCGTAGTGGTACTGGTATTCATCGCGGTCATGTTCGCAATGCTGTGGTTCACGTCCCCGGTTGCGAATGACAAATCGCTGTTGAATTCACGCATAGACAACATCGCCCGAAACGCTTCGGACGACTTCGATATCATCCCATCTTTGCCTGACGCGGAGATGGACGCCTCGTTCGCTGAACGAATAGTTCGCCCGACGTTGCGGCGCATCGCGGGCCTCGCTACCAAGATGACCCCGGCTGCCCAGACCGACTCAATCCGCGCCATGATTATTCGAGCCGGTAACCCTGGGCGAATAGGCGTGGCCGAGTTCGTCGGCATCAAGGTCATTAGCTTCTTCGTCATGGTCGGTGTCGGGATTATAGCCGTCAAAGTGGTGGCTCCCGACGACACCTTGACGAGTGCGGCGCTCTTGGGATTGTGTATTTTGCTGGGTGTCATGGCGCCGGACGTCATTATGCAGCAGTCGATCAATGGCCGGCAGGCATTGGTACGCAAGCGCCTTCCCGATACGATCGACCTGCTCATTGTCAGCGTCGAGGCTGGCCTTGGCCTCGACGGTGCGATCGCGAAGGTCGTCGAGAAGATGCGTGGACCGATTGCCGAAGAGTTCGGCCGCGTTCTCGACGAGATGCGACTCGGTAAGCAGCGGTCCCGTGCCATGAAGGATATGGCGGCGCGCCTGGATATTCAGGAAGTGACGACGTTTGTTGCGGCCATCTATCAGTCGGAACAGCTTGGTGTCAGCATCTCGAGCGTTCTGCGCGTTCAGAGCGAATCGATCCGTATCGCGCGCACCCAGGCCATTCGCGAGTCGGCTGCAAAGCTGCCGGTTCTGATGCTGATCCCGCTGATCTTCTTTATCTTCCCGTCGATCCTCGTCGTCATGCTTGGCCCCGGCATTATCAGCATCCGCAATGCCTTCGCCCACCTCAACTAGCCAATTAGCATTGGCACATATCCGAAAGTCCGTCGGCCCGATCGCGTACGCGATCGGGCCGATTTGTCATGAGTAACGGGACTTCGCTGACTTTCTCTTGAGGCTCCTGTATAATGATTACCGTGAGACAAATAAGCAACATACGAACGCGCGGGGCGAAGCCGAATGCCCCGCAGGAGAGAGCACGCAAGGTCCAGGATGCGGTGCTGGAGTTGGAAAAGATCGGGGCTGCCTTCTCCGTGGCAGACGTGGCTGAGAGGGCCGGGATCTCACGGGCGACGATCTATCGAAACCAGAAGCTGCGTGATCTTGTGGGCGCTCGCGGTGACGGAGCCCGCGCTGTCGACCCGGACACACACGCCAGCGTCTGCGCCAAGCACCAGTCGTTGAAGTCCAAGACCCGCGAACTCAGACGGCGGCTCGCGGAGGTTGAGAAGGGCTGGGACGAGATGCGAGAGCGGGCGGTCAGCGCGGAGCACCGCTTGCGAATCGCCGAGCAGCGTGTGCATTCGCTCAACAAGCGGATCTCGTCGACCACACAGGCCCACTCGACGGTGTCGCTGTCGCACCTGGCAACCGAGATCGGCACGGAAGGGATGCGCCGCGCCAGGCGAAAGCTTGCCCAGGTTCTCCATCCCGACCTCTTCAGTCAGGATGCGGCGGTTGCCGCGATTGCCGGCGAACTGTTGCGCGCGGTAAATGAAGTGGTCGAGTAGTAGCCGGCGGAGCGTTTTCTAGCTGAACTGGCGGAGCATTATCTCGGCTTGTTCGACCATGTAGGCGTTGCTACCTCGCGCCAAGTCACGCACCTGTTCCCATTCAGCCCTACCCTCCCGTTTCTTGCCGCTCTTATATAACGCGAGGCCGAGGTTGAAGCGGAGGACCGGGCGGGTCGGCTCGATGTCGACGGCCTGTCGGTATATTTCGACAGCCTCGGAAAAACTCCCCTTTTGGTAGAGCACATTCGCCTGGCGCATGAGGCTGTTGGCGTGTCGACGTCGACGGAGGTTGTCGAGTAGCGGTCCGATAATTCGTGCGAGTAGCATCGTCTGTCTATTTGCTGAGAGGCATCGAAATCTCCTGCTCGGTTAAGGAGGAATCCAGAATGCAGGCGGCGGATTACTATAGAGTAGTAACACCAAAGGAGTTCAATCTTGTCCGACCTCTTAGTACCTCTCTATAAGTTGCCGCCTCGATCCGAGGGTCAGAGCAAAGCGGCCGGCGTTAATATTCGACGTGCAAATAGCTTCGAGCTGACGGTTGTGACGGACTTCATTAAGAAGGAGTTCTCGCAGGGCTGGGCGGACGAAACGTCGACTGTCTTCAATCGGCAGCCTATCCCGTGCTTCATCGCCACTGAGAACAAGCGGGTCATTGGCTTTGCCACGGTGGATTCGACCCGACGGGGTTTCTTCGGCCCGACGGGGGTGGCGTCGACGGAGCGCGGTCGAGGTGTCGGCAAGGCGTTGCTGATCGCGTCGCTGTGGGACCTCTGGGATCAGGGCTACGCATACGCCATTATCGGCGCTGCGGGACCGGTCGACTTCTATGTCAAGACTGTGAACGCCAGCATCATCCCAGACAGCACACCAGGCGTCTATGTCGACATGCTGGAAAGAGGATAGGAACGAGAGAGGAATTTAACCGCAGATGACGCAGATATTCGAACAGAAGATTTAAACGTCTTCTTTAATCTGCGGTCATCTGCGATGCTAACAGTGCGTTTCTTCGCGCAAGTCGAAGGTCTGTTCTTTAGCCCGGGACGGGCGTCTAAACGCGAAGCGTTTGCATAGCCATGACGTTTATCGTCGTGGTTCGGTTTCGGCTATGCGCGCTGCGCCGTCTGCGGTTAAAACTCTTTCATCAATGAGCCGCTCCCGAGGATGGGAGCGGCTCGTTGTCGTTAGGAGAGTATGGAGATGGCGGCGACGGCTGGTTGGTCGTGGGCGCCGGTCGTGAGCTGGATGACTATCTTGCCGGTGCTGTCGGCGATACCGCCGTAGTTGACCTGGTAGGCTTTGTTCTTGGCTCCGACGGTTCCGAAAATGTCGAAGTTTGTGGCCTGGGTCGATCCGTTGATGACGATGTTGAACTGCCGCTGTCCGGCTGCGGTGAATGTGGTTTCAGCAAAGTACATCGTGATCTGATGGGCTGTGTTCGGCGTGAATCCGCCGAGGGTGTAGGTGGTCGCCCCCACCCGCTGGCTCTGGAAGACCGCTTGTCCAGGGACGGGCGCGGAGATCCAGGAGGTGTCGATGGTGGCAGTGGTCGATGAGGTGCTGCCACCGACGAAGTCAACGTCGGCGACAAATGTCCCCGAGGCTGTCCCGCCGCAGTTGATGGAGACGGGGCCGCTTGTACCGCCGCCGCCGCCGCTGCTTGGCGTCGTGCTCGCCTCGTTGGAGTACGCGGACGTGCCGGCACTGTTGACTGCCTTGACTTTGTAGAAGTAGGCCGTACCGTTGGTAAGTCCGGTATTGATGTAGGACGCAGCGGTCAGACCGGTGGCGATGGCGGTGGCCGATTCGCCGCCGGCGGTTGTGCCCCGGTAGACGTTGTACGAGGTCGCCCCAGTGCTGGTGTTCCAGGCGAGGGACACCTGGGCGTTGCCGCCGGTCGCGGTCAAACCGGTCGGGGCGGCCGGTGGCGGGTTCGATGGTGTCGCGGTCGCCTCGTTGGAGTAGGCAGCGGACGTACCGGCGCCATTGACGGATTTGACCTTGTAGAAGTAGGCGGTTCCGTTGGTAAGGCCCGTGTTGGTGAAGGAGGTCAACGTGACGCCTGTCGCGATTGCCGTGGTGGATTCGCCGCCGGCCGTGGTTCCTCGGTAGACGTTGTAGGATGTCGCCCCGGCTCCCGCGGTCCAGGTCAGGGCAATCTGGGCGTTGGAGCCCGTGGCGGCGAGGTTGGTCGGCGCGGACGGCGGGGTGGGCTGCGGAGTCGCGCTCGACTCGTTTGAGTATCCTGAGGTGCCGGCACTGTTGACGGCGGTGACCTTATAGAAGTACGCCGTGCCGTTGGTGAGGCCGGTGTTGGTGTAGGCGGTCGACGTAACGCCGGTCGCGATGGCCGTCGTCGATTCGCCGCCGGCTGTCGTGCCACGGTAGACGTTGTAGGAGGCAGCGCCGCTGCTAGCGGTCCAGGTGAGCGCGACCTGTGCGTTCGACGCTGTCGCCGCAAGCCCAGTCGGAGCCGACGGCGGCGAGGTGCTGTTCTGGGTGAAGGTGAGGTAGTTGATGTTGTATCCGTTGTTCATCGTATCTTCGACGAACTTCAGGATCTGCGTGCCCGCGGTGAGTGTCACCGTGGCGTTGACGGTGGTCCAGGTCTGCCAGCCCGCCGTGCCGGGAGCGGTGAGAGCGCCGGTCAAGTTGTTGCCGTTCTTGTCTTCCAGATGGAAGGTGCCGCCGCTTGTGGCGGAAGCCACGCGGAAGCCCACCGTGTAGGATCCGGCCGTGGCGACATTGACGGTGTACTTTATGAATTCACCCGCGGCACTATAGGCGATATTGTAGCCGCCGCCCGTGTCCGTACAGGCCTCGATATCGACGCCGTCGGCAGTGCGGTACTGACCGCCCTGATTAGCCGCGTCGACGTCGTGGTAGGCCAGCCCCTCGCCGCCGAGGTCGTAGTTTTCAGCCTGAATGGTGCCTGGGACGGGCCACGGAGTACCGCTCGGGTAAGCCGACTCCACCGGGCCGGTGGGCGTCGTGCTGGCTTCGCTGGACAAGGCCGACGTTCCGGCGGAGCTGACGGCGGCGACCTTGAAGAAGTATGCCGTGCCGTTGTTGAGACCGGTGTTGACGTAGCTGGTGGAGGTCAACGCAGTGGCGACCGGGGTGGTCGATTCACCGCCGGAGGTTGTGCCGCGGTAGACGTTGTACGATGTCGCACCGGTACTGCCTGTCCAGGTCAGGGACGCCTGGGCGTTGCCGGATGTGGCGGTAAGGCCGGTGGGCGCTGCCGGTGGGACGGGGACGAACGGAGTGGCGCTGGCCTCGTTCGATGCCGCGGACGTTCCGATCGTGTTTACGCCTTTTACCGTGTAGTAGTAAGTGGTGCCGTTGAGAACGCCGGTGTTTGTATAGGTTGTACCGGTAACGCCTGTAGCAACGGCAGTAGACGATTCGCCGCCCGCCGACGTGCCGCGGTAGATGTTGTACGAACTCGCCGCCGGGCTGCCGGTCCATGAGAGGCTCACTTGCGCGTTGCCGGGAGTCGCGGTCAAGTTCGACGGAGCGGTCGGCGGCTGCGTGGCGGCGAGTTCGTTGTAGATGGCGGCGAGGAGCGGTTGCTGGGCATCGCCGGTGACGTTGTTGCCCATGAACTGCTGGCCGATGTTCCAGGCCATCAATCCTCCGAGCCCCTGACTCTTGACGTAGTCAACCTTGAGGGCGATCAGGCGCGGGTCGTCGTACGAGATGAACTGGCTGCCGATGCTGAGGTAAGGGGCGTCGGCGGAGGCGTCCCAGTGGTAGGCTGCCGCGGTGTAGAACTGGGTCATGATGGCATAGTAGGTGAGCGCGCCCATCGACACACTCCCATTGCCGAGGCTCTGATTGGGGCCGTTGGCGCCCTGCCAATCGTCGCCGTAGAAGGCCGCGCCGATGGCGAGCTTCGACTTGGGGATCCCCGCGGCCTCATAAGTCCCCACGACGTTGTCGCAGGACGGGTACGGTCGACCGTTTGCGAACGTCAGGCCGGAATTGTAGAGGGCGGAGTTGTACCAGGTCGACCATCCGGGCCAGGGACCGCTCAGGTCGTAGGTCATAACGTTGATCTGGTCGAACTTGTCTTGGACGGCGGCGAATGTCGCCGGAAAACCGTAGGGCTCAGCGGCACTTGTTAGCAGGAGACCGGGTTTCGCGGTCGTGAGGGCGGCCCGGAGGTTGGTTACGAAGGATGTAAAGTTCGACAGGTCCGTCGACTGCATTGGCTCGAAGTCAAGGTCGACGCCGTCGAAGCCTTCACTAACGCAGAAGTTGACGATGTTCGTGATGAATGTCGACTGTACAGCCGGGGCGATCGCCTGCGAGAAGGTAGGGCCGGTGCCGCCACCGCCGACGCAGATCAGACATTTCTTACCAGCGGCGTGAACCACAGAGATCACGTGCGGCGAGTTGGTGGCCAGACTGTAGGTTTGGCTGTTGACGGAGCCGTCGGCATTGGGACCCAGCGCGAAGAAGAGCAGGTGCGTTATGCCACGCATGTCTATCTGCTCGGGGGTTGGATTTTGAAGTCCGTCGTAGGCCGTATAGTACACGGAAACCCACGGGGCTGCATGTGTTGGCGATTGTATTGCAAAACTGGCAATTGATGCCAAAACGATTGCGATCACTTTCAGTCGTTTCATTACTTTCATGCTATGTCCTCCTGTTCTAACGTTCGGCCGTCGTTCCTTCGTTGATGGAAGGATGGACGGGTCTAGGAATGGTGTGACAATAACTCCCTTGGCAATCTCAAGTATATATGGATCCCGGTCGCGATGTGTACCAGTCACACAATGAAGCGTGCCGGTGCCTGGAGTAAGGGGAGCTACAGTGCCGCCGTTCTGCACAGATATTATCACCAACCGCAATCGATGTCAATAGAATATTAAGTAATTATTTAAATTTCTATATAGAAATGCATTTAGAGTAAAGAGAGGACGTAGGCGGCACGCGTCGCATGCCTCCCCAATCCCGAGGAGACGCGGGCAATTTGGGAGAGGCTACTTAGCTTTTAATAGTTGTTCGAGGAATTCCATCACGCCGCGAACGGCTTCGGTGGCAAAGTCACTCCGCAAAAACTGTACACCGTGACCATAGATAGTCTTGCCGTCCCGCATCTGGGAGATCTGCCGCCTCACCATGGCGCGGACGGGATAGGTCTTCTCGTTGATTTGCATCGATACCCAGATCTGTGAACCCGTGGCATAGTTGTTTTCGCTGATGAAGTGAAGACCGCAGGCGCTCAAATCCGTGATGATAGCCGGCTTTTCCTTGCTTCGACGACGGTACCAGAGGGCGTCTGTCGCGTCCTCATCAGGCACGGGCGTGACAAAGCCACTCAAGCGCACGCTAAAGCGGGAGAATCGGCGCTGGTCTTCTGGAGACATGCGCAGGCTTTTGGGTTTGGTAGGAGCTTTCTGCACAGGACGATTATCGGCGCATTACTGGGGATTTTTTGTAATCTGGATTATATTTTCGCAAGAATACTGCGTATCGAATTTCGCCTGCCGGCTTGCTGTTCTTTGAGGACGGCGATGCGCTGGGCGAGAAATTCGAGAATTGCCGCAACGGCGGTTGGGGCGAATCGACTTCTTAGGAACTGGACGCCGTAGCCGTAGATCCTCTTGCCATCCCGCAGGTGCGCCTGCTGACGGACGATGACGGCGCGGATCGGGTAGATGGTTGCCTGGATGTCGAGCGCGATCCAAAGCTCCTGGCCGAGGTCGAAGTCGACCGCGGATATGAAGTAGAGCCCGGTGGCGCTGAGGTCGCTGACGACGACGTGTTGACCTCGAGGCTGGAGAACCTCCCAGAGCGCATCGTCGGGGCTAGACGCCGGAACCATGCTCACCTGGGCAGAGACGCGGACTTCGAGACGGTTGAACCGTCGTGGATCGTCCGTCTTCGTGCGCAGGGTCAGTCGATTTTGTTCTTTTTGCACATCTTCATTATCCGTCGTAATTGACGAGTATTGGGGATTTGCCAGGATGGCGAACTACAATCCGGCACATCTAACAGGCTACATGTGGGAGATGGCCACTCTGATGAGGCCCACGATGGCGCCGGATGCCAGGAGCCACATGGAGTTCAACCGATAGCGAAAGAGGACGAAGGCGCTGGCAACGGCGACGACCGCAGTGACGATATCGACAATCGCCGTGCGGCCGAGCTGCCACGAGACGGCAGTCATAAGGGCGAGTGAGGCGACGTTGACGCCGTCGAGGAAGGCGGAAGTCGACGGGGATTTTCGAAGCTGGGGCACGATTCGGCCGCCGAGGAGGACGAACAGAAATGCCGGCGCGAAGATACCAACCGTTGCGGCGACCGCTCCGATGGGACCGCCGACCAGGTAGCCGATGAAGGTTGCAGTGGTGAACACCGGCCCCGGCGTCAACTGTCCCACGGCGACGGCGTCGAGCAGTTGCGTCGACGTCAACCAATGCAGGCGTGTCACCAGGTCGGTCTTCAGGAATGCGAGAAGGACGTAGCCGCTGCCGTACACCACAGAACCGATTTTGGCGAACACCAGGAAATTGGTGATGAGGCGAGAATGCGACGCAGGAGTGAGGAGAGTCGCCGCCAGGGGAATGGCGATCAACAGCGCGAGTACGCCTGCGAGGGCGGCGACTGATCGCATCCGGTCTCGCGGGGCCTGGACGGCGAGCCCCGGCAATGATGCCACAAGTCCGCCTCCCATAACAACCGCGAGCGGGGGAAGTGTGCAGAATGCAGCGATGCATCCGAGGATTCCTACCAGTCCAAGGAAACGCGTCTTGACGGCCTGTCGACCAAGGGTCCATAAGGCTTGCACGACGATCGCTATGATGACCGGCTTGATGCCGTAGAGGACGCTCTGCCCTACCGGCAAGTGGCCGTACTTCATGTACCCCATCGCGAGGACAGCGACGATCAATGCCGCCGGCACGATGAAGCACAGACCGGCGATCAGGAGGCCAAGGAGGCCGGCACGTCGATACCCGATGAAGATGGCAACTTCGGTAGAGCTGGGACCGGGGATGAGGTTGGCGACACCGACGAGGTCGAGGAAGTCGGCTTCGGTCAGCCATCGACGGCGGTCGACGAACTCCTGCCGCATCATGGCGATGTGCGCGGCGGGGCCACCGAAGGCGATGGTGCCGAGCTTGAGGAAGGCGAGGGCGAGATCAACGACCTCGGAGGAACCCTCACCCCCTACCCCCTCTCCCATCGGAATGGGCGAGGGGCTTGTGGAGGAAGCGTCGCGCGTATGCTCGGTGGCTCTCTCAGATCGTTCGGAGTTGTCGGTCACGGCGCGCCCGATCCCCAGGTGCGGTAAAGGCCTACATAGTAGATCTGGTGGCCCTCACCTTGAATGCTGTGTCCGGCGCTGAAGAGGAGGCTGAAACCGGGGGTAAAGTTGTACTGCCCGCCGACGTTGGCGACTATGAAAGAGCGTCCGTCAACGGCGTCGGCGCCCTGGGCGAAGATCTCGCCGCCGAGCGTCAACTTGGGTGTGATGGACTTCTGGATGAGGTCGCCGCCGAAGTAATAGTTGCGCTGACCGGGAGCGGGGTTATAGGCGTAGCCACCGCCACCGTAAGTCGTCCAACCGCCCCAGCTTTTTTGCAGCCAGACCGGCAGCTTAGTCCACGTTCGACCATTTCCGAGCCCTCTATTCTGATTGCCGCTCGGCAGTTCGAGCAACGGAAAGACGCCGATCTCGGGTCCACGCTTGGTCTCTTCGACAAGGCGGTACTTGACGCCGGCCTCGATGTCGCCCAGTCCCGACGCACTTGTCCCGCCGCCTGATGCATAAGCGTATGGGACGACTAAGTGCAACTGTGTGTTCTTGGCCGCGCCGTTGTTGATCTCGATGGCGGGACCGGCGACGTCGTTGCCGTCGCGGGTGCAGTCGCCGGCGGCAAAGGTGTAGAACTCCCAGTGGTGCAGCGGGACCGGCTCGGGGTCGTCAGTGAGGAATGGTGGGCCAGCGAAGACGGGTGTCGACAGGGCGAGGGCGAGCGTGCAGGCGATTGCGGTCGATCGGATATTCATCGATCCGTCCTAGCAAAATGAAGTCAGGCGGCGAATGTGTCGCCGCCTGACCATTTTACCTGAATAGCGCTGAGCCTGGTTAATTCGCTACCGAGATTCGTCGACGGCGCAGGAATATAACTCCTCCGGAAAGCAGAAACGCGAAGGTCACAACGGTCGAGGCTTCGGGAACGGGGAGTAATGTTGCTACGAACTCGCCGCCACTGATTACGCGGGTATTTTGGGCTTCTGAGCCAACGAAGGATGTCACCTCGCCGCTGTCATTGAATAGAAATGAGCCACTCGTATCGATACTTCCCGGATCTAACTTGAAAGTTCCCGGTCCGGTGATCGGATTTGAATTGCAGGTGAATACCAACAGGCTGTTGGGATTGTTAAAAAAGAGAGCCGAGTTGCTAAACGGAATGGAGAACGTTCCAGCCGAACTGGAGTATTCGCTTCCTAGCAGACCATCGGATGTACCATCCGTCGTTTGGAAGTCGTAGTTGCTGATGACGTTGGTAGTAGGGTTATAGTCGATGTATCCCGTAGCCGCTGCGCCGTCGTTGAACGTGACGTTAGTCAAGGTTAATTTCAGATTTTGAGCGGAAGCGGGCAAAGTGAGAAGTGCAAGTGCCGTGATGCCGGAAAGTCTGGCAATCAATCGATGTGGTGTCATGTGGTAACCCTTAAAGGTACTATCGCCCGGACCGGCAAAACATCTGGCTCCGGGGGAGCCCGCCGAGCAGCGCCTTTCAGAGGACGAAAGGAACAACTTGTGGATATTAGAAAGTATACTCGCCGAATGGGCTTATTCGTTCAGTCCGGCAGCGCCACGTTGGTCTTTCTTGACGTCCACTCACACTTCGCAAGGCGAGCGACCCAGGGAGCCGCTCGCCTCCATCCTGCTATACTCCGGAAGTTACGGCCGGTTCCGCGTGTTTCAGCTTGGTAACGATCTTTTCGCCGTCGCTGTCGACCATGACGGTGTCGCCTTCCTTAAACTCGCGGCGCAGGAGGCCCGAGGAGATCGGGTTTTCGACCATGCGCTGCAGGGTTCGTTTGAGCGGACGGGCTCCGTAGAGCGGGTCGAAGCCGGAGTCGGCGATCAGGCTGCGAGCGGCCTCCGTGATCTCGTGGCTATTCTTGATCGTCATGGGTTAATTCACCGCCAATAATACGTCATCGCACATGGAGATCATGGTAGCAAATAGCCGTAACCGAAAAGGAAATCTTC
>Ga0070658_10002090_pt1 | contig 16735 bp, 11 predicted proteins | sample KBSC13metaG_FD_64664 | JGI IMG/M metagenome (GOLD analysis project Ga0070658, IMG submission 64664) | Corn rhizosphere microbial communities from Kellogg Biological Station, Michigan, USA - KBS C1-3 metaG | ecosystem: Host-associated > Plants > Roots > Rhizosphere > Soil ...
GGTCGATGTTGCCATCCTCGTCGCACTTCACGGCGACGACTTTGAAGCCGGCGATCACCGCGCTGGCCGGGTTTGTGCCGTGGGCGCTGGTGGGGATGAGGCAGATATCGCGCTCGCCGTGCCCCTTGCTGCGGTGATACCCGCGGATCGCGAGCAGGCCGGCGTATTCACCCTGGCTGCCCGCGTTCGGCTGCAGCGAGCAGGCCGCGAAGCCGGTGATGTTGCAAAGCCATTTTTCCAGCTTCTTGAACAGCTCCGCATACCCCTTCCACTGGTCGGCCGGCGCGAACGGGTGCAGCGCGCCGAACTGCGGCCAGGTGACCGGGATCATCTCGGTCGTGGCGTTGAGCTTCATCGTGCAGCTGCCCAGCGGGATCATGCTGTGGCAGAGGCTGAGGTCTTTGCCTTCGAGCCGCTTGATGTAGCGGAGCAGCTCGTGCTCGGTGTGGTAGCGGTTGAAGACGGGGTGGGTGAGGAAGGCGGATGTGCGATTTGCGATGCGCGATTTGCGATTGTCGTCCGCAAGCCCGCGCCAGGCTTGGCGCGGGCTTTGAGCGGTGGACAACGCGCCAACCGCGATATTGACGGATTCGTCACTCGTTGTCTCATCTGTCGAGACGCTGACCGTCGTCGCGTCGATCACACGGACGTTCACGTTCTGTTTCACCGCACGGGTGCGAACTTCGTCGGCGCTCAACCCATTCAGCTTGATCGTCACAGTATCGAAGAACGGATCAGACAAGACAGCGTGACCCGCTTCTTTCGCGGCGTCCGCGATCCCGCTCGCGTAGGCATGCACGCGAGCTGCAATCGCCTTCAACCCCTCCGGCCCGTGATATGTCGCGTACATCCCCGCCATGATCGCCAGCAGCACCTGTGCGGTGCAGATGTTGCTCGTCGCCCGTTCACGGCGGATATGTTGCTCGCGGGTTTGCAGCGTCAGCCGAAGCGCCGGGTTGCCGTGCGCGTCTTTGCTGACGCCGATCAGTCGGCCCGGCATGCGGCGGGCGTATTCGTCCTTGGTCGCCATGAAACCGGCGTGCGGGCCGCCGAAACCCATGGGGACGCCGAAGCGCTGCGCGCTGCCGATCGCGATATCCGCGCCGAATTCGCCCGGGGGCTTGATCAGCGTGAGCGCCAGCAGATCCGTCGCGACGACCAGCAGTGCGCCAGCCTTATGAATGTTCCCAGCGAGTTCCTCGTAATCGAGGATCGCGCCGTCCGTCGTCGGGTACTGCACCAGGACGCCGGCGACGTCGCTCGTCACTTCGACGTGCTCGTTGCTGATCGGTACGACGCGGATTTCCACGCCCATCGACTCACCACGTGTGCGAACGACCGCGATCGTCTGCGGATGGCACCGGTGATCGACAAAGAACACGCGCTTCGCGCCGTCGCTGATCGACACGCACATCGCCATCGCCTCGGCAGCGGCAGTTCCCTCGTCGAGCAGGCTCGCGTTCGCCAGCGGAAGGGCCGTCAGGTCGCTCACCATCGTCTGGAAGTTCAGCAGCGCTTCCATTCGCCCCTGGCTGATCTCGGCCTGGTAGGGCGTGTACTGCGTGTACCAGCCGGGGTTTTCGAAGATGTTCCGCAGGATCACCGGCGGCGTGATCGTGTCGTAATAGCCCTGGCCGAGGAAGCTCTTGAAGACTTTGTTCTTGTTCGCGAGTTTCTTCAGCTCGGTAAGCAACTCGTGCTCGCCACGGGCCGGGCCGATGTTCAGCGGCTTCTTCGACCGGATGCTGGCCGGCACGGTGGCGTCGATCAGGGCGTCGAGCGAATCGAACCCGGTGGTCTTCAGCATCTCGGCGATTTCGTTTTCCGGCGATCCCAGATGCCGGCGGACGAACGTATCCAGCGGCGGCAGGGCGGCGGGGGCGACGGGCGAAGAAGTCGACGGGAGATCGGTAGTCGTCATAAGTGATGCTGCGTGAACGGCGGAACGGAAAAAGCCTCCGCGGAGGCCCGCGAAGGCGATTCGTCAGTATACGGCTAAAAAGGGGCCGCGGCAACGCGATCCAGTGGCGCCACCGGAGGGGTAGAACGTCCGGTAACTGCGGATTTGCCGGCGCGTTTCCGGTCCTTCTCCCTGGGCAGAGGTTAGGTGAGGGGATGCCGCGTCAAAAAGCGCCGTCGGGGAGAGCAAGGAATGTAACGCATTCAGTCGATCGACGCTGCACAAGGCTCCCACGCACTTCAGTCGGTTGCCTCGATATTCCCTCACCTAACCTCTCCCGGGGGGAGAGGGACCAGAGGCTGCTCGCCACTGCGTGGGCGTCTTCCCCGTTCTCGCCTTGAACTGCCGGCTGAAGAAAAAAACGTCGCGATACCCCAGCAACTCCGCCACCTGCTGCACCTGCAATTGGTTGTGTTCAAGCATCTGTTTCGCCCGGTCGACGCGGGAATCGATCAGCAGGTCGTGCGCGCTGACGCCGAACGCCCGTCGGAAGCTCCGCGAAAAGTGTTCGACGCTCATTCCGCACTGCCGTGCCAGCGACGCGATCGATTCCACCTCGCCCGGCTGCTGGCGGATAGTCTGCTCGGCCGTCGCCAGCGGCGATTCGTCGGCCGGCGGCTCGATCCGCTCGGCCCGCAGGCCGATCAGCATCGCGGTCAGGTACGCCTCGGCCTCGGCCCGGCCGCCGGGCAGGGTGTCGAGATGTTCCATCCGCCGCGTGCATCGCTCGAATAATTGCACGTCGCTGATCTGCTTCACCGCCCGCGGCAGCAGCCGTTCCTCCGGCCGCCAGCGATGGCCGGCTTGGTCAATAAAGTGAAAATGCACCGCCGTCACGGTCAGCCGCCGTTTCGGATCGTGTGTGGCGTGAATCCGCGAGCGCGGGCGGAAGCAGCATACCGTGCCCGTCAACAGCGGACGCGTCTGGCCGCTTAATTTCACCTCACCGCGGCCGCCGAAAATGCACCAGAGGTTGAAATGATCGAACGCTTCCGGCCGGCTGATCCATGACCAGCCGGGCTCGCAGCGGAAGGTGCGAACCGATTCGATCTGGACATTAGCGAAGATCGATGCGGGCGTGGCCGGCTCCTTTCAAATCAATTTGATGATCAACAGAATGCAAATAAATTTCAAGCGAGTCCATTCTCCAACCCGGCCGACTGCGGCACCATGACGCGGAAGGAGTTGGATATGTCCCAGACACTCACCGCCCAAACAAGTTCCGATCGTTCCCTCAACGGCGATCGCGCCATGCGGATGTATCGCTACGACCGCGTTTACCAGCCGCTGCCGCACCCCGATGCGATCGACGAGCCAGCCATCCGTCGGTTCCACGAGGATGGCTTCATCGCGGTCGAGAACGTCTTCACGCCGGCCGAGGTGCAGTCGTACCTCGATGCGATTCATGAGACGATCCTCGCCGACGATGGCACGCTCGGCGTGACGCATTACGAGCCGGGCGTCGACGGCCAATCGCTGCCGGGGCCGCAGCGCGTGCCGCTGGTGCGCAAGCTGTTCCTGTTTGCCGACAAGGTGCCGGTGCTCGGCGCAGCGGCGGGGCATCCGCGGCTATTTTCGATCGCGCAGCGCCTGATGGGCGAGCAACTCGTGCTTTCCCAAGACATGGCCCTGCTGAAACCGCCTGGCGGCGGCGTCGAAAAGCCGTGGCACCAGGACACGGCTTACTTCGCCATCTCGCCGCCGACGGCCGTCATCGGCACGTGGACGGCGCTCGACGAGGCCACGCTCGACAACGGCTGCATGCACGCCATCCCCGGCTCGCACAAGCTCGGCCCGAAGCCGCACTATCATGATCGCGACTGTCAGTTGCCCGATGACACGGTCGATCTCGATCGCGACGTCGCTATCCCGCTGAAGCCCGGCGGCACGATGTTCTTCAGCGGCCTGCTCCACCATGGCACGCCGCCCAACCGCTCGCAATCGCGGCGACAGGCGCTGCAATTTCATTACCGAACGGTTTCGTCCACCAACATGCGGCCGGAGGAATTGATCGAGGCATTCCAGGACGGCGCAGGGTTCGCCGGTTGCCAGGGCTGGAAGATCAAAATGAAGACCCGCGACATAGACGATCGGGCCGATTTTCCGGCCGACAAGCGAGCGGCGGGGCGGTAGGATTGCCCGTCGAAACCGATGCCGCGAAGCGGCGAGGCATTAGCCTCTCCTCATGGGAGAGGTTAGGTGAGGGCACGCTGAAACGATGAACCTCTGAGCGTGCGAACCCGATTTGAGAAAGGAGGCCTCCCGCCTCTGCCACCTTGTTGAACGTTCCGAAGTACCCCGCTTCGGCCTGCCCTCACCTAACCGCTCCCGCAGGGAGAGGCTACAGCCTCGCCGCTTTGCGGCGTCGGCAAAGAGAGGGCGCAGCGCAAAACGTGCCTCGAAAAAACAAACCCAATTTCGTGCCGAAGGCCTTGCCGGACCTCAACTTACGAAATGGGCTAGTCTTAATTTTGCAGCACCGCGTTTTCAGTGCCCGCTCGACACGTCGTACGCCGCGGCATCCAAAAGGGCGTCCATCTCGGCCGGAGAAGTGGGCTTCACCTTGATCATCCAACCTTCCACAAACGGGTCGGTGTTGATGATGCCGGGGTTGTCCGCCAGTGTCGCGTTGACGGCGATCACTTCGCCGCTGACGCCGCTGTACAGGTCGCTGGTGGCTTTGACCGATTCGATCTCGCCGAAGCGAGCGCCGGCCGTCAGCTTCGTGCCGACCTTGGGCAGGCTGACGTAGGTGATGTCGGTCAGTTCATCGGCGGCGTTCTGGGTGATGCCGATGACGACTTCGCCGCCTTCGAGTTTGTGCCATTCGTGGCTCTGGAGGTATTTGCGATCGGTGGGGGCGCTCATGGGGGTTAGTCGATAGTCGATAGTTGATAGTCGATAGTTGAAGACCGGCGCTCGCAAGGCATTCCAACTATCGACCATTGACTATTGACCATCGACCCTTTCATGCAAAGGACAATCGACTCAATCTAACTATGGTCGCTTATAAAACGGCAACGGCACAACCTTGCCGCTGATTTTTTCGCCTTTGATGTCGGCGATGACTTCGGTGCCGACCTCGGCCAGCGGGGCATCGACATAGGCCATCGCAATACTCTTCTGCAGCGTCGGCGAGAACGTGCCGCTGGTGACCTGGCCCATGCCGTCGCTGTTCTGGCCCGTCAGCGGGGTCCCTTGGCGGGCGATGCGGCGGCTGGCGAATTCGAGGCCGACGAGTTTCTGCCTCGGGCCTTTCTCGGCGATCGCGCGCAACGCTTCGGCGCCGAGGAAATCCTTCTTAAGCGTCACCGCCCAGCCGAGGCCGGCGCTGATCGGGTCAATATCTTCGGAGAGCTCATGGCCATACAGCGGCATGCCCGCTTCCAGCCGCAGCGTGTCGCGGGCGCCCAGGCCCGCGGGCTTCAGCGTCGCGTCCGGCCGATCGAACCGGCCGGCCAGCAACTTCATCGCCTTCGGGGCCATTTTCGCAGGCAGGATCACCTCGACGCCGTCTTCGCCGGTGTAGCCCGTGCGGCTGACGGTGTACTTGATGATCATCATGAAGCTGTCGGTCAGGAACTGGTACCGCTTCAGCTGCTTCACGCCTTCCAAATGCTCGCCGACCTTGTCGATCACCTTCGGCCCCTGCAGCGCGATCATCGCGGTGCTCTCGGTGTTATCGGCGATGTCGAAATCGAACCCTTTTTCCTTGCGGACGGCGGTGAAATGGGCAAGCACCTTTTGCCGGTTGGAGGCGTTCACCACCATCAGCCAGTTTTTCTTGTCACGGTTGAGGATGACGTCATCGAGGATGCCGCCGCGCTCGTTGCACAACAGGCCGTACCGGCACTGGCCGACTTTTTGTGCGGTGACGTCGCGGGTGAAGACGTAATTGAGGAACGCCTCGGCGTCTTTTCCGCTGATCTGCAGCCGGCCCATGTGGCTGACGTCGAAGATGCTGCCGCTGGTGCGCGTCTGGATGTGCTCGTCATTGATCGAGCGGTACATGATCGGCATTTCCCACCCGCCGAAGTCGACCATCTTGGCCCCGGCTTCGACGTGGAAATCGTAGAACGGCGTGTGTTGCAGCATCGGCGGCGACCGTAATCGCGCGACGCTCGGGCGTCAATCAGGTCCCCTCTCCCGGTACCCCGGGAGAGGGTCTAGGGTGAGGGGAAATCTTGCGAAGAGTGAAACGTGAAAGCGTGAAGACTTTGCCGCACTCTCTTCACGTTTTCACGTCTTCACTTATCCGAAAAGCTTCCCCTCACCCCGACCCTCTCCCGCAGTACCGGGGAAGGGAGTAAGCTCCCCGCCATGACGAAGCCGCGCGTAGCCGTCGTAGGACTCGGCCCCATCGGCCTGGAAACCGCCAAGCGGGTCGCCGTCGATGGCGAGCTGCAGCTGTCGGCTCTGGTCGATCTCGATCCGGCGAAGTTCGACAAGACGCTCGCCGAGCTCAGCCCTGGCGCTCCCGAATCGCCGAGCGTGCTGGCCGACCTCGATGACATTGGCGACGTCGACATCGCCATCCTCTGCACCGGCAGCCACTTCGACCGCATCGCGCCGACGCTGCGGCAATGCCTGCGGAAAAAGGCCCAGGTCGTCAGCAGCTGCGAGGAAATGGCCTGGCCGTGGCTGCGGCACCCGCACCTGGCGGATGTCCTGAATGTCGAAGCCATGCAGGCCGGCGTGGCGATGGTCGGGACGGGCGTGAACCCGGGCTTCGTGATGGATCTGCTGCCCGTGGTGCTCAGCTCGATGACGACCGGCATCCGCCACGTGCGGGTGACGCGGGTCGTCGATGCCTCGCTGCGTCGCCTGCCGTTGCAGCGGAAGATCGGCGCGACAATGACGCAGGAGCACTTCCGCAAGCTCGCGGGCGCGAACTTGATCGGCCACATGGGCATGGGCGAGAGCGTCACGCTGCTGGCCCAGGGCCTCGGCCGGCACCCGATGCGGGCGGAAGTGATCACCTCGATCGCGCCGGTGGTCGCCGAACACGATATGGCTTGCAACCTCGGGCCAATCGCGGCGGGGCAGGTGCGCGGCATGTACAACACCGGCCGCTGGCAGGGCGGGGGGATCGAGATCGAACTGGAACTGACGATGGCCGTCGGCGAAAAGAATCCCCGCGACGAAATCCAGATCACCGCCGACCGCGATCTGCACCTGATCATCCCCGGCGGCACCTTCGGCGACACGGCCACCGTCGCCGCGCTGGTCAACGTGGCGCGCGTGGTGCAACGCGCCAAGCCGGGCATGCGGACGATGCTCGATCTTCCTCCGGCAGGAAGCCGGTAGCTAAGCTGACCGTGGATTAGCCTTGTAATACTGGAACTAGCGATTAACGAACGAAATAAGGAGAGGAACCGATGGAACCCCGCAAGCCCGACACGATTCTCCCACTTCACCCGGCCGGCGTACCGGCGCAACTCGGCACCACGCCCGAAGACAACCCGTGGCTCGAACTCTACCGCCCCGAACAGCCGACCGGCGCCGCCGTCCTTGTCTGCCCCGGCGGTGGCTACGGAATGCGGGCCGCCCACGAAGGCGCGCCGATCGCGCTGTGGCTGAACACGCTCGGCATCACCGCGATCGTCGTGCACTACCGCGTCAAGCCGTACAAGCACCCGCAGCCGCTCAATGACGTGATGGCCGCCATGACCATCGCCAAGGCCAATGCCAAGGACTGGAACATCGACCCGGCCCGCATCGGCGTGCTCGGCTTCAGCGCCGGCGGCCACCTCGCCGCGAGCCTCAGCGTCCATTACACGCCCGAGACCCGGCCGGCGTTGTCGATACTGCTCTACCCGGTGATCACGTTCATGGACGTTCACACGCACAGCGGATCGCGAACCAACCTGCTCGGCGAGCCGCTCGACATGGCCCTGGTCGAGAAGATGAGCAACGAGCGGCAGGTGAACGCCCAGACCCCGCCGGCCTTCATTTTCCACACCGCCGACGACGCCGCCGTGCCGGTGGAGAATGCGATTCTGTACGCCAGCGCCCTGCGGAAAAGCGGCGTGCCGTTCGAACTGCACGTTTACGAGACCGGCAGCCATGGCGTCGGCCTGGCGACGAGCAATCCGGTGCTGTCGACTTGGCCGATGCTGTGCGGCAACTGGCTTCGCGCCCACGGCTGGGCCCGCTGACGCTTGCCGGCGGAGGGGCGAGGCGGTAGAGTTTTCGATCCGCTGTTCGCGTAGCTCAATTGGATAGAGCGTCGGCCTCCGAAGCCGAAGGTTGCAGGTTCGAGCCCCGCCGCGAACATTGTTGTAAGTCACGCCGTCGGGCGTCCGGATGTGGTCGACGCACCGCTCGTCTTGCAACGCACGAACCCGCCCGTCTCCGGGTGGCGGTTAAAATCCGGCATGAAAAGCCTTAAAGCTCTGGTCCTCCAACGATTGTTTTAGCGGGCGTCCGCATCACCGCTGCCACCGGATGTGCGGCATTTCCAGCGGCAGCAGCATGTCGGCGTGGTCAGGCAGGATGCGCAGGGTGTATTGGGCGGTCTCGCGGTCGGCAGGCATGTCGGCGGCATAGCGTTGGGTGGCGCTGCCGCCTTTCATGCAGACCGGCTCGGCGCGGCGGCGTACGGAGCATTTGCCGGCGGCGGCGTCGGCATAGACTTCGACGCGGATTGAATGCGGGTCGACGTCGCCCAGATGCACGTCCGCCTCGACGTGGTGGCAGCCCCTGGTCGTCGACCAGCAGACCTGGCCGAAGCCGAGGGCGTGCCATTTGCGCCGCAGATCGTTCTGCCATCCGACCAGTTCGGCGGCGCGCCGGCCGTTGTCGGCGGTGCGGGCGCGCACTGCGGTGGCGGCGGGCAGGTAATAGTTTTCGGTGTACTCGCGCACGGTGCGGTCGGCCGAGAACAGCGGGGCGAGCTTCGTCATGCTTTGCCGCACGCGATTGATCCAACGCTTCGGCACCCCGGCCGCGTCGCGGTCGTAGAACTCCGGGATGACGCGTTGTTCCAGGCATTCGTACACTTGCTGCGCCTCGTGTTCATCCCAGAGCGGGTCCTCGCCGTGCTCTTTGCCGTCGCCGATAGCCCAGCCGACGTCGGGCGTAAACGCCTCGGCCCACCAGCCGTCGAGTTCGGAAAGGTTCAGCCCGCCGTTGACCAGCACCTTCATCCCGCTGGTGCCGCTGGCCTCCCAGGGGCGGCGGGGAGTGTTGATCCACAGGTCCACGCCCTGCACCAGTCGCTCGGCCAACAGCATGTCGTAGTCGCTGAGGAAGATGATGCGATTGCGGGCGCGACCGCGGATGAAATCGATCCAGTGGTGAATCATACGGCGCGCCGCGTCGTCGTACGGGTGCGCCTTGCCGGCGATGATGAATTGCACCGGGTGCTGCGTATTGTCGAGCAGTCGGAGCAGCCGGCCCTCGTCGTGCAGCAGCAGGTCGGGCCGCTTGTAGGTGGCGAAGCGCCGCGCGAAGCCGAGCGTCAGCGCGTCCGGATCCAGCAGCGTTGACGCCTGATGAACGGTCTCCATCGGTTCGCCGGCCAGCGCCAATTGCCGGCCCAGGCGGATGCGGGCGAAGTCGATCAGGGCCTTGCGGCTCGTGCAGCGCGCTTCCCACAACTCCGCGTCGGACACGCTGCCGAACGACTTTGCGGCGTCGCACTCGGTGCCGCGAAAGCGGTCTTTGCCGCAGGCGCGCGTCCAGAGTGCATCGGACGTCGGCGAATCCCAGCTCGGCATGTGCACGCCATTGGTGACGTGGCCGATCGGCACCTCGGGCGTGGGCCAGCGGCGGAAAAGCGGCTCGAACAGGTGCCGGCTCACCCGCCCGTGCAGGGCGCTCACGCCGTTGATCGCGCCGCTCCCGCGCACGGCGAGGTAGCCCATGTTGAACGGTTCGGATTCGTCCTGCGGATTCGCCCGGCCGAGCGCGAGCAGGTCGTGCAGCGAGATCCTAAGCCGTTCGGTGTATCGGCCCAGGAACTGGGCGATCAACTTCGGCTCGAAGCGGTCGAACCCTGCAGGAACTGCCGTGTGGGTCGTGAACAGATTGCCGACCCGCGTTGCCGCCAGCGCGACATCGAACGGTTGGCCGGTCTCTTCCATAAATTGCGCCGCGCGCTCGAGCACGGCGAAGGCGGCGTGGCCTTCATTCAGGTGGCACACCTCGGGCCGCAGGCCCAGGGCGTGGAGCAATCGCCAGCCGCCGATGCCCAGGACCATTTCCTGTCGTAGCCGCAACTCGTGCCACCCGCCGTAGAGTGAACTGGTGATCCCGCGATACGTCGGCGGGTTGGCCGGGTCATTTGTGTCGAGCAGGTAAAGCCGGCGCCGGCCCACCTGAACCTGCCATGAGCGCAGCCAGATCGAATAGCCCGGCAGCTTCACTTCCAGTCGCAGCCATTCACCGTCGGCCCGTCGGACGGGCATGATCGGCAGTTGGCCTGGCTCGTTGTACGGGAACAGTGTTTGTTGCCACCCCTCGTGGTCGATGACCTGGCGGAAGTAGCCTTGCTGGTACAGCAGGCCGACCGCGACGACGGGCACGCCAAGGTCGCTGGCGGCCTTCAGTTGGTCGCCAGCGACATTTCCCAGGCCGCCGGAATAGATCGGCAGGGCCTCGCTCAGCATGTATTCCATGCTGAAGTAGGCCACGCACGAGAGCCCGCTGTCGCCGTGCGTGCGGTCGAACCAGGTCTGTGCGATGGCCGACTGCCGCTTGGCCGCCAGCAGTTCATCCAGGCGGTGGCGAAAATCCGGATCGGCCAGGGCCCTGTTCAGGGTCGATTGGGAGGTGCTCTGCAGCACCGTCCAGGCGTTATGAGTCAGGTGCCAGGTGTCCGGCGCGAGCTTCCGCCAGAGCGAGTCGGCGGCGTGATTCCACGACCATCGCAGGTCGATCGCCAACTCCACCAGTTCCTGTACGCCTTCAGGAAGCGGCAGATTGCTGTGGTTGCCGAAGTACGCCATGTCGCGCTTTCGTTAAACCATCGCTCAACCTGGAGCAACGCGGCTTTCGTAGCGGTCTATCCTGGGTGCCACGGTCTGGTACTCCAGGCCGTGTCTTCGATCGGCACGACCTGGAGTACCAGACCGTGGCACCCAGACGCTACACCAAAACCTTCTCTCCGCTAAACGGTAGGCGCTCAGTTCAGTGTTACCGAACATGCGTCGAAGCCGTTTCGAAAACGTCGCGACCTAGGAAGCCCGGGAGGTCAGAGAACCGCGTCCTACCCTAGACCTTGATCGCGCCGATGAGCTCGGCGTTGGTCTTCACCTTCGTCATCGCGTCGATCAGGCTCTTAATCGCCGCCGCCGGCTGCATGCCGACGAGGTGCTTGCGGATGTTGCGGGCGGCCTGAAGGGTGTTCGGCGGGAAAAGCAGTTCTTCCTTGCGCGTGCCGCTGGCGGCGATGTTGATCGCGGGGAAAATCCGTTGGTTCGCCAGCTGCCGGTCGAGCGTGAGCTCCATGTTGCCGGTGCCTTTGAACTCTTCGAAAATCACCTTGTCCATCTGGCTGCCGGTCTCGATCAGGCAGGTGGCGAGAATCGTCAGGCTGCCGCCTTCTTCGATCTTGCGGGCCGCGCCGAAGAGACGCTTGGGGATTTCTAACGCCCGGCTATCGACACCGCCGCTGAGCGTTTTTCCGCTGCGGCTATCGGTGTTGAACGCCCGCCCGAGGCGCGTCAGGCTGTCGAGCAGCACGATCACGTCCTTGCCCATCTCGGCCTGCCGCTTGCAGCGCTCGATCACGAGCTTGGCCAGGTCGAGGTGCTTGTCGATCGTGTTGTCGTTGCTGCTGGCGTACACCTTGCCGGGTACGTTGCGCTTCATGTCCGTCACTTCTTCCGGACGTTCGTCGATCAGAAGCAGCACCAGTTCGGCCTGCGGGTGGTTGGCCGCGATGCCGCGGGCGATGTTCTGCAGAAGGATCGTTTTGCCCGTGCGCGGCGGGGCGACGATCAGCCCACGCTGGCCGAAGCCGACCGGGGTGAGGATGTCGATGATCCGCGTCGTCAGCTCGGCCGGGTTGTGCTCGAGGCGGATCTGCGGGCTCGGGTCCAGCGCAGTGGCATCGTAGATCGCCGTGGGGGGCGTCCACTGGTTGGCGGGCGTGCCTTCGATGCTGGTCAGGCGGAAAATCTGCTTGCCCCGCACTTCGCCGGCGATGTGCAGGCCGGGGCGCAGCTGGCGCTCGCTCCACATGCGCTTGGGCACGTAGATTCCGCCGGGGCGAACCTGGCGCAGGGGGGCGGAGGGGTCGCGCACATCGCCGTCTTTTCGTTCGTCGGCGATCTGTAGAATGCCTTCAATGATTGGGTCAGCCATCGATCCGTCTGGTACGACCGTTTTTCCTTGTCCCCGCGTTCGATTAGGATTCGGGACTATAGCGATCTGTCTGACCCCTGACAAATACGGAACGAACCACGGACTTAAAATGCCCCTTCTCGACCAACTGACCGCCGACATGAAAACCGCCATGAAGGCGGGCGAAAAAGATCGTTTGACCGTCATCCGCATGCTGATCAGCGAGGTGAAGAACATCGATCTGCAGCCGAACAAGCCGACGCCCGAGCAGGCGGTAGAGGGGTACCTGAAGAAGCTCCGCAAGAGCCAGGAAGAGTTCCAGAAGGTCGGGCGAACTGAGGAAGTCGCCAAATTGCAGAGCGAGGCGGCCATCGTCGAGGCGTACCTGCCGAAAAAGCTGTCGGCCGAGGAGACGCAGAAACTGGTGGACGAATTCCTCGCCGCCAACGCCTCCTTCACCGCCAAAGACGCCGGCCGGGCGACGGGGCAGTTCATGAAGCAGCACGGCGCCGGAATTAACGGTATTAGCGTCGACGCCGGCATCGCCAGTGGCTTGATCCGCAATGGTTTGGCGGGCAAATAAATCATGGCCTGGACGACGTTGTGCGACTTATCCGAACTGACCGAAGGCAAGGGCCACGCGGTGGAGATCGACGGCTACCGCCTGGCCGTCTTCCTGCACGAGGGCCGGCCCTACGCGCTGAGCGACGAATGCCCCCACGCCGGCGCCCCCATGGCCGGGGGGTGGATCGACGACGCCTGCGCGGTCTGCCCCATGCACTGCTGGCAGTTCCGCCTGACCGACGGGAAGCTGCCGGGCGGGGGGGAGGGGTTAATGACCTATCCGGTACGGATCATCGATTTCGGCGGCCGACGGATCGTGCAGGCGGATTTGAAGATGCCCTGACCGAGTAGTGCGGTGCCGCAAAATTGAGACGAAGCCGATTCTTAAGTGCTTATGGGATCCAAGCTTCGGTCTGAAATTGGGTTTGTTTTTTCGGGACGGGTTTTCGCGATGCGCCTCCCTCTTCAAAGCCCTGGCCTCCGGCCCGGGATCCGGGGCGTTGCCCCGGCGTGAACGGACCTTGGGTTGTCAAAGAGCTTTCCCCGATGCCGCGCAGCGGCGTATTTAAGCCTCTCCCCGTGGGAGAGGTTGGGTGAGGGCCGGCCGGAGAAGAAGCGTCGAGGCGCGTATTGACTGATAGAGGCGAGAGGCCTCTCTTCTCACGAACGTTCTCGTCCGCTCACAAGTGCATCGTTTCACCCTGCCCTCACCTAACCTCTCCCACGGGGAGAGGACTAATGCCTCGCCGCTGCGCGGCATCGGCTTCGGTGGGATCCTACCGCCGCCGACCGGTCCTGTCGGCGGAAAAACAGGCTATTTGATGCGGGCTTCGATCTCCGCCACCCGGTTCGCCGGCAGGCGTCGCGGTTCGTCCTTATGCATCGCGGCGTTGGCGGCCAGGCCCGCCTTGTACTGTTCGACGGCCTGCGCGTGTTGGCCGATCTGTTCGAGGTAGTCGCCGAACTCCAGCCGCAGGGTCGGGTCGTTCGGATTCCGGGCAATGACGGCCGAGTAATTCTGGATCACCCGGTTCGGCGCGTCATTGGTCTGTCGACCGAGGCGGGCCAGTTGCAGCCAGGGGGAAACGGAGGCCGGATTCGCGGCGATGGCCTGGTTCAACATGCCCGCCAGGTCGGCCGGCTCGGACAGGGGGATCACACGCGTCGCGCGCAGCGCGTAATCGGCGTTCGGCACCGGCGAGGCGGCCATCGCCTCGCGGTAGAGCGATAGCGCGCTGCCGTAGAGCTTCGCATCCGCGGCCGCGTCGGCGTCGGCGGCTTTGCTCTCGGCCGTCGCGACGGGGACCACAACCAGCAGCGTTTCCAGAATCAGTGCCAGGAACACGCCGCCCAACCCCAGCAGCGCCGCCCAGGTGCGCAGCGGCTGGCCCGCGACGCTCTTGTGCCGCACGCCCAGCACGGCGCCCAGCAACAGCATCATCAGCACCAGCGGGCCGTTCTCGAACATGGGGAAATCGACCAGGCTGTGCAGCATGAAGCCGCCGAGCCCGGCGATGGTGGCGTAGAGCAGGAACGGCGCTGGCCGGGCGTCGGCCGACAGGTCGCCGCTGCCTTCTTCCTTCTTCCCGTGCACGCCGCCGAGGATAAGGCCCAGCAGGATCAGCACGCCGAACAACAACAGCTTGATCAGCTCGGTCAGCAGGAACGAGATTCCGCCGCCGGCGATCATGCGCAGCGCCAGAAACGCAACAGCGATCGCAACCGCGAACCCAACGATGCTCCCGGGCTCGATCTTGGTCTGCCGCGGCGACAGCGGCCGCGTCATCTCGTACCAGCTTCGGCCGAGCCAGGCGACCACGAGCATCAGACCGATCAGACCCGTTTCGACCAGGAAGTGGATCAGGAAGTTGTGCGGGTCCTTGATCTCTTCGGTTGCCACCGGCAGGCGGTGCTTCAGGTACGCGTCGGCGAACGAACTCCAGCCGACGCCGATCCACTTGTGCTCGAGGAACACCTTCCACGACGCGACCCAGTAGTTCCAGCGAAAGTTGAGCGAATCCTGGATCAGCCCGCCGGTCTTCAGACCGATCGAGACGACGACAGCCACGCCGAGCGCGAAGACGCCGCAGTCACACCAGAAGAAGAGCCGCTGCCTCTCGGCCAGCCGCTTGCGGCTTAGCCACGCGGCCACAAGAATCGCAGCAAACATAAGGCTTCCCGCGATCGCCGTTTTGCTCCCCGCGAGATACATCACGAAAAACGCCAGCACCGCCGGCACCGCGCCGGCGATCGCGAAGCCGATCGGGTCGCGATCGAGCAGGCGTTGGATTGCAAACCCCGCCGCAATGAACGCCGTCAGCCCCGCGACGGCGGCGAGGGTGTTGGGCGATTTGTAGAAGCCGATGATCTCGCCGTTGATCACCTTCTGCTCGTACTGCCGGGCGACCGGGTCGTCCGGGGCCCAGTGGTTGGCGGCGAAGATCTTGTCCTTGTTCTCCTCGAAGTTGCGGGCCGTCTCGGGCTGCTCGTAGAAGCGGTAGATCGACGTTTGCGCGATCAGGATCAGCAGAATGCCGATGCCGAGCGAGAGGACGGTGCGCAGCCGAGTCCACGAGCGTACGAGCTGGCTGGCCGCCCAGGCTAGCGACATGGCGGCCGTCCAGGTCGAGGCGTTAATGACGGCCGCGAACCGGTCGCCGGCCCAGAAGGTGCTGGCCCAGATCCACACACCGAGAAGGATCATCGCCAGGTGGCTCCAGTGCATGCGCAGCACGTATTGCGGATCGATCGCGCGGCGGACGAGCACCAGCAGGGCTGGCACCCAGCAGAGCAGGTCGAGGATCAGCGTCGTCGTCGCCCCCGGGGCGGCCGGCAGGTCGGCGAAGGCCAGGCCGGTGGCGAAGACGTCGCGGATCGATTCGGTCAGCGTCACCCGCGTCGCTACCAGCACGAGGGCGACGGCCAGCGCGATCTGCGTGATCAGGGCCAGCGGATCGCGTTTCGATTCGACAGGTTGGACGGCAGCGGTCATGCGGGAGGGTTCTCCGGCGAAATCGGCAGCGGATGTTGCTCCAGCAGCAATACCACGCCGAGCACGAGAAGCGTTTGGGCGAAGATCAACATCGCGCCGAAGGTCGAGGTTACCTGCGGCAATAGGATAGCGGCCACGCTGGTGGCGGCGGTGACGAGGTAGATCGTCAGCACGGCGGTCCGGCGAGACATGCCGCGGGCGACGAGGCGATGGCTGAAGTGATTGGTATCGCCCTGGAACGGGCTCTTGCCGCGCGACAGGCGGATGAGGGAGACGACAATCAGGTCATACAACGGCACGGCCAACACGACGAGCGGGGCGAAGACGGCGTACCACCCCGCGCCGAAGCTCTCGCCCGGCTGGAGGAACGTCGTCCGCACCGTCAGCACGGCGAGAATGAACCCGACGACGAGCGAGCCCGAATCGCCCATGAAGATCTTCGACGGCGGGAAGTTCCAGACGAGGAAGCCGAGGACCGAGCCGATGAAGATCGCCAGCGTGGCCGCCACGAAGAGCTGGCCGATGGAGAGGGCGGTGATGAGGAAGGCGGTGGCACAGATCACGGCCACGCCGGCGGTGAGGCCGTCCATGTTGTCGAGGAAGTTGAAGGCGTTGGTGATGGCGCTGATCCAGACGATCGTTAGCACGATCGAGGGCCACGGGCCGAGGCCGTAATGGTCGAGGGCGGTGAGGACACGCAGGCGCAGGGACGGGGTGGTGTGGGCGAGGTACTCCATCCCGATGACGAGGGCGGCGGTGACGCCGAGCTGGATGAAGAGCTTGGAGTAGGGGCCCATGGCGCGGCGGTCGTCCCTGATTCCCATTAGGTGAAGGATCAGTGCGGAAACCAAGATGCCGATGCCGAGCGGCGCTTGTTGATGCGCGCCGCTGGCGAGTGCCTGCTGCCGTTCATACTCGACGGTGTGTCC
>Ga0070658_10002091_pt1 | contig 16732 bp, 14 predicted proteins | sample KBSC13metaG_FD_64664 | JGI IMG/M metagenome (GOLD analysis project Ga0070658, IMG submission 64664) | Corn rhizosphere microbial communities from Kellogg Biological Station, Michigan, USA - KBS C1-3 metaG | ecosystem: Host-associated > Plants > Roots > Rhizosphere > Soil ...
TGGCGGTACAAACTCCACAACAACGGCGCCATCACCTGGACCTCACCCTACGAACAAACCTTCGAAATCGACCCACACGGCCAACTCGAATGAGCCGATAACTGCGGCGTGTTCTCGGGTAGTGCGACGAGCGGGTTGGCGCATAGCTTCAACGTGTCCCGTCGCGAGACCATTCGACTGTACCGCCGGCATTAGCCGAGGTCATGCTTCAGCAAGCGCCCGAAGAATCCGTTGCAATGAAACGGATTTCGGCGTCCCGAGGATTTGGGCGAAGAGGCTCACGCGCAGCTCTTCGATCATCCAACGCACCTCGTCGAGCACCTGCGGATCGCCGCCACGACGATGCACATCGTCGAGCGCGGCCTGGGCTTGCTCTACTTCCCACATGCGCGCGCGGTCACGGTCAACATCTTCGGGTAGCCGCTCGAGCCGTCTGCCGACCGCCTGAACGTAGCGGAGCAGGTCAGGCAATCGGTCGGCCCCGGTGTCGCTAACGAAACCCTTGTAGACAAGCGAACCAAGCTGATTCTTCATGTCGACCAACGCTGGCAGTGCTGCCGGTGACACAGCTGCCTTCAACACCTTCTCAACGTCGTGCGCAGCCGCAAGCACGTCGACAACAGTGATGACAATCCGTGCCAGTAATGGAGAAAGCTCCACCCGTGCACGTGCAAGCAACACATCGAACCCGGCTTCATCGCGCGGCACTCCCCCACCGGCCTGCACTATCGCATCGACGGCACAGGCCAGGCAGTCGTCAAGCAACTCGGTGACGCTGCCCGGCGCATTGCGGCTGAGCGCAAGCTTGGTCTGATTCGACAACTGTCGCTGCAGCGCCCTGGCCGGCGACGGCACGTTGAGCAAAAGCAAACGCCGCAAGCCAAGCCTCGACGACACCACAGCTTCACTCGCGCTCTCGAGCACCCGCACGCCCACGGCGTCACCCTGGTCAATAAGGGCTGGAAACCCGACAACGCGCATGCCCGCCCGCCGGTAATCGACGGTCGTGGGGAGTGACCCAAAGCTCCAAGCCCGCTGACTATCAACCTGGACGTCGGCCGCTGCCTGGCTGATCACTCGCCGGACAGAACCGACGAGCCGGGTGGAAAGCTCTTCGAGATCGCGGCCGGAGCCGAGTGATTCGCCGTTGTCGCCGACAACGTTGAACCGAATTCTTAGCCGCTCCGGAACTTGCGTGAGGTCGAAATCGTCGGCACGGACCTCGATCGCCGCCCGCCGCCATAGGTGGCGACTCAGTGCTTCATAAAGCGTCTCGTGCAACGGATCAGCTGCTACGCCGAGCGACCCCACTAGCTGCTTCGCAGTATCAGGCACGGGAACGAAGTGCCGGCGCAAGGCCTTGGGCAACGATCGTACGAGCGCCACGATCAGTTCTTCTCGCCGTCCGGGCACTTGCCAGGTGAAATCCGCCGCAGACACTTGGTTCAACACCGCGACCGGGATGTGCACCGTCACGCCGTCATCATCGGCACCCGGTGAAAACACATACGTGACAGGAAAACTCAACTGCCCATGTACCCAAATGTCGGGTAGGCCGCTGATGTCGATGTCCTTCGCCATCAGCATCTGAGCACCGAACGTCAGCAGGTCGGGGTTGGTTCTTTTGGCCTTTTTCCACCAGCTGTCGAAATGCCGCGCCGACGCCGCACTGGCATCGACTCGCTCGTTGTAGAGGTCGAAAAGCGTCTCGTCATCAACGACCAGATCGCGACGCCGAACTCGTGCCTCGAGCTGCGCGATCTGCTCGATCGTCGCCTGGTTCGCCCGAAAGAACGCGTGATGCGTGCGCCAATCTCCTTCGACCAGCGCATGTCTGATGAAGAGTTCGCGGGCTAGCGCGGGATCGATTCTGCTATATCCGAGCCGCCTCGACGAGACGATCGGGATGCCGTAGAGCAGCACCTTTTCGTAAGCCATCACCGCACCGCGTTCCGAATCCCAATGCGGCTCGCTATAGCTTCGCTTGACCAGATGCGCGGCAAGCGGCTCGACCCATTCGGGTTCGATACGCGCGCAGACCCGGCCCCATAAGCGGGTGGTCTCGACAAGCTCTGCAGCCATCACCCAACGCGGCTGCTTCTTGAACAACGCCGAGCCGGGGAAGATGCCGAAGTGCGCGCTTCGGGCACCGAGATAGTCGCGAGTTTCGACGTCGCGAACGCCGATGTGCGACAACAGGCCGGCCAGCAATGAACGATGAACGCCTTGACGGTCAACGTCACGCTCGCCCGAGTCTTGCCCTTCAACTCCACGCACTCCGAGCGTGCGCGCCACTTGACGCAACTGGCTCGCGACGTCCTGCCACTCGCGAACCCTTAGATAGTTGAGAAATTCAGCCTTACACAGTCGGCGAAACCTGTTCGACGACAGCTCGTGTTGCTTCGCGCGCAGGTACTCCCACAGGTTCAGATAGCCGATGAAATCAGACTCGGGATCGGCGAAGCGCGCGTGCAACTCGTCGGCAGCTTGCTGCTTCTCGACCGGCCGTTCACGCGGGTCGATGATCGAGAGAGCAGCAGCGATCACGATGACGTCGCGGGCACAGCCGAATTCATCGGCCTGCAAAACCATGCGTCCGATGCGGGGGTCGACCGGCAGAGCTGCGAGATTTCGGCCGATCGGCGTGAGTTTCGGTTTGGACGACGGGCCTTCGATCGCGCCGAGTTCTTCGAGCAGTGTGACGCCGTCGCGGATGTTGCGCCGGTCGGGCGGCTCGACGAACGGAAATCCCGCGATGTCGCCGAGTCCCAGCGCCGCCATCTGCAAGATGACCGAAGCGAGGTTGGTGCGCAGGATCTCTGGTTCGGTGAATTCGGGCCTGCTGAGGTAGTCGTTCTCTGAGTACAGCCTGATGCAAATGCCGGCTTCCACCCGGCCGCACCTGCCTTTGCGTTGATTCGCCGATGCCTGCGAGATCGGTTCGATCGGCAGGCGTTGCACCTTGGTCCGATGGCTGTATCGCGAGATGCGCGCTGTTCCGGGATCGACCACGTACCTGATGCCCGGCACGGTGAGCGACGTTTCGGCGACGTTCGTGGCGAGGACGATCCGACGGCCGGTGTGAGCCGCGAAAACCCGATGCTGCTCGGCCGACGACAGCCGCGCGAACAACGGAACCACCTCGGCTCCCCGCACATCGCGCTTGCGCAACGCGTCGGACGTATCGCGGATTTCTCTTTCGCCACTGAGAAAAACGAGGATGTCACCCGGCCCTTCACGGCACAGCTCATCGACTGCTTCGCAAATTGCGGTGATCTGGTCGCGTGGCTCAGCTTCGAGATTCGCTTCCCCGGCAGAGTTTTCGTCGTCCGAGGGATCTGATTCGTCAAGCAGCGGCCGGTAGCGCACCTCGACCGGGAACATCCGCCCCGACACCTCGATGATCGGTGCGCCGCCGAAATGCTCCGAGAAGCGCTGCGGATCGATCGTCGCCGACGTCACGATCACTTTCAGGTCGGGACGACGGGGCAGCAACCGCTTGAGGTAACCGAGAATGAAGTCAATGTTCAGGCTTCGTTCGTGGGCTTCGTCGATGATGATCGTGTCGTAGCGCCGGAGCATCTTGTCGTGCTGCAGCTCGGCGAGCAGGATGCCATCGGTCATTACCTTGACGAGCGTGTTGTCGTTGGCCCGATCGGTGAAGCGCACCTTGTAGCCGATCGCCTCACCGAGCGGGGTATGCAGCTCCTCGGCAATGCGTTCGGCCACCGCGCGGGCGGCGATTCGACGCGGCTGGGTGTGCCCGATCACACCGTTGACGCCACGCCCGAGTTCGAGACAGATTTTCGGAAGTTGCGTCGTCTTGCCCGATCCGGTCTCCCCCGCAACGATCACAACCTGGTGCTGGCTGATCGCGGCGGCAATGTCGACTCTGCGGTCGACGACCGGCAGCCCAGCCGGGTACCGGATCGTCGGCACGCTCGTACGGCGCCGCTCCAGCACCGAGTCGGAAAATTGCACCCTCTAGTTTCGCACCGCGCGCGCCGCGGGCGGTGCGTTAAGGGACTGCGGTGCGGTTAAGGGATTAGGCCCGGCTGCGCCGAACTGGCATGATCTACACCATGACGGTGGGGGCGATCACCTTTTCGGCGCGCAATTCGAGCGCGCTGAGATACGCAAACCCGCTGACGTGGCATCCGCGGCGGCTGTCTTTTGCGTTCGCGGCAATCGTCGCCGTCGGTTACGTCATCTGGAGCCCCACCGCACCCGATCTCGCGGCCCAAACCGCGTGGGCACACCTCGTGCATCGTTCGGGCCTCGTGCCGGTGTTTGCCCGCTGGTACGAAGGCATCGGTACGGGCAGTTACAGCTTGCTTTCGCCTTGGTTCATGGCCGTTTTCGGTGTGCGGTTCGTCGGTGCAGTCTCGGCCGCAGCGGCGATCGTGCTCGGCGCCGAGCTGCTGAAAGCAACCCGTCGTCCCCGTCTTGGTATCGCGATGTTCGCGCTGTGCAACGCCACCGACCTTCTGTGCGGGCGTATCACGTTCGCGATGGGGCTGGCGATCGGCACCGGCGCGGCGCTCGCGCTGGCCCGCAAACGCATGGGGCTCACCGCGGTTCTCGCGGTCGCTACCTGCCTGGCCAGCCCGGTCGCCGGCGTGTTCCTGCTCGTTCCCGCGGTGGCATTGGCGGTGTGCGATCCGAGCCGTCGCAAGGTCGCGGCAGCCGCTGTCGTGGGCGTCGTGAGTGCGCTCGGCGTCCTGCATTGGGCATTTCCGCTCAGTGGCTACGAACCATTCACCCGCGAACTGCTGATCGAATCACTCGCGATCGAGATCGGTGCGGCGATCGTGCCGGTCGGCCGCTTCGTCCGGCTCACCGCATTACTCGGTGCGGCTGCGGTCGTGTTGACGTATTTCATCCACACACCGCTCGGCGGCAACGTCGCCCGGCTGCCGGTGCTCATCATGCCGGCGGCCGTCGTAGCCGATGTCGGCGTTCGGCGCCTTGGTTCGTTGGTCATCGCGGCGATCCTCAGTATCTATCCGATCGCCCAGGCAGTGAGCGACATCTCCGCGTCCTATGACGGCGCAGCCGCCCTGCCGTTCACGGCAGGCCTTGCGTCGCGGCTCGCGAATGACCCGCTGGCACACAGCCAGCGCGTCGAGGTCATCGATTCGCGCACGCACTGGGGAGCTACTCGCCTCGCCGACGCCGGCATCTCGCTGTCGCGAGGCTGGCTGACTCAACTCGACGAGACCAACAACCCGCTGTTCTACGGCCGCGAACCACTAAATGCGAGCACCTATCGAGCCTTCCTCGATCGCACCGGCACCGGTTATGTCGCACTCGAACACGGTGCCCCGCTCGAAACCGGCGGGCAAGCCGAGGCGGTACTGGTGCAGGCCGGCCTTGCGTACCTGACACCAGTGTGGGCCGACGACTACTGGACCCTGTATCGCGTCGCCAATCCCACCCCGCTCGCCACTGGAACCGCCACCGTCGTCCGCACTACTGACACCGGCGTCGTGCTCTATGCACAGCGACCGGGATGGACCCACGTCGACGTCAACTGGTCGCCGTTCTTGAAGGTCGACGGCGGTGAAGTGGTACGCGACGGCTCCGAAATCTCGGTCAACCTCGACTCCGCCGGCCTGCACGATGTGCGCGCGGTCTGGCCGTGGGCAAGCGCGACGCCCCGCCCCGCTGGCAACTGACCCAACAGCCGGTTTCCTGAAGGAACGTCGCGCTCTAGGACGACGACCAGCCGCTCCAGCGCGCGACATCGATGGCGAGCACCGGGCCGTCGGGGCGTTGATCGAGGTACTGCGAGTACCGCTCGGTCAACGCATCGACGGCCCGTGCCGATTCAGGATCGTCGGCCTCGAGAACCCGGCCAGTGCCATCTGCGCGCACCCACCAAAGCGCCGACCAATCGGTGTCGTCGTAGTGGTCGACGAGCAGGCTCACGGCCGGGTGCGACCGCACATTTTCGAGGCGACGAAGGCGGTTCGACCGCTTCGGCTTCGCATCGACCGCACTGTAGATCGTGTCGGCGACAACCACGAACACGATCGGCACGACGTGCGGTGCTCCGCTTTTGCCCACGGTGGCCAGGTGTGCGAGGCGCGCCGCGGCGAAGCGGCGGCGCGCCTCTTCGTCGTCCATTCTCGGATTACGCGCCGTGCAGGTCGAACAGCGCCTTCTCGAAGGTCTCCATCGCCTGCTCGACGACACTTGCGCCGGCCGACGGCAACCAATGGACGGCGCGGCGGAACCCCGCGTTCTCGTAGCTCTCGAGAACCAACGGATCAGCCGGAACACCCATGACCATGAGGTCGATCGGTCGATCGGCTCTGGCGCGCAACTCGGCTGCCCGGTCGAGAACCCCATCGGTCGAGAAGTTCGGGAACCACGCGTCGCCGAACGAAAGCACCCGGTCGAGCACCGTCGGCCCGCTGCCTCCGACAAGCACCGGCGGATGCGGCCGCTGGGCAGGTTTTGGCCAGGACCAGATGTGGTCGAAGTTCACGTGCTCGCCCGAGTAGCTTGCTTCGTCGTCGGCCCAGATCGCCTTCATCGCCTCGATGCGTTCGCGCATAATCGCCATGCGAACCCGCGGATCAGTGCCATGGTTCGCCATTTCCTCGCGGTTCCACCCGGCGCCGACGCCGAAGTCGAAGCGCCCGCCCGACAGGTGGTCGACGCTCGCCACTGCCTTCGCGGTGTGGATTGGATCGCGTTGTGCCACGAGGCAAATCCCACTACCGACTCGGATTTTCGTCGTGACGACCGCGGCTGCAGTAAGCGCTACGAACAGGTCGTAGGTGTGCAGGTACTTGCGGGGCAGATCACCCCCGCCGCCATAGGGCGAGAGTCGACTTGCCGGGATATGCGAATGCTCGGGGAAGAACAGCGACTCATAACCGTGGTCTTCAGCAAGACGAGCAAGCTCGGCCGGGCCGATCGCGTCGTGGGTCGGAAACATCGCAACACCGATATCCATGATCCGACCTTACGTCGCCCACAGCCGATCAAACAGCCCGGGCCTTACATGGGCGAGAGTGCACCCACTCGATCGACCAGCCACGGCATGACATCAGCAAGCGGTGCCCCGACGAGCACGGTGGCGTCAACGTCGCCTCGCGTCGGGCCTCGGTTCACGATCGCGACCGGAATGCCTTGGCGGGCAGCGTGCCTGACGAACCGGTAGCCCGACATCACGGCCAGCGACGAGCCGAGAACCAGCAACAGTTGCGACGAGTCAACGAGATCGAAACACGAAACGACAGTGGGTGGGGGCACGTTCTCGCCGAAGAAAACGACGTCGGGCTTGAGCACGCCGCCGCACTGCGCACAGTCGGCGACCTTGAAGCAAGCCAGCACATCGTCGGCAATTTCGGCGTCACCATCGGGGTTCATTGCGGTCGCGTCGGCGGCAAATCCGGGGTTCAACTGGCGCAACCGCTCGTGCAATTCGGCACGACCAGATGTCGTACGGCAGTCGAGACAGATCACCCGATCCAACCGGCCGTGCAGATCGACCACGTCGAATGCACCCGCTTGTTGATGCAGCCCGTCGACGTTCTGCGTCACGATGCCCGACGTCAGGCCGAGCTGTTGCAACCGCGCCACCATGTGGTGCGCCAGGTTCGGGCGCGCGGCTGCGAACCGCTGCCAGCCGATGTGGCTGCGTGCCCAGTAGCGCCGCCGCGCCGCCTCGCTGCCGGCAAAGGTCTGAAAGGTCATCGGCGTGTAGCGACGCAAAGATCCATTGGCGCCGCGGTAATCAGGAATGCCTGAATCGGTCGAGATCCCCGCACCGGTCAACACCATGACATCGCCGCTGCTCACGAACTCGGCGAGTGTCTCCAACGCCTCGGGCATGCCAATCACGCTACCTAACGCAAGGCGAGTATGAGAGCCTGCGCGCATGAGTGAATCGTTCGCGATCAACCGCGCCAACTGGGACGAGCGGGCGCCGGCACATGCCGCATCACCCGACTACCAACTGCAGCTATTCGCCGAGGATCCAGCACATCTCAGCCACGTCGTGCGCTTCGACCTGCCCCGGCTCGGCGACATCACCGGTTTGCGCGGTGTGCATCTGCAGTGCCACATCGGAACCGACACGATCTCGCTCGCGCGCCTCGGCGCGCGCATGACCGGACTTGACTTCTCGCCTGCGTCGATCGCCGAAGCCCGCGCGTTGGCTAGGCGTGGGAACGCCGACGTCGACTTCATCGAGTCAAACGTCTACGACGCGGTAACCGCCCTCGCGGCCGAGCAATTCGATCTCGTCTTCACGGGAATAGGCGCGCTGTGCTGGCTGCCCGACATACGGCGATGGGCTGGAGTCGTAGCGGCGCTCTTGAGGCCCGGCGGTCGATTGTTCATTCGCGAAGGGCACCCGATGCTCTGGGCAATCGCTGACACCGCTTCTGCCGACGACAAACTCGTCGTCGAGTACCCGTACTTCGAAACCGCGGAGCCGTTGGTGTTCGACGAGGGCGGCACGTACGTCGAAACCGACGTCGACTTTTCGACGACGACCAGCCACTCTTGGAACCACGGGCTCGGAGAAATCATCACCGCGCTACTCGACTGCGGCCTAGGCATCACCCAATTCGTCGAACACGACACCGTGCCGTGGAACGCCCTACCAGGGTTGATGGCAAAGTCAGACGACGAGTGGATCCTGATCGATCGGCCGAATCGCTTGGCAATGAGCTACACGTTGCAGGCGGTGAAGGCCGGCTGACCAAGCAGCCGGACTCAACCAACCGCCTCGCGCCAGCTGTGCTCGGGCTCGTAACCCAGTAGTCGTCGCGCCTTTTCGATGGACAGCAGGGTCTGGTGGTCGCCGGCGCCTTCGCGCACCGGCACATCGGGAAACACCTCGGCGAGCAAGTCTGCGTTCGTACGCGACATCACGGTGTCGGCGTTTGCGATGACGAAGATTTCGCAGCCTCGAACGTCGTAGTCGAGTGCCCGCCGCACCGCCTGCGCGCCGTCGCGTGCGTCGATGTACCCCCACAGATTCCACTTGCGCAGCCGCGCATCGGCATCGAAACCAGGGAAAGCGTTGTAGTCAGCCGGTTCCATGACGTTCGAGAAACGCAAGCCGACCATCTTCAAGTTCGGATCCCATCGGCACAGCTGCCGCGCCATCTGCTCCTCGAGGAATTTCACCAATGAGTAGGTCGATTCGGGACGGCCTTCGTACTCCTCGTCGACCGGAACGTAAGGGGGCGGCGTGTCGAACGGCAGCCCTAGCACGGTTTCGCTCGACGCCCAGACGATATTGGTGATCCCTGCGCGCCGGGCCGCCGAGAAGACGTTGTAGGTCGACAGCATGTTGTTGTGGAACGTTGCCGCGTTCGTCATCAGGCCAGGTGCCGGGATAGCGGCCAAGTGCACAACCGCATCGACCTTGCCGTAACGGTCATCGACGCCCGACAGTGCCTCGACAACGTGTCCGTAGTCGGTCAGGTCGGCGCGCACAAACATCGGTTGCACGGTCGCCGGCTGCACCGTGGGCGGCGGCACCCGGTCGACGTTAACGACGTCCGAGCCTTGTTCTGCAAGATGGGCGACCACGGCCCTGCCGAGCTTGCCGCTGCCGCCGGTGACCACGATCCGTTGTGCTGCTGTCATACCGCCATTCTGCCCAGGCAGCCAGTACGCGCGACACCCGTGCTCCGAAGACGCCTGCCGACGCCAGATAATTTCCCGCAACCCACAGTTCGGATCGCCAGAATGATCGCGTGATCATTGCGGATTTGCGCCTTTGCTTTATCGGTGATTCGTTCGTCGCCGGTTACGGTGATGGCGAGCAGCTCGGTTGGGTGGGTCGCGTGGCCGCGCGAAGCGCCCGCGAAGGCCAACGCTTCACCGCCTACAACCTCGGCGTGCGCGGGCACACATCGATCGACGTGGTGCAGCGCTGGCGGCAAGAATGCACGCCCCGGTTGCCCGCGCACTGCGAACGCCGGATCGTCGCCTACGTCGAGGTGTTTCGCACACTTCACACTGACCGTTGCTGGATGGACGAAATCGCAGCGGACGACCGGGCGCACCCGGGCACGGCGGGCTACCAGCAGCTGGCGAATCTGGTCTACCCGCGGTTCAGCACGTGGATCGCGTCCGCGACCGGTTCGGGTGATCGTCGGCGCGGGTAGCCCGAGGGCATCGGCTGGAAGAGCCGAGGGGTACGCGCCCGCCGCCGCAGTTGAACCAGGCAACCACCAGGTAGCCTGGCGCGGCGGAACACACCAGACGGCGGCACACATCGGAGACCAGACATGGCCAACGGCGCACCCGGCGGCGTTTTGCGGGAGATCGCCAAATGGGGAGCTGAGCAGGTTCTCTGGCGTCGCGTCGCGATGCAGCGCACCATCGAGGCCCGCTCCAACCAACCGCGGTCGAAGCCCGAGATCACCACGCCCACGGGCGTGCTCAGCACGAACGCCGACTGGGAGCACGCCGTCCGGCAACTCCGTGCTCTCAAGCTGCCGCTGCACCGCGACCGCCCGAAGAACTGGGACGCTCTTGCCGCCCTTTCGTTCGTGCTCGAAAACGTCGAGCCAACCGGCGCAGTGCTCGACGCAGGCTGCGCCCGCTACTCCACGCTGCTGCCGTCACTTCGGCTCTACGGCTTCACCGACCTGTTCGGCAACAACCTCGAATGGAGCCGAGAATCGCACCACGGCCCAGTGCGGTTGGTGCCCGGTGACATGACCGCCACGACGTTTCCTGACGCACGGTTCGACGCCATCACCTGCTTGTCGGTGATCGAACACGGCGTTCCGATCAAGGGCTTTCTCGTCGAGGCGGCTCGCCTTCTCAAACCCGGGGGCGTGCTGTTCATCTCCACCGACTACGACCAGGATCCTCCTGACACCACAGGAAAAACGGCGTACGGCCAGCCCGTTCACATCTTCTCCCCCGATGAGATCAAGGCGATCGTCAGCGAGGCAAGCGACGCCGGGCTGTCGCTGCTCGGCGAGTTGAAGCTTGCGCACGAGCAGCGACCGGTGCACTGGCCCAGGGTCGGCATCGACTACACGTTCTTGAGTCTCGGCTTCCGTAAGTAGCAGCCGCAGCTGCGTTCGCCGTCGGTCAGGCGACCGTGAAAACCCCCGTCAGCCGCATGTCACGCCTGATCGGTCAGACCATCGCTTCCGGCGGCAGCCGGCGTCGTCCGAGAAAGCCGAGCTCGGGACGGTGATACCAAGCGAGCTCGGGTTCACCTTCGAGCCAGCACAACAAGACCGGCACGCCGAGCATCTCGGCCGGGAAGTCGATGATGATCGGCGCTGCCCCTTTGACGTCGATGCCGTGCTCGGTGAACCACGACACCAATTCGTGCAGCCGCGCCTCGAGCGCCTTCGCTTCTGGGATTCCGCCGAACGGCGATTCATGACTGCCGTTCAAATCGGCGCTGAGTTCGGCGAGTTCGGCGCGCACCTCGATGATTGCGGCCGCCGTGCGCCGCACGTCGGGCATCAACGCGGCCGCGTCGGCGTAGCTGAAAAGGCGGCTCACGCACCCGACCTTACTGGTACGAGATCATCATTGGTTGAGGCGTGTGCGCCATCGTTTGCTGAGGCGTCAGCATTGGATGGTCTTCCTTGTAGAAGTTCTTCCAGCCGAACGGCACACCTTTGGGCGCCGCAGCAACGACCGAACGCCACGTCGCGTCCTTGTTGGCCTGGCCGCCCTGACCATCCATGTGAATGAGCACCGCAATGTTGTCGTAGTCGGTCTTGAGCTGCGGCTCGTTTCCGATCATCGACAACCTGAACTGGTGGACGACGAAAAGCTTCTGCGGCAAGTGTTTTGAAGCTGTGAACGCGTCTAGCCAACTCGCGACGGCGTTGATGCGCGACGAATCGAGACTGCCGATTTGCTCCAACGGCATCTGATCAGGCTTCAATGCCCATTCAGGGTCGACAGCGAGCCCGACGTCTGGAGACTGCAACAGCGACGCGTACTGCTGGGCTTGCTTGAGTACATCGGCACGGCCGGGCTGCAAATCAAGGACGACGTAAAACCCCGACGCCTCGGCCTTTTCGACCCACGGCCGCAACGAGTCGACACTTGATTCGTTCGAATAGTCACCGTCGCGCCCGGCCGCTCCCGACGCCACCGTCGCGATGATCTCGAACGTCGGCACGATTGGCACTGAGCTCAAATTGTCATACTGCGAGGCCAAACCGCGAGCTCGCGCAATGCTCGCGTCGAGATCTTGCGCACCGAGAATGCCCAACCCGGCTCCGCCGGGATGGCCGTACATCGCGACGAAACGATGTGCCGGGAACACCACTTGGCCACCGCCCGGCAGCTGCGCACCGGTGCGCGCTACGGCCACCCGCGCCGCGACTTGTGCGGGCGAACCGAAATCCGCGCCGACCGCGACCACATGCTGCGTCGGTGATTGCACAAGATCCGATACGGCATGCTCGTCGGCGCGCGGATCGCCACCGTGCACAGCGACTACCGCAGCACCTGCCGCGTGCGCGGTAGCGGTGGCAGCAGCCGATCCGGCGTCAGCCGACGCGTGCACCAACACCGTGGTGTCGTGCGGCGACGTTGTCGGCGACACCACTGGCAACTGGGTGGCGGTGTTGACGGCCCGTACACCGAGCGGCACAGCCACCTGTCCGACCGTCAACACCGTGGTGCAGCGCAGCCGCTGGAGTTCGCCGGCCACGGGCGCGGCGGAGCCGTCGTCCGAGATCAACATCGGTACGAAGAGTTTCGTCGCCTCGGTAGAGGCCTGGCTCACCGACGCCGCGTCGGCGGCGCTGACCACGACGACCGGGGAGGAATCGAACAGCGCGCGGCTCACCGCGATCGAGATGTCCTGCGGTTTGGTGCCGCTGACCACGATGGCCGGTGCGTCGAGCGTGCGCAGCTTCGCGGTGTCGACCGCGGCCGCGCTCGATGCGACGCCACTCGATGCCGGAACGCTCGGCGAACTGCTGCCCGGAATGGTGCCAGGAGAGATCGAACCGCGGCCCGGGTCATGCGACGCGTGACCGGTGCACGCAGCCAATGCCACCCCGGCCACCCCACTGGCGAGCGCCAGCGCCAGCACCCGACGGCTGATGCCTGCGGGGCGAGGAGATTGGACGGCGTTGCGTTCAGGGCACATTCGCCCCAGTATGCGGGAGCCGGTGCACCAGCCTGGCGACAGGCGCGCGTGTCAGGTGCCGATCACCAGATCGGCACGAGATTTCGTGTCGGCGATCAGCTGCGCGTTGCGTTGATCAGAACCGTCGGCCCGCGCTTGGGCGGCGGCCAGATCGCGGCCGAACGTCATATGTCGCTTGATCAATCGGTCGAGCCGCACCTGCTCGGGTGGCTCGACGAACCAAACATCGTCGAGCAACTCGCGAACCGGCGCCCATTCGGGCTCATCGACAAGCAGGTAGTTACCTTCGGTGACGACCAGCGGCAAGCCGCGAGGTACCGCGATGGCACCTGCAATCGGCTCCTCGATGTCACGCCGAAACGTCGGCGCGTAGATCACCTCTTCGTCGTCAGCGCGCAGCCTGCGTAGCAAGGCGATGTAGCCGCCGACATCGAACGTGTCGGGAGCACCTTTGCGGTCGTGGCGCCCCAGCCGCTGCAGTTGTGCTTCCGCGAGGTGGAAGCCGTCCATCGGCACCAGCACGGCATCGGGCGAAAGCGCATCGACGATTTCACCAGCCAGCGTCGACTTTCCGGCACCTGGCGCGCCGGTAATGCCAAGCAGGTGCCGCTGCCCAGGTACGACGAGTGATCGCGCCCGCTCGACGAGTGCGTCGCGGTCGAGACGTTGCGCCTGTTGCGGCTGCCCAGTCATGACAGGAGTCTGCCAGCCGCGGTACGGCTTTCGGCGCTCGGCGGGGCACCGTGACAAGGTGGATGCCATGCGACTCGTCATCATGACCGAACCCCAATTCGGTGCCACGTACGCCGACCAACTCCGGGTTGCCCGGCACGGCGAAGACCTCGGATTCGAGGGCTTTTTCCGCTCCGACCACTACGCGACGATGGCCGATGACGCGGGCCTTCCGGGCCCTACAGATGCCTGGACGACGCTCGCCGGCCTCGCCGTCGAGACCTCCCGCATCAGGCTCGGCACCATGGTCAGCTCGGCGACCTTTCGATTGCCCGGCCCGCTCGCGATCGCGGTATCAAGCGTCGACCACATGAGCAACGGCCGGCTCGAATTCGGCCTGGGCGCTGGGTGGTTCGAACGCGAACACGAGGCATACGGCATCCCGTTCCCGCCGGTAGGCGAACGGTTCGACCGCCTCGAGGAGCAACTCCAGATCATCACCGGCTTGTGGTCGACGCCGGTCGGCGAGTCGTTTTCCTTCAGCGGTAAGCACTATTCGTTGGTCGATTCGCCCGCCCTGCCGAAGCCGGTGCAGAACCCGGGGCCTCCGGTCATCGTCGGAGGTCACGGGAAACGCCGCACGCCGTTGCTCGCCGCACGTTACGCCGACGAATTCAACGTGCCGTTCTCAAACCTCGACACCACGCGGATTTGTTACGACCGCGTGCGCCAAGCCGCGGCAGAGATCGGTCGCGAAGCATCTGGACGCCGGGCGCTCGCACTCTCGGCGGCGCAGACCATCGCGTGCGGACGCACCGACGCCGAAGCAAAGCAGCGCGCCGAGAACATCGGCACAACGCCGCCGCTGTTCGGCACACCAAACCGGGTCGTCGACCAGATCGGCAGATTCGCCGAACTCGGCACCACGAGACTGTTCTTGCAGGTTCTTGATCTCAACGACCTCGACCACCTCGATGTGATCGCCTCGAAAGTCGCGCCTCAACTGCGATAACCGATAGCAGGCGGTTCAGCCGACCGGTTTCGACAGTACGCAGAATTCGAGATCGTCACGCAACGGCAGCCCGAAACGCTCGTCGCCATAAGGGAAAGGCCGATTCTCGCCGGTCTTGCGATAGCCGCGCCGCAGGTACCACGCGATCAGGTCTTCGCGCTGAGCGATAACGGTCATCTCCAAATGGTCGGCGTTCCAGTTGTCACGTGCGCGCCGCTCGGCCTCGGCGAGCAACGCCTTACCGACACCGCCGCCCTGCAGTGCGGGTTGCACCGCAAACATGCCGAAGTAGGCCGCGCTGCCACGCGATTCGAGCTGGCAGCAAGCCAAAAGCTGATTCGACGAGGCATCGAGCGCCAGCACGACGTGCGCGTTCGGCGACTCTACGATGGTGCGCACCGACTCGCGATCCGTGCGCTGACCCTCAAGGATGTCGGCTTCCGTCGTCCAGCCCGCTTTGCTCGCTTCGCCGCGATAGGCAGACTCGACCAACGCAACGATCGCATCGACGTCGTCAACCGTGGCCTCACGAAAAGCAAGCGCAGCAACCATGTGCCATGTTGTAGCACGATCAGTGACCAGACTCGACCCGAGTGCGGCGCATCGAGGCGACCATCGCCACCGTGAGCGCCATCATCGCCGCCGCCGCGTAGAACGCCACGTCGGCACCATGCACGAAGCTGTGCGCCGCATTCGCCGTTGCCTCTCGGCTTGCCGACCGCGACGCGGTGCCGAAAACCGTGACGAGAACCGCCAAGCCGATCGATGCACCGAGCTGTTGCATCACGTTCACCAACCCTGAAGCAGCGCCGGCATCGGCCCGATCGACACCCGCCAACGATGCCGCGGTGAGCGGCACGAACGCCAACCCGTTGCCGATACCGAACATCAGCAGGCCGGCGAGCACAATGCCGTATCCGCTGTTTTCGGAAAGCTGGCTCAGCGACAGCACACCGAGCGTCGAAAGGCTGATACCGCCGGCCATCAACGGCTTGCCGCCGACGCGTGGCAATAGCACCCGAGCACTCACCTGCGACGCCGCGAACAGTGCGGCCGTCAACGGCAAGAACGCCAAGCCGGTGACCAATGCGCTGTAGTGGCGCACGTCTTGCAGGTACTGGGTGAGGAAGAAGAACACCCCGAACATGCCGCCCATCAATAGAATCCGTGCGCCGTAAGAGAAACTGCGATCGCGGTCGGCGAACAACCGCAACGGCGTGATCGGCAGCTTGGCCCGCAGTTCGATGAGCACGAACGCGGCGAGCAACAGCGCGCCTGCAACGAAAGCGATGTCGGCACGTGTCGAACCCCAGCCGCCCGACGCCGCCGACACGAAGCCGTACACGACGGTCGCCATGCCGGCCGTTGACGTGAGCGCCCCCGGGACGTCGACGCGCCCCTTCTGCAGCGCAGTCTCAGGGAGCACTCGCCGGGCGAGCACAACCAGTGCCACGCCGATCGGAACGTTGACGAAGAACACCCACCGCCACGTCGTCCATTCGACAAGAACGCCACCGGCAAGTAGCCCGACAGCGCTGCCGCCCACCGACACCGCGGCGTAAAGGGCCAGTGCGCGCGCCCGCTCAGCACCTTCGCTGAAGCTCATCATGAGCAAAGCCAAGGCGGACGGCGAGGCAAGCGCCGCACCGACACCTTGCAATGCGCGTGCGGTGAGCAACAGGCCGGCCGAGTTGGTGAGGCCGCCGCCGAGTGAGGCGAGGGTGAAAAGGGTGATGCCTGCGAGAAATATCCGACGCCGGCCGAAGATGTCGCCGGTGCGCGCACCGAGCAACAGCAGGCCGCCGAACGTCAACGCGTAGGCGTTCAAAACCCACGACAGGTTCGCCGTGCTGAAGTGCAGCGCGGTGGAGATGTCGGGAAGTGCGATGTTCACGATGGTCGCGTCGAGCACGACCATCAGCTGGCAG
>Ga0070658_10002093_pt1 | contig 16730 bp, 11 predicted proteins | sample KBSC13metaG_FD_64664 | JGI IMG/M metagenome (GOLD analysis project Ga0070658, IMG submission 64664) | Corn rhizosphere microbial communities from Kellogg Biological Station, Michigan, USA - KBS C1-3 metaG | ecosystem: Host-associated > Plants > Roots > Rhizosphere > Soil ...
AGATCGCGCACCGCGCCATCGACTACGAGTTCGTACGGCATGCGGCAGGCCTGCGCACATTCCCCGCGATTGGCGCTGCGCTGGCCGAGCGACTCGCTGGTCAGGCATTGGCCCGAGTAGGCGACGCACAGGGCGCCATGGACGAAGACTTCCAGCGGCATTTGGGCCGGCGTGAACTTTTGCAACTCCCGCAGCGAAAGCTCGCGCGCCAGCACTGTTCGCTTCACGCCCAGCTCGCGGGCAAATTCCGCGCCTTCCGGCGAGGTGATCGTCATCTGGGTCGAGGCATGGATCGGCAATTCGGGCGTGATCCTGCCCGCGAGCCGCACGAGCCCGATATCCTGGACGATGAGCGCATCCACACCCGCGCGGTTGAGGAGGCGCAGGTAGTCCGCCGCCGCTTCCAATTCGCCGGTGAAGACCAGGGTATTGAACGCGACATAGGCCTTCACCCCGTGCCGATGGCAAAAGGCCACGATCTCCGGCAGCTCGGCCTCGGTGAAATTGTGCGCCCGCAGCCGGGCATTGAAGCGTGGCAGCCCGAAATAAACCGCATCCGCGCCGTTGGCCACGGCCGCGCGCACGCAGTCCCAATCGCCGGCGGGGGCGAGGAGTTCGGGATGTTCGGCAGTGGTGGACATTTGGCGGAGTACTAACAAGCCACGAATCGGGGGAATGGCTATGGAGTTTTTAATAGAGTTTGGGCACGAGCGTGGTTGCGTTTATCGTATCAAGGCATGACTGCCGGACCTCCCGCTGCTGCTTCCATCGCCATCCACGACTCCGAGTCCGCGCTCGATGCCGAGTCCGCCCTCGCTGCGGCGCACACGAGTGCCGGCTCGACCGTCGCCGAACTCTCCCGCCAGTCCCCCCGTGCTGCTCGTCTTCCTGCGTCACACCGGTTGCACCTTTTGCCGCGAAGCTCTGGCGGACCTCGCACAACAGCGCGGATCCATGGAGCGGCTCGACACGCAACTCGTGCTCGTCCATCTCGGAGACGCTGCGGCGTTCGCACAGTTCGCCGCCCAGTATGGTCTCGGCGATGTCCCCCGAGTGGCTGATCCTGAGCGCAAGCTCTACCAAGCCTTGGGCCTGCACCGCGGCAGTCTTTTCGCATTGCTCCACCCGCGCGTCTGGTGGCGTGGCTTGCAGGTGGCGATTCTGAAGAAGCACGGCTTTGGCGTGCCGACCGGGGATGTCGCACAACTCCCCGGCGTCTTCCTTATTCGCGACGGACGCGTGGTGGCGGCGCACCGGCATCGCTTCACGTCCGAGCGCCCGGATTATCTCGGACTCTGCCAACGGCCGCCGCCCCAGCTCCAGCCCGAATGATCGCTGAAACTTCGACGATCCTCGTCATCCACGCCGCCGCGACCTGGGCCATGACGGGTCTCATCTGGTTCATTCAGCTCGTCCACTATCCCGCCTATCGGCAGGTTGGTCCCGCAAACTTCGCCTCCTTCCAGCTCCGCAGCCCGGCGCGCACGGGCGTGATTGTCGGGCCGCTGATGTTCACAGAACTCGGCACGGGGGCCTGGCTGCTGTGGCAGCGGCCGGCGGGTGTCGCGCCGGGCTGGCTCTGGATGGGCGCGGCTCTAATCGCGGTCTGCTGGGTTTCCACGGTCTTGCTGCAAGTGCCGATCCACCTCCGCCTCACGCTGAAGTGGGACGACAAAACCGTCGAACGCCTGATCCGCACCAATTGGCTGCGGACGATTGCCTGGAGCATTCGCGCCGTATTGGTCGCGACGTGGCTGCTGATGTCTCAGCGATAGCCGTCAATCTTCTGCAAAAATGCATCCCAGCGAGGACCGGGCCGTCCGTGTTCCAACAGGATCCGCGGGCAGTTCTTCTGGTAGGCGTGGAAGTGATACTGCGGCCAGTGGTAGTGCGGCACCACGTGATCGAGCGGAATGCCTTTTTCCTTCATCAGCCACGCGGTGAGACGCGCGGCGCGGTCGATCGCCGCAGCCTGCCGCCGCGGGTCGCGCAGCTCGCAGATTTCGATGCCGATGCTCGTCACGTTGCCCTGCCCATCGTGGTCCGCGTGCTCGCCCTGGATGTCGAGCGGCAATGACTGGATGGCCTGCACGTCGTCAACCGTGAAGTGCCACGTCAGGTATCCGGTTCGATTCCATTTCGACTTGCCCCGGAACGCGCCGGCGGCCATGCCGCGGGCGTGTTGGAGAGCCGTCGCATTCGGGTTATCGGTCGAGTGGATGGTGATGTAGGTCGCGTGGAGCGGGAACTCGATGTGGCGCCCGTAACGACCCGCGGGCACGATCATCTGCCGCAGATTCACCGCGTCGGGAGCGGGGCTCTGACGCAGGGTCCCAGGCGAGGATGCACTCGCAGTGACAGTCTGCGAGTTTTGCGAAGTGGCCGCGCAGCCGACCAGCACGAGCAAAGCGCCCAAGAGAAGACAAGGTAGGATTCGATTCACGCGTGCTTTGTAACCGATTCCCGGGACTTAGCCAGCCTCGGCGCGATTGACCGCGCTGAGCACCGCCTTGATCGAGGCGAGTTCGATGTTCGTATCGACACCCGCGCCCCACTTCGTCTTGCCGCCAGGCAGTTTCACCTGCACGTAGGCAATCGCGCTGGCCTCGGCGCCAGCGCCGAGTGTGTGCTGGCGGAAATCCGCGATCTCGAACGGACCCGCGCCATTCGCCAGCAGCGCGTGCACGAAGGCCGCGATGGGGCCATTCCCTTCGCCGACGAGTTTCACATCGGCGTCGCCATGTCGCGCGGAGGCCCGGCAACTGAAGACGCCATCGACGCCGTCGGCATGAAAATGAATCAGCTCCCACGGTTCGGCGCGATCGACGTATTCCGTCCAGAACATGGTCTTCAGCTCGGTGGCCGTGACTTCGCGGCCGAGGGCATCGACGGCGTCGTTGGCGATCGGGCCAAATTCGCGTTGCATGTCCTTTGGCAGTTCCATGCCGAACTCGCTCTCGAGGAGGTAGGCCACGCCGCCCTTGCCGCTCTGCGAATTGACGCGGATGACTTCGCGGTATTCGCGGCCGATATCGGCGGGATCGATAGTCAGGTAGGGCACGTCCCAGTGGGTGCGCCCTTCCCGTTCCCACTCGGCGAGCCCCTTCTTGATCGCATCCTGATGCGAGCCGGAGAAGGCGGTGAAGACCAATTCGCCGGCGTAGGGCTGGCGCGCGGGCACGGTCATGCCGGTGCAGCGCTCGTAGATCTCGATCAGCGAATTCAGGTCATGGAAATCCAGCTTCGGATCGATGCCGTGCATGTAGAAATTCAGCGCGACATTGACGATGTCGAGGTTACCGGTGCGTTCGCCATTGCCGAAGAGCGTGCCTTCCACGCGTTGCGCGCCGGCGAGCAGGCCCAGCTCCGTGGCCGCGACCCCGGTGCCGCGATCGTTGTGTGTGTGCAGGCTCAGGATCACGGCGTCGCGATTCTTCAGGCTTCGGCTCATCCACTCGATCTGGTCGGCGTAGACATTGGGCATTGCCACCTCCACGGTGTCCGGCAGGTTCAGGATCATCGGCCGTTCGGGCGTGGGCTGCCACACGTCCATCACCGCCTCGCTAATCTCCTTCGCAAACTCGACTTCGGTGGCGGAGAAGCTTTCCGGCGAATATTGCAGCCGCACGTCGGTGCCGGCGAGGCGCGGCAGACGCTCCTGGATCCAGCGCGCGCCTTGCATGGCAATCTGCACCACTTCCTCCTTCGTCTTGCCGAAGACCACCCGGCGCTGCGCCGGTGAAGTGGAATTGTAGAGATGGATGATGACGCGCTTCGCGCCCATGAGCGATTGCACCGTGCGCTCGATCAAATCCTCGCGCGCCTGCACGAGCACCTGGATGGTCACGTCGTCCGGGATGCGCCCTTCCTCGATGAGGCGGCGATTGAATTGGAACTCGGTATTGGAGGCCGAGGGGAAGCCCACCTCGATCTCCTTGAAGCCGCACTCCACCAAGGCGTCGAACAGCTCGAGCTTTTGCGACACGTTCATCGGCACGGCCAGGGCCTGGTTGCCGTCGCGGAGATCGACGCTGCACCAGGTGGGCGCGGCGGTCAGGGTACGGTTGGGCCATTGGCGATCCTTGATCGGGATCGGCGGGAAAGGCCGGTATTTGCTGCGGGTTTGGGAAAACATGGGAAGTCGTGAAGGAAGGAGTGAATGAAAGGCGGAAGAGAATTCACAAGACCAGCCGCCACTTCCGCCCGGGAGCAGCGCCAGCCGACGAGTTACGAGAGGAGAGCTCCGCGATCCGCGCGCAGGGAAGCGCGCGCGGCAAAGGCGCGGAGCAAGGTAAGTCGGCTGGTCAGCAAGCGACGCATGAGGGAAAAGAGAATAACCGGCTGGATGTTGATTGCAACCGGGAATGCGGAGGATGGACGGGGAAGCCCAGGCTCAGGGGTTGCCGGAAGCAGAGTGTGCGGGTGGATCGACTTCTCCGAAGACGATCGGAAAAGATGGGCGGCGAAGCCGCGATTCCTTTCCGATCGCGTTGCGGAGAACGCGATCCACCAGCTCCGCGAAGCAACCCTCAAACCTCAAAACAGAAACCACGAACTGCGATCACTCCACCTTCAGCCGTAGCGACTTCGCAAACGCCAGCCGGTCCTGCTCCGCACGCTTGTTCAGGACGAACGTGTTGTTATTCCCGTGGGTCGCCCACGGTCCGGTCGGCACTTCGTCGAAGTCGACAAATTTCCAGTCAGTTACATCGGTGCTATTCATGCCTAGGAAGTCGCGCACCGCGGGGGAGACGTCGAGCCCGGCGCCTTGGTTCAGATTCGGCTTCGGCCGCTCGTTGCCGAAGACGTATTGCCAGTGATCGGTACGGAACGGGCCGCAATCCTCCCATTGCGCGTAGCAAACACGATCCTTGAACTTGATTGCGATCCAGCGCCCTTTGCAGACACTCACGCCGGGGCCGCGATACTCTTTTTGGAACCACGGCACGACCTGCGGCGCTTCCGGCTTGTGCCCGCTCTTCATCTTGTCGTTGTAAGGTAGCGCGACGTAAAATGGGTTTTGCTGCGGCACAAAGCCGACCGGGATGTAATTGGCGCGCATCGCGGGATCGGGGTCATCCGTGCCCCCGAAATTCTTCGCCCACTCCGCATCCCAGGAGCTGACGTGATTGGGCACCGGGTTGTTCTTCGTCGGCGCCTCGCCCACCCAAAAAGTCGTCGTCACAATCTCCTTCTTCCACGGATAACGATCCGGGCTCGGGGGCGGCGAATTACCGGTCATCCCCGCGAAGGTGGAGTCGAGGTCCGGGCGGAGGAGCACGGATTCGCGCAGCTTCTTGGCGTACTTTCCTCCCGGCGCTTCAGGCGTCTCCGCCTTCACGGCGCCGTGCGGTGCGAATGACCCAACCGAGGAGAGCAGGAACGCGGACGTGCGGAGGATGCGTCGTTTCATGGCTTTTGGATGGTGAATCGCGCCGGGCCGACGCGTGCATGGCCCTGAATCGGCTTTCAGCCTAGCCCCGGATGCACCCCGCGCAAGCGGTAGAATTGGCTTCGCGCCACTGGCGTCCCGGAGGGATTTCTGTCAGGCTCGCCGCGCAGCCGGAAATCGGCTGCTTCATTCCACGCTTCACTCCTATGTTCAAACGCATCGGTAATCTCTTCCGCGGTTTTATCGGCCTGTTCGTCGGCGGCCTCGAACGAGCCAACCCCGAGGCTCTCCTCGAGGTGGAGAAAGAGAATCTGCGCAAGCAGATCGGAGAATACAACAAGGGGCTCGCCTCCCATGCCGGCTTGTGCGAGCGGCTCATCACACAGGTCAAGAATCTGGAAAAGGATGAACGCGAATTGCGCGCCCAAACCGGCGCCCAGCTTCGGGCCGGCAACCGCGACGCCGCCGGCCAGTACGCCATCCGCTTGCAGACCGTCCAGCGCGAGCTCGGCGAGAATCGGAAGCAGCTCGAGGACGCGGAAAAGACTTACAAGGAGTTGATTCGCGCACGCGATGTTTCGATCAAGGCGGCGCAGAAGAAGATCGAGGACCTGAAGTTTGCGCTCAGCGATCTCAAGATCAAGAAGGCGACCGCGGAGCTTTCCGAAATGGCCAGCGGCATGATCTCCACGATCGGTGGCTCGGGCGATACCCTGGATCGCCTGCACGGCATGGTCGAAGAAGAGCGGGAAAAGGCCGCGGGCAAAGCGCGCGTGGCCCGCGACTTGCTCGACCTGAGCGGCGTGCAGCTCAAGGAATCCGAACAGAAAGCGTTTGAGGAACAGGCGCTCGCGGATTTCGCGGCCGCCGAAGGGATCGCGCTCGAGGCGAAACCAGGCACCGGCGCTACGCCCGCGGCGGGGGACGCCGGGGCCACGAAATCGATGGGGCCGGTGACGGAATAGGTGGCGCTCCATGAGCGCCGATAGCACCAAGCACCCACTCCCCGCCTGGGCCGGTGAAATGATCGCGCTCTACGAGAGCCACGCGGCCTCGCAGTTCATTCTCCACGGCAACGTCAACGATCGCTTTCTGCTTCCGCAAGGTGAGAACCGTGTCCTGGGGTCGCTGGCGGATTTCTTCCTGCGCGTCCTGCTGCCGCGCTTTGATGTCGTGCTTAGCTACGATCTCGGCAATGGGTTGCGCGTCGAACATGGCGGGGAGACGTTTTCCCAATGGCCGGCTTTCAAGGAAAACCCCGAGCTGCCCAAGGCCCCGCGTCCGGCGGTGGAGGCGATGACCCGCTACTTTCGCTACACGGCCAATCTCGCGCGTCTCGGCAAACCACGCGTTCAGGTGGGCTGCTTCATCAAGGCTGCGAGCCTGTTGGCGCCGACGGTGTCCGGCGGCGTGAACTACGACCTCAACTCCCTCGCGTTGCTCATGCGCGATTGGGCCGACGATCCGCTGCTCGCCGAGCATTCGCTCGTCACGGTGCTCATCACCGAGAACCTGAACGATCTGCATCCGCTGCTCGTGAACAACCCGCGCACCGCGAAGATCAAGCTGCCGCTGCCGCCCACCCCGGAGATCGCGGACGCCGTGCAATACGCGCTCCCGCGTTTCCCCAAGGCGCTCGAGAACTACCGGACCGAACCGGCCAACCTCGCCGCGCAACTCACCGGCGCGACGCAGAATGCGATCGACAGCCTGTTCAAGCTCAAGGAATACCACGCCGAACCCTTGCAGCCGACCGACCTGGTCAAGCTCAAGAAGCAACTCGTGGAGGAAGAGTGCGCGGGGCTGATCGAGTTCATCGAAAGCAAGCGAACGCTCGATGACATCCATGGCCAGGATAAGCTCAAGACCTGGCTGCGCCAGGACATCGCGCTGTGGAAACAAGGCGACCTGCGGGCCCTGCCGATGGGCTATCTCATCTGCGGCCCGGTCGGCACGGGCAAGACCTACATGGTCGAGTGTCTCGCCGGGGAGGCCGGCGTGCCCGTGGTGAAGATCAAGAATTTCCGCGACAAGTGGGTCGGCTCGACCGAGGGCAATTTGGAAAAGATTTTCCGTCTGCTCCAGGCCCTCACGCGCTGTTTTGTCTTCATCGACGAGGCGGACCAGGCGCTCGGGAAACGCGACAGTGGTTCCAACGACAGCGGGCTCTCGGGCCGCATCTACTCCATGATGGCCGCCGAGATGAGCCGCCCGGAAAATCGCGGTCGTATCATTTGGGTGCTGGCCTCCAGCCGCCCCGACCTCATCGAGGTGGACCTCAAACGCCCCGGCCGCGTGGATGTGAAGATCCCCATCTTTCCCACCAGCACCATTGTCGAGGGCTACGCCCTGCTGCGGGCGCTCTGTAAACGCCAGGGCCTCGAATTGACCGACGCCGACCGCACAACGCTTGAACCGCTGATGCCGCTCCTCATCACCCCCGGCGCCGCCGAGGCGCTGGCGGTGAAGATCTATCGCCTGGTCAAAGTGGCCGGCAAGACGCCGGTTGAAGCCGTGCGGCAGTGTCTCGACGGTTATCAGAATCCCGTGGCTGCGGAGGTGATGGATTTCCAGATCGGCCTCGCGGTGAAGGAGGCGAGCGATCTGGAGTTTGTGCCGGAGATGTTTCGGGCGAAGCGGTGAGGGGCCCCGGAGGCTTTCGCAGGTTCATTTGGGAACAGATTTGAAATCACCGGGCGCGCTCTCCTCCCCCGTCATTCTGAGCGAAGCGAAGAACCTGTGATCTCTGCCTTTCCTCACCAGCGTGTGTTTGAAGCGGAGGCCGACGCGTCTTGTCTTTCAACATCGCCTGGTATCGGCTAAGCAGGGGGATCTAGAAGTATGGACGAAGATGCAAAGACGACGGCAAAGCGACCGCGAGGTTCGGCCAAGGCTCCGCTGACCGTGGAGGCCGCGCAGGAGCAAATCCTGAAGAAACTGGAGAAGTTTGGCGCGAAAGGGACCACCGCACCCTATTCAAAAAAGCCACCCCAAAATGCTGCCGCCTACGAGCAAGCACTGGCGGCCCTACAGGACGATCAACGTCCTGAGATTTTCGTGGATGGACGCGGCAAAAAACCGAAGTTCTATCTTTGGGCGTATCGCCCCAATGTGCCGACCAAGGAAAGTGTCGCGCGGCAGATCCTGGCGTTTGCCAGCGCTGAACACCCGAAGATTCATCACCAAGAAGGCCTGACGAAAGGCGCGGGCATCACCAAGGACGGCAAAAAACTGGTTCAGGCGGCGGTCGAACTGTTGTGTTCACGAGGTCAACTGGCGGCGCTTCAATTCGCCGCGAGCGCAAAGAAAATCCACCAACTCTTCGTGGTCTCTTCGTTGATCGAGCCCTCTGCCCGGATGGACGAACCGCCAGCCACAACATTTCCAGATTCGACGCCTCAAGAGCCACTGACACTCGACGAGCTGAAGCCCGCCTATGACGAGTTGTTCCGCAAGACGGGATTTCCGGCGGTGGCAATTGCCTCACTCCTGAAACTCTGCGGAGTGTCCGCGCAGCGGCTCAAGGACCTGCTGCGCCGGGAACACAACCAAGGCAGGGTCGTCCTTTCCGTGGGCGACTGGTCGATCGCCAGTGACGAAGAAAGGCAGGCCGTGATCGAGATGGATGGGGCGCAATATCTGCAAGTGAGATGGCGATGACGAAGAGCGCTCTCAATCCATTCCGGGACGTTATCGTCTCCGATGCGCGAAAGCCGGAACCTACCGTGCCTGGTTTGAACGAGTACCCTTTGCAGGCGCTGCGCGTGCGGTTCGCGGGACTTACGGAAGGGGACGCTCCAAGGCTCCTCCAGGCGGCGGAGCGCGCGCTGTTCATTTCGTCGGAATCCCCCGGCTACGGCAAATCGCACCTCATCTCGCGGCTCTTTCGTGAGACGCAAGGCAAAGCCTCGCTCATCTACATTTACCCTTTTCAAAATCCGCAGACACCATTCCAATCACTGATGCTCGCCTTGGTGCGGGAATTGCATTTTCCCGACAGGGAGAATTCCAGCAGTTGGAACCGGGATGACCCGAGCCAGCTCGATAAGCTCGCCCATGCGGTACTCGCCCACCTCGTCGCGGATCTCATTGAAGGCGCGGCGGACAGCTTTGCGATCGATGCCCCGCCGGACGCGGCCGCTGCGATGCGGGAGGATCCGCTGCTGGCGTTTCAGCGCGGATCGAATGACTGGGGCCAATGGTTGTCGCAGCAATGGGACACCCTCGAGAAGGTTTTTGAGCCAGCGTTGGCGCGGCGAGGTTTACGGCTCCGCCGGCCCGATGAATGGCTGCGGGTCCTGCGGACTTATGCATTCGCGCCATTCGATCCCTATATCCGGCGAATTTGTACCGACTGGATGTGCGGCCAGCCCTTCGACTCTGCGGAAGCCGTCCGCGTCGGTCTCCGTGCGCAGGATGCCATCAGCAGCGACGTCTCACCCGCGGAGGTCAATGATAACTGCCGTGAGCGCCTGCACGATATTTGCGAACTGGCCTGCTATTTCCGCCCGTTCATCTTTTGCTTCGATCAAACCGAGGTCTACTGCGGCTCGCCGCAACTCGCACACGCCTTCGGGACCGTCGTTGCCACGCTGGTGAACGACGTGCGCGGGCACCTCACCATGGTCACCGCCAATCAAAAACCCTGGACCGACAGGCTCCGGCCGCACATCGAGGATGCCGACTTGGATCGCATCAGTCAGCCGCCCATTCTTCTCGAGGGATTGAACCGCGCGCAGGCCGAAGAATTGGTGCGCCTCCGCATGCGCGCCGTAGATTTGAAAGACGAAGATGCCGGGCGGTTCCTGAAAGGAGCCTGGTTCCAGGAGTTGTTTCCCACGGAGGGAAAGCAACTCGGGGCGCGCGCCTTCCTCCAAAGATGCAACGAACAATGGAGCGGTCCCGAACCGGCCGTCGATCTCGAAACCCTTTTCGCGGAACGCAAGGACAAGATCCTTGCCACACCCAAGCGGCACGCGTTCGAGCCCGACACACTGCAATGGCTCGTGGAAGTCGCGGCGAACGGGATCTCGGGAATCGAAGTCGAATCGATTCAGGAGAAGTATGCCCAGGTAAAATGGGAGACGCCGCGGGGAACTTGTCTGTTCGGGTTCATCCCTGGCTCCCATTGGAAGCAATGGCTCACCGTGGCGCGCGTCAGCCAGGCGTGTGGCCAGGCGGCAGCCAAGCCGTGCAAATTCATTTTCTTCCGCGCTCCCGGCCAGCCGGCCATCCCGGGGGCTCTTTGGGTTGCGCGCGATGAAATCGAGCGCGCAAAGGCCAGCACGCTTCAAATTATCCCGCTTCGATTGGGTGAGTTGGCCGAACTCTATGCGCCGCGGGACCTTTACGCCGACGCCGCGCAGGGTGACATTCCTTTCAGCCCGGAAGAAGTCATTGCGTTCATTCAAAAGCTCCTCGCTCCCTATTGGAGCAGGTTTGGAGCTGCAATCCCGTCAGCCGGCGGAGCGAGTGCTCCGGTCCGGGGAGAGGAGGATATTCCTCAGCCTGGCCCACTCGCGGACGAGGTGCGGACGATTGTCGAGCGAGTGCGTTTTCTGAGCATCGAAGAACTCATTGCCGCGTTGAAACAGCCGGGGATCACGCGTGAGGCGGTCCTTGAGGCTGCGGGATTCTGCGGCGAAATCCGCTTGCACGCCCACCCGAAAATGACCGTCTTGCAATGGCAGGGAAAAGGGTAATCACCGTCTCGCAGCTCCGCTGTGCGTGCATCGATCCGGCATGGCGGCGGCGCTGGTGCGCCGGCGAAAACCGGCCGACGATGATTTTCAAGGGCACATCGGAGTTCCCGGTGCAGGGCGTACTATTTCATACCCTGGTCGAGCAATTCACCGATTGGTTGATCGCCCAGCCGGTGGCGGGCACGGCGGAGGCGGACGAAACACACCTCTGGAAGGAGCTTTACGATCGGTTCGCCGTGCGGCATCTCGACAAGCTGATCGACCAGCAAATGCTGCCTTCTGCGCATCATCTGTCGCGCGCGCTGGAATGGTTTTGCCGTCAATTGGCGCAGTTGCGCCGTGCGGCCGGCCCCAATTTTAAGAACTGGCACGACATCTTTCTCACGCGCGAATACGAGATGACCCGTGTCGAGGTAGAGACGCGGGGTGGATCGGTATTCGTATCCGGCCGGCCGGATGCGGTGCGGCATGTTTTCGGAACCGGCCTCGAAGTCGTCGACTACAAGCTTTCCCGCGGATCCTCCCTCAAGGAAGACCTGCTGCAACTCGCCGCCTACGCCCACCTGCTGCGTGTGGCAAAGCCAGGCCTGAGGTTTTCGGGCGTGTTGGAATACTACGAGCCCTCGCTCTATCTCACAGCGGTTTCTGAAGAGGAACTCGATGGCATCTGGCGGCAAGTGATCCTGCCAGTATTGGAAGAGATCGCGGCTTGTCGACTCGAAGAACGTGAAGTCCAGAAATCTACCGCGTCAGCGCCGGAGCGGGTGAGCAGGCCCGACGTTACGGCGGACCAGATCGAGAAAACCTACGCCAATTTTCAACTCAGTGTGCGCGTGATCGGAAAGACGGAAGGGCCGCAACTCCTGCGATATCGCGTCGAGCCGGGCCAGGGCGTGAAAGTGAGTTCCCTGGCGAACCGCGCCGAAGACTTGCAGGTCGCCCTTCATTTGCGGGCGTCCCCGCTGATTCAAGCCGCACCGGGTTGCGTCACCGTCGATCTGCCGAAGGCCGCGCCCGAGATTGTTTTCTGGCGCGACGTGGCCGCCCGGCTCCCGCCGCTGGCTCCGCCCCTTTATTTTCCCATCGGCGTCGGTGTCGATGGCGAGACGCTCGTGGCGGATTTCTCCGATCCGAATACCTGTCACGCTCTGGTTGCGGGAGTCGCCGGCAGCGGGAAAAGCGAATTTCTGAAATCGATGGCGGCATTTTTGATTCGCCGAAATACGCCGGCGAATCTCCGGCTGTTCCTGGTCGATCCCAAGGCCGTCACCTTCGCGCCTTTGGCGAAGAGCCGGCATCTCGCCCGGCCAATCATGACCGACCTGGCGGCGACGATCGCCTTTCTGGAGGAAGCGGTGACCGAGATGGACGGCCGCTATCTGAAGCTCGCCGCGGAAGGACACGAAAATCTCGGACAGCGCGGCGCTGACGCGGCGATGCCGTATTGGATCATCGTCTTCGACGAGTTTGCGGACCTGATCCTCAGCGGCCGCAAGGAGAAGCAATTGTTCGAATCGCTCGTCGCGCGCCTGGCGCAAAAGGGCCGGGCGGCTGGAATGCACGTGATTCTCGCCACCCAACGGCCGGATCGCAGAGTCGTGACCGGACTCATCAAGGGCAATCTCCCCCTGAAGGTGTGCCTGCGCGTCACCAGCGCGGTCAATTCGCAAATCGTCCTCGACAATCCGGGCGCGGAGACACTCCTTGGAAAGGGCGATCTGCTGTGTGACCGTGGTCGCGGACTGGAACGCGCTCAGTCGCCATTTATCACGGCGGAGGAACTACGAGACCTGGCTGTCTGAGCCCGCCCAGAATCTCCGTGACCGCCCGCAGCGGCGTCCCCACCCAGTGCGGGCGGTAGCTGAGCTCATAGCCGATTTCATACATCGCCTTGTCGAGTTGGTAGACCTCGAGCAGGAGGTCGATGTCCTCCTGCGCCGCCGGGAGGAAGCTGGCCTGGCGGGCCACTTCGAGGTAGGCGGCGAGATACACCTCGGATATCCGCGCCACCCAGGTGCGCGCCCAAGGGAGGAGCAGTTGCACATCGTCTTCCCGCTCCTCGCGCAGGCTCGTGGTGGCGGCGTAGTCGAAGGAACGGAGCATGCCGGCGACATCACGCAGCGGCGAGCGCTTGAGGCGCCGTTCGCTGAGCGGCAGCCGCGGCTCGCCCTCGAAATCGATGATCACGAAATCCTTCCCCGTGTTCAGCACCTGGCCGAGATGGAAATCGCCGTGGATGCGAATCTTCGTGGCGTCAATCTTGTGATCCAGCAGCCGGGCGAAGACGTCAAGGAGGCGGCTGTGATTGGACAGCAGGCTGGAGGCATCCGCGCGCGCGTCCTCGGGTAGCTTGAAAAGCTGGCGCTTGAGCTGGCGCAGCACCCGGCCCGTTCCGCCGCGCATGGCTTGGTAGAGCGAACGCTGGTAGAGAGTGCTGAACGGCTCGGACGCAAAGGCCGGAAGATCTTCGGCCGAAGCCAGCGCGCAATGCAATTCACCGGTTCGCGCGCCGAGCTGCCGGGCGCGCTCGGGATAGACGCCCCCGATGAAATCCGTCGCGGCGGCGGCATCGAGTTCGCGACGCCCTTCGAGGACGCGATCAAAATAGCGGGCGAGCGCGTCGAGCGTGTAGGTCCAGCCGTCGCCCTGGTTTTTCGTGAACCCGACGAGCAGGCCGATGGTGGCTTCCCCCGCTGGATCGACGATCGAAAGCGTGCCACCGTAGGGCGTGGCTCCGGGCAGGCGGGCCTGCTCCGCGAGGAAGCGCGTGATCTCGGCGTCCGGATGCGGACCGCGTTCGACTTTGCGCAGGACCTTGAGGAACCAGGCGTCACCGTATGCGATTGAGGCGTTGGATTGGTCAGCCCCCAGCAGACGTGAACTGGTTTGCACTTTCTCCAATTCCGCGGGGTCGACATTCGGGTCCCGATGGCCGGCCAGGCGCGTGCGCCCCCGCGAGCCGCCCTCGGCCGCGATCTGTTGCAGCAGCGCGGACCTCGCTTCCGGCAATTGAAGCGCATCGCAAAGCGACAGACCGCCGTCGAGCCGCGCGATCACCGCCTGCGGAGCTTCCGCCGCGAGGCGCGACGTCGTGGTCTCGTCCGCGAACGCGACCGGCAGGACGTAGCTGTCCGGGAGCCCATCCGTGAACATGACTTCCACCACGAGCACGCGTGCGGGAGCGGGCTCGGCCCCAACAGCCACATTTTGCACGATCTTCAGCTCGCGCATAATGCGCTCCTTGCCGCCGTACCAGCGGCAGGTCGGAAGATATGCCGGCAGAACGGTGCGTTCGAGTTGCTTGGTCAGCCCGCTTGTCCAGGTGGCCGGGGAAGACAAAGCAGGGGCGGTCCAGGTCACTTCCGCGGCGCCCGCGGCGGCTGCGGAGCGCAACGCCATCCAATAGAACCCGTGTGGCCCGAGCGTGAACGGCGTGAGCGTCTGCTTGATCTCCGGGAAGGTGCTATGCCCGAAGAGTTCCTCGGGAACCATGCCCGCGTGTGCGGAGAGATCCAATTCCACGAGTTGCGCGAAGCGTGACAGGTTCGCCACGACGAGGACCACGTCGTCGCCCAGCTTCCGGACAAAGGCGAGGACCTTCGCGTTGTCCGGCGAGAGAAACTCGATCGTCCCGCGGGCGAAGGCGGGAATCTTTTCCCGCACGCGCAGGACGCGCCTCATCCACCAAAAAAGCGACGACGCATTGCGCTGCTGGTTCTCCACATTCACGGCCTCGTAGTGATATTCCGGATCGATGTTGGTCGGCAGGTAGAGCTGCTGCGGGTTGGCCTTGGAAAAGCCGGCATTACGGTCGGGCGACCATTGCATCGGGGTGCGCACGCCGTTGCGGTCGCCGAGATAGAAATTATCGCCCATGCCGATTTCGTCGCCGTAGTAGATGATCGGCGTGCCGGGCAGGGAGAAGAGCAGGGAGTTGATCAGCTCGATCTTGCGCCGGTTGTTGCCGAGGAGTGGCGCCAGGCGCCGGCGGATGCCGAGATTGATTCGCGCCCGCGAATCCTCCGCGTAGACGCGATACATATAATCGCGCTCCTCGTCCGTCACCATCTCGAGGGTCAGCTCGTCGTGGTTGCGCAGGAAGATGGCCCACTGGCAATTCTCCGGGATCGCCGGGGTCTGCTCCAGGATGTCGATGATCGGGAAGCGGTCCTCCATCTGGAGCGCCATGAACATCCGCGGCATGAGCGGAAAATGGAATTCCATGTGGCACTCGTTGCCCGTGCCGAAGTACTCCACGGAATCCTCGGGCCATTGGTTTGCCTCGGCGAGGAGCATGCGATCCTGGTATTTCGAATCGATGTGCGCGCGCAGCTTTTGAATGAAGGCGTGCGTCTTGGGCAGGTTTTCGCAGTTCGTGCCTTCCGCCTCGTAGAGGTACGGAATGGCGTCGAGACGCAATCCGTCCACACCCATGTCCATCCAGAAATCGATCGCCCGGAACAGCTCCGTATGCACGAGCGGGTTCTCGAAGTTGACGTCGGGCTGGTGGGAATAGAAGCGGTGCCAGAAATACGCTTTCGCCACCGGATCCCAAGTCCAGTTCGAAGTCTCAAAGTCCTTGAAGATGATGCGCGCGTCCTTGTATTTACGAGGGTCATCGCTCCACACATAAAAATCGCGCTCCGGGGTGCCGGCTGGCGCCCGGCGGGCGCGCTGGAACCACGCGTTTTGATCGGAGGTGTGGTTGAGGACCAACTCGGTGATCACCCGCAGCCCCCGCTCATGGGCCAGATCGAGGAAGGTCTTGAAATCCTCGACGGTGCCGTAGCTCGGATTCACGGCAAAGTAGTCGGCGATATCGTAGCCGTCGTCCTTGAGGGGCGAGGGGTAGAACGGGAGCAGCCAGAGCGCCGTCACGCCCAGCTCGGTGAAATAGTCGAGACGCTCGATCAGGCCGCGGAAATCCCCGAGCCCGTCGCCATCGCTATCCTGAAACGTTTTGACATGCAGTTCGTAGATAACGGCATCCTTGAACCAAAGTGGGTTGGACATCAAAGTAGGATTACGTCTGGAGCCTACGAAGCGCGTGCATCGTTTTACGATGTGAATCGGACAGCCAGCGCTTCGGCTCCCTGCGATAGAGTGGGGAACATGTCGGGAATCAATCTTTCACAGGGAGCTGAACTCACGGCCGGAGGCGTGCGCTACCGTATTTGGGCGCCCGCCGCACGGCAGGCCGAAGTTTGCGTCTGGCGCAAAAATCAGGATGAAAAGGCGGAACCGCTGGCCGTGCCCCTGGCTCCGGAGGCGGACGGTTACTTCGGCGGAGTCGATGCCGCCGGGCGTGCGGGAGATCGTTACCAATTCCGCCTCGACGGCGGCTCCCTGCTCCCTTGTCCGGCGTCCCGCTACCAGCCTGGAGATGTGTCCGGCCCCGCCCAAGTCGTCGATGCCACAGTTTATGAATGGAAGGACCAGCACTGGACCCGGCCCGCGTTCCGCGATCTGGTCATCTACGAACTCCATGTCGGCACATTTACCCCGGAGGGCACCTATCGGGGAGTCATCAGCAAGCTCGACTATTTGCGGGAACTCGGCGTGAACGCTATCGAGTTGATGCCACTCGCGGATTTCCCGGGCCGTCGGAATTGGGGTTACGACGGCGTTCGCCTCTT
>Ga0070658_10002094_pt1 | contig 16724 bp, 11 predicted proteins | sample KBSC13metaG_FD_64664 | JGI IMG/M metagenome (GOLD analysis project Ga0070658, IMG submission 64664) | Corn rhizosphere microbial communities from Kellogg Biological Station, Michigan, USA - KBS C1-3 metaG | ecosystem: Host-associated > Plants > Roots > Rhizosphere > Soil ...
CCCCGCCGCAAGTGGGCGGAGCGCTTCGGCGTAGCCGATCGTTCGCAGCGGATAGGCCGGCTCAGTTTCCATTGCCTTCGCGTCGATGTGCGGCGTCGGCTGCAGCAGGACCAGATCGGCACCATGCCGGCGCACGTGGTCATGTACCCACCGTACCTGATCGAGAAAGACGTCGAGCCCGGCAGACGCGGCCTGATCGTTCAGCCCGTACATCAACAGGGCCAGGTCGATCTGCTTCTGTAGCGGGACATCGTCGTCGAACGTGCGCACCGTCGCATCGATACTGCGTCCGGAATACGCACGCTTCTCGACGGTGATCTGTCGGTTGCCCGTCGCGCGTCTTAGTAGTTTAGCGAGGATCGCCGGATACTCTCCGGTAGCAGTGACCGAATCGCCCATCGCGAAGATGGCAAACGGTTCGCCATGTAGCAGCTTTGATGCATTCCGCGGCAGCGCCTGCGCGAGTTTCGCAGGGTCGATCGGTTCTGTAGGCGGATCGAACGCGAGAAATCGTGCCTCGCGCTGGCCGTCGAAGCGCAGGACCTGAATCCCTTCCTGCAAGGGTCGTACGGTCAACCGCTTATTTTCGATGCGTCCCGTAACTGACTGCGCGTGTGGTAACCATCCCGTCGGCGTAAGGACGTCGAGGGTGTAGGTAATCTCACCATCGGGCTGATCGAGGAAGATGACGGTTGCCGATTCGTCAGTGAAGAGATACGGATCCTCGACCTGGACCTGCGGCGGAGCCGCCCCGAGGGCCGCTGTGGCACAGATCGATATGGCCACGGCGACCATTCCGCTGCGGACCACGTGCCACGTGTGCATCTTCATCACATCCTCCACCTGCTTCCTCACGCTTGGCTGCATCGGGGCCGCCGGCTGCTCGTTCGCGACTACTGCCCAAGCCGGAGCGAGCCCCAGCCGCTCGGCTTGAGCCACGCCTCGGAGGGTTCGTCATTGACGAGGTTGGTGTCGCGATTCGACCAATAGGTGCGCGAGACGGTGATGGTGCCCTCGGTATTCGAACCGGTAAAGCCGACGTCGCCCCGCAGGGCCAGGCCGGCCTTCGGCTGGATGCCGACGGATGACCAGGGGATCGCGACTTCGACTACATACTGTCCGTCACCGCGTTTCACTTGCACTTGCGCGTCAGAGAGGATCGCCACCTGGTCGAACTTCCGCGGCTGCACCGGTGAGACATACGTATGCGCATCGCCGGCCGGGCTGCCGGGGGCGACGGGCTTCATAATAACAGCCGTCGGTTTATCGTTCAGCTGGCCGATCATCAGGCGGACGTCGCCGGCGACGGGCGTCGTGGTTCGGTTAGCCGTCGCACTCAGCTGCAGGTCAACAGTGTCGCCGGTCTTGAACAGCCGCAGGAAGTCGCGGCCTTCGTTCCTCCACGGCGTGGCATCTTTTACCTCGTACAACGCGTAGAGGTTCTGATCGTCATAGGATAGGCGTATCGCTGCGCTTTCCGCGCTGCCTTCGCGGGCGGCACGGATCGGCTTGATGTCTTTCCAGTCATTCGCCTTCGCATCGATAACGGGCTTAGCGGTCGCCTTGGCAATGACGTATTCGCTCGCGGCCGCGTTGGCCGAGGCCATAGAGGCTACGCGGGTGTTGTAGTCGGCTTCAAATTTCGCGGCGAGGTTGCGATCGACCGTCACCACCTGTTCCGGCAGGCGCCGGATGTTCTCGAGGCCGGCGACGTCCATGATCATGCACGCCTGACCCGGAATGCCCGATGTGAGGCGGATCACGCCGTCCGATTGTTTGCCGAACCAGCCGTTGAACGGCTCGCCGCCTTGCGTGAAGCCCTCCATCGTCATGCCGGCCAATTGGTCTTCGGTGGCAGGCAGCGGCATGTTGGGCAGGCGCGTGTCCTGGAACATCGAGTCGATGTAGATGCCGTCGCTGGTGAACAGAAAATCCTGGCCGAGGTTTCCCCGGACGTGCACGACCTTGCCCACCTGATCGTTCACCTCAGCCACGCCCGTCACCTTCAGCGGCCCGATGAGCAGGCCGGGCTTGGGCATCGTCGCCTTGTGCGAGCCGTGCACGCCGGGGTACGGATTCGGGTAGCTCCACAGCGGAGTGCCGCCGTTGCGGGTGTCGACGCCGGTGAACGTCGGCATCTCCTTTCCGCTCGTGGGGCTGGTTTGCAGCACCAGCAGTGTCGAGTCGCCCGGCACGGGCACCAGATCACCGCGACCTTTCACGTCGAGCGTGCGCATGCGGGCCGGCGTATAGATCGGGGCGCCGTCGTCGGCAAAGCCGTTCGGCTTGAACTCCGTCAGTCCATCGGCGTAGAAGGCGAAGTCGCTCGTGCGAACGCGCCCGCCCCACCCGCTGCCGATGGCCACCGCCTGCGTCCCCTTCTTGCCGACGCCGCCGGCCGGCTTGGTCGCCGGGACGATTTCGCACTCGTTGCGCTGGGCGATGCCGTCCTGGTTGCGGTCGTTCCAGAACGCAACGTCATACGGATCAAGCCCAGCGAAATCGCCGTCGGGCATCTGCGCGACCAGCCCCTTGTCGTCGATCTTGCCGCTGATCTGCCCGACCAGCGTAATCGCCGAAACGGGTTGCCAGCCCTTGCCGTCGCGCTCCATGTAGAACACGTACCCCTGCCACGGCCGAAACGGCGGGCTGAAGAGGTATTTGTGCGGTTGGCCGCTCGCGCTGCTGTCGAACCGCTGCGGCAGGGTATGCGTGCCGGTCTCGATATTGAAGCGTTCGCCTTTGGCCTCGTCGGGCACCCAGAGGATCTGATTGAGCGTCCAGGTGCGATCGGCCTTGTTGAGCTTGAACTCGAGCGGGCCGACGTAGCCGAGTGTCGGATCGGTTTCGTGAAGGTACGCACCGGTACCCGCGTAGCCGGTGTTGCCCATGTAATCGCGGACGAGCTTGCCGTCGCGGCCCCAGACGCTGACGCGGCGTGGGTAGTTCCAGCTTTCGACGACCCATACCTGGCCGGCCTGGTCGACGGCGACGGAGCTCATGTGCATCATCGCCTGCGGATCGAACTTCCCGCGGATCGGCCGGCCGCCCTTGACGCCGCAGGTGTACTGCAGCTTGCTGTCGGGCGAGTAGGCCTTGACCTGCGAGTCGGGGCCGATGTCGGTGACGAGGATGTTGCCGTCGTTGTCGACGCACAGATCGCTCGGTGTGACCAGGCCGGGCATGTCGATCGCGCGCGACGTGCCGGCGTCGATGTCGATCTCATGCACCTTGCCGCCTGAGGTTTCGCCGTGCGCGAGCGTGACCGAAGGAACGCTCTTTTCGCTCTTGCTTTCGGTCTCTGCGCCGCCGACCAGCGCGTAGAGCTTGCCGTCCTTCGAGAAGGCGATGCGGCCGACGCCGGCGAGCGGGATGCGCTTCTGGATCTGGGCCGACTGCTTATCGAGCAGCACCAGTTCGCCGCCACTCATCGCTAGCGCCAGTTGCTTGTCGCACACGGCCATCCCGACGATTTTGCCGGGCACGTTATTGGCAAAGACCGTACGTGTCGGCAGCTCGAATGGCAGCTCCTTACCGTCGGCGGCGAAGGGAGCGTATTTGCCGGTCTTGCGGTCGAGACGGACGAGCACCTCTTCCTTGATGTACCACGAATCGGGCACGGCATAGACGTACTGATCGTCGGCGGCGAGGTAGTAGCCGCCCCGCTTTTCGCCCCAGATCTTTTTGCCGGCGTTATCGAGGCCGATGGTGCCCGAGCCGCCCTCCGCGAATTGCCAGGAGAGGATCATTCCGTCGCCCGCCTTCGCGACACGCAGCGGCGGCGTGTGATCGGCGCCCCACGTCCCGTGCCCGTCCATTGTCTGCCACGGCGGCGTGCCCGGATTGTAGAAGCACATTTCGTACTTCGCATGCAGGCCCGTGTGATACAGCGCCCGCACGCGGTAGCTGCTGGGCGGAACGAGGTTGCCGAGCGCCGGCGTCGGGCCGTCGAGCGTGCGCGAGTCGGTCAACCCATCCCAGGGAACTTCGATCGTGCGGGTCTTGTCGTTGGACGAAACGGTGTAATCGGCCGGATCGAGGCCGCCGATGTTGCGCACGCGTTGGCCGCTCGCGTCGTCGATCGCCAGCGACACGCGCTGCGCGTCGACCGGTAGCTCGAACCGGATCGGCATCGCGCCGGCGAGGCGCGAGCTGTCGTCGACGTACTGGCGGACCGCGACATGGTTCTTGTCGACGAGTTTGAAATCGCCCCAGTCGTCGCGCGCGGTCCAGAAGAACTCGCGGCTGGTCTTGCCGGGCTGCAGGTTGTCGGCATACCGGTGCGCCGGCCAGCCGCGGCCGGTGACGTCGCCCCAGATGAACTCCAGGCCGATCTTGACGGTCATGCCCGCTTTCACGTCGGGCGGCGAGGCATAGATGAGCTTCCATGGAATGCGCATCTCCTGCACGTACCCATCGCCGGCCTCGTTGGCGCGATAGGCCATCTGCACGCCCTGTCCCAGATCGGGGCCGCCGGACGGATTCGTGAAGATCTCGGTGGTTGTTCCCTTGCGCGAGTCTTTCGGATCCTTCCACACCGCGCGGTGCAGCACCGGCTGTTTATGCGGGGTGAAATACCAGGTCGTCAGCCAACTCGTCTGATCGGGCGTCGCGATGCGCATCTGGATCGCGTCGCTTCTCCAGCCGTCGTTTGGGTCGAAGGCCGGGTCGATCGTGCTGAACATCGGCGTGGCGTCTTTCCACTTCACCGCTACGTACAGTGCATCCTTGTCCCACATCGCGGCCGTCTCGGTCGAATAGGTCTGGCGCACGGCCTTGTCCGCGAACGACCAGATTCGGCCGGAGAAATCCCAGTCGTCCAGCTTGCCGTCGATCGTCACGTCCGACACCTTCGGAACGACCAATAATCCCTCGTTCTGGCTCTGACTACCGACCATGTTTTCGCCGGCCCGGACGTAAACGGTGCCGAGGAGGCAGAATAATGCTGCGCATTTGAGCGCGCCGGATAGTTTTTTGGACATTGATGCTCCGAGAGTGATGATTTCGCGATTACTTCGCTTTTTCGAACTGGATCTTGCCCCAAAGTTGCGGCAGCAGTTCTGCCTCGCTGGGGATATCGCTGACAAGGGCCGAGGCCTTGTTCTGCCAGTAGGAACGTTGGAAAGTTTCCTCGCCGTTGCCGCGGAGCACGCCGATGTCGCCGATGACCGGCTGGCCCGGCGTCAGGCCCAGCAGCTTGAGCGGGACGGAAAATTCGTAGGTCGAGACGAACGTGTTGCCGTCTTTGTCGGCCTTCAGGTCGGCGACGGCTTGAGAAGCCAGATCGACCTGGTCGCTTACGACCTGAACGCTGTCGAACCGCACCGTCCGCAGCGGCGAACCGAACGTCACCGGGCCGTCCTTCGCATCCGGCGAAATCGGGCGATAGAGAACGGCCGTCGTCTTGTTGTTGACGCGCGTGACCAACAGTCGCAGGTCGCCCGCGACGGGCGCTTTGCGATTCGGGTCGGCCGACGGATCGGTGCCGAGCATCAGGTCAATGCAGCCGCCGGTTTTGAACAGGTTCTGCATCGATTCGCCGCTGTTGCGCAGCAGATCCTTGCCGTCCGTCTGCACCGCCACGTAAAGCCGGTCACTGTAGAGGGCCATCGCGGCGCGGGTGGTGCTCTTCTTGCGACCCCAGTTGCCGATATGGATGTCGCGCGTGTCGATGGTGACCCACTGGGCGTCCTTCCAATCGTCGGCCTTGCCGTCGACGGTCGGCTTCTGCTCCGGCATGGCGACGACGAGATCGCCGCTCTCCTTTGTGCTTTCCCGGCGGGCCAGTTCGGTATCGACCGACCACTGCCGGGCCGCGGCGAGCTGGTCGCGGGTGACGTTGATCGTCGATGTCGGAAGCCGCTTCACCCGGTCAAGTCCGTTGATCTTCAACACCGTGCACGTACCGCCGGCCTGCAGGTAGATGTCGCCCTTGTCGGTGCGCGTCCAGATCGGGCCGAAGCATTCTTCCTTCAGGCTGTACTGATTGACGTTCATCCCCGCAATCGCCTCGGGCGCATCCCACGCGGCGCGGCGGCTATCCTGGAACAGCGTGCTCACGAAAAGGCCGTCGACGGTGAAGACGTAGATGTTGCCCTTGTTCCCGTTGATGGCCCACAGCTGGCCGGCGTCGGAGGGGGCGGGTGCGTCGATAACGTTGCCGATCACGCGCGTGGTGCCGATCAACTCGCCGGGTGTGTCGGGCAAGGGCGAAATGTGCGACGCGTGCAGTCCGGGCCACGGATCCGGATAGCTCCACATCGGCCGGCCGTCTTTCACCGCGCCGAGGCTGGCGGCGGCGAGTGGTTTGGGAGGCGTGGTCGTGACGGTCCAGCCATCATTGGCAACCAGCACCTGCCCGCCGCCCGTGCTGGCAGGTGACTGAACATCCGTCGCCAGGGTGTCGGCCTTATTGATGTCATAGACCGGAACGCCCTCGGCCGAGATGCTCGTGGGCGTGAAGCGCGCGGCCATATTGCCGAAGTAGGCAACGGCGAATGACAGATCGTTCTGCACGCTGGGATTGCCGATGATCGTGTTCTTCCTAACCGTCGGCTTTTCGGCCTTGCGGAATTGCACCTCTTCGGGCTGCGGAACGCCGTCGCCGTTCGTGTCGGACCAGAGGAACAGGACCGGATCCTTGTCGACGTTCGTGCCGGCTGGCAGCCGAGCCTTCATCGCATCGGTCGTGAATGCGGGCAGCGGGACGCCCGCGGAATCGAGCGTATTTCCGCACGCGGCAACACAGCGGGCGACGCCGTCCTCGTCCAGCCGCCACAACGTCGCGCTGCGCCGGCCGGTCGTGGATCCGCTGTACGCGTTGGTCAGGTAAGTGCGCCCGCCACTGTGCAGCGGGTAACTCGGCGCGGCCCCGACATATTTGCCGATCAGGCCCGTCTGATCGAGGGGCGTGCGGTAGTAAATCGAGGTCGGAACGCTCTTGCCGGTCTTGTAATCGAGCTTGAGTTCGATGCCGCCCTCTTCGTCGTCATAGAAGAAGCGCGTCGGATTCACCGGATCGACCGCCCCCGCCCCGCCATAACGCGACGGCCCATAAAACGCGTCGGCCAGCTTCCCGTCGGCGAGGTTCCACACGCTGACGCGCTTGGGCGTCTTCGACGATTCGGCCACCCACAGCCGGCCGCGGTCGTCGAGCGTGATGCCGGCCGGCAGGTTCATGTGCGACGGGTCGTATTTGCCCAGCGCAAGCGGCCCGGCCGTTCCAATGGCACGCGTGAACGTACCGTTGGCGTCGTACTGTTTAACTTGGTTGGAATTGCCCCAGTCGCTGACGTAAATCGCCCCGTCCGGCCCCACCATCACACGTTGCGGATCTTCCAGCCCGTCCTTAACGAGAACCTCGGCCGTCCCCAGAGAAGGCGTGCCGGAGCGATCGTTGATGGCGTAGCGGACGACCTTGCGGTCGACAACCGCTACGAGTCGGCCCTGCGGATCGAAATCGATTCCCTGCACCCCCGCCACGTGTGCCGTCCCGAGCGTTCGCCCCGCCGCGACGTCCACGAAGAGCAGCATGTCGGCTTTGTCGAACGAGCACACCGCCAGCCCGTCGTAGACGGCCAAGCCTTTGAGCGAAGGAACGTATTTCTGCCGTTCGTGCGTGTCCTTCGATGTCTTCACATCGGCGGGCGCGCCGGCGACGAGCGGAATTTCGTACGTCGGCGTCAGCACCGGCAGGTCTTCACCGGTGCCCATGCGGGTGTCGCGCGGCGCCTTCACCCGGCCGCTGGCGGTAACGAGTTTGTGCAGACGCAATTCGGGTTTGAAACTGTTGTACTTGTCGCCTGCCCAACTGGCGGCGGCGTAGGCGTAGACGCCATCGACCGGGTGCTTACCGCGATCGATCGCCAGGTTCGTGCCGGCCGTCCAGACGCCGCCCAGCCAGCTTTGCCCCCACAGCTTGTGGCCGTCCAAATCCACCCAGGCCAGCCCGCTGCCGCCCTCGGCGACGGGGCTGATGATCATCACCTGTCCGCCCTTGGAGGCCGGCTTACCGTCGCGCTCCGGGCCAACACCCGGCGGCAGGAACAGGACGTCGTTCGGGGCGGTGTGATTCGTGAGCCATTCGCTGCCGCGGTCCTTGGTCTTCCAGGCCGGGTTGCCGTTGGTGTACGGGCTCATCTGGTAGAGCACATCGATCTGCGGCCGAACCAATCCGCGAACGCTGTACGAGCCGGGCTCCACCAGCTTGCCGGGCACGTGATACACCGCGTGGGCGGCCGCTTCGGGGTCGCGGCCCAGATCGTCGAGTCCATCCCACCAGGCAGTGTTCTGCCCGGCGGGGAACGGCGTCTCGCTGACAAGGTTGCGCACGCGCGTGCCGTCCTGCCGGTCGATGACCAGCGTGACGAAGCCGGGTTCACTTAGTGTGAATTGGATGGGGATCGGTGGATGGGGGGCTTCAGCGCGAAGCGCAGTCGCAGTCAGCAACATCGCCACAGCGCCTGAGGCTAGAGAAGCGGCATGACGTCGAGACGAAATCCGAGCACCGACCATATGTCCTCCTTCACCACGATGACGACGGCCCACCACCACCACCATCGCCGACAGCCGAACAGCAGCCCCCCTCAGTCCAACGCCGCCGGCCAACATCGAATCTTGTTTTCCTATTTCATTACAACCGAAATTATGCCATTGTTGTCAATAAAATCAGTTTTTTGTAGCGTCTCGCCCACTCTCATTGCTGATTTGCTGTATCCGCTTATCATGATTTCCTAAAATCCGTCACCATGGAAACCATCAGTAAACAAAGTTCGCCTTCTAGAACTCCTTCCTCCGCTTCCGGAACAACGCGCGAACGTTCGCCGGCTCGGGAGCAGGAGATTCTGAACGACCTTCGTCAGCAGATCGTGCGCGGCGACCTGGCGCCGGCCTCACGAATGCCCACTCGCCGTCAGTTGTCGTTCGCCTATGCCGCCAGCACGCGAACGGTTCAGAGCGCCCTCGACAGCTTGGCCGCCGACGGTTTCGTTGAGGCCCATGGGCCCAAGGGGACATTCGTCAGCCAACGCCCGCCGCATCTCTGCACATATGCCCTCGTTTTCACTCACGCACCGGACCGGAATCAGTTTTGGACAGCGCTACACAGCGATGCTCTGCGTCGCCGGCGCGAGCAAACCCAGCAGATCGATGTCTGGCACAACATCGACGGCCATGCAGATAACGAGGATTATCGCCGCCTGATTGATCAGGTGAAACGTCACCGGGTCGCCGGACTGATCTTTGTCGGGGACGGGCGGCCGCTGAGCCACACGCCGCTAATGAACGAGCCGAACGTGCCGCGCGTGGCCATTTCGACGAAAGAGAAATATCCCAACGTATCGACAGTGAGCCCAGACAATTGCAGTTTTCGCCGCCGCGCGTTGGACCATTTGGCCGGACAGGGATGTCGGCGCGTCGCGTTTCTGTTGCCGGTGTGGGACCGGGCCGACGCGTTGCCCCTCTGGTACGCCGACGCGGCCGCACGCGGGCTGGATGCTCGTCCGTATTGGACACAGCAAATCCCGCCGGACTGTGCCGCAAGTGCCACCAATATCGCGCACATGCTGTTCAATCCACTCCAAAGCGAGCGCCCCGACGGATTCGTCGTCGCCGACGACAACCTCGTTGAAGCGGCGACGATCGGCCTGCTGAACGCGGGCGTCGCGGTCGGCCGGGACGTGAAGATGGTCGTCCACTGCAACTTCCCTTGGCCGACGCAGAGCATCATCCCGGTCCGCCGCCTGGGCTATTCGGCCGGGGCCCTGATGGGCGCGTGTTTCAGCGAGCTCGAAAAGCAGCGAGCGAACGGCGGCACCGTGGCGACCGAATTCATTCCGGCAATGTTCGAAGACGAACTCGAAATTCCTTCCTGATACCTGCCTGGATGAGGGTTCGCCGAAAAATAGGGATCGCGAATTTTCTTTGTGGGATCACCGCCCCAGCGTACATAAGGCGGTAGATGCAGGCCTTGGGAACCGATAGCGAACTCCTCCGCCGATACGCCTGGAACGGCGACGCCGCGGCGTTCGGCGAGCTGGTTCGAAGGCACGCGGGACTCGTCTATGCGGCCGCTTACCGCCAGACGGGCCGCGCCGACTCGGCCGAGGACGTCACGCAGGCGGTGTTCATCTTGCTGGCCCGCAGGGCCGAACGGCTGGGGGAAAACATTGTGCTGGCGGCCTGGCTGTACAAGGCGACGCGTTACACGGCGTTGAACGCGAAGAAGACGGAAAACCGCCGCCGCATTCACGAAAGGCGGGCAGCCGCAATGGCCAAAGACAGTCGACGGGAGCAGCCGGTCTATGACCGTATCGCCCCTGAGCTCGACGAAGGCATCGCCGCCCTGCCGACAAAGGATCGTCAGGCGATCATCCTGCGATTTTTGCAGCAGAAGAGCCTTTACGAAGTCGGCAACGTGCTGGGCATCTCAGAGTCGGCCGCGCAGATGCGCGTCGCCCGGGCACTGGAACGGCTGCGCGCGTTTTTCCGCCGGCGCGGCGTTGACCTGAGCGCTACCGCCCTGGGGGGCGTGGTGATTGCTCACGTCGCGCCGCCCGTGCCGGCACACCTCGCACGGCTCGTGGCGGAGCGTGCGATATTACCCGCCGAGCACTTGCCGGTTGCGGCTTCGAAATTGGCCGACGCGGCCGCACAGACGATGACCCGGCAGGCGCTGCGTTCGGCCGCCCTGATCGCGTCGGCCGCGGCGGTCCTTCTCATCATCGTGCTGGCGATCGGGCACCGCGTCATGCGGCCGCTTCCCGACGGGCAGCACGCGGGACCGGAGTCGGGCCTTGCACTCAGCCACAGCGTCGACAGCAATAACCATCGCGTCACGCGGCCGGAAATCGCCTCGATCCTCGGAATCTAAACGTTGCTCAGCAGCAAGGTCGTTATGCCTCAGCAGACCGCTGACATCCCCGCATACGTACAGGCGACCCTCGCCACCGCGGTGGCGGAGCGGGCGAGCGACGTGCACGTCGAGCCGCAGGCCGGCGAGTGCGAGATCCGCTTCCGCGTCGACGGGCTTCTGCGGCCGCACGCCGTGTTGCCGAGCGACGTCGGCGCCTCAGTGGTCACGAGATTAATGGTGATGGCCCAGCTGTTGACCTACCGCCGCGATGTCCCACAGGAGGGCCGGGCCGCGATAGCGCTCGACATGTCGGCGATGATCAATATTCGGGTCTCGATCATGCCCACGACGCACGGTCTGCGTGCGGCTGTGCGATTACCGGCGGAGCTGACGCAGCCGTGTTCGCTCGATACCTTGCAGCTCAGTCTGCCCGCAGAAACGCTCATCGAACGGTTCGTCACCGCCGACAGCGGCCTGTTGATGATCGTCGGGCCGGCTGGCGCCGGAAAAACAACAACGGCCTACGCCATCCTGGAAGCCATTCGCAACCGCCAGCCCGGCATAAGCATCGTTTCACTCGAAGACCCGGTCGAACGCGATCTTCCCGGCATCACCCAGGTGCAAGTCGAACCGTTCGGTCAACTCACGTACTCGACAGCGTTGCGGAGCCTGCTGCGGCAGGATCCGCAGGTACTGATGCTCGGTGAAATTCGCGACGCCGAGACGGCATCGATTGCGATCCAGGCCGCCCTCAGCGGCCACCGGCTGGTCTGCACACTTCACTCGGCTGATGCTGCGCAGGCAGTTGCCCGGCTGCTCGAAATGCGGGTCGAGCCGTACCAAATCAGCAGCAGCCTGTTCGGCGCGATTGGCCAACGCCTGCTGCGCCGCCCGGTCGGCGCAGGCTACCGCGGCCGCGTGCCGGTGTGCGAGGCGGTTGCCTTTGACGACGCGCTGCGCCGGCTAATCGCCGATCGCGCCTCGGCCGCAGAACTTCGATCGGCTTACACCACCCATACCGCCTTCCAGCCGCTGGAGCAGGCGGCGATCGAACTGGTCGCACAGGGCGTTACCGATGAAGCGGAGATCGCCCGAGTCCTGGGCGGACACCCACAGCCTTGAATTGATCTGCGCCAGCGGTCGCGACAGCGGCGGCTGCATCGGAGGAACCGTGGAAGAATACCAATACCGGGCCGAGCGCTTCGACGGCGTCGCTGCCCGCGGGACCATTGTTGCGGCAAGCCTTGATGACGCGCAGCGACAGCTTGCCGAGATGAGCCTGCGCGTCTACGAGCTCGCCTCGATCGCCGTACCGAAATCGCCGACCCGATTGGGGGTGGCCGACCTGCAAACGTTCAATGAATTCCTGATGCAGATCAGTAGCGCCGGCGTGCCGGTGGAACGCGGACTTGCATTGCTCTCGAGCGAGCTGCGATCGCCTTCGCTCAGGGCGGCGATCGATCGATTGATCCGCGATCTTGAAGCCGGCGAACCGATCGAACGCGCGATTGGCACCAACCGCGACAGTTTCCCGCCGCTGTACGGCCAGCTCATCGATGCCGGGATTCAAACTGCAAACCTCACGGCCGTTCTGCAACAGTTCGGCCGTCACATGGACGACATGAGCGAGCTGCGTGATAGCCTGTGGCGTGCGTGCGCCTATCCCGCCCTCGTCTTTTTCGCGTTGCTGGTGCTGCTGAGCTTCCTGGGCTACTGGCTGCTGCCTGGCTACTTCGCCTCGCTGCAGAGCATGAAGTTCAAGGTGATCGATCTCAGAACTTTCCAGTCGGTCTCGGTACCGACACAAATTCCATGGGCAGCCGTCCTGATTCTATACCTCGGGCGACTGGCGCCGGTGCTGATAGGGCTCTACGTGCTCCTCGGCCTGGCGATTTCGCTGGCCGTACGGGCGGTACGCACTGGCCGCGGCGATCGGCGCTGGATTGACCGAGTTATCCTGCCGATGCCGATCGTCGGCAGCGCCGTGCGCGACAGCTACGTCGCGTCGTGGCTGGACGTGATGTCGATCGGTGTCTCGGCGGGACTGGATCTGCCTCGCGCCATCCGGCTGGCTGACAGCGCAGTAGCGCTCCCTTCACTAACGGCGGACGGCGAAGCGATTTGCGGACAGATCGAGCACGGCCGCGAAGCCGCAGAGGCCCCGATTTCGATCCTGCCGCTGACAGTGCCTCTGGCGGTCGATATTGCGCAGGCGAACACGCATCTGCCGCGCTCGTTCGCGAGCTTGGCGCAGCAGTACCGCGAACAGGCCCGCCGACAAATTCGCCAGATCCCAGGCCGGGTGATGCCGGCGCTGCTCGTGACCATCGGCCTGCTGGCCGGAGGGATCATGTACAGCCTGTGGCTTCCGATGGCCGAATTGCTGCGGTCGCTGGGCCTGAACGGGAGGTTCTGATGCAGCAGGACGAACCCGCTCACGATGATCTGGGCTCCTCCGGCAGTCGCGGACTGGTGCGGATGATCGTGCTGATCCTGACGACCGCGGCATGCACGGTCGCGAGCATTGGTTTTTGGACACTCCCGGTGATCGTTCCAATGGGCTTGATGGTGCTGCTTGGCGCCGCAGGTTTGATGGTGCTGGCAATGCTGGCGGTACCGATCCGGCTCTATCGTAAGCGGCGGGCATTGATCGTGCTGGGCCATGTACTGTCGGCCGTCACGCTTCGCATGCCGCTGCCAAAATACCTTCGCGCGGCCGGCACCGGCGAGCCTCCCGCCACAAGGCGGAAACTCATCGGTATCGCTCAGCGGCTCGAAGAAGGATCATCGATTGCCGCGGCGCTGCGTGGCGTCGCGTGCGACCTCCCGCCGCTGTCGCTCGATCGCCTGGCCGCGGCGGAGCAGAACTTCAGCTTCGAACGGACTGCGGCCCGGATGGTCGAACAATTGAAGTTGCGTACGCAGACGGTCGACCCTGCGGCTAACAGCGGAACATACTTCTGCATTCTTGCATGGGTTCTAGCGGCGGTAACGGGGACAGTCGTGGTCTTTGTCGAGCCAAAGATGCTGAAAATAATGGCCGATTTTCGAGTGGCTCCGCCGCCGGTGATGCGAATTCTGCTGCTGCCGGCGACAGGACCCACCACTATTGTGGTGATGCTGGTCTTCACGCTCGCGCTCTTGGGCGTCGCCTTCGACATAGGCGGAAAGCTCCTGCCAATCCGGCGCAAGCTTTCGGCAAGGTCATGGATCATCGACCTGTTTGCCTGGCACGTGCCGGTCATCGGTCGCATCGTCCGCGCGCGCAACGCCGCGGCAGTTTGCGAGGCACTCGCGGCGGCCTTCGCCGCGGGCAGGCCAACGCCAGAAGCAATCGCCTCGGCCAATTTAACGTCGTTGAACAGCGTGCTGCGGCGTCGGGTCACGCGCTGGCAGCAAGACATTGATGCCGGCCGCCCGCTCGGCCAATCGGCTCGCGAGGCCCGCATCCCTCCACTGCTCGCCGATCTGCTCAGCGGCGCGCAACTGGACCTGTCCGGAGCGGCCGCATTCGCCGGACGTGCCTATGCCGCCACCAGCGAACGGCAGATGCTCGTCCTTCGCGCGGCGGCGCCCCTTCTGGTGACTGCCTTTTTCGCTGTCGGCGTCGCCTTCATCGCACTGGCCGTGTTTCAGCCGATGGCTCTCTTGATCGACACAGTCGCAACTAAGGTTTACCCATGAATCGCCGCGGCTTCCTTTTCGCTGATGCTCTGGTCGGCCTCTTCTTGCTTTCAGCGGTGGCAGGTGTGCTGGTAACGACGCAGGTTGCCTTCACCCGATTCGAGCGGCGCTTGGCGGATCGTCGCTTGGCCGTTCGCCACGCCGAGCAGGCGATCGTCGCTCTACAGGCAGCGCAGGTGCCGTCAGAAGCGCTACATGTAACTGTTTCTCCGCTACCCGAGGCGGCCCCGGCGGGGATGCGCTGGGTAAGCGTCATCTCCGTCGAAGGAGACCAGCGCGGTGAGCTGGTCGCACTGACGAAGGAGCAGCGATGAAGCGGTCTGGGTTCACGATCGCGGAGATGCTCATCACGTTGTCGCTAATCACCGTTGCGATGACCTTATCGTCGAAGCTGCTGAGCTCGATACTGCGTAGCCAGGCACGCCTGGCTGCGGCGAACTACCAAGCCAGCGTCCTCGACCAGGCGGTTCACCGCCTGCGAATTGATCTGGAAAGCAGCCCAACGCTGCAAACATCGGCCGAAACCGTACAGCTTTCGGGCGTGCGATGGCAGGCCGATTCCGGCGGGTTGACCCGAATGTCCGGCACACAGCAGGAGCGCTTTGATCTGTCCACGGTCGTCCACCTGTCCGCCAATGCCAGCGTCGTTGTCCTACGGGTCGGTGATGCCACCTGGATGCTTTCGGCCCCAGTGATTGCTGCTGCAGCGTTGCCCCCGAAGGAGCCTCGATGAAATCGCGCGGCGTGATCATGATACTGGCCTTGACGGTGATCGGCTTGGCCACGGCACTGATGGCAACGCTCGCGGCGCACGCCCGGCTCGAGATCACGCGCACCACGATGGCCGCCGAAGACGCGCAGATCGGCCAGCTGCTGAGCGCTGGTATTTACGCCGCCGCCGCGGATGCGAAGAATGGCCAGTTCCAAAGCCGAACGGTTCCCTCACCAATCGGCAACCTGAACCTTTCTTGGCAAGCCGGCCCTTGGACCCGAGCCAAGCACTGCACAGTCGAAGCGAGGTTCGGGAAAACGTCTCGGACCGCCAGCTTTGAATATCCGCTGGGCCAGTGACAGTTTCGTCACGTCTACGTAAACGCACAAAAACGATAGCCGCTGGCTCTAATTCATCAATCGACCGATAATTCACACCGTGCGAGCGTGCTGACGATAGGGTCGCTCAAAGCCGCTGATCGCAGAGGCGGCGCGGCGTGGGTGTGAATCAGCGACCGATCCTTTTGCCTTGCCCAGCAGCTGGATGCGGTTCAGTTCGAAATCGATGGATGTATGCGAGTGATCGGCGACGTGCGGATGGATCGTCCGGACGCGACGCTGATCGTTGACGAGTTCCGCAACGCTGCCGCGCTGCTGACGCACATCTGTCGACTCGGCTGCTACCACCACGACGCGGCGTCGGAATCGTCTGATGCGCGGGTAAACGAAATGCGGAGCCTCATTGCGGAACACCGGCGACTCTGGCGCTCACGCAATCGCGAAGGCGCCTTCGCCGATAGCGCGGGCCGACCCGAAACCGTGATTCGCTTTTATGAACAGGTCCGAAAATAACTAGATGGCCTACGCCGAGGCTACGAGAAGCACGTGGCTCCTACAGGACTGACCTTCAAAAATCAGAGCTTCATTACTAATAATTCAATTTCTGAATTTTTATTGCGAGACGGGCATCCGGTGTGGTAGTTATTCGCTCCGTCATCACCGAGGACGGCATGTCGAAATCGAGATTAGTGGCTCGTATGGTGGTCGCCCTGTTCGTATTTGCGAGTGGCGCTGCCCAGGCGGCCGAAATTTTTCGTGACGATTTCAGCGGAAGCACCCTGGATCGCACCCGTTGGAGCGTCGGCACGTGGACGAAGGGGCGAACCCAGTTCGGCAAATCGCCCGCCATCTCGGGCGGCATCGCAACGCTGAAATTCGACACGTACAACGCCGTCAACCCGGGAGCCCTGTTCACCGGCTCTTCCATTACGGTGAAAACGCCCTTCTCGCTTGGCAGCGGTGCGGAACTTGAAGCGAGGGTTCGCACCAACGCAATGCCGGCTGGGTTGATTACGTCGTTTTTCACCTACGGCGGGCACGACGCCAGTTTGTCGGATGAAATCGATTTCGAATATCTGACCAGCGCGCAGTCCAAGCCGGCGACGGCGAATCAGTTGTCGCTAACCTCGTGGAACGA
>Ga0070658_10002095_pt1 | contig 16723 bp, 19 predicted proteins | sample KBSC13metaG_FD_64664 | JGI IMG/M metagenome (GOLD analysis project Ga0070658, IMG submission 64664) | Corn rhizosphere microbial communities from Kellogg Biological Station, Michigan, USA - KBS C1-3 metaG | ecosystem: Host-associated > Plants > Roots > Rhizosphere > Soil ...
CCGACGGAGGCTTCGGCCGTGTACTGCTTGGCGAATTCCAGCGGGCGGCGGGTGATGATGTCGACGGAGCCGGCGCTGCCGCCTTCGACGATGTTGGCCTCGGAGGTCTTGTGCACCACCACCTGGCTTACGATTTCCGACGGCAGCAAGCTGTAGCTGACGCTGCGGCCAACCGTCTGCACCTGGCTAAGCACAAACCAGTCGCCCGTACCCACGGAGTGGCCGTTGACCAGGGTCTGGGTCATGCTGGGGTTGGTGCCGCGCAGGGCCACGCGGTCGCTTTCGTCGAAACCGCCTTCCGAAGCGCTGGACGAGGAAATGTTCACGCCGGGAAGGCGCTGCAGGGTGTCGGCCACGTTCTTGGCCGGCAGCTTGCCGATGTCCTCGGCGGTGACGATCTCCACGTGGGAGACAGCTTCCTGCTTCAGGTTCAGGGCCTCCGCTTCGCTGTCACGGATGCCGGTGACGACCACGGTGGAGAGTTCGGTAGCTTTCTTTGCGTTGGGCTTGGCGGCGTTATCGCCGGTGACCTGGGCAGCGTCCTGCGCAAGGACAGTGCCGGCCATGCACAGGCTGGCGATGATGCTGGCGGCAAGCAGATTCTTGCTGAATGACATGGCGTCCTCCCCTCAGAGGCTTTCGATTTAAGCGGCAGCCCCTGCGGCGGGGCCGGTGTCCGTTGGTTGGCTGGGCCTTGCGGCCCGTTTCTCAGGTATTGCGAACTAGCTGAACTTCAAAACTTCAGGTGGCCGAAAAGCCCGTCACTGGGCGAAGTTGCCGTCGAGATACAACCCGGCGGCACCGATCACGCCCAACTGGCCGTGGTCCATCAGGCGCACTGAGACCTTCTGCAGGAAGGCCCGCATTACGCCCTTGTTGAAGAAGCGGTGTTCGAACTGGCTACGCAGCAGCACGTCGCGCACCTGCGGCAGAATTCCGCCGGCAAGGAATACGCCACCGGTGGCGCCATAAAGCATGGCCAGGTCACCGACGAAGCTGCCCAGCAGCGCGCAGAAAGTGTCCAGGGCCTCGACGGCTGCTTCGTCGCTCTTGGCGAGCGCGGCAGCAGTGACGTCGGCGGGCTCGGCGAGCGCGACAGGCAGGCCGCGCAGGCCGGCGATCACCCGGTAGAGGTTCAGCAGGCCCGGGCCGCTCAAGGCCCGCTCCATGGAAACGTAGTCGTATTCCTTCGAGAGCTGGCGAAGGATCTCGATCTCGCGCTCGGTGCCCGGTGCCAGCGAAATCTGTCCGGCTTCGGTGGGCAGCACGCGCGCACGCGGCTCGCCTGGCAGCAACACGGCCGAACCCAGGCCGGTGCCCGGACCCATCACCAGCACCGGACCCGGCGCCGACGGCTTGCTGGCGGCGATCACGGTGGTGGTCTGGGCAAGATCCAGGAATTGCGTGGCATAGGCCACGGCTTCGAAGTCGTTGACGACCGCCAATTGGCCGATGGACAACGACGAGCGGATGTCACTGATCGACACCGGCCAGGCCAGGTTGTCGTTGACGATGGCATCGTCCAGCACGTATCCGGCGCAGGCCACGGCGCAATGTTCCACCGGGCCATTCACACCGGCCTTGCCGAAGAAGTCCTTCAGGACAGCGGTAAGGCTGGGCCACTCGGCGCAGGTATAACGCTCGTAATGCAGCACGTTTACGCCCGACAACTGCGCGATGACCAGGCCGATGCGCGCATGCGTGCCGCCGACGTCTGCCGCGATGAACGGCGAACCCTGGGGTTTCACCATCTGAAGTGTCCTGTGGTTGGCAGCTGTCGCCACACCTGTCCCCTTGCCCCGACCCAATGGGCGCCCTTCGGTAGCTCCGGGCGCCGCGCTTGTCCGCAATATGGCTTCGTTATGACAACGTTGTCAACGAGTAAAAAGACATGGCTTGAACGGTTTTTATCGCGCGCCGCAACACGACCGGCTGTCCTTAACTGCCGGGAATGTTCATATCGGCCAAGCCTGGAGGCGTGTTTAGCCGGCAGAAACTCATGCTGCGACGCAGCAAATGTCCTGACCGCCCATGCCGTCAGTCATAGGGCCAGGCACCCCCTCGGGCAAACGTTGATTGACAACGTTGCGCCGCCCGGTCAATAAAGCGGACAACGGTGTCGTCGCATTGCGCGCGTGGCCGAACGACGGGGAGTTGTACAAGTCATGTCCGCCATTCCAGAGGCCGTGCCCGGCCGCCATTCCAGCGTGCTGCCGATGATCATCATCGGCGTGCTTTTCTTCATCTTCGGTTTCGTCACCTGGCTCAACGGCCCGCTGATCACCTTCGTCAAGCTCGCCTTCCAGGTGGACGACTTCTACGCGTTCCTGGTGCCGTCGGCGTTCTACCTGTCGTACTTCTTCCTGGCCATCCCCGCTTCAATCGTGCTCAAGCGCACGGGCATGAAGAAGGGCATGGCGCTGGGCCTGTTCGTGATGGCGATCGGCGCGGTCATCTTCGGCCAGTTTGTTTCCATGCGCAGCTTCGGTGGTGCGCTTACGGGCTTGTTCGTGATCGGCGCGGGCCTTTCGTTGCTGCAGACGGCCTCCAATCCCTACATCAGCATCCTGGGGCCGATCGAAAGCGCGGCGCAGCGCATCGCCTTCATGGGCATCTGCAACAAGGTGGCCGGCGCACTGGCGCCCTTCGTGTTCGGCGCGCTGGTGCTGTCCAACATCGGCGACTTCGGCAACCAGGTTGCCGCCGCACCGGACGCCGCCAGCCGCGAGGCCCTTCTGAACGCATTCGCCGCCAAGGTACACATGCCTTACATGGTGATGGCGGGCCTGCTGGTGCTGCTGGCGTTCTGGGTGGTGCGCTCGCCACTGCCTGAAATCAAGCCCTCCGGCGCCAACACCGAACGCACCATCGGCCACGAGCACGGCGGCATCTTCAGCTTTCCGCACCTATGGCTGGGCGTGCTGTGCCTGTTCCTGTACGTCGGCGTGGAAGTGATGGCTGGTGACGCCATTGGCACGTACGGCCAGGGTCTGGGCCTGCCGCTGGAGGCCACACGCCATTTCACCTCGTACACGCTTTTCGCCATGCTGGCCGGCTACCTGGCGGGCTTGGTGCTGATCCCACGGGTGATCACCCAGCATGCCTATCTGGCACTGTCGGCCGTGCTGGGCGTGGTGTTCGTGCTGGGCGCCTCGCTCACCACCGGCTACGTATCGGTCGGCTTCGTGGCCGCGCTGGGTTTCGCCAACGCCATGATGTGGCCGGCGATCTTCCCGCTGGCGATCAAGGGACTGGGTGGCCTGACCGAGCGCGGTTCGGCGCTGCTGATCATGGGCATCGCCGGCGGCGGCATCATCCCGCCCCTCTTCGGATATTTGAAGCAGCACCACGATTTCCAGGTGGTGTTCGCGGCGCTGATGGTGCCCTGCTACCTGTACATCCTCTATTTCGGCCTGGCGGGACATAAGGTCGGCCAGCACCGTCTGGGCTGAGCATGCCCCGCAGGAAGGCGCCAGCCCTGCTCTCCCTGCCGTCCATCCGCTACGATGGGCGGCGGGATCACGAAGGCGGAGAAGAAAGGGTGCGCAGTCCGACCATCAAGGACGTTGCCGAGAAGGCAGGCGTTTCGCTCAAAACCGTCTCCCGGGTGATCAACAACGAGCCTTCGGTCCACGAGCGCACTCGGGAGAAGGTCCAGCGCGCCATCGACGCCCTGGGCTACCAGCCGGATCCTTCGGCCCGGAGCCTGCGCGGCACGCGGGCCTGGGCCATTGGCCTGGTGTACGACAACCCCAACGCGCACTACGTGATCAGCATGCAGAACGGCGTGCTGTCGGTGTGCCGCGAGCGCGGTTTTGGCCTGCAGATCCATCCGTGCGATTCCACCTCGCCCACCCTGGTCGAAGAATTATGCGAACTGGTGCGGCGTTCGCGCCTGGCGGGCTTGGTGCTGGCGCCGCCGATGTCCGAGCAGAAGGAATTGATCGAAACGCTGGCCGCGGAAAAGATTCCCTTCGTGCGCATCATTTCCGCGCGTAAGGACCCCAAGGACGGTTACCCCTGCGTCTTCGTCGACGACCGCGATGCCGCCTACGCCATCACCGAGCACTTGATCCAGCTGGGTCACCACCGCATCGGCTTCCTGTGGGGCGGCAAGCATCACCGCTCCAGCCCGGAACGCTACCAGGGCTATGAAGACGCGCTTCGCGCGTACGGCATGCCGCTGGATAACGACCTGGTGGTCGAGGGCGATTATTCCTTCGATGATGGATTTCGCGGCGCGCGGAAACTGCTGGCACTCGAGCACCGTCCCACCGCCATCTTCGGCTCCAACGACGAGATCGCCGCCGGCGTCCTGGCGGCGGCAAAGTCCGGCGGCATCGACGTGCCGTGGGAGCTTTCCATCGCCGGCTTCGAGGACAGCCCGTTCTCCAAGCAAAGCTGGCCGGCGCTTACCACCGCACGCCAGGCCACTACCGACATCGGCAGGCATGCGACGCGGCGGTTAATCGCCGAGCTTGAGCGCGAGGCGCATGGCATTGCTGGTGAGATCAGCAATGAGGGGTTCAGTCCGGAGTTGGTGGTTCGCGGGTCGACGGCGCCGATTCGGAAGTAGCTACTCGGGAAAACTATCTGCCGGACGATGGAACCGGGCTATGACCGACCGGCAGGCCGGGATGGCCAATGGCGTTGCCCATTCGACGGCCGACTGTATGTCGGGCTCGATCCGTGCCAAGGCGGCGGCCGACCAAAGGTCTCTGACACGCCCCACGGGTAGGGCATCCGTCTCCGACGAGATGCCTGAGAATCTAGTGAAGTCCTCATCCCACTGATCAACTTCAACTTCCCAATGGAGCGCCGCAAGATCGCGGCAAGCTTCCAAGACATTCATCGTTCCATCGAGGATGCCGGTAGCGAGATCGACGGCTCGCTGTCGACAAGAAAGAACATAAGCTTCGTGTGTCATATGTTCGATCATCAATGTCGGCCTCAATTATTTTTGAAGGTTGTTATAGACCGCGATAGCTACCCATATGAGGATAAGGGCAAGAACACCAGCCCACTGGACGCCACGGCGGGATCGCTCCAAGTCGTTGCGCGTCGGATATCGGCCAAGAGTGATTGCGAGTAAAACGCCGCGCCCTGCCTGGAAAAGTACGAAATCCAGAATCACCTCCACAACGATGTATCTGACGATTGAAGCGACAATCCTTGCCATATCCTCGAACATCGATCCTTCCTTAGCTTCCGGATGCTGGAAATCCTACAGCCCCTTCAACTACGTAACCGCCAATAGGCAAGACGCTTGTCCAATACCGGGCTCAGTTTGTCGAAGTTCTTCCACCACCGAAAGCATGCGTGCACTTTTTGGCTTTCGATAGGTCATTGCTTCCCTCTGTTGGCAGCCGGATGCAGGCTTCCTCACATCCGATCACATATCGATGATGACCAAGGTGCCGTGACTTCCCGGCCGTACCGAATGCGGAACACCCGCAGCCGCTAGATACATCTGCCCAGCCGTCACCACGACTTCTTCGCCGTGCACTTCCAGCATCATCTTTCCACTGACGACCAGAAGCCCCTCGTTGTAGTCGTGGGTTTCTTCCTCGTATGCCTGGCCGTCCATGCGAAGCACCTTGATGCGCGCCGGCCCAACCTGTCCGGTGATGGAAGAGGTCCAGGCTTTCGGCAGATTCGCCGCGAGGGATTCAAAGTCGACCAACGCCATCAGCCTGCCCTCCGGGAAAGCAATATCGTAACGACGGGTATGGCGCCGCGCTATACAGGGGTGCCGACAGTCATGCTCCTGGGAATTTCAGCTCAGGCGTCGGCATCATCGGCAGCGCTTTCGGGCAACGCGATGCAGGCGAAGAACGGCACGCCTGCGGTACGCCAGCTCTCCGCCGCCTCGTCGAGGATATCCATGAAGATATCGAACTCCGCCTCGTCGGCGTCGCGCAGCGTTTCGGCATGCATGATCAGCAGCACGTAGCCCTTGGCGTCCAGCCACGACAGGTCGCGTAGGCTGTCCGAAAGTGCATCCCAGTTGCCGCCGAAGCCGGCCGGAAAATGCAACGCATCGTCCAGATGACGCAGTAGCGATGCCTTGTCGGTGCAGGCATGCAGGTCGATAGGCAACGTGCGCAGCAAGGTGGGTTTGGCCGAGCGGTCAAGCGCGGCGATATCGTCCTGGGTGACGAAGAAGACGCCGTTGCCTGCGGCGTCGTTCAGGTCGATGTCGAGCAGGGAATTCATGCATGCACCTGGAAGCAGCGGAAGCTGCTGTAGTGATCGTCCGTGTAGTAGTACACCGCCGGTGGCATGCCACCGGTAATGATGCGCCGTGCGCCACGATTGTCGGCGCCGGGCGTTTCGACGGTGTACTCGTGGTAGTAGCCATTCGCCTGTGAAGGCAGCAGGCCTTCGCGATTACCGAACACCGTGCCGTCCTGGCGGTGCGGGAACGGGCCGCTACTTTCGATCAGCTTGATGGTTTGCATGGCTTCCTGCGGCAGGAAGCCGGGCAACACCGGGCAGCCGCCCCGGGACTGGCCGCCTGCCGGCGAAGGGGTACTCGCCTGGCTTTGCGTCGTGGGCGTTGCGGTATCTACCTGGCGTTGCGGCGTGTGCTTGAAGTAGAACCAGCCGATGACGGCGATCAGAATCACCCATGGAAGAAGGCGATTGGTGCGCATAGCGACTCCTCAGATGGTCACTTGTGGGCCGTGTCGACGCGCGCTTGAAGCGCCATCGCGGCAGCTGGGTTGCGGTGCTTGGCGGCGCCGATGAAGAAGATGAAGACTTCGCGCTCGCCACCATCGGGCAAGGCGGCGGCGACGTGTGGAAGCTCGGGATTGTCTTTGCCCTGCGCCCAACGATGCGCACGTTTCGACCATGCGTCCAGGTCCTTCGCGCTATAACCGGAGGCGATGCCATCTTCGCTGCGCATCAAGCGGGCATAGATGAAGTCGCCGGTAATATCGGCGAGCGACGGGTATTCCGGAGAATCGGTGAAAACCGTTGGGATGCGATGCGAGCGCGCCAGATCCACGTACTCGGCGCTAAGAAAACTCGGATGCCGTACTTCCAGTATGTGTCGCAGGGGGCGCTTGCCCAGCTTGGCCGGCAGCAGGCGCAGGAACGCATCGAGGTCGTCCGCGTCGAAGCGGCGCGACGGCGGCAATTGCCACAGGATCGGCCCCAGACGATCACCCATCTGGTCCAATCCGCCTTCGATAAAGCCGCTGATGCCCTTGGCGGTGTCCCCCAGCTTCTTGCCCTCGGTGATATAACGCGGCGCCTTGAGCGAGAACACGAAACCCTCCGGTGTCTCGGCCGCCCAGCGCTCATACGTGGCCGGCTTCTGTGCACCGTAGAAGGTGCCATTGATCTCGATCACGCGCAGATGGCGGCTGGCGTACTCCAGCTCGCGCTTCTGCACCAGGCCATCCGGATAGAAGTTCTTGCGCCAGGGAGCATACGTCCAGCCACCGATGCCAATGCGGACTCCATGCTGCGCTGCGGGAGCGGCGAAGAGATCATTGCTGGTGGCTTTCTTGGGCATGGCCGCGGATCGAAGCGATGGCGCGCCATGATGCCACGAGCGGGGCAAAGTCCTGCAGTGCGTACTCCTGGCAGTTGCCGGGGGCTTTCCGCAAGGCCAAGCTTGGGAGGTTAACCATTAACCCGGCGGGGATGGGATGAATACAGGACAGGGGCGGACCATGAAGTTGCTTGCTGCGCTGATGCTTGGCCTCTTCGCGCTGGCCGCGCAACAGGCGCACTCGCAGGAGACGGATGTCGACCTTGCCGTGCGGGGAGACAAGCTGCACTTCCATGTCTACAAGGGAGAGGGGCTCCCGATCCTCTTCGAGGCCGGCGGCGGGGATGATTCGACCGTGTGGGCCGGCATCGCCAAGCCGCTACACGATATCACCGGTGCGACACTCATCACGTACGACCGCTCAGGGTTCGGACGGAGCGAACTCGACGGTCGTAACCAGTCCGTGGAAGCCCATGGTATCGAGAACGGCGTTGGAGAACTGGACGAAGCGCTTCACCAACTGGGTTACGACGGGAAAGTCATGCTCGTGGCCCACTCGTACGGGGCGCTCTACGCAACGCTCTACGCGTCGAAGCACCCACAGCGGGTGAAGGCAGCGGTCCTTGTGGATGGCAGTACGGCCTGCTGGTTCAGCGAGGGCTGGATGAAGGACTTCGTGCGGGAGCAAGGTGACAAGAAGCCACCTGCTTCAGGCTCGCTGGGCAGTTATTACCAGTCGAAGAACCTGCCCGAAACCGTCGACATCGTGCGGGCCCAGGCCTTCCCGACCTCCATTCCCGTCATCGACCTGGTCTCGGACCATCCACCTTTTTCCTCGGATGCCGACATCAGCCGCTGGAAGGATTGCCATCGGGCGTTCGTCCGTAATGCGCCCAACCGGCTAGGCATTACGGCCTATGGGGCTGGGCATTACATCTACAGGGACAACCCGCTTCTGGTGATCCAGGCCATCGTCAAATCTTATGCCGGTGTTATCGACGGTAAAACGGCAAGGCAAATCCTTGCGCGTAACATCGACTACTCCATCGAGGCGGTCAACAAAGCCGCACCTCCTAGCGATATCAACAAACATTAGCAGACGCTTAGCCGTAGTCTGCGCCTATCCCAAAAGTAGGCTATGGCGAATGTTGTGATGGTGCGTGTCGCGCCACACAGTAGAGTGAAGTCGTGAATGGGGCGGGTGACGCCGCCCGTCCGCCGGCACCAGTGCTGCGGAAGCTCTCGGGAGGGGGCGCCATGACGACACAACACGCAACGCCGATCTGGCAAGGTACGCCGAGCCGTATTTCCTTGGTGAGGCGATGGCAGGAATCGCACTACGAAAGCCGCTTCCTGGCCCACACCACACCGACCCATCACATCTATCGCGGCGTCTATAAATCGTTCGCCGAGGCCCAGGCAAGCATTCCGGCCGGCCGGACGGCGGGTTACGACAACACCGGTGCCGCGGATCTTTACCGTGAGCGCACACACATTGTTTATCTCAACGATTACCCGATGATCTACTGGCTTGGCCGCTTCTTCGACCAGGGCGGTCGCAGCGTTTTCGACCTTGGTGGACACATCGGCATTGCGTACTACTCTTATCAGAAACACCTGGAGTATCCCGAAGGCTTGCGTTGGACCGTGCAGGACGTGCCGGCCGTCAATGCAGCCGGCGAAGCCTGGGCCATGGAACACGATCCAGCGCGGCGCCTTTCCTTTGCATCAACGGTCGCCGCCGCTTCAGGCACGCACATCCTGTTTGCGGCGGGGTCGCTGCAGTATCTCGAATACACATTGGCCGAAGCCATTTCCGCCATGCCTGTGAGACCGCGCTTCCTTCTACTGAACTCAGTGCCGATCCACACCCGCGAATCGTATTTCACCGTCCAGAACTTGGGGGTGACGTGTTGCCCCTACCGGGTGTTGGCCGAGCGGGAATTCATGGGAGGGCTGGCGTCGCTTGGCTACAAGCTAAGGGATCGATGGGAGAACACGCAAAGGCATTGCACGGTTCCATTTTATCCGGACTTGTCCCTGGACCGGTATTTTGGGTTCGCCTTTGAGAACAGCGAACTCATCAAGTGATAAACGAAATGTCCATTTCTACAACGGGCCGCCCGACCCGCGGCCGTCGGCGCTCGACGTACTGCGTGATGGCCTCAAGCATGATTCAGTGTGCCCATGCTTGTTCGGCAACGCAGGCCCAGTCTTCTTGCGTGTTTCTGTCACCCGGTTCTCGGGGCGACGTAATGCTTTGAGTAGTTGACGAGCTTGAGTGAGGAAATTTCATACATCAGGTCGGCAAGTTCGTAACTGAAATCGATGTTCCCGCCGGGGACGAAGTCCTCAAGCGCGCACGCCATGCTCGCGACCGCTCATTCCAACGCACTATCCCCTACTGCTTGAGCCCGCGCGGTGAGCGAACTGCAATGGTTGCGCGCTTCGCCTAAATCGCGCGATTTCACACTTTCGACCAAGGCCAGCGTGTCGGCAAACAGAGCGTCCTGACCGGATGCATTCCAGCCGGTCATGGCTCAATCCGAAAGGTAAGCCCTCCGCCTTCCAGTGCAAACGTCTGGCCATCGGTTTGAATAAGGCGACGCCCATCGGCAAGCGCATAGCCTACCTTTGACGTGTCAGCGACGGACGGCTCGTCGAGTGCAACGGCGGCCACATGATAGAGACGGCCGTCGCTACCGCTCGCGTAGAATCGGAGCAGGGGTTTATTTGTAGGCATGGCACGATATTGCCTAGGAGAGCGTCAAGCCAGTGGGTGCTTGAAAGCTTGGGCTCCTCACGCCCGCTGCACCGATGTCCGTTCAGCTACCGTGGCTATTCTCCGCCGCCTTGTCAGCCGTGTTGAAAGCAAGCTGATCGGCAAAGGCGCGCTGGAAGGCAGGCCGCTCTTCGGCCCGGGCGACATAGGCTGCCAAGGTCGGGAATTCTCCGAGCATTCCCGATGGCTTAAGACGTTGCAGCACCGACACCATCACCAGGTCGGCGGCGCTGAAGTCACCGTCGAGCCACTTGGAATCGCCCATGCGATCGGACAGTTTGCCCAGCCGTTCGCGAATGCGATCCTGGACAAGGGGCAGGCGGTCCTTGCTCCAGGGCTTGTCGCCTTCCTGGAACTTGGCGATCGACAGATCAAGGATGGGCGGCTCCACGGTATTGAGCGCGGCGAACATCCAGGTGACCGCACGCGCACGCGCGTTGGCTTCGTCCGGCAACAGGCCCGGATACCGCTGGGCGATGTGGAAGATGATCGCGCCCGACTCGAAGATGGCAAGGTCACCCTCCTCGAACGTGGGGATCTGGCCGAACGGGTGACGGGCCAGGTGCTCGGATTCCTTCATGGCCTGGAAGGACACGGGCAGGACGTTGTACGCCTGGCCTGCTTCCTCGAGTGCCCAGCGCACGCGGGTATCCCGCGCCAGGCCCTTGCCGCCGTCGGGGGAACGCTCAAAGGCGGTGATCGTGATCGTCATGGCGTAGCTCCCCCAGTGGTCGTCGAGTGTCCAATCGGTCCCTTCGCAAAGGCTATCAAACGCATCTTCGGCTCCTCGTTCAGGCCGGCCAGGGTGGCCTGTTATAGCTGCGTCGAACAGAGGTGTCGAAAATCGACATGGCCTTGCAAATTTTTTTCCGCCCCCGCACGCACCGCCGAAAAGACCCTCCCGCTCCTGCTCGCCAGAACCGCCTTGCAGTTGAACGGATTCCCGATGGCGGCAGTAATACCGATTCGCCGAGTAATGCGCGGCGAGCTCCCGGGCTATTGGTCCGTCTGGCGTCGCTTTGCTATGAAGCAAATCAAGCTCGACGACTGTGCCGGCGCGTCCTTCGATCTCCCGCTGAATCTGCCCAATCCCCCAGTAACCCGAGGCGTCATTGTTTCGGCTCACGAAGGTCTCGACGAGGCCGCTGGCGATGTTTCTTGGTGCACGGTCATGTGGCTAGCTTCCGGCCGACCCAGGCTCAACCTCCTCGAGCATCGATGCGCGTGCGCAAAGAAACGTCAAGAGAAGCCATATTGCGAGACCGAGCAGGCCGAAGAAAAACGAAGCCACCGGCAGCGTGAAGATCCCTGCGACGTAGGCTACGTAGAACCGCTCCGCCTTGGTAGCTTTCGGCGCTGTCTCGCGAGGCGTGCGTTCCTGCTGCAAGGGCCCTTCGAAAGGCTCGGACTGCTTGAACTTTGTAAGATAGGTTGGTAGATCGAACGCGTGAACCGATCTTATCTCATCCGCAGGAAGCAGGATGTCGAAGTCCTCGATGGGGCGCTGATTTGGGTCGGCAGTTCCAGTGTGTAGCCAGGTATAGTCGGTTACCGGTTCAAAGCCCTGCTTCTCGTCGCGATAGCCGGATAGGAAAGGCTCTAGGCGCACCCATTCGCGCTCACCGCGAGTGGTTGATGCATCAATCGCGAACCCAACGTACACTTTTGACGACGACATTGTCAGCATCACGGGCAGCTGTCGCGCGGTCGTCGCCCATAGAAACTCTTCTAGCTCGCTTAGGCAACTGAGGCGCATCAGCAATGCTCCTCTCAGGGTTCGGCATTCAACCAGGGGCACGTTCAAGATCCATGCAAGCAAGAACGATGCAGCCACGGAAACAAGAGCGATAGAGCCGAGTGAAAGCGACACTTTGCCCGCACCAAAGGCTTTCAGCAATCGATCAAGACAGCTCTGTATGAAGGATCCTAGGTGGGGAATGCGTTCAATTTCGTGAAGAGCCAAGCTGCTGAACGCAGCAACTGCGATGGCGGTGACGACCACCAAGAAATAAAGCGCGTGTCCGTCACTTCGAAAAATGTGTGGTCGCCAGATCAGGCTACGCCTCGCTGCGATGTACCCGGCAGCCAACACCAGCAATGCAAAGGCCGCATTGTTCATCCATGATCCCCTGAGTACGAAGAAGGGGCATTAGCCCCAGTCTTCTCTCTATATCTACTTCTTCTTTGACCGCATCTGCCGCGAGAGCTCGACCAGTGCATCTACCTGGCGTTTGTAGCCCGCAGACTGATGAAGCTTCTCCCGATCGACGGCCATCCCACCATCTTTGGAGGTTCGGAAGGTGGAGAACTCACCAGAGACACCACGTTTGATGAAAACTTTACTAGACATATCATGCACCTCCGTCTCCCTGGCGGCTCTCAGCATAGCTGATTTAGAGACAAGTAGCGGATCTTCGAACGGACCGGACGAATGAACCACCCAGGCATCCTCTGCCTATCAGCCCCAGTCACGTCATGGTGTTCATGACCGGTTAGCCAGCCGCGGATCGCTTCTGACACGACCCGATGGTTCATCCGTCCTGCGCTGACTCATGCAGGAGCATTCCGCCAATCTGTTTGCACGCAGAGTGGCGGGCGAGCCAGGATCGAAAACCGTCTTAAGTCTAATCCGGCCGGGCCGAAGCCCGCCTGGTCGCCCGCCGTGAGAAGACGGGGAATCACGGGTACCGCAGGAGGTGGAGCCTGCGGTACCCGAGACTTAAGATCGGGTTTCGATACCCGACCGCCGGGCGTTGCCCCGGCGGCAAACAAATGATCCCGGATACGACGCTCAAACTCCATATAGTAAGCGTCGCAAAATTTCCTCCGACATCCCATCGGAGAAACCTCAAACCGGGCAGCTCACCTCACGTCAGTTTGCAAAGTCCTCGGCATGACTCGCGTTATCCGTCGGCCACCAATACCGACCATGATCCGTCGCCTTGTACGAGTGATTGTCATCGCCATCCCGCACCTGGTACACGTTGTTCCGCCATACCGATCCCTGCGCCTGGCCGCCCCACAGATTGCCGTACAACGGCCCCCACATTTCCTTCAGCTCCGCCGAGAACACATTGCCGGTGACGGTTAGGTTGGTGGCGTTGTTCTTCACACCAAAACTCAACGCATACCCATAGCCCGACACGTAGTTGTTGGTAAAGGCGATGTGGTCGTACACGCCATCGCCTTGCAACGCCAAGGCATTGGTGTTTCCCAGGGAAGCGATGGTGTTGTGGTCGATTACCATGGGGCCGCCGTCGCCTTCGCTTTGGGGACCGATGCCATCGTGGTGATAGACGGCGTGCGACGTATCGGCGGCGTCATGAATGTAGTTGTTGGTCCACACCGAGGGCCGGCCGGGATAGCCCGTGGTCATCTCGAGGCCTGCGTTGCCCCAGATGTCGTTGTGATCCATGGTGGCCACGGCCGTGTCCATGGTCGTCGCCAGCTGCCACGATTTGCTGAACGGCGTGCCAGGCGTTGAATGGGACGACGAGACGGTCCCGTCGTTGCCCGGCGGCAACGCATAGCTATTGGGTTTGAAGGTGGAATAGCGGAACGTGACACTGGTTGGCGCGTAGATCTGAACCAGGTTGTCGTTCGGGTCCTTGCCCTCGAAGAGGCAGCCGACGAACGTGAGGTTGTCGCCGTAGATCACCACTTTCAAGGCAAGGAAGTGCGTAAAGGCGATCACGCTGTTGTCCGGATAGGTAACGATGATCGGCTTGGTGGCGCTCATTCCCTTCGAGAAGTCCGTCAGCTTCCCCGGGTAGGCTCCGAGCCCAAGGCCTCCAGCGTTGGCTGGGGTGTTGGCGTAGCCAGTGTTGGAAAAATCAGGCCAGTAGCCCGAGCCATCATTGGGCCGGGCATTCAGTGCGACAGCGTCCATTGCATGCTTGGTAAACAGATCGCTGGTGGAACCTTGCGCACGCGATGAAGCGTCCGGCTTGGTGCTTGCGTGTACGACGAAGGGAATGGCAGCCAGCAGCAGCGATGAAAGGATCGACATGCCGGATCTGATCTGGAACTTGTGCATAGTTACTCTCCAATGATGTTCGAAAGTGGCACGGTTGTTTGAAGCGACATCGACCAAGCGAAAATCACTTACCGCTTGATTTGGGCTTGCACGGAAAAGGGATGCCTCGGTTCGCTTGCGGAACCGGGCATCGCTAGGGCGTTCGGCATGGATGCTGTGCAGCTGTTCTGGCAACCTGTTCGATGGCGAACAAGTTGACGTTACCGGCACGGAAATCTCCCCTTTGTGTGCTCGCACAGACCGGACGAGCGAGGGAGTTTCAACGTGACAGGCTGTGTTTGGATTTGTGCGCCAGTTGACGTTTTTAGGTCGGCATGAGGTACGCCGTGGCGAGCACGCGGTCCCGCTTGCACCAGGCACTCCGCCGGTCGTCACAAAATGCGTGCCCGCATCGCTCGACGAGGCTAGCTTGCGCTATCCAGCCATCGAGGCACCCGCATGAAGAAAGCAAGCCTGGCTCTCGCTCTTGTCCTTGGCTCTTGCTGCGCATTCGCGCAAAGCAGCCCACCAACGCCCACGATGTTCGCCGCGGAGGTGCAATGGGGCCCGCAGAACGACTCATCGCCGGCATTTACGCCCGATGGGAACACAGTCGTGTTTACTCGACGGTCGGGCGCCTTGCGGCAACTCATGATCTCGCACAAGAACGGCGATACCTGGTCGGAACCCGTGGTGGCGCCGTTCTCCAACGTGGGCAACAACATCGCACCGGCAATGTCGCCGGATGGCTCGTACCTGATCTTCGCCTCGAACCGGCCGGCGGTTGCGGGCGGCGCGATGCTTGACGGATTCTTTGGCGGAAAGCCGCAGCCGGGGCGCGGTGGCAACCTGTGGCGTGTAGACAGGAAGGGTGACAGCTGGGGAACGCCCGTGCGCCTGCCCGACGTCGTCAACCGAAGTTCATCGACCTACGATATGTCTATCGCGAAAGACGGCAGTCTTTATTTCACGCAGGGCGATGCGAAAACGCGTGCTTTCCGACTTTATAAAAGCGCGTTTCGCAACGGCAGCCTGCAGGCACCTCAACCGCTGCCATTTAGCGACGGCATCACCGAAGACTACGATCCGGCCGTAGCCCCGGATCAGTCCTTCCTGGTCTTCAGCTCGGAACGAGCACCATCACCCTCGGGCACGGCGGACCTCTTCATCGTGTTCGCCACCGGCAATGGCTGGAGCGCGCCGGTCCATATCGGGCCATCCGGTTTCCAGGCGAAGTTGAGTCCGGACCTGTCCACGCTTTACTTCGATAACAAGCCGCCGGGGATCTGGACTATTCCGTTGCGGTCGGTGCTTGCGCATTAATTTTGGGCAAAAAAAGCCCTCCGACTAGCGAAGGGCTTTTTTCTGACACGTGCCGGGCCGCTTGGTTATCCCCAGTTGTGGGGACCAGGAACGAATTCCTGGCGGCATGGGCGCTACCTTTAAGGCTACCGGCTGTCGCGCACCACCGGCAAATTGTACTGTCTGGAAAGGGTGTTACAGCCCCTACTCAAAATTTCTTGAGAATGAAATTTTTCCGCAAGCGGACCATCACGGAATAGCATTTAATGGATGCGGAGGTATCGTCATGGACCAGACAACGATCCGCCGTCGCCTGCAGGGACTGCGTGAGAGCCGCTCACTCAATCAGGCCAAGTTGGCTGACGTCCTTGGATTCAAGGATCGGCAAACCTTATCCGATATCGAATTAGGCAAGAGAAACGTGGCGCCCGACGAGTTGATACGGGCCGCGGAGTATTTTGGCGTTGATTCGGGATACTTCACCGATCCCTTCGAGCTCGTCGGCGAAGCCAAGCTCTCTTGGCGCAAGTTCCCGTACGCAAATGACCTTGAGTCATTCGAGCAACTTGCGGGCGGCTTGATTGCGGCTTATCACCATCTAAGCCGACTTATGAGCATCAATGATTCCTCACTTCGCCTCGAAGCAAAGGTCGATGACGGCTCGATCCCACAAGCATCTAGCTACCACTTTGTTGAAGTATTGGGCTGGGGTATCGAACAAGGTCACTTGTCCGCGCGACGTGCCGCCAAGCTCATGGAAATGACGTTGGACGATCTGAGTGCTTTGTTTACGGAGCACGGCCTGACGGCACCATACGACCTGTAGAAAGGTTGCGAAAATGGCAATCAAGCCAAGCTGATCGCCACAATCGCCACCAACGCAAGCGCCAGCCCAGTCATGCGCATCGGCCCCGGCCGCTCACCAAACGCAACGATACCCACCAGCGCGCCAAGTACCACCACGCCGATATTGACGGTCGAAAACACCAACGATGGATGCGCTGCCAGCGCCTGGTGCCCGCGGATGTAGCAATAGATATTGGCAAAGTTGGCCGCACCCAGCACCAGGCCGGCGCCGAAGTTGCGCAAAGTGAAGATGGTCTGGGTCGCCAGCAAAGCA
>Ga0070658_10002099_pt1 | contig 16710 bp, 16 predicted proteins | sample KBSC13metaG_FD_64664 | JGI IMG/M metagenome (GOLD analysis project Ga0070658, IMG submission 64664) | Corn rhizosphere microbial communities from Kellogg Biological Station, Michigan, USA - KBS C1-3 metaG | ecosystem: Host-associated > Plants > Roots > Rhizosphere > Soil ...
AACGATCTGGCGGAAAAGCTGAGAACCACCATTAGCTCCACAGAAGAAGCCCTAAAGGCCATTACCGAAAAAGAGGATCTCGATGCGGCCCTCCTTATGCGCCGCGGCCGGTGCTTATACTATCTGAACCGCAATCAAGAGGCTCTGATCTGCTTCAAATTTCTTCAGGACAAATTCCCAAAAGCCAGTGACGCAGAGCATGCTGCCTATTCTCAAATCGTGATTCTCAACCGGTTGAAAAAACCGGATGAAACTCAAAAACTGGCGGCTGAATTTATTCGTAAATATCCCCAAGCTCAAAAACGGGAGCAAGTAGCACTTCTTGCAGGAGATGGCCTGGCCCAAGCAGGCAAATGGGCTGAAGTCATCCGCTTCTATGAAGGAATGGAGAAAGATTACGCCACTTCCCCCAGTCGCCCGCTCTTTCTGCTCTATCAAGGCATCGCCTTGTTCCAGCTCAATGAATACGCGGACTCTGAGAAAAAGTTCAAGGAGATCGTCGATAAATACCCTACCAGTGATCTTATCGAAACAGCGCTCTATCGCATTGCGATGGCGCATTTTCTAACCAACGATTATAAAGGCACCATCACCGCTTTCCGCAATTATCTGACGCGCTTTCCGGACGGCGAGTATGCAGGGGAAGCGAACTACCGCCTCGCATTCATTGATTTCAACAATCGCGAGCAGAACAAGTCGGACCAAATCATCAAGGATCTTACCTCCTTCATGAACACCCATCCTGAGGATGCGGCTACCGCCTCCATGTATAGCCTCATCGGGGATGTGTATGCTCAAAAGAAGAAGGATGCGCAAAATAAGCCGATGACGGACAAGGCTCTGGAGGCGTATCTGAAAGCGGCCCAAGTCGCCACCTCGGATCAGATTCTCGCCTATGTGATGGATGCTGCCACCAACATCATGCAGGCCAACAAGGACTGGGCAGGAATTGCCAAGCTGCATACCGAATACTATCAGAAGCATCCCAATACCTCCATGGGGACCCGGTCCGCCACTTGGGTGGCCAAGATGCAATCACGCGATGGCAACCCGGATGGAGCAATCAAGTTCCTTACTGGTGCACTCCAGCCAATCATTGCAGATCCGGCCAATGAACAGGTCGAATTCCTGATCGATGAATTAGCCAAAATTTTCGTGCCCCCTGGTAAACAGGCTCGCGAGGCCAATGTTGAGCAACTCTGTGACAAACTGGCAGAAGTTCTTCATCAAGCAGCCGCAGGGAAAGAAAACCAAACCACCAATGCGCGTATTTACTACGGCCGTGCCAAACTAGCTCAGTTGCTCCGTGATACGGAACGTGCCAACCGCTACATGAAGGGCATCGCCACGGCAGAAACCGATCCGGCCTCCCTCAGTCCAGTTCTTCTCTATGTGTCTGCGGATCTGCTGATGAAGGAAGGCAATTATGATCAGGCGGAAAGCATGTATCGCCGCCTGGCGGATCGTTACAAGGAATCCTCTTTTGCTGATGCAGGGCCTGCTGGCCTAGGTCAGGTCGCCCTTGCACGTGGAAACAATGAGGAAGCGCTGAACATCTTTGATGAGATCCTGGCCAGCAATTCAGGAACCTCCCGCTATGCCGATGTGATGATTGGCAGACTCAAGGCCTTGGTCGCACTATCCAAGCTGGATGAAGCGGAGAAACTCGCTATCGATCTGCTGGGAGACAAACGCGCTTTCCGTGGAGCTCCTACCGGACAGATCCTTCTGCTGACCGGAGACGTTTATCGCAAACGCGCTGAAAAGCAGGGCGGTCCAGTAAAGAAGGAATCCCTTGCGAAGGCTCATGGATTTTATCAAAAGGCCTACACTGCCTATCAGGCATTCCCGGATGTGTGTGCGGAAGGCTATTGGCGAGCCTATGAGGTAGCCAAGCTACTGGGGGACAATGAATTGGCTGCCAATACCCTCAAGACCTTGGCTGAAAATCCAAAGCTGCAGAAAACTGCTCGTGCAAAACAAGCTAAGGAGCAGAAACCATGAAATCCAGCCCACTCCCTTTGACCATGTTTTCCCGTGCCTTATTGCTCGCCAGTTTCTCCCTGCTGGTCCCGTCTTTTGCTCATGCGGATGAACTGCGTGTGGTGTTTGAGGGGGCAGGAGTGAGCCGCTCCACCCCTGTGACGAATCTCACGGCACAAGGCACCTCTTTCATCGTGAAAGCCACGGCCGATGGGTTTAATGCCAATCAGGTGTTACCCAAAGCTGCGGCCGCTTACGTCCAAGGCGAAAAGCCTGCACTGGTAAATGAAGCGATCGCGCTGATCCTGATGGAAAAACCACTGGATGCACTCAAGCTTCTGGAGCCATTCGTGGAGCAACAGCGCCCAAGCGCAGGCCTGATAGGCAATCAATGGGAAGGCGCCGCCCGTGCAGCGGTAGTCGCCTATGCATTGATCGGCAATGCGGATAAGAGCAATTCTTTAGGCAAGGAGATTTCCGACTCTACACCAGAACAAGGCAATGATCCCATCATGTCCTTGAGCCGTATCCTTCTGCTCCCCTTCTCGACTCCGCTGGAAGATCGTTTGAATGCTCTGGCATCCCTCGTTTCCGAAAGCTCTGCGGAAGTCAGTTCATACGCATCCTTTTTTCGTGGATTGCGACTGCAAAAAGCCAAACGCAATCCGGAGGCTCTGGAAGCCTACTTGGTCATTCCCTGTGCCTATCCTACCGGCGGCAGGGTTCTGAACGGTGTCGCGGAAATAAATGCGGCAGAGATTCTGGCTCCTGAAGCTGCCCGTCGCGAGGAAGCTGTCGCTCTCCTGACCTCTGCTGTCTCTGATGCCCAGGCAACTTCCGCTGGAGCGGAAGCTGAAAAACGACTGAAGAGCCTGAAGTAACATCGTCCATTCTCTATCATTTCACGAAATCCCATATTATCAGCAATTCATGAAAACGACCCTTAAAACGGCTCTTACTGCCGCTCTGCTGCTTCTTCCGTTGACTGCATTTGGTGCAGAAGTCGCAGGTGCCAAGAACAAGACCCTCCTCGATACTTACAAAGAAGGGGGTATGGTCATGCACTTCCTTCTTCTCTTCTCAGTCGCCATGGTATGGCTGATCATCGATATCTGGATGCGCACCAGCAAAAAGAACATGACCCCTTCCGCCGATACCGAAACGGCACAGGAGTTATTCCGCGCAGGTGACTATGTGGGAGCCTATCAAGCGATGAAGGCTGGTAACAGTCCTTATTGTGAAGTGGTCCGCTCGTCGCTGGGCTCCATTGGTTACGGCAAGGACGCTACGGAAGAGGCTCTTTACGCCACTGTGGACAAGATCAACTCCACTCTTCAAACCCGCATCAACTACCTTTCCGTTATTGGTGTTTGCGCTCCGATGGTGGGACTTCTGGGAACTGTGGCAGGTATGAAAGGTGCTTTCGGCGCTCTCGGCACCACAGGTGCGGATGTGGGTGCTCTGGCAGGTCACATCGGTGAGGTGCTTGTTGCGACGGCTACGGGTCTGTTCGTCGCCATCCCGGCCTTCGGATCCTTCTACTTCCTCAAGAACAAACTGCAGGGCTCCATCCACCACCTTCAGGATGAGACCGAACGCCTTTTCCGGAATGCTCCTTATGAGTATCTCCAAAGTGCAGACGTCGGCCAGGAAGAAACCTACGCCGCTCTTCCTAACTGGATCGAGGCCCCTGAAGGCTAATCCATTTCCATCCCAACCCATAACAATCTAATACCATGGCCGGAGGAGGAGGAGGAGGAGACGGAGAACCTGAGTTCCAGATCGCTCCCATGATCGACGTGCTGCTAGTGCTGCTCGTATTCTTCGTGACGATCACATCATCCGAGGTGCTGAAGGTGGACAAAAACCTGAAGCTTCCGGTCTCACCGAATGCGAAGGCTCGTGATCCGGAACTCAGCAAGCACGAGTTCGCGGTGAACGTCCGTTGGGATGAAGCCAACAACAAAGGCATCCTCGTCATTGACGATAAAATTTTGGAAAACTGGCAGGATCTGGTGCCCATTCTTCAGGCCCGCAAGGAAGCTGATGAAAAGGTGCGAGCCATCATCCGTGGTGACAAGAACCTGCCTGCCATCGAAATTCAGCGAGTCATGGGAGTGATTGCAGAAGCGGGTGTTTCAGACATCGGTTTCTCAGCTTCAAACAAATAAAACCTTATGAGTCGTAAACACAGCCATAGGCGCAAGCAATCTGCAGAGGTGAATCTGGGCTTCCAGATCGCCCCGATGATCGACGTGGTGTTCGTGATTCTGCTCTATTTCATGGTGGCCGCCGGTTCCCAGCAGAAGGAGAATTCCCACAACACCAAGTTGCCGGGAACTGAACCCTCTGAAACGGACACGGTCATTCCGGATGAAATCTCCATCCGTGTGGAGGACGATGGGCAGGTTTACCTGAATGATGACCCATTGGATGATCCAACGAATAAGAATTTGCCGGAACTGGCCAGTAATCTGAACAATCTCAAGGAAAGCAGCGACGCCTCTAAATCTGAGCTGCTGGTAACCATTTATGCCAATGAGATGGCGAAGTATGAGCGAGTGGTGGATGTGCTGGATGCACTGAGCCGCGCACGTATTGGCAATGTGACCTTTCAGGCGACTTCGCCTGAATAGCATCTGATCTTCGTAAGCAGCCTTTATCGGGCGGAGCTAATCTTACTGGCCCTATGTGCCGGAGATTCGCTTCGCCCGAAATTTTTTCTCGTATCATGGCCATCGCCTCCCCCACCCTCCGCCCATAATGCTCAAGGCCGGAATCGTAGGACTGCCAAATGTCGGGAAATCGACACTCTTCAACGCTGTAACCCGTACCCGTAAAGCGGAGGCGGCGAACTATCCTTTCTGCACCATCGATCCCAATGTGGGCATTGTGACCGTGCCGGATCCACGGTTGGCTGTTCTGTCAAAAATCTCCGGTTCGCAGAAGCTGGTGCCTACGGCCATCGAGTTTGTGGACATCGCCGGTTTGGTGAAGGGTGCCTCCGAGGGAGCCGGCCTGGGCAACCAATTCCTGGCCAACATCCGGGAAACCGATGCCATCGTCCAAGTGGTACGCTGCTTTGAGAATGATGACATCATTCATGAACTTGGTTCGGTAGATCCCCTCCGGGATATCGAGATCATCAATTCCGAGTTGATTCTCGCTGATATGGCCTCGCTGGAAAAACGCCGCCATTCCCGTGAAAAGAAAGCAAAGGGCGGCGACAAGGAATCCAAAAAGGAAGTCGAATTGATCGACATCATCATGCCACACCTGGATCAGGGCAAACCGGCACTGACGCTTGAATTTTCCGAAGAAGACAAGGAAGTGGTCAAAGGCTTCTTCCTGCTTTCCTCCAAGCGCACCATTTATGCGTGCAATGTGGCGGAGGATGAGCTGGCTGCTGCCACGGCGAATCCGGACTCACATGCCCAAGTGGCAAAGGTTCGCCAATTCGCCGTCGAACACAGCGGTGCGGAAGCCGTCGTCATCTCAGCGCGGATTGAAGAGGAACTAAGCGAACTTTCCCACGAGGAGGCATCCGAATTCCTTGCTGACATGGGTGTCACGGATTCCGGCGTCTCCAATCTGATCCGTGGTGTTTATCACCTGCTGGGACTCCGCACCTACCTTACCACCGGCGTGCAGGAAACCCGGGCCTGGACCATCATCGCAGGCGATAAGGCACCGGCCGCGGCTGGTGTGATTCACTCTGACTTCGAGCGTGGATTCATCGCTGCCGAAGTGGTGCATTATGATGATCTCGTGGCTGCAGGCACCAAGTCCGCCGCCAAGGAAGCAGGCAAGGTCCGCATCGAGGGCAAGGAATACGTAGTCAAAGACGGTGACGTGGTGGAATTCCGCTTCAACGTCTGATTCAAGGCATCATTTTTCTCAAAAAGGGGGGCGGTTCGCTCCCCTTTTTTTATGCCGCGAAACTTAGAAATTAAAGCTGGATTGAGGGGAAGACTTCTTAGTCTCTTCCGCCCGGGGATGATTTTGACATATCCCTGCTACGGCAAATTTCAGGAAACGTTTGAAGGAAACTTCCAGAGGCTCTTCCTCAATCTTCCCCAGTCGTCTGAACATTGCCTGGTTATGAAGTAGATGAACCATGGCTCCATGCACGAAATGAAGGCGCCAAACCATTTCTTCCCGTGGTACATCAGGAAAAGTCTTCTCAAGAGCGGCATGAAGACGATGTGCGCATGGACGCATCTGCTCCTCCATCGCAAGGGAAAGGTCTCCGTCCTGGGCAGACATGACTCTTCCCAGCAGCTTGCAATAGACTTTTTCTGATAGGTGAGATTGAGTAACCTGACTGATCAATGGTCTGCACATGGCCTCCAGTATTTCCTCTACCGGAACGGGGTTCCCATTGGCCCGCTTTTCCGCTGCCTCCAGCATTTCCAGCCGGTGCTGGTTTACTGGAGTAAGATAGCGCGTCATGACGAGCGTGAGCAGCCCCTCACGACTCCCAAAGTGATAATTCACTGCTGCTACATTGGCACCAGCAAGCTTGGTAATGTCTCGAACGGATACCGCATCAAAACCTTTGTCTGCGAAGAGCTGTTCTGCGGCATCCAGAAGTTTACGCTTTGGTCCCGTTTCAGGGATAGCAGGGTTTCTCATGATCCCATGAATGAATCATGCATTTTGCCGATGTCAAACACGCGATTAAATCGTGACCGCCTTCTCCTGTGCGTGAATCGATCCATCCTGAATGATTAGGATGCGGTCTCCTGCCTGTGCAAGATTTTGATCATGAGTGACAACGACCAAGGTCACCCCGTGTTCCGTCGCGAGTTCCATCAGGATGGAAATGATTTCCGCGCTATTTCGGGAATCCAGATTTCCCGTAGGTTCATCAGCAAAAAGAATTTTAGGCTGATTCACGATGGCCCGGGCAATGGCCACGCGCTGTTGTTCCCCTCCGGAAAGCTCGGCGGGTAAGTGTTGAGCCCGGTCGGCCAACCCCACACGCTCGAGTGCTATCTTCGCTTCTGCATACCGATCCTTGCCCGCAATGGCTCCTGGAAGAGCGACGTTTTCCAATGCTGTGAGCTCTGGAAGGAGATGGTAATTCTGAAAAATGTAGCCGATTTTTTCATTTCTGAACCGGGCCTGCTGTCTGCTGCCCAGGCCATACAGATCCACATTCTCGATTTTAACGGTTCCCTGCTCAGGCCGTTCCAGTCCAGCCAGGGTATAGAGCAGCGTGGTTTTCCCCGCACCACTAGGGCCACAAAGAAACACTTTCTCCCCTTTATGGATAGTCAGATCAATCCCATGGAGGATCTCGATGGATTTCTTTCCGATCCGGTAGCCGCGGTGAAGGTTCACCGTCTCAATCATCACCTCGCTCATGCTTCCATCATGCAGCTATCCGGTGCTGCCGCAATTCCCGGTTTGGACAGACACGGAAAAAGCTTCTAGTATAAAAGATGTTTCGTTTCCCCGGCATCTTTCTCTGCATGCTTCTACCGATGACCGTGGGGGCGGCACGGCTGAAAATCCTCACGATCGGGGATAGTCTGTCCAAGGAATACCAATATGAAGTGCCCTTCAGCGCACCGGAAGGTTCAGCAACGGCCAATACCAAGAACTGGGTGGAAACGATGACGCAGTTGCGTTCCACCCTGATCAACTTTGGAGATACCAAAAATTCCTCAGACCTGCGTGTCGTAGGCCATGAGTATAATTTCAGCATCCCCGGCCACACGGCAGCCCAGTGGGCACAAATCCTGAGCAATAACCCGAAAACCGGTGCGGACATCATCACCAATTACAACCTGGTCAATTACGTGGAGGGTAACGACGTAAGCGTGGTGGTGATTTTTCTCGGAGGGAACGATCTGGACAATGATTACGGAGCCATCTCAAAAAACGCCACGCCTCCTGCCAGCCTGGCCGCGATCCGTAACAACATCGCCTCCATTCACGACTACCTCCGCAGCTATAATGCGACCATTCCTATCGTGATCTGCACGGTGCCGGATGTGGGTGCCACCTACGAAGTGGCACAAGCAAATACAACGCCTGCAGAAAAAGCCACTGCACGCCAACGAACCGCCGCCCTCAATGCAGACATCATGGCAATGGCGGCAACGCGGAATGCCAAGGTAGCCCGGATAGACAAGCTCACCGACAGACTTTTCGACGAGCATCCCTTCACGATCAACGGCACGGAGTTCATCTATCCACCAGATACCCAGAATGAGAAACATCGTCTATTTTGCCGGGATGGATTTCACCCCGGCGCTGCAGTACAGGCCCTTGTCGCGAATGAAATCATAATGGCCCTCAATCAGGCCACCACCGCGAACATTCCGCTTCTGGGCGACCGGGAAATTCTCAGCAGCGTCCTATCCTTCAATCCGGACCAGCCTTATCTCACCTGGGCTGGCAGCAATGGAGGCATGCTGGATAATCCAGATGGAGATGGACTGCCAAATCTAGCGGAATACCTTTTTGGCACCCAGGCATCCAAAGCAGATAGCCCTTTCACCTATGGGGTAAATGGTACAATTAGTTTCACGCCGCAGGCCAGCGCCCTCCAGTTTGCATCCCTCACCGTCGAGGAAAGTACGACTCTGAAGCCGGGAGAATGGACGACCGTTCCCTCTTCCCGCATCAGCATCGGAGCTGGCGGTCAGTGGACCATCTCCCCATCCAACGCCAATCACAATTTTTACCGTCTGGCAGCAGAAGCCAAACCCTGAATCCTCATGCCCATTCTTACAGAACTCGCCTCACTGCTTCATCGCCGCCTATCAGTCATCGCCGACCATGCGTGGAGAGATCGTGATGCCGCAGGCCATTTGAATGCCCTGATGGAAGTTTCCGAAGAAATCGGCACCTGGACACGCGAGCATCGTACGGAAGTTGATTCCCAACTGCGCCACTATCTTGCCAATCACAGTCTGCAAAAGGCTCTCACCCATGTGGAAACCCTTCTGGAAGAGTCAAAGGGCGAGTAATATTTCTTTCAAAGCAGCGACGGACCGCTACGAATTCAACGCATGAAATTTCTTTTGTCGCTTCTGTTAATCGCTGCAGCCGCTGCGGCAGGTTACCATTTCGAGCCTGAACTGCGCAGTTATCTGACGGGAAGCACCCCGGGAGCAGCTACTTCTGCTCCATCTGCCTCTGCAGCTTCTACAGGTGAGATCCATCCAAGAGACTACGCGCCGGAGCAACTGCCCAAACAAATCCATATCTCCGCTGGAGCCACCGTGATTTTGGAAGGATCCGGGATGAAAATGAAGGCGGAAACCTCCACCCAAGTAGAGCTAGTCCGCATCGAAGGTGAACAAATCATTTTCAATGCCGGAGCAGGGAACGCATCTGTGGCGATCAAGGATACAGATTTACTGCAGTTGCTTGCCAATGTGCCCAAGAAAGCAACCCCCTCAACAACTGTCCCTGCTTCTGCAAGCGCGGAAAATACTCCGCGGTCCGCTTCACCCAGCCCGGAACCAATCCCTCCCAGCGAAGTGACACCTTCCACCCCGGAAGAGTCATTCCCTCCTCAAGAAGCCGGGACATCCCTGCCCGGAGATTCAATGGAAGCCGCTCCTCAAACGGCTGATACATCGGAAACGACACAAGCTCCTGCCGAGGTTGCCATGACCCCTGTAGTCGCAGCCATGCGGAACAGCCTCCAAAACAACGAAGTGGCTGAAATAAAATTCAGCGAAATCAAGGAATGGACTACCGGCCCTGATGAGGTGATCAATGGCACCACCCTGCAAACCGGCTTCGCGAATTGTGAAACCACCACCGTGTTCGGCAGCAAGATTCTGCAGGCCAAAGCTTACATCCAGAACGGCAAAGTCATTCGCTGGGTCTGGCCCAAGAGTGGTGTGCAGATCAAGTAACTGCCTGCGAACGGCAGAAAGTGCGCCTGACTGGATTCGAACCAGTGACCGTCCGCTTAGAAGTTTTTCCAGCCATTCATAAGACACTCATAATAAGTTGTTCTAATTTCAGAAATTCAGACATTTGCGGCCATTGTTGACTTTTAGCGGCACTTTGAGTCACTTAGGTGCGTGCCTCGTCGTTCCAAATTCATCCCTCAAAATACCGAGAAAGGCTGGTGCATCAATATCCCACCTGCCTATTCGGCTTCAGGGAAACGCGAACGTCATTTTTACCCCACGCGCGAAAAGGCTAAAGCGGCAGCGGCAATCCTAAGGAACAGGCAGGAAAATTTCGGAATCAACGCCACCGCAATATCGCCTACTCTCGCATCCCAAGCTACCCAGGCAGAAGCCATCCTTGCTCCCTTTGGTGTGAGTATTCTGGATGCAGCAAAGCATTATGCCGCCATCGCGAAAAGAGCCGCCGAGTCGTGCCTCATTTCTGAAGCAACTGCATCATTCATGGAGCGGAAGACCGCGCTGGGGGAAAGCCAAGCCAAGGCTTACAGACTGGTTTGTGATGCTCTGGTAGAGGATTTCGGGGAACGCATGATCATGGGCGTGACAGGCCAAGAACTGGCGGAACATCTGGAAAAGAGGACAGGCGGGCCAGGTGCCTACAATCAGAAGATCCGGCTTGTGAGAGCCATTTGGAGATGGGCGGCAAAGCCTCCACGCAAATGGACTGAAACAGATGCCGTGGATGAGCTTGAGTTGAAAGAAAGTGGAGACGGTGTGATCGAAGTGCTCACATCCCAGCAAGCAGAAACACTGATGCGAACCATGGAAACCTATTTTCCTGAGTGCGTGCCAGCTTTCGCGATCTCCCTTTTCACCGGCATCAGAAAAGCGGAACTGGAGCGATTAACGCCAGAAGATATCACCGCTGATGGCATCACGGTCCCGGCCAAAATCTCAAGGAAGCGGAAAAAGCGTCGATTCATCCATATGATCGAGCCTCTGGCCGCATGGCTCAGCGCCTACCCCATAGATTCTACGGTCCTGCCTGCCAATTGGAGTCGCAAAGAAAAGGCCGCTCGCCGTTTAGCTGGCTGGAAGGTCTGGTCTGACCACGTTCCTCTCATGAACTTCGATCCTCCCATGGAGGAGACTCCTCCTGAAGATGCTCCGGAGTGGCCCCACAACGCACTCCGGCATACGGCCGCAACGCTGGCTTTGGCGGTCGGGAAGCCAATTGAATCATTGGTTTTCGAGCATGGCCACGCCGGGGGGCTAGAAACTCTACGATCCCACTACATCGGACTGATGCCGAAACGGGAGGCTATTGCCATCCTTGCGCTACGGCCTCAGGGGTTGAAGACGAGATAGGCACCATTGAAAGTAATCGGCACGCCGTTCCAGGTGAGCGCATTTGCCGGTACGCTTGGAGTCTCCGTTTCCCCGTGGCTCAACCAGTAGATATTGTCCGCGCCGGACTGGCGGAATCGATTCACCAGATCCCGGTATTTGTGACGTGCCGGTGGGCCAAGTTCATAAACGATCTCTCCCGTCGCTGGCGTCACGGTATAGCCGGAAATCGGTGCGCGCATGTTCGCTGTCTCCGGCACCCATCCAGCCACATTGAGGACAGAGCCTACGGCGTTACCTTCTGGAATGTCGTCTACCGCGATTGGCACAGAGCCTTCCCACGGAAGCCAGTTCTGAGTGGCCAACAGGTTTTCCGCGAGATCCTCAGGGGGATTCAGCCATCCCCAATCCTCCTGGCGGATCAGAGTGGTTTCCTCGGTCCAGTGCGTGCTTACAAGCGGCACCACGGCTGAAACGCTGGCCTGCCACACATGACGGGTATACCACCCACTGCCTCCTGTGCCGTTGAGCCAGTGATTGGAGTAGGTTGCCCCGAGAATGCTGGCCCACTTTGGGGCGTCTGGAGCCGGTTCTAAATGCTCTCGGATTGAAGAAGAAGCGATGGTGGCCGTTACCCGTGCCCGAAGGAATTTAATCCCGTCTTTTTCCCACCAGTCCCGCACCTCTCCTGCAGTCAGGTAATAGGGATAATCATCGAGGCTGATGGTATCCTCTTCGTCGCCGGTCGGAAAGCCGGTGCCGTCCCCGTCGGAGATTCCAATACTGATCAGCGCATTCCCCTCAGGATCGCTCACCAGCATCATGGGATTCTTCGGCCAGCTTGTAGTAATGACGACGCCGCCGCCGCTTCCACCGGATGCGAACTCGTCGCTCATAGCGGTGGCATGGACTGAAATGCTTGCGCCGCCAGCCTTCAGAAGGTCGTGATACTGGCTAAGGGCGGCACTCCATGAAATCGGGGCCGATTTCACCACGACGGAATCGGTGAAATCCTCGGGTAAATAAGTGTCCAGTTCCGGGCCTGTGGAGGTGACAAGTTGGCGCGCTGGCAGTGGTCCAGTCTGCTCTCCTGCTACCTGCGACTCATAGACGGTGACGCGCTTGTTATCCACGGTGTCACGGCGCGCGTAATAAACGGCCAGTTCTTCCACCTTTAGGTCGTAACGAGGCGTAATCGATAACGTCGGCGTGACCACGAGTGAGGGCGTGATGGTGATCGAAGTGGCAGGATTCCTTCGCTGCATGCAGAGGGCTGGGTAGCCCTCCCCGGAGTAATCGAAATAGACCAGACCATCGACCACCCAGCGCATAATCTCCGATATCGCCTCGCCGAATGACATTTCCCGGAGACTCAATCGTGGCACGTCGAAGCACGTTGCCATGCTGCCCATGGCCACCGGCATCCCAAGATCGATGGCACGAGCCACCAGGCTAATCAGGTGATCGCGGGGACTGCCTTCCGCGAAATTGTAAACAGCGCGCTCCGTTTGCTCCGTCGTTTGGTCCGGCACCGTGGAGCTAATGGACGTGTTCGCCAGCCAATACCACGGCCCGGAAACGGTAATCGAATATCCCCATCGGCCCGCCTCGAATGAGGGCACGCGGCCAGTCACATGGCCTGTGAAATACCGCTCCCCATTCCGGTAGAGGCTCATGGCCTGCCCATAATCAGGCACGATCTCTGAGATCTGATCCGTGCTCTTGAGCCAAACAGTCCACGTCATGACATCATACGCCATCGACTCGAATGTCACCTGGCAGCCTTCGGCAAACAGGTCCGGCAGGCTGTGGTCCGTTTCGTCCACAGTCTTGCCGTTCTCGCCTCGGATCGTCCAGATGTCGCTCATCTCGGACATCGTTAAGGAACGGGCTGATATGCTGCTACGGCACGGAGTGGTCCCGCGGCTTTGTGTTTAAGTGAGAAGGAGTGGTGAGGGCCTTTAGCCGTTAGCCTCCCCACAATAAGCATTGATATTTCAAAAAAACTACCTATTGCAAATTAATTAGCCTCAATAAACTCTTTTATTTTCAATAATTTACGGAAAAGCCGCAGATAAAACTGTGGCTCTCTCGTTATACAAGAAGACATGGAAGATCATGCCTTTTCGCGACAGAACACCAATTGATCTTGCGACTGCGCCTCGGGATTGGATTTGTAGGCAATCATCTCAAAAATTAAAGCTGTTGTGTTGAACATAACCTTTGTGAGAGGAATTCTCGAAATCTCGGTTCCTGATCGAACGCAGTCGCAAAGTTCTTTGACCTCCTTAGCGTAAAGCACTAAAGCCGCCATCAAATCTCTCCATGTGTGTTCGGATAGCGATAAAGGAGAAGAAAGTTCTTTTTCATTCTCTCCGATTTTGCATAAGTGCAAGATTGATAATGAGTAATCTATAGCGATATACGCGGCTGGCGCTCTTTCAAACTGACATATTTCCGGCATTCTCGAGCTCTCTAGAATTGAGGGGCCAAAGTAATCAGGGATGGGAGCCAATGCCACAATAGCAATTGAAGTAGCGGCAAGTATTTTGAAAGGACTAGGGTCTGTGCCTCCTCCCCACGCTTGTCCAATTATGGTCCGCGCTGTCACTTCGATTTCTCTCCACTTCATGGCCTCAGTCCCTAACGACAATGCAGAACTTTCGATATTCAGGCCAGCAGCTTTGGATGCAGCTTCACAAATTTCTCGGATTTGAGCAGCATTGATTTCGTGGGTTTCAAATGGGTCCATGTGAGTGTGGAAAAAGTCGTGGGGGGCAGATACGAAAAAGCCGCTCAAAGGTCTAACCCCTGAGCGGCTTCAGAAAGAGCTTTTTTAGCAGGTCTTGCAACCCTTAAGCTTCACGAAAATTCCAGCAGACCAAGTGGCGATCTCGCTTGTTGTAAAGGGTTTTAACTCTCCAGGTGCGTTAGGATTGGGGTTTTTACCCTGGTCGGCGCACTGAACCAGAGAGCGCTTCTGCACATTTTCGCAGACCTCTGGTGTTTCGATCTCGCTCATGGTGTTTAGGATTGTGGATTCTGATTCGGAATTACATTGCATTGCATTTATCCTGCCAATTTGGGGTAAAAATTAGCCTGATTCAATGCGGGGGACGACCGAAATTCATGCTATTCCATATAATGTCAACCTTATTCGTTTGAGATTCATGGTGTCAAAAACAGCCATATCGTGCTTAACACCCCAAAAACACACTATATATTGTATGATCTTAAAAAAAAACTACAGGAGGTTGATTCATCAAAATTTGAACAATTGCATGTGTATGCCTGAAAAAAGACTTCATTGTGCGTCGCCAAGAAATATTACCTGCCATTAATTTTCACCAAAGATCCTCATTTTCGGGCTTTCTACAAATATGCGTTAACCTCTTAATTAATTGAGCCGCTTTGCAGTCAAATGCTAAGCGGCTTTTTCGTGCCGACTGCGCCAAAAGTTGGCCAAAATCGTTCATAAGATTATAAATAATTTACTCTGGCTTGATGCGTCCCACCCCACGCAAGCTTGATCTGGAACTCTAAGTGAGTGGCGAACGCTTCCGCCTGGACTTGTTCAGAAATTGAACAGCACCAGCCGCGATATTATAAATTAGTTTGACCAGGCGACTGTCAGCCCCCCTCATCGCGGGCTTGATCAGGAGCCGAGTGACTGATAGAAGGAGGGATGCTTCGTGTCGTTGCCCTTTTTATCCCTTTCCTGATAATTTCTTGTCATAAGGAAGAGGGGAAGCAAGCGAGCCTGGAAACGGTTACAGCAATACCCCGCTCTTCATGCTCGCCTAAAGATAAGGACCCTGAGAAGCTTGACGATCTTGTGGACGATTATCAGATCGTTTCATCGGAATTAGAAGAAGAGTTTAGGAGTCGCGAGGCGGATACACAACACATCAAAAGAGATATTCAATTTCGCCAGGAACTTCTGGAACTGGGCTATACTAAAAAAGGAGTCAATGCTGAGAGGTATTATGACGCGCAGAAATTGAAGCGCATGGAGGCAAGAATAGCGAACCCTCCTGTTTACAAAAAAGGCACCGCGACTGTCGAAAAACTCAGGCATGAAAGATTTCTCAGCCTCGAAGCAGAATATCTTTCATTGAAGGCAAAAGTTGAAAAGGACGAGATCCTTAATAAGTATGAAGATATCGCCGAAAAAGCTGATGCCAAGTTTGGGCGTGCATCAGCACAATATAAATTAGCAAAAGAAGCGGTTACGGTAATTGACCAAGGAGGAGTGGACGCAATTAGCGAAGCGGACGAGCGACTCAAGAAAGCCGGGCTAGTGAGCGGATATAACCCTCTGCTACCCCCAGGCATGAGTAGGGAGTAGCAAAGATGAAGATATTTTGACCCTATTACCTCCCCCCACTCCTCATATTGAGTTTGATTGTTGAGACGTCTCTCTTGATCTGGTTGACCTCCGATATGGTCGATTTTACCACATCAACCGCTTGCTGAACCACGCCAGCTTGACCCCAAAGCAGTATACTGATAAGGGAAGGGATGAAATCCAGTCTCCTTCACACAGTGATTGCCATCGTGCTAACGGTTGTAGCTGTTTTGGGTATGGAATACTTCCGTCATCATCCTAAGCCTTCAAAGCCTGACGAAGCTCTAGTCCGTCTTGAAAAGGCAATTTATGATCGGGAGCTTGCTCAGCAAGAGGCGAGAATTACTAAAAATCCGGTGGATGTAGTTAAATACGAGCGCGCCCTAGCCAAGGCTGATCAAGTGATCAATGAGACATCGTCCATTCCAGGTGCTGGAGAATTGATTTCTGGTATTGAGAGCAAGTTCCAAAGCTGGGCCAAGTAGGCTCATTTCTTTGCATTCGCCTCCAGATTTTTGATTCTCAATGCGGCTTCCTTCGCTTGGATATTCTGCACTTGAACCTTCTGCGCCAGTTCAGTGAGAGAGCTTAGAAACAGGTCCGTATTGTCCGATATCTTCTGAAAAAGATCGCGGTTTCCATCATTGCTTCGTTCCATTTTGATAGCAAGTTGCCCAAGTAAATCTTCAATTTGCGATGCCTCTCCTTTTTGCTCTCCGTCCCCTATGAGTTTCTGGATTTTCTCGGTAATTGCCTTGATATCCGTATTTTTAGCTCCTTCTGGGATTCGCTCCAGAATCTCCTGCATCAAGCGTCGCGTCGCATCGGCTGCATCCTGCTCAACCTGTTTTAGGGCTGGGTTATTGAGCGGTTTATTGATCGTCTCTATCTCCTTTTGATTATTTTGGATCGCCTGTTCCGCGTTTCTCTCTACACCTTGTGTTTGTTTCAAATTGAAGAGAGCTAATGTGGCTGTGGTCATTGCCTTTGCTGCCGCATCTTGAGCCTTAGAGGACTCGTCCATTCTCGTTCGGAGGTCTGATAACTCTTTCCCCTTTTCCATTGCTTGTGCTTGTGCATATCGATCGGTTTCATCGCTGGAGGGCTTCCCCAACTCCTCGATGCGCTTATTCTGCTTCTCGAGCA
>Ga0070658_10002102_pt1 | contig 16703 bp, 15 predicted proteins | sample KBSC13metaG_FD_64664 | JGI IMG/M metagenome (GOLD analysis project Ga0070658, IMG submission 64664) | Corn rhizosphere microbial communities from Kellogg Biological Station, Michigan, USA - KBS C1-3 metaG | ecosystem: Host-associated > Plants > Roots > Rhizosphere > Soil ...
GCCGGCGGGAGGACGACGCCCAGGTGCCACAGCTTCACGCGGCCGACAAGGCACATCGAAATTGCGACCACGGCGATCAGGGCGGCCGTGCCGAAATCCTGGATCACGACCAGCAACGTGAGCATGCCGACTGGGACGAGCGTGAGGAGGAAGTTCCCGAACTTATCGAGATTGACCGGCCGATACGTCAGCCACCAGGCGAGGAAGATCACGACGGCCCATTTCGCGAGCTCGCTCGGCTGGAACTGCGTGATGCCCAGCGGCAGCCAGCGGCGGGCGCCGTTTTTCTCGATCCCCAAGTGCGGCACGAGCACGGCAGCGCAGGTGATCATCGCGATCACCATCAGCCACACCGGCGGGGCGGTAAGGATCCTTTTTTTGCTGGCAGCCAGGTTGGCGTAATCGAATCGCCGCACGAGGAGGAAGGCGACGCAGCCGACGCCACTGAAGATCAGCTGCTTCTGACCCGGATCGGTCAGGCGAAAGCCGAGCTTGCCGGTGACGCCCATGGAGGCGGACTGCACCATGATCACGCCGATCGCCATCAGCGCCAGCGTGGTCAGGGCCAAGATGTCGTGGTTGCGCAGGCGGTAGATCGAGTCGTCCATGGCGTCTTGAAAGGTTATCGGACATTGCCGCCGCCGTGGTTGAGCAAATCGCCTCGGCCGCGCAAGATGCGGGGCCTATGACCATTTCCGGCACGCACCACGTCGCGATCACGACCCCGAACTTCGAAAAAATGTGCAAGTTCTACACCGAAACCCTCGGCCTGCGGAAAGTGGGGTCGTTCAGCGGCAAGAACATCATTTTCGTCGACGCCGGCAACACGACGATCGAGATCGTGGAGCGCAACGAGCCGCTGGCCCTGTCGCGGATCGGTTGGGCCCACTTCGCATTCGAGGTGAAAGACATCGCCGCCACTCACAAGGAACTGACGGCGAAAGGGATCGAGTTCCACATCCCGCCAAAGCTCTTCCCCGACGAAAACCCGGCCGTGAAGCTGGCGTTCTTCAAGGACCCGGACGGGAACGATCTAGAACTGGTCGAGCCGCTGAAGAGCCGGTACCCGAATCCGCTGTAACCGCCGTAGCTGCGACGCCTGCGTCGCGCTTTCCGGCGGCGGACGCGACGCAGGGGTCGCGGCTACTTTTTCAGCTTCAGGTTCTTCGCGTGGAACGCAAGGGCCTGCTGTACGTGGAGATCCCAGTAATCCCAGTCATGGGCACCGGGGAACTCCTCGTACTCGTGCGCGATCCGCATCGCCTCGAGCTTGGCGTGGTAGTGGCGGTTGGCGCCGATGAGGAAGTCGTCCACGCCGCAGTCGATGCGGAGCTTCGGCAGTTTGCCGGCGTCCTGGCACTTTTTCGCCAGCGTCAGCAGATCATGATCGCTACCGGCCGGTTTTTTGCCGAAAACGCGGATGAATTCGTCAGGATCGCGCTCGCTGCCCTTGCGGGGCTGGCCGCTGCCCCAGAGCAGGGCGCCGCTATGGGAGTTGACGCTGGAGAACATCTCGGGAAAGCCCAGGCCGAGGCGGAGCGCGCCGTAGCCGCCCATCGACAGGCCGCCGATGCAGCGGGCGCTGCGGGATTTCTTCAGGTTGAAGTGGTTTTCGACGTTGCCGATGACGTCCTGGATGATGTAGTCGGCGAAGTCCGGGCCGTTCTCGTTGTTCGTGTACGCCCCGCGGAAGCCATCGGGCATGACCACGGCCAGCGGTTGATTAGCGACGTAGTGCTCGATCCGCGTCCGCCGGTGCCAGATCGTGTGATCGTCGCTCAGGCCGTGCAGTAGGTAATACGTGGCGTAGGGGCCGGGCGTGCCGGGAAGGAGGATCGTCGCGCCGACCTGTTTGCCCAGAACGCCAGAGAAGAAGTGGTAATGAATCAGTGCCATGGAACAACCAACCCTGGAAGGAAAAGAATCGAACGATATTCGTGCCCGGTGATGTGCAGTACCAGGTTGACGATCAGCCAGAAGGCGGCCGCGACGGCTTCGCCGACGATCAGACCGATGAAGACGGGCTTGCCGGCTTTCAGCAGAGACGAGCCGCCCAGCCGGACGAGGATCACCTTCGCCAGCCAGCCAAGGAGGATGCTGAACCATCCTTTTTCGATGGCGTAGCTGTACATCAGGATGTAGCCGATCGGGTTGAGCGGCCACCACGACGTCATCAGTCGCAGCACGCTACACAACGCCACCACGCCGCCGCCGATTCCGACGTGCAGCAGTGCGTTATGGGCTTCGCGCGTGGAACCGTTCTTGAAGCTGACGCCGCGATCGAGAATCTGGTGCTGCGGCGCGGCGTCGACGCCGTACTGGTTGACGGGCGTGCGTGGCTGAAGGTTGAGCGAGCTGGCGTAGGTGTATTCCACCTTCAACATGCTCGTCCACGCGGTGACGTAGGCCGTGCCCATGGAGAGGCCGATGATCAGGATGAACGGCAAGCTCGTTCGCCACCGTCGGGAACGCTCGTACGCGCTGTGGTCGGCCACGCGGATGCTTTGGAGCAGGAAACCGGCAAAGGTTTCGCGCACGTCGTGGAACAGTTCCGAGATCCAGCTGGCGAAGAAGAACGTCGGCGTTGACATCTTCATCGGCGAGGCCGGGACCACGAGGGGGTATGTGAACGGCCGGGCCGCGGTGAAATTCGCCTGGACGAACACAAGCCCCGTCTCGGCCAGCACGCGGGCGATGATCATCAGCAGCATGAGGACGAACAAGGTGATCAAAACTGCCCCGAGGGTGTTCATGCCCACCAGGGTCAGCCACGTCACCACGCCGGCGAAGCACAGGACCAGTCCCCAACCGGCGACGGGGTAGGGCAGGTAACGGCTTTCGACTTCATCCGCCCGCCGCCGGCCGAACATATGGCGGATGACCATCCACCAATGCCCACGTCCGACGTACAACAGCATCGCCGACATCACCAGCAGGCCGCCGAAGGTCTGGTCCTGCATCATCGACTCGGTCATCGTCTGCTGCTGCATGCCCAGGATCATGGCCGCGATCTGCCACAGCAGGTAAAAGAACCAGAGGCTGAAGGCCGTGCTGCTTTGCAGGAAGAACGCCACGCCCACCATGCAGAAGGAGATGTCGGCCGACTTGATGCCGTAACTCATGAACCGCCACGGATCGTCGGCCAGCATCGAGAAGAAGTCGTACCCGAGCGGAATCTCCGGGACGTCGGCAACGTAGACGTGCAGGGAATTGAGCCCATGCAGTGCGAACACGCTGATCGCTGCGATCCAGAAACTGCGGGCCGAGAACAACTCATTCAGCGCTCGGCCCGGCGGCGGCGCTTCGATCAGCGACTCGTAGACCATCGCCAAGGGGAACGCCAACCGCTCATTCTCCGCCCACTGCCGACGGACGATCACGGCGAGGCAGATGAGCATTCCCCAGACCATTCCGAAGAAGGCGCCCCATATAAGGATCGGGCGGACCCAGGCGCGGTAGGGCACCGTGCCGTCGGGCGATCGGGTGTAGAAATATTTGAAAATGTCGCTGTTGCCGATGTCGATCGGGGTATCCCCGACGTGGGTCGGCAGCAGCCACTTCGGCACATGGGCTGCGGCGACCAACGTCGCGTAATCGGGGCGGCTGGCGGAGTTGGTGTAGATGCCGACGATGCTCGACGGCAGGTAACGCATCAGCCCGCTCGACGGCACGGAACAGCCGACCAGCATCATGCCCATCACGACGGCCAGCTCGGCTTCGCGCAGCGCCAGCGACGGGGCGAACCGCCGCAGCGGAGCGTTCACGCAAAGTACCAGCGCCAAAACGATCAGCAACAGCCCGATCGGCAGGAAGTTGCCGATCAGGAACGTGTTTTCAAGCACGTAATCGTTGTACGGAACCAGCCCGTTGATCAGCACGACGCCAGCCAACCCCAACAGCACGCTCCGCCACGTGACTGCACGCGGCCGTGGCTCGGTCAGCGGGTGAGAGGCGTCGGTATCGCCCAAAGGCGGCGCTGGCGTCTGCATCGGTCGAGGAAGGTAACCGATTTGAAGGCGCAGTCGAAACCGGCGGCCGTCAGAAGATCAGGCCGACGGCGACTTCCACATGAAAAGCGCCGGCTTGCCGGGGACCACGCTCGATGTCTTGGAGTATTGCTGCATCAATTGATTCAGCCGAGCCAGGAAAACGTCCAGTTGCGGGTTGTTCGACACCCGGTCGAAGCCCTTCGTGGTGACCACGCTGTACCAGGTGGTTTTTCTGCTGAAGCCTGGCAACTGTTCCACCGTTGCGGGGACGCCGTGATCGGCCAGGAACTTAACGAGGTCCTGAAGCTGCCGAGTGCTCGGCGACGACATCAGCACAACGTAGTTAAGGTTCACGACCCGCTTGAAATTCTTCGGAACGGCCACCGGGCCGCCGCTGACGTTTTCGACGCCAAGGTTATTGTCGCTGTTAATGTTCGCCATGCCCTCGCTGGAGGGGGTCTTGGTCTGCGAACTGCTGCTGCCGCCGGTCGACTCGGGCTGAACTTCCAGCACGCCCGGCTGCGGGTTCGATTCGGCGACGGTGGTCGTCTTCGAACGCCCGGCCGAGCCGATCACGTAGGCCAGGCCGAGCGCTACGACCACGGCGAAGCCGGCGATGATGGCCGAGTTGTAGCTGACCCGCAGGGAGATCTGCCGGTTGTCGCGGTCGATCGCGAATTCCGGGCCCGCCGAGGGGTAGCTCGACGCGTCGCCCGATTCATCGGAAGGCGAATAGGAGTGCGCCGGGCGGCTGTCAAAGAACGGTTCGGCGGCGGGGGCCGCGCGGTCGGGCCCCCGATCGGCTTCGTTGCCGGCGGCGATTTCTTCGCGCATCTGCCGGGCGAGGTCGGCCATTGCCGGGCGGTAGGGCGGCGCTGCCTGCGCCGGGGCGGCCGGCGGCTGGTCGGCCAGCGGCACTTCCACCCGCTCGGCCTCTTCGTAGGCCATAGCAGAGGCTGCGACGTCCTCGCCGCTCTTCAGCCGCGCGGTGACGGGGGACTTCACTTCCACGTTCGGCCCTTCAGAGGCCTCGCGCATCGCCGGCTTGCTGGCCATTCCAGCGGCCGCGGAAGCGGACTTGCTCTTGAGCCAATCGAGGGACGACTTCAACTTGTTGACCGCCGGCGTTCCTGTCGACGCCGATGCCGCCGGGGAACTGCCGCCCGCGGTCTTTGCGGAGTCGTCGCGCAGGCGCTGTTCGCGGAGGCGCTGCTCCTGCTGACGCTGCTTTTCTTGAGCGTTGCGGATTACTTCGAAGAGTGCTGGAGCGTTTTTGCCACGAGCCATCCTGGCCTTCCTTTCACGTACCGAAGGCCGGCACGCGTCCACGCGAAGCCGCCCGGCTGAAAGTAAATCGGCACGAAGCCGTTTGCAAGAAAAGCTTTAGTTGAAGTCGAACCGTTAACAATGGTGCTGCCAAGTGGTGCATCTTGCCGCTGCGGGTCGCCGTTCATACGATTCTGTCATGGCCAATTCGCCACAGGTGCTTTCTAATCCGCCGAAAGTGGGCGTCAGCCAGCGGCAGCAGGCGGGGATATATGAACCGGTTTGCGCCGTGTTCCGCCGTTATCTGCACGGGGAGAAGCTGAAGTTTACGCCTGAGCGGGCGATGATCCTCGACGCGGTACTCCGCAAGGAAGGGCTATTCGAGGCCGAAGGTCTGGTGAACGACTTAAAAGCACTCGGCCACCGCGCCAGCCGTGCTACGGTTTATCGGACGCTCAATCACCTGCAGGACGCCGGCATCCTTAAACAAGTCTTTTTCGACAACCGCCAAAGCTATTTTGAGGTTATCGCGGGACGAAGCGCCCACGACTATCTGATCTGCGTGGATACCGGCGAGGTGATCGAATTCCACTCCGAGAAGCTCAAGGCCCTGCGGGACGAAATCTGCCGGGAGCACGGGTACGAGCCGTTGTCGCACCAGTTCCATATTTTCGGGATGTCGGCAAGGGCCAGGAAAAAAGCGTAGAAACGCTCGAGACGCTGGAATTTGGGATGTCCCACCGGGAAAAACCCCGGATTCCGCCCGGATCCCGGGTGTTACCCCGGCGTGGGAGGCGTCCTCAATCGTCTCAACGGTCGTCTGGCGTCGTCTAGCACATGGCAGCGTAGGTCATCAGCGCCAGCAGGGCGATTTTGAGCTTTTTGTCGGTAATCAGGGTGTTGAGGACCTTGGCCATACGTTTGACTCCGTCGAACGGTATGCAGCAACTCCGGTGCCGCGGAGCCGAACCTTAAACGCGGGGCCGCTGGAGCTCACAAAAAGGCCAGCGCCAATGACAGGGTCATCCGTTTATGACGGAATGTTGTTGGATCGCAACACCGTTGTGCGTCTATGCAACAGAGGATGTCAAACGGCCGTTTGGAGTCGGCCGGGTCGGGTAATGGCTTTCAGGGGGACTGAAAGGGCTGTGATGTCTGTGATGGTTTTACCCCGCGAAATGAGCACGCCGCGCCCGATAAGCGAATTCAACACGCTGGCCGAGGCCGTGGCCAAGATTGTGCCGTGCGACGAACTGATCCTACTGACGACCATGCCCCGCGGCGGTCTGCAGGTCTGCCGGACGATCCTTTCCGGTGAACCGGCCGTGAAGCGGTACGGCGAGTGGCAGGGGAATGACCGCGTCTCTTGGCAGGCCATCCGCAACGGGCAGCACGTGCCCGCCCCTGACGAGCGGCCGGTCGGCAGTCCGCTGGGCATCGGCCTGACGCCGAGCATCGCCGTCCGCATCGAAGGACCGGTGTTCGAAGGGTTGCCGGGGGTGTTGATCGCCCTCCACCGTTCGGACATGCAGTTCGATCCTGTCGACGGCCCGAGCGCCGCTGCGGAAATCCGCTCGGCCTACGACGCGCACATGCGCGGCGGAGAGAGCGCGCCCGGCACGCCTCGCCAGTTCATTTTCAGTGGTTCAACCGCGTTGTTGCCGAACGCTTCGCTGTCGGAACTCGATGCCAAGCTCGCGCAATCCGTCGAGCATCAGTTGCCGCTGTTGGAGAGCAAAGGCGGCGAGGGCAATGCGTCGGCGCAGTACAGCCTGCCGGATTCGACCGGCAACTGCTGGCCGGTCAGTTTTGTCCGCTATGCGTCTTATCCGGTACTCAGCGACGGCCCGGTGACCTTCGTCAGCCTGCACCCGCGGACCCGCGACTGGGAAAAGCTCGATGCGGCGATGTTTTCCGCCGATCCGGAAGTGTCGCGGCTGGCGCAGGCCGTCTCTTTCATGGTCAAGCACTACCGCCGCGGGCCGACGCTGGAAGAAGTCGCCGCATCGGTGCACTTGAGCCAGTTCCACTTCCACCGCCGCTTCAGCGACGTATTCGGGCTGACCCCGAAGGAACTGCTGTACGACCTGCAGATCGACGAAGCCAAGCGTCTGCTGTCGGACCCGCGCCAAGCGCTGGCCGACATCGCACGGCACTGCGGCTTCTCGCACCAGAGCCATTTCACCAGCCGCTTCAAACAGGGCACCGGGCTGACGCCGACGCGCTGGCGCCGCGTGACCGTGAGCAGCGGCCGGGCGTGATTTTTTCTTTCGCACGAAGAGCCGATGCCGCAGGTTTCGAGTCGGGAACCTGCGACATCGGCGTTTGTAGAGCGGGAGGAAATCCTTCCGATCTTCCGCGCGCCTTAAAGCGGCGAGTTTTATCGCGCCCTACAGAAGAACTGAAAGTCCCGAAAATTGGCTTCGTCCTTATGATCCGGGCATGTCCGTTTTTCGCCTGAGTGCTGTCAGCTTTTTCAATACCACGCCTCTCGTCGATGGGCTGCGCGAAGACCCTGCCGTGCGGTTGCGGTTCGCGGTGCCGTCGGCACTGATCGATGATTTGATCAGCCGTGAAAGCGATGTCGCGCTGCTGCCGGTGATCGATTACCAGCGCCTGCCGGGCCTGCGGGTGATCCCCGCCGGTGGCATCGGCTGCGACGGGCCAACCTTGACGGTGCGGCTGTTTTCGAAGGCGCCGATCGAGCAGACAACAACGCTCGCCGCCGACACCGACAGTCACACGTCGGTCGCACTCGCCCGCGTGATCTTCGATCGCGTTTTCGGCCTGCGTCCGCCGATCGTGCCGTTGAACGAAGCGAAGGAAGACGACACGCTGTTGCTCATCGGCGACAAGGTCATCACCGCCGCCCCGGCGGACCGGCCGCACCAGCTGGATCTGGGCGAGGCGTGGAAGAAGCTTACGGGGCTGCCGTTCCTCTTCGCGGTATGGACGGCCCGCGGAGGAATCCATCTCGGCGATCTGCCGCAGCGGCTGAGCACCGCCCGCGAGCGCGGCCTGTCGCGCGTCGACACGCTTGTCCGCGATTTCGCCGTCCCCCGCGGCTGGCCGGCCGACATCGCTCGGCGATATCTGACCGAATACCTCAAGTTCACGGTCGAACCGCGACAACTCGAGGCGATGCGGGTGTTTCATCGAATGGCGCACGAAGTCGGTGCGCTCGAGAGCCCGCCAGCGGAGCTTGAAATCATCTGATCTTTCACCCGGCAATTGGCGATCGGCCGCGTGGCCGCTACCTTACCGCGACAACAGCGAAGGAAGCCATGTCCGATATCCGTCAGCAGATTTGCGAACGCACCAGCAGCCAGCTCAAGACACTTGTGCCGACCCTGAAGTCGATCGGCGCGGTCGTCGGCTTCGACGGCTTCGTCGACAACATCATCGCCGTGGTCGACAAGCGGCAGGACCGGCACAACTACGAACCCGTGAAGACGATCGCCCACATGGGTCAGAAAATCGCCAAGGCCGCGGGCGAATCGAGCAACTACGAGCTGGTGGTCAAGCAGCAGAAGCTCGGCGGTAACGGCCCGATCATGGCCAATGCGCTAGCCAGTTTCGGGCTCAGCGTCACCTACGTCGGCAACCTCGGCTCGCCGGCGGTACACCCGGTGTTCCATGAATTCACGCAGAAAGCGAATGTCATCAGCATTGCCGAGCCCGGCGTGACCGACGCCCTGGAATTCGAAGACGGCAAGCTGATGCTCGGCAAGCACGGCACGCTCGGCGACGTGAACTGGGAAAACCTCGTCAAAACGATCGGCCTGGAAGCCTTCACCAAGCTCGTCAGCGGGGCCAAGCTCATCGGCACGGTGAACTGGACGATGCTGCCGTACATGACCGACATCTGGCAGCGGATGTACGAAACTGTCCTGCCTGCGCTGCCGAAGCGCGAAACGTTTTTCGTAGACCTGGCCGACCCAGAGAAGCGGACTCACGAGGACATCCACGCCGCCCTGATGTTGTTGAGCAAGTTCGAGAAGTACGTCGACGTGATCCTAGGCCTGAACCTGAAGGAAGCGGTGGAAATCCTGCACGTGCTGAAGCTCGACGTGCCGGCCAACCCCGAAGGCGAGATCGAGAACATCGCCAAGGCGATCCGGGCGAAGCTGAACATCAACTGCTGCGTCGTCCACCCGCGCCGCGGGGCCGCCGCCGCGACGAAGAGCGAATCCGCCAGCTTCAAAGGCCCGTTCGTGCAGCAGCCGAAGATCAGCACCGGCGCGGGCGACCACTTCAACGCCGGCTTCTGCCTCGGCCGCACGCTGGGTCTGGGATTAGTCGAAAGCCTGTGCTGTGGTGTGGCAACGAGCGGCTACTACGTCCGCACGGCGATCAGCCCGAGTGCGGCCGATCTGAGCGTGTTCATCGCCGAACTGCCGCCGCCACAGGCGGATTAGCAAGTGTAGGGCAGGATGCAATTCCGCCGAGTGCTCAGTGCGCTCGGCGGCGGGATTTCATCTCGCGCTACGAAATTGTTACACGCGTTCGCGCCCGATCAGGTTCATCAACCGGTCTTCCAGCCGCGGGTGGGTGCTGAAGAGGTTCGCCATCCGATCGCCCAAGCTGCGCGGTTCGGCGATCATCAGGGCGTTGAACGCGGGGTTCACGTCCATCGGAATGCGCGACGCGCCGTAGTGGATTTTTTCCAGCGCCGTCGCCAGGTTCATCGGGTCGCCGCTCAGGGCCGCGCCCTCGGTGTCGGCCGCGTATTCGCGCTGGCGCGAGATGGCCATCTGGATGATGCCGGCCGCAATGGGCGCGAGGATCATCACAAGCAGGCCGCCCAGTGCACCGAGGCCGTTATCTTCGCGGTCGTCGCGGCGACCGCCCATCATGCTGTTCCACATCCACATCTGGCCGAGGAAGCTGATCGCACCCGCGACGGTGGCCGCGACGGTCTGGATCAGGATGTCGCGGTGCAGCACGTGCGCCAGTTCATGGCCCATCACGCCGCTGATCTCTTTTTGGTTCAGCATCTGGAGCAGGCCCTCGGTCGCACACACCGCCGCGTGGTTCGGGGACCGGCCCGTCGCGAAGGCGTTCGGGGCCTGCTGCGGCGAGACGTAGACGCGCGGCATCGGAATCTGCGCCCGGCTCGCCAGCTGCTCAACAATCTTGTACAGCGGATGATCCGGGCCGACTTCCTGCGCCTGCATGCTCGCCAGGGCGATCTTGTCGGAGAAAAAGAAGCCGATGAAGTTCGAGACGGCCGCGAAGATCAGCGCGATAACCACGCCATGCTGCCCGCCGATCGCATAACCGGCGAGCAGGATCAGGGCCGTCAGGATCGACATCAGCACAACGGTCTTGAAGTTGTTCGCAAAGGTGCGTCCCATAGGTTTATTCCAGTCCGACGGATTATACGGGAAGCGATTTCGGCCGGTTGTGCGGCTTAGGTTGAATTCGGAGCTTGTTTTATAGCCGAGGTGACTAAGATCGATCTGTGTTGATCCGGACACTGATATTTTGCGTAATGGGCAGCGCCGCAGTTGCCGCGGCGCGCGATGTCGCACCCGCCGATCGGCCGGTCTCGCCGGTGCTGGGTCAGGTGATCGACCGCCGCCAGCCGGCCCCGCTCAATTCGCCTAAGTTCCTCGCCCAGCGCAGCGTGCCGGCGGGCCTGGCTGAGCGACAGTGGGCGATCCAGAACACGATGCCGGCCTCTGGCTGCTACGGATTCGGCTATTTCCCGTGGGGTTACTGGGGCGGTTACGGGTGCTATGGCTTCGGCTTCGGCGGCGGAACCTGGCTGCCCGGTACGTCGATCGCGGACGGATCGATTCCCTGAACGACGCTTCCAATCCGTCAATTTTGCCTTCCACGCTGGGCCAACGGCCCTGATCCGGGGCGTTGCCGCGGCGTGTTAAGCAGTCCTCGCCCCATTCTGCCATTTCTCCGGTTGCCAACCGGACACAAAATCCCAACAATGCGCCCCGCACTTTAAACCTAAGGAACTGCATGAGCCTGCAAGCATTCGGCATCGTCGGCATGGAAGTCATGGGCAAGAACATCGCCCTGAACATTGAAGAAAAGGGCTTCCCGATCAGCGTTTACAACCGCACCACCAGCAAGGCCGACGAATTCAAGGCCGAGAACCCCGGCAAGAACATCGTCGTCGGGCACACCCCGGAAGAGTTCGTCAAAAGCCTTCAGAAGCCGCGCCGCATCCTGCTGATGGTTAAGGCGGGCGGTCCGACCGACGCGACGATCAAGGCGCTCCTGCCGTTCCTGGAAAAAGACGACATCCTGATCGACGGCGGCAATGCGCTGTACAGCGACACCGAACGCCGCGAGAACGAACTCCGCCCGACCGGCATCAAGTTCTTCGGCATGGGCGTCAGCGGCGGCGAAGAAGGCGCCCGCCACGGCCCGAGCATGATGCCCGGCGGCGACCGCCAGTCGTACGAGGCCCTCAAGCCCGTGCTCGACAAGATCGCGGCCAAGGCCCCCAGCGACGGCGTCCCCTGCGTCACCTATTGCGGCGAGCGCTCGGCCGGCCACTTCGTGAAGATGGTGCACAACGGCATCGAGTACGGCGACATGCAGCTCATTGCCGAAGCTTACGACCTTCTGAAAAACGTCGTCGGCCTGAACAATGACCAGCTGTACGACGTCTTCGGCGACTGGAACAAGAGTGAGCTGCAGAGCTTCCTCATCGACATCAGCCAGAAGGTGATCAAGTTCCCTGATCCGCAGGGCAAAGGCGCACTGGTCGAGCAGATCCGCGACGTGGTCGGCATGAAGGGCACCGGCACCTGGACGATCAAGGCCGGCCTCGACCTCCTCGTCCCGCTGCCGACGATGGCGTCGGCCGTCGATATGCGCGAGCTGTCGATGCTCAAAGACCAGCGCACCGCCGCCAGCAAGCAGCTGAAGGGCCCTCAGCCGAAGAAAGTCGGCGGTGACGCCAAGCAGCTGATCGACGACATCAAGGCTGCCCTGTACTGCAGCAAGATCTGCTCGTACGCCCAGGGCATGGCACTTTTGGCCGCCGCCAACAAGCCGGCGAGCGAAGGCGGACACGATTACAAGATGAACCTGCCCGACCTGCCGATGATCTGGCGCGCCGGCTGCATCATCCGCGCGGTCTTCCTCGAAGAAATCACGCAGGCTTTCAAGAAGAACCCTGGCCTGACGAACCTGCTGATGGACCAGAAGTTCAGCGACATGATCGCTCAGCGTGAGGCGGCCTGGCGTCGCGTGGTGAAGCTCGGCATCGACAACGGCGTCGGCCTGCCGGCGTTCAGCGGATCGCTGGGGTACTACGACAGCTATCGCCGCGAGCGGCTGCCGGGGAACCTGATCCAGGCGCAGCGCGATTACTTCGGCGCTCACACCTATGAGCGGCTGGAATCCCCGGGCAAGTTCATCCACACCGAATGGGCCGCCGAGCAGACCGCGCACGAGGTGCCGAAGGAAGGGCACGGCACGACGCAGGTCGGCACGAAGACCAGCCCGGCGGGCGACTGACCTCTGGTCCCTCTCCACGGGGAGAGGCTAGGTGAGGGGATGCGGAGTCAATTTCCTTTCGGGGCGTTGATCGATGCTCCGGAGTCCGTCTATTCAGTATCCCCTCATCCCAACCCTCTCCCCAGGCAGAGGGAGTAAAACATGCGCGTCCTAGGCCTCGACATCGGATCTTCTTCGGTCAAAGCCGCGGTCCTCACGGGCCCTCGCGTGCCGAAGCAGATCGAGCACGAGCATTACGCCACCGACTTCGGCGGCGGCCGGGCGGAGATCCCGGTCGAGCGGATCACGCGTGCGATCAAGAAGGCCATCAGCCGTCTTGAGGCCAAGCGGATCGACTTCATCATCCCGACAGGAATGGCTCCCAGTTGGATCGCCATGGACGACCGCGGCCGGGCGCTGTCGCCGGTGATTACGCACCAGGACAAGCGGAGTATCGAAGAAGCGCATGAGATCGAAAAATCGGTCGGAAAGGCCCGCCACCTGAAGATCGCCGGCAATCGGCCGGTGCCGGGCGGGATTAGTTCGACGTCGTGCCGGTGGTTCGCGAAGCATCACAGAAGCGAGTTCCGCCGTGTGGACCTTGTCGGTCATCTCAGCACGTATCTGCTCCGGCAATGGTGCGATGTGCGGGCGATCGATCCGAGCAGCGCGTCATTCACCGGCATCTTCAAAACCACAACACTCGGCGGTTGGGACGAACGCCTTGCCGAGGCGGCGATGCTGCCGATAGGGGCATTGCCGGAAGTGATCGAAGGTCATCAAGTCGCGGGCCATGTCACGTCGCGGGCCGCAAGCTCTTTTGGTTTTCCAGAAGGCGTACCGGTGCTCGCTGGCGTGATCGACGGTAGCTGCCCGATGCTCTTGACCGACGCGGCCGCAGGGCAGGCGGTGCAGGTGGTCGGCTCGACCGACGTTCTGGCCGTATGCGTTAATGAAGCGAAGCCGATGGAAGGGTTGCTCACGCGGGCGCTGGGCGTAGGGCGGAAGTGGGTCTCGGTCGGCACCCTCTCCGCGGCAGGAACGGCCGTCGCCTGGCTGCGACGGACAATGTTCAGCGACTTGAGCGACGATGCGTTCTGGTCCCTCATCCGTAAGACCGGTCCGGATCGAAAGACGGCCGTCTCGTTCTGCAATTACCTTGCCGGCTCGCGCACTGAAATCGATGTCCCTTCGGCAACGATAAGCGGGCTCACACTGGCTTGCGCGCGAGAGGACGTGCTCGCTGCCCTCTTGGCCGACCTCCGCCGCAGCAGTACGGAGCGGCTAGACCGCTTCCGCGCTGCTGGTGTCAAAATCCGAGGCGACTACATCCTCACCACCGGCGGCGGCGACACCACGCTGGCGCCGATCCTGCGGCGAGACTTTCCCAAGACCTGGAAATACCGCCATCGCGACGAAGCGACTCTGGCGGGCGTTTGGAAGTTGGCGGAGCTCGCTTCCGCCGGCTGAGGCGTTGCCACAAGATTCCAGAATATGCCAAACGCGTCGTGTCGCATGCGCACTACGATTGCCCATGCGGTTGATGCCCCGGGACGAGCAGTTCTTCGACGAGTTGGAGGCCGTCAGCGCCCACCTGCTGACGGCCGCGAGCGAATTATCGGCAATGGTAGTAGACGCCGCCTCGACGGCGGCGCACGCAACAGCGGCCGACCGGGCCGAACAAGACGCCAACGCGCTGGTGCAACGCTCGCTCGTGCGCCTTGACCAGGCCTTCGTCACACCGCTGGATCGCGAAGATATTTTTTCGCTCCTTTCGCTCACGGCTCGCACCACCAAAGCGGCGGCGGGGCTGGCACGGCGGATCGATTTGTTCCAGGCATCCCCCGTCGAGCAAAGCCTGGTCGACCAGATCGGCACTTTCAGCCGCATGGCGCAGTTGATCGATCGCATGATGCGATGCCTCCGGCAATCAACCCGATTATCGAGCGTCCTGCCAGAACTCGAACAAGTACACAGGCTCGAGGTGGAAGCCGACGACCGGCGCCGGGCCGTGCTTGCGAGCCTGTTCACGGGCGAGCCTGATCCGATCGGGCTGATCAAGCGGCGAGAACTCCACGACGTCATCGAGCGGGCAATCGATCACGCCGATCAGGTCGCGCGTGCGATTCAGCGGACGCTGTTGCGAAACGGATAGGCCTTCAAGGGAAGGAAGGGCGCGTGTTCGGTCTCATCCTGCTGGTCATCGCGACGGCGTTGATCTTCGACTTCTTTAATGGCTTTCACGATGCGGCCAACTCAGTAGCGACGGTGGTGGCAACCCGCGTCCTCTCGCCCACGGTGGCGGTGGCTTGGGCGGCACTGTTCAACTTTGTGGCGGCGTTCGTCTTCGGAACGGGTGTGGCCGAGACGATCAGCAAGGGGCTGGTCGACCCGGCGGCGGTGGATGTTTGGATCGTCTTCGCCGGCCTGCTCGGCGCGATCGTGTGGGACATCGTGACCTGGTGGATGGCGTTGCCGACAAGTAGCAGCCATGCCGTCATCAGCGCGTTGGCCGGCGCGGCGATCCTGAAAGGGGGCTTCGGTGTGCTCGAAAGTGGGTGGGGCAGGGTGATCCTGTTCCTATTCGTCTCGCCGATCGTCGGCATGGTGCTGGGCGCGGCGTTCCAGGTGGTGGTCAACTGGTTGTTCTTCCGCATCAATCGGCATCGCGGCGTGGCGCTGTTCCGAAGGCTGCAACTGGTGTCGGCCGGCACGTACAGCCTGATGCACGGCACCAACGATGCTCAAAAAACGATGGGCGTGATCGTGGCCCTGCTTGTGGCCGGCGGGCACAAGGCGTGGGCCGAACCGCAGGGAGTTTTTCTCGGCAGGCACTGGGATATTGCTCCCTGGATCGTGCTGTCGTGCCACGCCGCGATGGGCTGCGGCACGGCCCTGGGCGGGTGGCGCGTGGTGAAAACAGTCGGCACGCGAATCACGCCGCACCTTGAGCCGACCGGCGGCTTCTGCGCCGAAATGGCCGCCGCGGCTTCCATCCTGTTGGCTACTTTCGCCAAGACTCCGATCAGCACCACGCACGCCATTGGCGGCGGCGTGGCTGGCGTCGGAATGACGCGAGGCTGGCGCTCCGTCCGCTGGATCTGGGGCAAGCGCATCGTCTGGGCCTGGCTGATGACTTTCCCGGGCGCGGGCCTCATCGGAGCGGCCGCCTACTTGCTGTTGCATTGGACGGTCGCCCGCTACTTCCCAGCGCTGCCGGCTTAGGGCTCGCCGCCTTCTACGGCGCTTTCGATTTGCTGATGGCGGCCAGCGCTTCCTCAGCCCGTTGAGCATTCTCTACGTCTGCATTCGACTGTGCTTTCTGCAGCTTCGTCCTCGCCGGTTCACCGATTTCGATCAGTGAGGCAGTGGCGGCTTTGCGTTTGGCGTAATCGGGGTCGCCGCACTGCAGGATCAAGCGGCCGATCTCGTCCAAGACCCCCGGATCGAGCCCCCGCACAATGACTAAACCGACCCGCGTCACTTTTGCCGGGGCGGGAAGAATCTCCAGCGGCATTACGTGATCCAGATCCGCTTCGTCGAGGCGGTAAACGGCGGTCAGCCAGCGGTCGTCGAGCGCGGTCCGCCAGAATGCGAAGGATTACGTCAACGTCCCCCGCGGCCAGGCCGGCGTTGATGAGGGTCTTGCCGCCAGGGTGCGAGCAGGGCCGCGGAATCGGCCGAGCCGGTGTCGGCGAGCGTGGTCGACGCGGCATTGGCGGCGAAGGATTCGCCCGCGGGCGCGGCGGTCGTGGTCGGCCCGGTTGCAGATGCAGTCGATCGGATCGTCGGCCGTGTCGCAACCGGCTCAAAGACGGCAGAGGCATCGGGCTTGGTCACCGGAGCGCTAACTTTTGTCTAGAGCCTGTTCCCCACTTTGCTGCTGATTCGCCATACTACCCGTATGGCAAGGAAGCCTTATCCGAGTGACGTGACTGATGAAGAATGGGCGTTCATCGCCCCGTATCTGACCCTGAT
>Ga0070658_10002106_pt1 | contig 16693 bp, 22 predicted proteins | sample KBSC13metaG_FD_64664 | JGI IMG/M metagenome (GOLD analysis project Ga0070658, IMG submission 64664) | Corn rhizosphere microbial communities from Kellogg Biological Station, Michigan, USA - KBS C1-3 metaG | ecosystem: Host-associated > Plants > Roots > Rhizosphere > Soil ...
CTGGCTGTGCGCTGGACCTCGCTTTGCTCGGATTTTCGGCTTCGCCATGCCCCCGGCATGGCTGCAGGCGAAAATGGTGCTGCCGGTGAGGATTGAACTCACGACCTCAGCCTTACCAAGTCTGTGCTCCGTGTTTTCCATACCCATTCGTGGTTTGCTGTAGATCGCTCGTAATCCGCTGTTTCCGGCCATTCGCTCAAAAGTCGTTTGCGGTGCTTTGTTGTGGCTTGCCGCACCGTGCTTATCCGGTTATTGTGGAACATCATGGCAACCAAGCGCATCACCAAGCGTGCTGTTGAAGGAGAGCCGATACCGACCGGCAGTGGTCGAAGCTATCTTTGGGACGACCAGCTCAAGGGCTTTGGCGTCATGATCACGCCGACTGGGTCGCGGTCCTACATCGTTCAGTACCGGATCGGCGGACGGGGATCTCCCACGCGTCGATATACGATTGGTAAGCACGGGTCTCCCTGGACGGCTGACAAGGCCCGCGAACGAGCTATCGATGTGCTGGAACAGGTTCGCAAGCGGATTGATCCCGTGGACGCTGAGCGCGCCAGCATCGAAGCTGCGCGCAATACCAAGTCGGATGCAGAACGCTTGGCGTTCTCCGTCTACGCTGACGACTTTATCAAGCGCCATGCTGAGGCGCGGAAGCTGCGGAGCGTCGAAGACATACGCTCAGTGTTCCGCCGCGATCTCAAGCCCCACTTCGGCACGAAGCCTATTAGCGCCATTCGACGCACTGACATTCAGACGTGTCTGGACAAAATCGGTGAGCGAAGTGGGTCGGCGGCGAACAAAGCTCACAAGTGGCTTCGCAAGATGCTCGCGGTTGCGGTCAATCGTGGTGACCTCGCGACTTCCCCAATGGAGGCGATGCCAGCTCCTCACCAAGAAGGGAAACGGCAGCGCGTCCTTCGCGGGAACGAGCTTGTGCTTGTCTGGTCTGCCGCTGCCGATGTCGGAGAGCCTTGGACATCATTCGTACGGTTGCTTCTTCTCTCGGGTCAGCGCCTGCGTGAAGTCGCCGGAATGAAATGGGAAGAACTGGACCTCGACGCGGGCACTTGGGTCATTCCCGGCGCGCGGACAAAGAACAAGCGCGATCATCTCATCCCGTTGCCTGACGCAGCAGTTGCTATGATCGAGGCGATGCAGCCCGAGAAGCCGAAGCGGAAGGGGCCAGTGTTCACGACCAACGGCAAAACACCGATAAGCGGTTTCTCCAAGCTGAAACGCGCAATGGATGCGAAGATCGAGAATGCCATCGCGAAGGATAAAGCCATCGAGCCGGGCACGATGGAGCCTTGGGTGTTCCACGATCTTCGGCGGTCAGTGGGGACCGGCTGTCAATCTCTCGGCTTCCCGATCGAGCATACGGAAGCAGTTTTAAATCATGTCAGCGGCAAGCGCGGCGGCCTCGCTGCGATCTATCAGCTCCACGACTACAAGGCGGAAAAGACGGCGGCGCTGAATGCTTGGGCGCGGCACGTGCAGGCCCTACTTTCGCCGGAATCAGACAACGTGGTGCACCTGACCCAAAAGCGAGCTTGACGACGACGCGCCCTGCTTCGCGGGAACGCTAAATCGCCTTTCGGTATGCGACAACTCTCCCACGCCCGCCACGGTTGGCGGTGTTGTTGGAGGATTAGATGCAACCGATCATTCACGACGAAACCTTGCCCGCTGGTCTGAGCGCAGCGCTCAGCACGACCGAGGCGAGCCGCTACACCGGGCTGGCACCGGCGACTTTGGAAGGCCTGCGCTGCCGTGGTGGCGGTCCAAGATTCATAAAATACGGACGCAAAGCGGTGCGGTACCGCCGAAGCGATCTTGACGCCTGGATTGCTGAACGTCTGGTCAGCAGCACCAGTGAGGCCGCGTGAGATGCGGGCCGACATTGGGGGGCTCGCTCCCGAAAGGCGAGAATGCCGCCCAGCCGAGAGGCTGAACGGCACCCGCAATCTGCTTCCCGGCAGTGATGGCGATAATAAAGACCTCTTCAGCCGTGCGGTAGTTCCCGTCAACGCAAACGGGCCATTCGAGTCACACCGCGAAGCTGCATTGGCATTGTTGAACGGGTCTAGCCGCCTCACACGCAAGGCAGGGTCATTCTTGGGACAGCTGGCCGTCGATCCGACGCCGATGAGTGACGCGCAGGCCGATTGGCTCGCGACGCTGCTGGAACGCGCCTCGCTGCCCTCACTGCGGGAGGCGGCATAATGGCACGCTACCCGAACAGACCCGGCTTCAAGGGACCCGCTGAGACCGGGCGGGAAGCCGCTGACCGCGTGGCCGACAAGTGCGGTCGGCTCCAGCAACTCAGCCTGGAGGCGATCCGGCGCGCTGGCGAGCGCGGTCTCACTGCTGACGAAACGGCTGAGGCGCTGGAAATGCAGCGCTGGAGTGTTCAGCCGCGCCTGTCCGAACTCGCGGCACGGCGACGGATCGTTGATTCCGGATCGCGACGAGCGAACGTCACCGGTCGCAATGCCATTGTGTGGGTCGTCCCCGAATACAAGCTGACGGCAGCATGAGTGCCGCCGTACTCACTGCCGAGCATCCCAGCGGGACGCTCTGGGCGGCATTTGATCCTGCCGTCCACAATATCACCGGACGCGTAGCGGAATCTCGGTTCGGTGCGCGTCTCGCGCCCTTCAGGAGCAGAGACGAAGCCGAGGCAGCCCTGCATGCAGCTGGCGCACAAATTCGCTCTCCGGGGACGTAGGCGCTGCTGTGGCGGGGTTATTCGCTCAATGGCAGCCGCAGTACGCGGAACGGGGGATTGCGACCTTCCCCGTGCGCGACAAGCGACCTGCCGTTTCGAATTACCTGCGAATGGGCCTGCCCGCATCTCGCGACATGGTGGCGAAGTTTGGGGACGCTGACGGCTTCGGATTCGCGTGCGGCAAGCGCAGTGGGGTCACCGTTGTCGATGTGGACTCTCCCAACGATAACGACCTTGCCGACGCGCTGGATCGCTACGGCCAAACACCGCTCATCATTCGCAGCGGGTCCGGGAACTTCCAGGCATGGTTTCGTCACAATGGCGAGGGGCGATCCATCCGTCCCGACAAGTCTAAGCCCGTCGATATTCTGGGAGGCGGCTACGTGGTCGCGCCGCCATCTCGAACCCCTCGCGGCTCCTACGGCCTCATTTCAGGCTCTCTGGATGATCTTGCGGCGCTGCCATGCATTCGGTCCTCCAAACCGTCACCGCCAGTTCAAGCGACCGTTCCCGCTGCGGAGCACGGCGAAAAGACCGAATGCGGGAAGCGCAACGATACCCTCTGGCGGCTTTGCATGGTCGCGGCTCCTGAAGTCGGTTCGTGCGAGGAACTTATCGGCATCGCGATGCGACTGAATCAAGAGCGATTCTCTGAACCGCTGGCGCACGAGGAAGTCGCGAGGTGTGCTTTGTCCGCGTGGCAGAAAGAACAAGACGGCGAGAACTTCTTCGGGGGCAGCTCCGGGGTCGTCATTCCCAACGAGCAGGTTGAGGCACTGCTTGCGGCGAACACTGACGCGCTGGTGCTGTTTACGATCCTCAAGCTGCGGCACTGGAAGCCGCGGCGCTCCTTTTTCTGCGCCAACGCGATGTGTGCAACCATGCCCCCGAACGGCTGGACTCGGCAGAGGTTCGCCGCCGCCCGAGCCACGCTGGAACGTCTAGGGCTGATCGTGATCGAGCGACCAGCAATCAAAGGCGTTGGCCCTGCAATCTACAGATTTGGGGTGTCGAGAATTGGACACCAATAAGAAACATACGCCCCTCTCCTCCTGCTCCCCTCCAATGCCAGTCAGCATCGAGAGTGAGTTTTGCGAGACCCTAAAAAGGCGAGGTCGCATTCTGGGTTATCGCGAGCACCAGATCCTCGCACTGATCACATCAGACCTAAAGGCAACCGGGCGCGTGCGCAGCTATGACCAAATCGCGACGGCGCTCGGAATGCGGCACAAGTCTCATGTCTGCGACACGATTGGCCGGCTGGAGCGGCGCGGGCTGCTGAAGCGCGTCCGGAATGGTGCCCGTAAGCGAATAACTTGGCCTTCGCAGGAACCCAGAACCGCCACTGCATCAGCTAGAGTGGGCGCATGGCAACAGATGATCCCGGCATGACAGAAGACCGTAATATCGGGCGAAATTCGGACGGCCAGTTCGATGTCGGCAATCCCGGCAAGCCTAAAGGCGCGCGCCATAAGGTCACGCGAGCCGTCGAGGAACTGCTGGAAGGCGAGCACGAGGCGCTGACGCGGAAAGCAATCGAGAAGGCAATGGAAGGGGACATGACGGCTCTTCGGCTGTGCCTGGATCGCATTTGCCCGCCCAGAAAGGGTGCTCCGATCGCTGTGAAGCTTCCACCTGTCAGATCGGCTCAAGAGGCCGTGGAGGCGTCTGTGGCGCTCCTGGAGGCGGTTTCTAGCGGTGAGGTTACGCCGGACGAAGCCGCAGCCGTCATGGGACTGCTCGTTGGCCACAAGGCCGTGATCGAAACTGGCGATCTGGAACAGCGGATTGCCGCATTGGAAGGAAAACAAAAATGAGCACATTGCGGAAGCGGATTGATGCATTGGAGTGTGCGTCGGGACCATCAGGGCGTTGGCACGCGATCATGAAAAGCGAGGAGCAATCCTACGTCTCGGCGCTCACAGATTACCGAGCCAAGAACCCGGATGTGCCGATGGAGCCGGAGGACAACGTGATGTGGATTGAGCTTGTCTCTCCCAGGCTCGATGCCAATGGCAAAATCATCCCGCGCGAACGTTCCGAGCACGATGGCCCCTCTCTAGCGGAAGTTCTCGCGCAGGCTGCTTAGCCGCTCTTCGGCACTGTTAGTTGCCTGTTCTCAGGGACGGGAATGAATTTTCGGAAGCCGTATCGCGCGCGAGGGCGAAATGCGCTCGGGCAGTAGGTCTCAGCAGTCCTAATGTGCTATCACGGCTCCTCGGGCATTCAACGCAAAGCAAGAGGCTAACGTGGACGAGGACGGCTGCATGTTCACCATGATCGCGGTCGTGGTGCTGTGGGGCCTCGCGATTGTCTACTTGCTCTACTGGATTGCGTCCGACCTAGATAAGCTGGTCAATCGTTAGCCCCATTGGGGCCACCGCCCAAAAAAGCCCCGCCAACACTAAGGCTGACGGGGCTGGAGCGCATCTGCTTCGGAACGGCTACCCGGCTTTGCGCAACTCGGCAGCTCGCACCTCCAGATGGATACTCAGATCGGTCCCGAACTCATCGGACTCCTCGAAGCGCCTGACCTCCTCTTGAAGCATGTCCAGAAGCCCAACGGCACCATTGTGGCGACCACAATCTGCTGGATCGCCAGAGTTCACCGGCAGGACATCCAGCAGTCCCCCGCCGAAAATCGCATCGAGCACAGATGAGGTACGGAGAAGCAGTCGCTCCATCCAGTTTGCTTGTTCGGCGTACCGCTTGAGTTCACTGGCCAGCTTCTTAGAGCACACTCCGCTGTTGGAGGCCTCTCTTTGTTCATCTATCGCATTGAGGCTCTGAATGAGTGTCAGCATCGTGTGGTGCTCCCAATCAAGCTCATGTGCCATTGCGGCGAGAGACGTTAGATCGCGGCGGCGCACGAGGTCTCCGAAACGCCGTTTCTCTTCCGTGCCACCGACGGTGTTCGCCGACCATGCCACCCACGCCTTTGCCAATGCGCCCTGGGCTGTCTTGGCCAGCGCTTTCCCAACAAGATCATTTAACCGGTCGTAATCTCTCGTTTTGCTCGGAGAGTGTTCCTCTGCTGTGTAGAACGTCCCATGCATCTCAATCTCGCGTAGGGCATCCTGCATTCGAGCATCGGCGGCGAGCAATTCCGTGTCGCCACCTTCTGCCATGCTTGATGATGGCGACAAGCTCCGCAAGTCAGCAACAGCCGCGGCGAGGTCGATATGCATCTCCTCTTCGCCTCGGAACGAGAGTTCGCGCACGACCTCCAGCTTTGTGATGACAGCCGCCACGGTGGTGGCCCTGACGTTTTGAATGAGATGGACTCCTGCCTCGTAATAGGCGTCCACTGCCGCGTGGAGTTCCTCCTCGCTCTCTGGCGGAATTTGGTCTGCGATTTGCTTCAAGGCTCGATATTGGCCGAGCGCTTCCTCCCAAGTGCGCCCGGAGCTTACGTTAGATTGGAGATCGAGGGCGGAGATTGCAGCCTGCATATTCATCGAGGGACTCCCTTCATGGATGGCGTCGGCAGGATCACCGGCACCTAGTGGAACGCCCGACAGGGAGCTTTCATGGTCGCTGTTGGTCGCAGATGTGATATGATTGGGCTTAGCCATGATCGGTCTCCTGACAGACGGTTGTGGTTAGAGCCGAGCGGGGAGCTTCCACCTTCCCCTCGGCTCGTTAGAGACTGCTCTCTAACTGGCATTGTTAGTGCCACATGCATTACCTTGATGCAAGCACATAGTTGCACTATAAGTGCCACTCATGACAGTGGTGCAATGCAGGATGGCCCGCGCTGCTCTCGGCTGGTCACTCGACGATCTGGCCCGAGAGTCCGGCGTCCCGCGCCGCACGATCGCCCGCTTCGAGGCTGACGAGAACGTGCGGCCCGAAGTAATTTCGAAGCTAACCGACGCCTTCAGAGAAGCGGGGATCGTATTCCTGGCGCGAGGTGTAAACACGGGTGGCGTCGTACCACCGAGCGGGGGGCGTTGGGCTCGATGAACCGTGGCCAACGTGTTTCCGAAAGGCGGTCATGGATTCAGCGGTCGGTGGATCGTGCGATGCGCCCTCTCACGAACGATTGGCGGGATTATGAAATTCGGCGCGAAAAGCTGCGGGAGCAGATGTCTGACTTCCTTCTACGCTTGGCAGAATTGATCCTGATCTGCGGTGCAGTCGTGTTTGTGGAAGACAGAACCCACTCTGGTCATATTGCTTCAGCTGTGGTCTCCGGTCTCGTAGCAATCTATGCCCAGGCCCGAGCGAGTTCCGGGATGTTGAGCTTGATGGCTGAGCACAACCTGAGCCCAGTTCGACAGCGGCTGTTCTATTGGCTGATCGTAATTCTGGCGCTGGTGCTTTGGGGTGCCATTCAATGGTTCACGAATGCAGTGGTGCCGCTAATCGCAAGCGCAGAGGCGGGGGCGCACTAGATCACGCATACGCCCTCAGACACGGGGCGTCTTGTTGACTTTGAGAGCTAAGCGCTCTTTGATCCGAGATGCTCGGATCGGAGGGGGCCATGCGGCCGGGCATTCTCGTTGCTTGCTCAATGCCACTACTGCTGCTCGTAGCCGCCTGCGATTCTCAAGGCGCTACTGCTCAATGCGCGGACGGCACCTACAGTCATAGCCGCCATCACCGTGGAACATGCAGCCATCATGGGGGTGTGGAGCAATGGGACTAGGAATCTGGCCCAAACGTGTTCTGCTAACATTTTGCGCGTCGTTGCTGTTCCTCGCCAGCGGATGCAGTTCATCACACGCGGAGCCATCGGATGAAGCGGTAGAAAACGCTTATGAGAATGCCGCCGATGATCTCAGCGATGCCAATTACGAAGATGTGGCGGACACCAGTCAGTGCACTCAGGATTGCAGCGGACACGATGCGGGCTTCGAGTGGGCGCGAAACCATGACATTTCCGACGCGGCAGATTGTGGCGGCGATAGTCAATCGTTCATCGAGGGGTGCCAAGCGTACGTGACCACTCTCGATGACCAAGCCGACGATGAGTTGTCGGACGATCAGGATGATCAGGACGGGTGATGCGACATACGCAGGCAGACGCCGAAGTAGCTAGCCTCACGGTCGCCATAATCGCTGAACTTCGCCGGCAGGCGGAAAGCTCTGGCTGCTCGACCGAGGACAATGGCAGGCTGGTACAAGTGGACGGAAGTTTCGACGCCGAGCAGCTTGCCGCAGCTATCATGAGCGGGAACGATAGCAATCCCGACACGCGACCGTCAGCCGGAAGAAAGGTGAAACTGCGCTTTTGGGGTGAGGGAAAGCCGGAGCCGCCCATAATCATCGCGCCGATTAAGGAGCCCGGTCAGATGACTGAGGAAGAGCAGGTGCGAGTTCGTCTGGCGGCGCTGGTGGAAACTCAAACCGCTTTCGCCATGCGAGACCGACTGTTCACGGAACTGACGACTTCTCTGCGGTGGATCCAAGCATCGCTCTTGCTGGTCAACGGAGGAGCCGCGGTAGCAGTATTGCAAAGCGCCGGAGTGGCCCCGGTTGCGCGTGCTTGGGCGGGCGCCTGCTTCGTCATTGGGATAGTGCTGTCTATTTTGGGAGCATATGTCGGCGTCAGACTGACGCAGGATGCACCTGTGCGGACGAGCCAAATAGCAGGATATTGGCTGTCGGTGAACTTGGACCTCGTCCGGGTGGAAGAGACTGAACGAGAGTGGGTACAGTACGGTCGCGATCTGCAACGAAGGTCGAAGCGCAACCAGGTTTTCGGATGGGGCTCGCTGGCAGCGTTCGTCGTCGGATGCGCGATTGCTGGCCTGAATGTAAGTTGAAACCTGCAACGCGACGCGTAATGCGCTTCCTTAAGCCGTTCGGAGTTGCCGGGGTGTTCGCCTTGCCCACAGAACCGTTTGTGGGACTCGCGGAGGGACACGCCAAGACATCGCCAACCTGGGAGCAATGCGCTGATCCATGGGTGATCGACGGTGACAGCATCCGCTGCAGAAACCTAGGCGAGATACGGCTGCTCGGGATCGACGCACCTGACTACCGAGATAGTCCACCATGCGTCGGACATTACGGCAACCACATCTGCGATGACGCTGCTGCGAAGGCCGCGAAGCAAGCTCTTATCCGGCTGAAGCTGCAAATGCCCTATGTTCAGTGGCAGGCGCTACCGATTACCCGCGACCGCTACGGCCGGCTGGTGGCAGAGGTGCGCGCCGGATCGATCGATCTTAGCTGCTACCAGCTTGCCAATGTAGCTGCGCGCTATATCCCCCAATATGACAATGACGGTCGGATTGCTCGGACCTGCCGGCACTAGTCTGTGAGCGAATAGACAGGCTTCACCGGATGCAACAAGACCGAGATCAACGCTGCGCCATTTGCCAAGGAAGCACGGGCGCGAAATGTGAAACGTTCGGGGTAGGCTTGAGAGATGCGCTTGGATTCAATTGTGAGGCATGCGGGCAGTATCTTGTGGCCCGTACTGCGGGGATTACCTGGCTAGACACCGAACGGCTCTCGGCTCTTCAACGTGCGGCCATGTCCTATCAAGTGCGGACGCTAGATCGCAGCAAAGGGGAAATGCTGCTGATTACGACCGAGTGGATCGAACATTTCCTAGCCACTGCACGCCTTCCAGGCGTGACGGTCCAAGTTGCGAATTTCATTCGCGCCGTTGGAGATCACCAGTCCGAGACGGGAGAGGGTTATTTCGTTGACGGGGTAACCGACACTGCTCTGGTGGGAAGCTTCAATAAGGATAGTTTCCATCAGCTGTTTGATCAGCTTCGCCAGCGGGGGCTTGTGACTGTAATCAAGTCCGAGAGCAGACCAAACCCCAGAGGCAGCGGAACTTTAACGGGCAGCTTGTGCGGCCTCACACTCGACGGCTGGGAGAAATACGAGAACGAACGTCGTGGCAAAATCGCGGGGAAATACGGCTTTCTGGCGATGAAATTTGAAGACCCGGAACTTGAGGAGTTCGCAAAAGACACGATCAAGCCGGGTGTGAAGGCCGCCTTAGGGTACGATGTCGTTGATGTTCGCAATGTTGCGCGAGCGGGTATCATCGACAACATACTGCGAGAGCAAATTCGCGATGCGGCCTTCGTGTTGGTAGACCTCACTCACGACAACTACGGAGCCTATTGGGAGGCCGGATACGCGGAGGGCCTAGGCAAGCCGGTGATCTATCTTTGCAAGCGGTCCAAATTTAAGGACGCATCCACTCACTTCGACACCAACCACTGTACCACCGTTCAATGGGAGATTGGCGGAGGAGAGGCCTTTTCAGCCGAGCTTGCCGCCACAATACGTCGGTCGCTCACGCTTTTCTAACGGCCCCCAACTAGCAATTTTCCCTGCTTTGTGAGATAGTAATCGAGCTGCCTAACCGCAGTTCCGCTCCCCTCGGGTTGAGCGCCCCAGAACCTGCTTCCCAAGCAAGAGGGCGCTCATGTCCAGCCAGATCTACGATAGGCTTTCTGATGGTCCCGCAGTGGTGGGGCCACCGCCGCCGGTAATTGCCTACTCCGGCCTCATCCGTGGCGGGGGAGCGAGCGCGGGCAAGCAGGGCAGCTCATCGGTCAGCCCAAGCGGAACCTACGTCGCGGGGTTGTTCTCCCAAGCTGAGGCATGGGTCGCGAAAACCACTCCTGCGGGGTCGCCGTCGCTCGTGATGAACACGGTGCTGGATGGGGTTTACTGGGACAATGACGATCCGAACATTCTCGACCAGGACATGGAAGCTTTCTGTGTCGATGATGACGGGTTCATTTGGGGGCAACCCTACCAGTGGGGAACTGACACCAATTTCCCCATCGGCCACAGGGCGCGCGGCGTTGTCGGTTATATCGACCCGACGAATCCGGGACATATTACCAAGGCGTTTTCGTGGGACACCAGCGGCACGGCCTCGTCTGATGATCCCTCGCGCGGCTTCTACATCAACAAGATGTACAACTTCACGCTCGCGGACGGAACGATCAAGCTAATCGTCATTCCTGACGGCGGCCCCGGTCCCGGCCAATACGCAAACCCCCTCTTCTACGAATGCACCAAGGGCGGCGGCATCGTCACTCACGACACGGGCGGCTCATGGTATCCGCTGTTCGCCTTTCAGGATGACAACAAGGATATTTGGCTGTGCGGCTCTGCAACCGGGTCTGACACGACGATCACATTTGAGCGGATAACCAGCCAATCCACCGCCTACATGTCGCCGCAAGCGATCAGCGGGTTTCCGTCTCCAGCCACGGCTGGCTATCCAACCGAGCTGCGTGGGTATTTCGCCGCTCAGGCATTCATTGGCGGCTATTACGGAGACTTCGCCGGTCCAGACGGGGGCGTTTGCGGAACGCTCGTCAAAGCAATGCTGGATGGCAGCGCTACTGTCGCCAGCGCGGACGTGACAGCCGACCCGCTCGTTTTGCCAGACTATCCATCGCCAGCAGATCCTACCTATTACGCGATCGCCAAGCACGGTGATTGCGTTCTCGGGCGGGCAGCGGAGCCGGGATACCAGTCACGAGTGTTCTACAACCTTCAGGCGGACCTTACGCTTGGCACCAGCTACACCCTCGACAGCTGGGGCGCGCCCGACAACCCAGACAGCCCAAGCGACTCCTATGACGTTTACACCACCATTTGGTCAGAGGGCCGGCAGGCGTTCATCGGCAACCGATGGGGGTACGACGATAACGGAGACGTTATAGCCGACCTCTTCATCTACTACTTTGGGAGCACGCCTCCCGATGGCAGCGGAGACGGCACATCAGCAGCGGACAGCCTCACCATTCGGTGCTGGGGTTTCTCACTAGACGGCCACGACTTCTACGTTCTCCGACTCGGTGACAGCGGTACAATGGTCTACGACCTTACGACCGGCAAATGGTCTGAGTGGGAAAGTCCGGGCCGCACGAACTGGAGGCCCCATGTGGGCCAGAACTGGGTCGGGTGCGCGAGCATCGACACCGACAACGGCGAAACTGACGTGTTCGCCGGGGATGATGCGACTGGCACACTGTGGCGACTGAACACAAAGATGGGGCGCGATGAGAGGACGCGCCTGCAAACTCCTCCCGACGACAAAATCACGAAGGTTGTGACCGGCGGCATTCAGGTGACTGGCCGCAATACGATCCCCTGCGGGGCGGTCACAATCGACATGGCGCTCGGGAATCCGACGCAAACAGGTGCCTCGATCCAGTTGGAGATCAGCGACGACCTCGGCCACACATGGCTGGATTGCGGGTCGATTCCGGTGGCTGCTGGGGACTACCGAACGCCCGTCGAGTGGCGCGGTCTCGGCCTGATTCGCGCGCCTGGAAAGCTGTTCAAGTTCACAGATGATGGCGCGACCGTCCGGTTGAGTGGGGCCAACTTGAGATGACGGTGTCTAGACTCAGGTCTACTTGTGTGATTCAACCCGTGCGCGTGGCCAAAAATGCTGACCCAGCAAGGGGGCCGTATTCGGCTCCGCCGATCATACAGGCAATCATCGAAATTCGATTCGATTCCGCAATATCGGACGCGCAACGCGAGAACGTCTCCAAAAAACTAGCGCCTCGATACCCGCTCCATGACGAGATACTGAAGCAAGCGGTTCAGGTTCAGGTGCAGGCGAATACTATTTCCACTCAGGCTGCCGTGGAAGGGCGGATCAGCCGCCGTATGAATAGCGACGCCAATGAGATTTTCAGCATTGGGGCCGACACGCTGAGCGTTGAGGTGATGGCACCCTATCCAGGCTGGGAGTCGCTGTTCGGACGACTTAAGAACGATTGGTCCGTTGCCAAAAGAGCCGTCGGCTACCGCAAAGTTCAGCGCATCGGCGTGCGTTACATAAACAGAATAGACCTTCAGCAGGACGCTGATGGAATCGTAAATTACGAGAACTATCTCAACTTGAGAATCAACCTGCCAGAGAAGTTTCCTTCCATTTCCCGATATGATGTCGCCTTCCAGTTCGGCATAGAAGAAATTAAGTGCGGTGCGACAGTTCGATCTGGCATCGTTCCGCCAGCCGTTCCGGGCTCCACTTCCTTCATCTTGGACTTGGACGTTTTTCGCATGGTTGACGTTCCGCAGCAGGACCGCGACATTTATCGGCTCTTAGGCAAAATGCGCGACGCGAAGAACGAACTGTTCGAAACCTTTATAACCGACGCCGCGAGGGAGATTTTCGATGCTTCTCGGTAGTGCCGTGTTAGCGCCCGACATTGCTTACAGCGATGAACCTTTGCAGGCGCATGCGCCTTTTAGTGACGACTCCACCGCCGCGTTTAGCATCGCTAACGACAATGTCTTCACGATCGAACTAGAGCTGCAACGTAGATTTGCTGGCGCGCAGCGCGAACTCGCAAACGTCGCAATGTACCTCGCCCCGGATTTTCGTGCCCGAATAACCAAACAACTTCGTGTCTTGCTGAGCGCTGAAAATTGGGAGGAAGGAGATGAGCATCTGAATTTGGCGTCGGCGCGGTCATTCGCGCGAGCCATGGCCGTGCTGAGACCTAACCAGCGCCCACTTCTTGGTCTTTCGAATGCCGGTAACCTCCTCGCGATGTGGAAGGAGGAGGGTGCTCAAGCAGTCTTCGAACATCTTCCTGGCGACATCGTCAAATGGTCAATCTCGTCGGGCACAGGGGCGTCTGAGGATAGGGCGTCTGGTCGTGCCCCGATTGAGCGAGTCGCCGGTATTCTACGGGGCCACAGCTTGGAATCGCTTCTGAATGGCTAAGGGCGACGCTGTTCCGGAGGAGCATCACGTCACTCGCTGGATAAAACCCAGGTTCCTTGGCAAGAACGATGACGGCACAGTTGACGTGGACGAGTTCGGCTGCCCCCAAACAATCTTTCCTTCCGCATTTGAGCTACGGGACGACGAGGACGCCCTCTCGATCACTTGGCTGGAGCACTTCGGTGCGACTTTGGCAGATCAGCTTCCACTTGCTGCCGAAGCGGTCCGATCGGCAACTGCAAGTGGTGACTTGAAGCCGAAAAGCGCGTTTGCGGTCGGCAATGTTGGCCAGATACGGACGGCCGCGCAGGATCACGGCTTCAAAGTTCGCATTATTGAAGATCCGGAGGACAATAACACCGGCCACTGCGAGGTTCGTCGTTATCCACGCGATGCTGACGAATTTTATCAGGCGATGGCTCTAGACGTGTTTAGGCGACGTTACCTCTATGGCGACATCGTAAAACCAGGATGGGGGCCAGCTCTAGCTCATTGAGCAACGAGGCGAAGGCCGCCGATTCAACTTACGTGCCAACGGCCTGAATCTTCCGTATCCGTATCGCGCACGGGGAAACGTAGTTGTCACCCTGGCGCGCCCACGGGTGAATGCTTGCGAACTGGCGAAGCCGTTTGAGGATGCGGGTGCTGGCCTGAATGGCGTAGCATCGACGCCGCGGCATCACGAAGTCATGCTTCCGAGATGAGCCGATTCGATTCCAGACGGTGGCTGCCCTTTTCAACTCCCGGCAGCTCAGTAGCCTGTTCCGAAATGCGGCTACTTGGGTGGGGCGGGGCGATTCTTGCGTCAGGGGTTGGAGATATTCACCTTGATACCTTCGGCAACTTTCATTTTCAGTTCGAGGGCACAGCGGTTGACCCAAGGCAGCTCAGCCACTTCATGTCGTACCACGAACGGAATCCTTACAACGGTACAGCCCGGCTTCGATTGGTAGCGGTCGATAAGAGCGGACAGGAGATTCATTGCGGGTTCGTCACTTCAGATGAAGTGACCACGACTTTGGGCGCAGACTTGAAGTGTTCTGGTGCGGTCGAGGGCCTGGCGCTTGATATTCCTCCATTCGCCGAAATTGGCTCCGAAATTTTAGTCCTCGTACCGGAGCGCCACTGGCTGGATGAGGTTCTTCGCCTCAGCTTCGCCGCCCCAGACGCGAGTGCTTGTAGCAATCATTCCGTGGAGTTGCTGGGGTCCTCCGTTGACTTCGAATACCATTGGCCAACTCATTCGCTTACGATCTCCGTTACCGGAGGCGTTGGCTTTCCTCAAACCTACACCGAGAGGTGGTTGAGCGAGCCGCTGCGGATGATGATCGGGCAACTCGTCTTCCCTCGGGTGACAGTAAGGGCGAACCCCGATCGGACAATGGTCACCGTGTCGGAAATTCGTGGGTGGCACGATGAAGGCGATAAATATTGCCTGCTGGATCCCGCTCTGACCTTCAGCAACCCCGCGCACTTCTTCGACATGTATACTGATCTACTGCGGTTCGTCGCTACGGCTCGCGATGAGGAGGGCCAGCCCAACTTCGAACGACACGCCTTAACCGTGTTCTACGAAGAGCTGGCGCAAGCGATGCGGGGGTCACGCTGGATTATGACGCTAACATTGGCGAGCGCGGTCGAGGGTGCTCTCGATTTGCTTTTTCCGTTTGGCGAGAAGGACAGAGCTGCCAACCTAGCCGAGATCGAAGGTCTCAAGGCCCACATCGACGACTGGAGTGGACACCAGTCTAGTTCGCGAGCGTCAATCGCTTCGTTGAAGGACCGCGCTAAGGGCGCGGTGAGCCGCGCGGCTGAAATGACTGCAATAAAGAGGCTGCGCGCGCTGGCGGAAAGGGGATTGGTTGCGTCGGAGGAGGTCCGCGCTTGGGAAAAAGTTAGAAACAAGGTTGCGCACGGGAAGGTGTTCTCGCCATTTTCCAGTGAAGAAAACGATCGGATTCTTATCAATCTGATGAGCCTGTTTCGTCGAATCGCTGGCCAAATAACTTCACTCGGAAATGCCTCTGCTCCGACAAGGATTGAGACAAGTGACTGACCTTATACCGATCGGTGGCAACATAGCTGTAATGAGGGCAAGGATTACCGACGAGGAATTGGACAAACCAATCCGTCGAATATTCCCGCTTTGGCTCCTGCATCGCTCACTGAGACTCAAGCAAATCGCATTGGTCCCTCCGCGCATGTGGGAGGATCCACACGAAGACCCCGCCTCCCTCTGCGTTCTGCATGCGCTCCCCGGAGTGAAGTCCGCAGGTACACAGATTCAGCAGTCGCTGACGGACTTTCTTGCCCCAGCTTGGGCTCAATGCTGGTCCCTGAATCCGGGGTCAGACACTCTGATGCGAGCCTACTCCCGAGTCATTTTAGATTCCCTCGAAAGTCGAAACACTGACCCGAGAAACGAGGGCGTCTCGGTCACCTCCACACCAAGGCTGCTGTTCTCCGCGATGAAGAGTTGGGCGGATTCACGCCCGGACAGCCACTTTGTGCTCGGGCGCGTCCGTTATTTGTCCGAAGATGCAATAGGCCAATTCCTAGTCAACGTCGTCAACTCCGACGCGGGCCCCCAATTCTTTCGCACCGTCCAAGGCCGTGGCGAGTCGCTGTTGATGAAAAGAGAGCTCTTTCAGCACGAAGATGAGGTGCGACTCATTTGCATTCAGCGGGACGTGGTGGCGGGTGCAAGCGATGTCCGGACGTTCAGCATTGACCCGAACGAGTTGTTCACTTCGATCAGCTTTGATCCGCGTTTAGTGGAGTTTGAACGTAAGGAACGTGAGGCTGAAGTGAGGCGACTGGGTTACGACGGGCGGGTGAAGCCGGACCTCAGTTACAGCAAGCTGGCCCGGCAACTCATGATGCAGAAAGATTGGCCGGCCAACTAGCTTGGCGCAGTCTCTTGATGGTGTAATCAGTGGGGTAACAAATCCGCAGGCGCTTCCAAACTCTCATTCAAAGTTGCGTACTCTCCGTCTCCGCCACCGACGCTGCGTAGCGGGAAGAGAATTTTCCCATCGAGTTTCCGGAGTGCTGCGCGATTAGTCGGAACGCGCTCCAATGCTTAGCGCGTGATTATCCAGCGAAGAAACAGCCATTTGTATCCGGGTACAATCACCTCGTAAGTGATTGAAAATAAATGGTGCTGCCGGTGAGGATTGAACTCACGACCTCAGCCTTACCAAGGATGCGCTCTACCACTGAGCTACGGCAGCACTGTCCGGGAAAGGCGGCGCCTATGGCGGTCAGCCCGGTGG
>Ga0070658_10002107_pt1 | contig 16688 bp, 13 predicted proteins | sample KBSC13metaG_FD_64664 | JGI IMG/M metagenome (GOLD analysis project Ga0070658, IMG submission 64664) | Corn rhizosphere microbial communities from Kellogg Biological Station, Michigan, USA - KBS C1-3 metaG | ecosystem: Host-associated > Plants > Roots > Rhizosphere > Soil ...
ACATCCTGCGGGCGACAAAAAGGGTGGGACGGGCAATATGGAAGAGATGGAGCGGCTACCACCGGCGCAGCCTTGTCGAAACCAAGATGCGCTGCTTCAAGCTACTGGGCGAACGCGTCATGGCACGCGACTTTGACCGTCAGGTCGCCGAGCTGCAAGTGCGGGCTGCCGTGCTGAACCGCTTCACTCGGCCGGGCACCCCGGTTACGGTCCCAGTGTTATAAAACGAACTACAAATAGCGTCAGCTCGGCCTTCGCTTGATTTGCTCAACAAAGCCACGACACGAGGTCAATAATACGCACGGCTTCCATAACAAGCCCTGAAAACGGTTTGCGGACGGCCTCTATTTGGCTCACGACAAAATGTTGACGGCCCGCGCAGCCACGAGGCCGACGGTCAGTAATGATGCGATCGATTCAACCATAAAAAGCAGTTTGGCGCGCACGCTCAGCGGCAGCGTATCGGTCGGCGAAAACGCCGTTGCGTTGGTGAATGACACAAAAACATAATCGAAAAAGCCCGGGGTCCATGTCTCATGCCCTGGGCAGTCCGCATTCATCTGCGGAAACATAAAATCAGGAATGCAATGCGTAACTAGGCCACGCGCTGCCGGACCGCCGCGGTCAATATTCCAGAACCATAGCGCGAACACGACGATATTGGTCAGCCAGATATTCAACGCATCGATGAGAAGACTTTGTCCGGTAGCCCCTTTGGCGCCGTACAAGAGCGCTTTCATTACGCCGAACAGCGACTGAAAATTGATTAGCGTGACCATCACGGTTAAGAAAATTGCGGCCTGGCGTATCTTGCGGCGCCGATGATGTATTAGCGCCCAGTGGTGTTGGCTCGTGGCATTGCGCATTTGGCGATGTGTCCAGGCCGTGGCCACCGATAGTGGAACCAGCAGCGCCAACTCGACCACCGAGGCCAACCACCAGGGAAATATGGTCAAATCGTTGATCAGAAATGCATTAAGGGCTGCTGTCACCACAATAGCGCCTCGCGCGATCCATATTTCGCGCATGTGCTCTCTCAGGCCGTGTTCCAACGCAGACATGCAGACTTTCTATTAGCTGGCGTGGTTAGAGAAATATGGCGCCGTTCGCGCCATCTGCCACCCGGGCAGCACCTCCCGTCGAAGCACCCGAACAGCTCTTTGGCGCAGCGCCAAATCAGCACCGCGCTCGTACGCGGTAGCGGGCTTGCTCATTGCTGCCTTATGATGACTTCTTCCATGTGAAAACAATATTACGATCCGTTCATCTGCAGTCCCTGCCATATTGCGGACATAATTCTCAAATAGCCTTTGGCGATCTTCACCACTATCGGAGTGCGTATGATCGGAACCAAAAGCCAACCTATCGCCGTTGTTGGTGCCACTTTGTTGTTCGGTCTTGGGCTGGCCGCCTGCGGCGGCAGCGGCTCCCCAAGTACATCGGCCATCAGCCCCGCCGGACTCCAAGGCATCCGGCATGCGCTGTTGATCAGCATCGACGGCTTGCACCAGCAGGATCTCGCCGCCTGCGTCGCGGCCAACACGTGTCCGAACATCGCCAGCCTCACGAACACCGGCGTCACCTATACGGCCGCAAACACGCCAGGGCTGTCCGACTCCGTTCCCGGATTGGCGGCCCTCGTGACGGGCGGCAGTCCGAAGAGCACGGGCCTGTTCTATGACGATATCTACGATCGGAACCTGTACGCCGGGACCGACACCTCGTGCTCCGGCAAGCAAGGCGTCGAGGTGTTGTTGCAGGAGCAGGCTGGCGCGGATGCCTTCAATGGCGGCGCACTCGTCCACCTCGACGGCGGCGGCGACTTCAACCCCCAGCAAATCCCGCGGATGAAGACTGCGATGGGCGGCTGCGTACCCGTCTACCCGCACAATTTTATTCAGACCAACACGATCTTCGAAGTCGTCCGCCAGAACATTGCCGGAGCCTATACGGCCTGGGCGGACAAGCATGCGTGGGGGACCGACTGGGTCAACGGTCCGTCGGGGACCGGCGTCATGGACCTTGCACGTACGGAGATCAATTCGGATTTCAATACCGCGCGCGGTGTCGCCAGCGCCGCGGGCTACGATTTCACGAATACGCCCACCCAGACCAAGGTATTCGACCATTACCATACGCAGATCATCCTGAATCAGATCGACGGGCTTGACTCGACCGGCGTGGTCAGCGCTGCGGCAGGAGGCTCCCTCAAGAGCAACAAAATTCCGGTGCCGACGCTGTTCGGTACAAACTACCAGACCCTCAGCGTTGCGCAGAAAGCACTCAATGCGAACGGGGGCGGCTACAAGGACGCCAGCTTCACGCCGAATACGCTGACGGTCGACGCCATCGCCTTCCTGGACGGAGAGATTGGCCAGATCAAGGCAGAACTCAGCAAACAGAACCTCCTTGGAAGCACCCTGATCATCATCAGCGCCAAGCACGGGCAGACGCCGGCCGACCGTTCGACCCTGCGCAAGATCGGAGATACGATCGGCTCGACGCTGGCCGCAGCAAGTCTCGGCGCGAACAGTAATATTGGCTCAGGGGCTGATCCGGTGACAGGCAATGTCTTGGGCACGGGGCAGTTCACGGAAGATGATGTCGGCTTCATCTGGCTCAACGATCAAAGCGACGCAGCGCGCGCCTCCGCCATCGCTGCCCTGAATGCCAACCTTGGCTGCCCGGCCGTGGACCCGACCTCGAAGATCATCATTTCCGGTCAATCCAACCCCGGCATTTGCGCAGGCCTTGACGCCGGCAGTGGCGTGATCGACCTGAAAGCCGACGGGCGCTTCGGCGACCCTGCCAAGGGTCGGACACCGGACATCATGGTCCAGCCGAACGCCGGCGTGATCTACTCGAAGTCCACGAAAAAGGATGCCGAGCACGGCGGAGCAGCCCCCACCGATTCCAATGTCGCCCTGCTTGTGTCGTTCCCAACCCTGTCCAGGCAGACGATCAGCACTGCGGTCGTGACCACGCAAGTCGCTCCCACGATCGTGAAGGCGCTGGGCGTGGATCCTGGCCTCCTGAATTCGGTTGCATCCGAAGGTACGGCTGTGCTGCCTGGCCTGTTCTGATGTGGAGCGCGCCGCTGCAGTTTTGTCACTGAAAATGGGACATGATCGTCGACTTGGCATTCCAATGGCAAAACGTAGGGTTATCATGGCTCGACCATGGCAAATCCTGCGCATTCGCGGCGCCTTGCCATGGACGATCGGCCCGTGTGCGGTCAATCGAACGAGCTCTCCAAGGCATCCGTTTATCGTTCCCGGTACGGATGGCCGATCTTCCATGGATGAGCGACTATGAAGCCGAAGCCCGATCGCAACGTGATAACGCAACCGTGGCTCGCACTCCAGTTTGCCCAGCAAGGGGCCGTCGTGGATTGGCGCTATTACATTGGTCCGTACGGGACATCATGTGCGTACGATAGGCGCTGGCGGAGCGGGTCATTGGCGCCCAAGGAGTTTGGGACCCCTAGGTCCGGCGCTGCGGCGGAAAACAAGCAACCAGGAATTGCGTTTCGCAGAGGCGTAACCTTGAAGCCAATCCAGCCTGTCGGGGCTTGCGGGAAGGCCTCTGGCCACATGCGTCGAAGTGGACGCCCTCTACCCGCCTCAGGGCATGGTGCTGCGGAGCCGTGCGACGACAAGAGCTTCCGCACCGTCGCACGGCTCGGCCTAGCAGACCAGGTAACGCACACCGCGTGACGGACGTGTCAGCGCACGATCCCAAGGAACTGCCCATTGTTCCCAGGCAAAGGAATGAAGGCGCGGGCGTTGCAACGTCCCGGGCAAGATCCAGACGATTCCCGGGTGCTCGCGCACCGCTTTCCGGTGCTCGTATGCGCGCGCGACGAACTCAAAACCCGTCGTCCTCATCGGCTTGAGGCATCCGTCCACGCACAGGCGGCACACCGACTCGTGTCTGTAGCGAGCAGGCAATCAACGGCAACTCAACATCGCCTGCGAGCGCCGTCCGGCACGCGGTACAGCGCATGTCGCAACCGCGCAGCGGGGTACAAGACATCGCGCGAAACGGACTCGAAGAGTCCAAAACTGCCGACCCGGCAGCTGAGCCAGGTCGCCGACATCATACGAATGCTGGAATAGGCGGATGTCTGTACCGCATGAATGGACCGAGCTTCGATTCCGATCCAGGATGGTGTCGATCCGTGCGGTAACTCTCGAATGCCTGATCGACGACGGCGCGATCTGAGCGAACGCGTTGGGCGTGGCGCGGCCTTACCGCTGCGAGAGGTCAGGCGTCAACAAGGAACCTGTTGACGCCTTGGCAGTGTCTGCGGGCGCCAAATGTGTCGATGCGGGAACGGTCGCTTCGTACTGGTCGACCTCGGCTGCGACCGCGTTTCTGCAGCCGGCACGTCGTCGCGAATGCCGGATGGCGCGGTGTTGGTGTGCCGAGAAAATCCGCAGAGCGTCGGCCTCGACGATGCAATCGGTTAGCTCGCCATCGCCGCCGTGCAGCTGCAAACAGATCCAATGATCAGCTTGCGCTGGCGGTGCTCCTCTCGCTTGTCGAGTTCGCACAGGGAGAAGAAATCGGGATGATGGCGGACGTAAAAGCGCAGGAATCGTTTGTCGATCCGGAGCGTTGGTCGCCCGTTTTACGGATGCGAGCTCTGCAGGGTAAGCGTCGTCTCTGCACCGTGTAGACACTCGGCAACTTCAGACGCAAAGTAGTCCCCACTATTTTTGGTGGGGACTAAATTGGTAGGTGAAGCAGAACAAAAGAAGCGGCGGCGCAGCACGAACTATCCACTGGAGTTCAAGCGACGACTGGCACAGCAAGCGTGCGATGAGTCGATATCGGTAGCGCAGCTGGCGATGCAGCACGGGCTGAACACGAACATGCTGTTTCGCTGGCGACGCCAATTGCGTGCCGGGCTGCTGGACACGACGACGCAGTTCCTCCCGGTGGCGGTGGCCGCACCGAAAGAGCCGCCCGGCGTCGATGCCGGTGGTGTCGGCAGCATTGAGATCCAATTGGGCCAGGCCAGAGTCTGCATTCGCGGCACGCCCGATCCAGCGACACTGGCGCTGGTACTGCAAGGTTTGCGTCCATGATTGGGCTTCCCGCCGGTACCCGCATCTGGCTGGCGGCCGGCGTGACCGATATGCGCTCGGGCTTCAACGGCCTGGCAGCAAAAGTAGAGACAGCTCTGAAAGAAGACCCCTATAGTGGCCACGTATTCGTGTTCCGTGGCCGGCGCGGCGATCTGGTTAAAGTGCTGTGGTGGACTGGCGATGGCCTGTGCCTGTTGTGCAAACGGCTCGAGCGCGGACGCTTCGTCTGGCCCCAGGCCAGTGAGGGTACGGTGACGCTGACGCAGGCCCAGCTCTCGATGCTATTGGAAGGGATCGACTGGCGCGGGCCCGAGCGCACCTGGCGCCCACAGTCCGCCTTGTAAACGTGGCACGACCCGCGTAAACTGGGCCACATGCTTGATGCCGCCCTCCTGCCCGACGATATCGCAACCTTGAAAGCCATGCTGCTGGAGCGCGAGGCGGCGTTACAGGCCAGCGAAGCGCGCGTGGCGCACCTGTCCGCTGAACTATCCACCCGCACGGCCGAAATCGAGCATTTGAAGCTGGTGCTGGCCAAGCTGCGGCGCATGCAGTTTGGCCGTCGCTCCGAGAAGCTCGACCTGCAAATCGAACAGCTTGAACTCAAGCTCGAAGACCTGGAGGCCGAAGCGGCGGTGGCCGAAGCACAGGCACCTGTGGAGATGGCGCCCCGCAAGAAGGCCGAACGCAAGCCGCTGCCGGCCCACCTGCCACGCGAGGAGCGCGTACTGCGCCTGGACCTCGACGCCTGCCCGGACTGCGGCGGCAAGCTGAAAGACCTGGGCGAAGACGTGTCGGAACAGCTGGAGTATGTGCCGGCGAGTTTCCGCGTCATCCGTCATGTGCGTCCCAAGCTGGCCTGCGCCTGCTGCGATCGAATCGTGCAGGCGTCGGCAGCCAGCCGTCCCATCGAACGCGGCCTGCCTGGCCCGGGTTTGCTGGCACACGTGCTGGTAGCGAAGTACGCAGACCACGTGCCCCTGTACCGCCAGAGCGTGATCTACGCGCGCGAGGGCGTGGAACTGGAGCGCTCCCTGCTGGCCAGCTGGGTGGGCGCGGCCAGCGCGCTCCTGCGGCCCTTGAGCGAGGCCTTGCGCCGCCACGTCTTCGCTGCCACCAAGCTGCACGCCGACGACACACCGCTGCCTGTACTGGCACCGGGCAACGGCAAGACGCGCACGGCGCGCCTGTGGACCTATGTGCGCGACGACCGCGCCTGCGGCGCTACGGAACCGCCCGCCGTATGGTTTGCCTATTCGCCCGACCGCAAGGGCGAACATCCGCAAGCGCATCTGGCCGACTTTACTGGCATGCTGCAGGCCGATGCGTATGCCGGCTTCAACGCGATCTACGACAGCGGACGCGTCGTCGAAGCGGCGTGCTGGGCGCACGCACGCCGGAAGTTTTACGACCTGCACGTGGCGCGTCCATCGGCTTTGACCGCCGAAGCACTGCGCCGCATTGGAGAGTTATACGCCATCGAAGAGGCCATCCGCGGCAAGCCGCCGGACGAGCGCCTCGCCGTACGGAAGGCGCGCGCCAGGCCATTGCTCGATGACCTGGAACGCTGGCTGCAAACCACGCTCGCCACGCTGTCGCGCAAATCCGATACGGCGGCGGCGATCCTGTACGCGCTCAAGCTGTGGCCAGCTCTGACCCGTTATGCCGACGACGGCCGCATCGAGATCGACAACTCGGCCGCCGAGCGGGCACTGCGCGGCGTCGCGCTGGGCCGGCGCAACTTCCTGTTTGCCGGCGCTGACAGCGGCGGCGAACGCGCGGCCACCATGTACGGCTTGATTGGCACGGCCAAGTTCAATGGCGTCGACCCCGAGGCTTGGCTGCGCCACGTGCTGGAACACATCGCCGAGCATCCCGTCAACCGGGTGCACGACTTCCTGCCCTGGAACCTGGCTGATACACTGGCGCCAACTCCCGTCACCTGAGCCGCTCGCCACGCCAAGCGGCTCCATCACCGCTTCTTCCACTCATGGCAAAACCGGCTCAAATCCTCACTCTCCACGTCAGCATCGATGATGTTGCGCCACCCGTCTGGCGCCGCATCCGCGTCGATGCTGACATCACACTACGTAACCTGCACCACATCCTCCAGGCATCATTCGGTTGGACCTCGTCGCACCTGCATCAATTTGATATTGAAGACGATACCTACGCCATGCTCGACAACAAGTACATGCTTGACCTGATTGAGGAGCCAGGCCAAGGCCCGCTGGACGACCGTAAGGCCAAGCTGGGGCGCCTCGTCTATGCAGGCCAGCGCTTCATCTATCTGTACGACTTTGGCGATTCGTGGACACACACCATCCACGTTGAAAGCATCACTGAAGCACCCGAAAAACTAGGGTATGCCACCGTCATCGACGGCGCCGGCGCCTGCCCTCCAGAAGACATCGGCGGCCCGCCTGGCTATATCGAATTCCTCGACACTATTGAGCGCAGGCCCCGCAGCCACGAGGCGCGTGAAATGCTTGACTGGGCAGGCGGCGCCTTCGACGCGAATGCGTTTGACAAACGTGCGGCCAACGCGGCTTTGTTGCGGATGGCCTCGAACGGATGGGGAAAGAAATAAACTTCAAGACGGGCTTGGCACGACGCTTACTCTGCAGGCCCGATCGCCGCTAGTTGATCGCGTGCATGTGGCTTCGCCGTCGGGGATTCTTCTTATGTTCCTTCCCTCGGCATCGCACTCGACCGATCTGGGGCGTAGACGACCTGCAGCAGACTGGCAAGTTCACTGCGTCCAGTATCCTCTGCATCAGCGGCATGTTGGCCAGGAGAGCGTCCGTATCGATACGGCTCAGAGGTACGCTCAAACGAGACGAGATCCCAATCCTTGAATTTGGACGATGATCTGTTGGCGTGGCGCGAAGCGGTATGTGTTCGCGATTTTTCCGAACATTGATCGTGCCTGGCAAATATGCACAACCGTCTGCTTCGGTGTCGATGCCACGCAGCTGACGCGGATGCGTTGACAATCCCATGCAGACCCTCCGTTTCTGTTGGGAGGACGCACAGCGATGGGTCATCAGGAGTTGGACACCAGGGCATTCATCGCATCGACACTGATGTGGACCAACAAAGGGTACGGGGTCGCGCTCAATTGCAGTAGAGCCCGAGCCTTTTACAGCTTCGCGTACATGTACGCATATAGCTGCGCCTGGCATCCCGGATTCGCGGCTGGGGCTTGATGGCCACCTATGCATTGGACAGAACGTGGTGTGCCGACTCGTAAAGCGGTCCGTTGGGATCTGTCAGGGATTCGAGAATAGGCGTTATACGGTCCTGATGGTCCCGTGGCTATTCCAGCGTTACCGGACATACCGCATAGTCGGATTTCGTCGTTTCGATCAGAACCGATTCGGCGCGTCCGTCCTTCCATTGAAGGCGGACAGGGAGATCGGGTTACGCCAATTCACGAAGCGCGTGTTTTGTCGTCGACAGCAAACAACTTTTCGCCAATGCTGATAGTTCCGGTGTGGACCGAGGGCGGCGCCGGACAAAAACGGCGCAGGGGACTCCGTGGCCCCACAAAAATATTAACGGTTAATATGATTCAGTAAGTCTTTGATTTTAAATATATTTCTTTAAAATAGTCGATTCGCGATTTGTCTAAGTGATTGATTTTTAAGGAATTTATTTTTCGCGAGAATGGAGCGGTCTGCCGAGAAGTCAGGCAACGGAGTTGCATCGGGAGCTGGACCAGCGACGGTGCGGAATCATGAGGAACAAGTGCGTGGATGTAATACCGGTAAATCAACTTCCCAACTTTCTTATCGATAACTTGTTGAGGCTTACCGGCCGCGCTTATCGGGACGGCGGGCAGTAGCGATGTTTCGAGACTCCGCGAAGTGGAGTGCTCGCTATGCAAAGAGGCCGAAGGTTAGGCCGTGGCGGACATATCTCGCACTGCGCTGTCTACCTCAGGGCTGATCCTTTCTTCCGCTTCCTGGCTATCAGAAGCTTGCACCTCTGGAGTAGGAGGAGGCCTGTCCGCCACGGAGGACAGGCCGAATAAGCGGATGGATGACGCACCCTCGGCGACCACGCTTGAGGCGAGCTTAACCGGTCGGCGAGGTATCACAGGCTGCGGCCTGCGACGCATTGAGCAGGCTCCTGACGCACCGCATCAAGCCCGATTTGTCCCGCACCATCTAACCAGCCCGCCCGCACGGCTTACACGTGCTCCGACCAGAGATCTGTTCTCGCCAAGACAGCACTGCACGGGGGAAAACCAAATCCCCTGACCCGATGCGCCATAAATGCAGTTCGATTGCCCGTCAAACAATTTCCGTGTTAGCTGACTTCGCGAACGTGGCGGGCCGGCGCTGCGCGGTCTCGACCAGGAAGCGTAGGCCGCGCTCAGCGGGAATTCGACCAGACACGGGCTCGCTGGTTCGCACCGTCCCGTACATCGAGTCAAAAGCTTCCGGTGGCGACGGGATCGCGGAATCGATTTTCGCATTAGGATGTCCAGCCGCTGTCCGTCAGGGAGAAAAACGCAACGCGATGCCGCCCAGCACAACCTTGAGTGCTTTCGCCCCAAGTCATCACGCTCACGCAATACCGCGGAGATTCTCTCCAGCCGCATAGCACTTTTTGGAGGAGCGTGATGGCTCAGCGACGAAATCCAGTCCACGATTGCGATTGTGATGGATTTCGTAATGATCAGTCTGACAAACTGGTACGAAGGGGAGTGCCTTTTGATAGTTTAGTCCGCACCAATTTAGGATGGAAACGTTCAGCGCAATCCAGTCCCGGCTCCCCTAAGGGACAACGTCCGACCCGCTGCCATTCAATTGGCTCTACTTTATGTCCTTGGTCGAACAGGCCATGGAATCGGTAACCCTTAAGGGCCCTATGTCCGTCAACCGCGTAATACCGGAAAAATCCGATACGGATATCGCCCTGAATCTGCCGCAACTCGCATGATCGCCGGACCCACGCTATGCAATTGGATGCCTGCACCCGGCATCCCATAACTGAAGCTATTTTTTTGAGAATCGTGAACCGCTTTGGGCCATACCACAAACCATCGAACCGAACGGTAACGTCCAGCTCATGAGGGTCTGTCGACCACGGCGCCCGATATCCACACGCCCTCGATGCCCGCCGCCAATGCGATTTCCATGCACCGGCTAAACCGTCGGGTGAAAAAAAGGACGCCGTACAGGCGTCCATATTAACCGTTAATATTTATAGCTAAGTCTTTGATTTCATTCAGAAAACATCGCAAACACCGGTTTTCATAAATCGTAAGTCTTTGTTTTTAAACGATTTTCTTTTTCGACAGTTCGAGCGTTCCCGCAAACTCGCGCAGCGCCCCCATCGCACGTTTCGACGCGAGATCGACATCCACGCCTTCCTCGACCCTGATCACGATCTCACGTTCCCTGATCTGCACCTTGAACGCGGACAATCCGTTCTTGTCGGTGATCATCCGCGGCTCGGGCGGCTTCGTACGAACCCGTTTCTTTTCGAAGGGTTTGACCAGCACGGTCCGCAATTCGTCGACATCCATTTCGGGTTTGTCGATGAGCACCTCAACACCGGCGCTGATCGTATCGATGGCGTGGGGATGCTTGGACAGGATTTCCTTAACGACGCGGGCGTGACGGGTCTTGAGCAGTCCGGGGTATTTTTCCAGCAAGTCGAGGATGGGTGTCGGGAATTGCAGCAGGCTCAGGCATTGGGAGACGCGCCCCTGGGAACAGCCGAACAGGCTGGCGATGCCTTTCTGGTCAGTCGCGAACCCGCGGTCGAGCGCCTCCTGATAGGCTTTGGCCCGCTCGTAGGTGCTGAGTTCCTCATTGCTCTCGTTGCTGGTGAGCGTTGCCAGCTCGGCCTCGCGGTCGCTTAGCGGACGTACCCGCGCATCGATTTCGGACCAGCCGATGAGTCGTGCCGCACGCGTGCGGCGGTGACCGGAGATCAGTTCGTATTTCCCAGACGGCAGACGGCGTACGACGATGGCCTCATCCTGGCCCCGTGCCCTCAGCGTTTCGCCAAGCAGCTGGATTCGCGTCTCGTCGTAACGCTTGCGCGGTTGATACGGTGAATCGACGATGTCCTGCAGGGCGATCTTGCGTACGACGTTCGCTTCATCCATCGTCGCAGCCGGAATGCTGGCCACCACAACAGGCTGCGGCGCCGATGTCGATACCGATGCCGGCTCGTCGGGCGCGTCATCGCGCAACAGGTCTTCCAGGGACTTCGATGCCCCGCTTGGTGGTGGCGTCATATGCATCGTTTGCGGCGTCGTACTCGCCGTGCGCAGCCGGTCTTTCAGGCTGGCCGTAAATGCGGATTCGGATTGGTGTGTTTTACTCACTGATTCTCCTGATGGTCAGGCTTTCGCAACTATTACGCGGCGCGCAAGGCGTCGGTCTTCAGGTTAGAGCCAAGGACGCCCATTTTCTCGACCAGCTCTTTTGTCGTCGCACGCAGTTCGTCCGCGGGCGTGCTGCTCGGGCGGGACAAGGCCAGCGGCAGGCCATCGTCATCGTCCAGTACCTTCTTGAATTCCTCGCTGGTGCGCACAGTCTTGTCCATCCATGCATCGGGATACTTGCTTGTCAATGCGATGACCTGGGCTGCGACGCGCACGCGAGAATCATCAAAGAAGTTGCCAAGGATCGCCAGCTGCGGATACTTGCCGTACTCTTCCTGCATCTCTCCAAGCACACCGGCCAGGTAGGACACCGACTTCGTGCTATACCTTTCCATCGACACCGGCGCGACCACGAAATCGCTGGCCAGCAAGGCGCCGCGCGTGGTTTGGTTTTTCGCCGGCGGCGCGTCAAACATGATGACATCGTAGTGCGAAAGATCGAGGTCCTTGTTCTTGCCTGAACGGCCGTCCGCAAGCCAGCGCGCGATCGCCAGTTCTGGCTTCTTGCCCATGATGGCGTCGACGGTGAACAGGGCCTCCAGACGGTCCAGCGTCACCTCCGACGGGATCAGATGCGGACCATTCTCGCCGAATGGTTTCTTGATGACCGCGGACAGCGACTGGGTCTGTCCGTTCTGTTGCCATTGCGGCAGGAGGTGTCCGAAATGATAGTTAACGCAGTCGTCCACCAGCAGGCCGGTTGCGGTGGCCTCGTCCGGGGTTAGTTCCGGGTCGTAGCCGAACGAAATCGTCAGGTTGGCCTGGAAGTCGAGGTCGATCACCAGTACGCGCAGGCCCATCAGCGAGAGAATGCAGGCGATATTCGACGACAGGGTTGTTTTGCCGACGCCACCTTTAGGTGCATAGACCGTCAAAATACGTTTGGCTTTGGCGACCAGACCATATTTTCTGGCGCGGTAGGCTGCCAGGTCATAGATGTTCTCAATTGTGAACAGCCGGGTTTTCGGTCCCACGCCACCCTGCCGCTCGATTTCGAGGCCGGCTTCGTCAGAATCACGGCGCACGGAATCCACGCTGATGCCCAACAGCTTGGCGACTGCCTGGACTTTGAAGGTTTTGCGCTTCAAGAGGCTTCTCCTGAGTTTCGATCCAATGATTTTTACAAAAACTCAGCCTTTGTGCAAGGGGAAAAGCCAGATTCAAACGAAAAACCTCGCAGCGAAGTAGAGTTACACGATCCGTGGGCCGTGCCACGCATGCGAGCATATGGAGCGTAGTTCAAATAATTTATGAGGACCTACAAAACCTTTGGTAAACATTCGATCCGGGTAAAGCTCGGCTGTATGCGGGTTTCAGGCGGAACACGGGTGTGGATTTGTATACGAGGTGAACTCTGCTGATACCCGGGGGATGTGGATATGTTGATAGGGTGAGAATTCTGATACCCAGGGGGTGTGAACATGTTCGAGAGGACAAGGTTTTTGATAAATGCTGTGGATAAGCGCCTACTTAGCGGTAGTTTGTTGAACTAAGAATGATGTAATGCTGTCTAATGGGCTGGAGGGTCCACATCATGTCTGCTCGTCTGCCTTGTCCTCCTGCACCAGGACCGTTGGAAGCGTTTGCGGTGCAATTCGATCCCCTGTTCCATACGCTTGCGCAGCGGCACGGCTTTCGCACCTATCTGGCAGGACTGCTGATGCCGCGCGACCGATCCAAGACGCTGACTGCGCTGGTCGGCGCCGAGCCGTTGGTCCAGGCGCAGGCAGCCGAGGTGCAGCGGCTGCAGTTTTTCCTGTCCGAAGCGAGTTGGAACGTGGAGGCGATCACCGCGCAACGACTTGCTCTGTTGACGCAGGCCGAAGACAGCGCGCCGTCGGCCAGCGGGGTGCTGGTGATTGACGATACGGGCGATCGCAAGGATGGCCACGCGACTGATCACGTATCGCGCCAGTACCTGGGCTCCGTCGGCAAGACCGATAACGGCATTGTCGCGGTGACCTCGCTGTGGGCCGATGAACGGCATTATTATCCCTTGCATGTCGAGCCCTATACGCCGGCCGCGCGTCTGGCCCAGGGCAAGCGGGATGCGGCGTTCCGTACCAAGCCGCACATCGCCCTGGAATTGGTCGAAAAGGCCCAGGCGGCGGGTATCGAATTCGAGGCGATCGTAGCGGACTGCTGGTATGGGGAGAACAAGGAACTCGAAATGGCGTTGCGCGACCGCGGGCTCCCGCATGTGCTGGCCAGGCGTGGCAATGCCACAGGTGGCTGGGCGCTCGCGGAGGATGCTTTCACGTTCAGGGAAGCGGCGCAAAACGTGCCGAAAAACGCCTGGCAGGCGGTCCAGCGGCGCTTCCGCGACGGTCATGTCGAAGTCTGGTGGGCCACTGAACTGACGTTGCCCGGCTACGGCCCTGGCAAGCCGGGACGGGCCGTCTGCGCCACGACCGACCGGAACACGCTGCCCGAGATTTCGACCTGGTACCTGACTACCAATCTGGCGCGTGAACAGACTCCGTTATCGGAGATCGTACGCCTCTACGGGCTGCGCAACTGGGTCGAACAGAGCTACAAGCAAATGAAGGACGAACTGGGCTGGGCCGATTTCATGGTCCGCAAGGACCACGCCATTCGCCGCCATTGGGAGCTCGTGTGCTGCGCATTTGTCTTTTGCTGGTGGTATTCGGACTGCCGCTGGCGTGTCAGCGACGAGATGCGGCATCCGGACAGGATCGAGCCGCTGTCGACGCGGCGGGAAAAAAATCGACGCCATCAAAACGACGCCGTGCTGGACCCGGTCGTTACGTGCGGTGAGGGCCTGGCTGGCCCCGGCGCACTGGCCGGCGCGTTGCTGGGCCGCGTTCTCAGCTGCGCCCCCGCCCCCTGAACTGATGGCCCTGCTCGAGGCCGTGGTCGCCAGCCAGGGCATCAACCTCTACCTTCGCATTTAACAAAGTACCGTTAGGCCCGTGGTACCTCCGATCTGGCTTGATATGGTCTCGATACCGGTTCAGGGAGCCTCGATACGTTGATGATGCCCCGATCGCTTGAGTTTATCTTCCTTTTATGAGTTCGTCCGGGTGTCGAGGTGCGGCCCAATCGCTGCATTTGGACGACCGCAGTGTGAATGGTGAGGGTTTTTGATAACCATCATGCGTGGATTTGGGGCTCGAGGTGCATGTTTTTGATAGCTCTAGACCACCGCGACCGCTCGCCTTCAAGTTCAACCCCTCGCGGACACTGCCCTTAAGGCCCTTCAAACTGCTTAGGCATGCTCTGGGGTCATGGCGTGAACCTTTTTGATAGGCCTCGACCCTTTGGATCGTACGGATCGCCATACTTGCCTCTTACCCACGGGGCTCGCTATCAAAACTGTTCACCTTTGAGCAGAAAAGGGGACCGGGATCGGCTCCATACGCTGGACCAGCCCGCGCCCGTGCGCCCGCACTGCGGGGCCATGGCGTTCGCTGTCGTCTGCGGCACATCCCTCCCTCGGAGTGCCAACCTATGCCCGATCCGGTCCCGCGTGATGCCTGGCTGCCGCGTAAGGTGCGTTGCCGTGATACCGGACGTCCGCTCTGCGCGATGCCTGCTTTGCCGGTCTCCGGAAACGGTGAAGGTTTTTGATAGCCATGGTCCCTTCCGCGCTGCTGAGCGCGCTCGCTCGATGGGTGATTTTTTTTGATAGGCGGGATGCGCGAGTCATCTCCTGTCTTGGTTTGCCGTACGTGCTGTGCAGGCCCGTAATGTGGCGTTGCGTCGTTCCGGCTGTCGACGGCGACGACAGATGATGGTTTTGATGGCCGCGAAGGCGTGTCGGCATGTGAGAGCCGACCATTGCCAATAATGGCCTCGGGTACGGACAGTCGACACCGCCGGCGACAAGGTGATGATTCCTGATAGCTGTTCGACCCTGTTGCCTATGGGCTGTGTGGTGCCGCCTGGCGACAGCTTGGAGCACGCTAACCGGACAGGCGCCGCCAGGCGCTTGAGCGTACAGCCGGCTTGTTAAGTGAGCTTTTTTGATAGTACGGCGCCGTGATCCGTGGAGAACATCGGGCGGCCGACGTCCTCCTAGCTGACGGCTTGATTGGTGAATCTTTTTGATAGGTTGCGAGGCACTTCTACGGGGGGCGAGACTTGATAGGCAACCGTTTTGGAAAGCATTGTGTCTCGGCACCGAGCGCCGCGCTCCAGGCAAAGCGGCCAAACCGACGCACGGGACCTTTGAGGTGACGGTTTTTGATAGGCTGGCCCCTTGGCTTGTCCGCCGCTGAATGAGCGACGTGATGGCGTCGAGCTGGCCGTTCCCTTGTTTCGTTCGCACGCTGGTACAGGTGAATGTTTTTGATGGCCCAGGGAGCGGACTGGACGATCGAAGGCGTGGATCGACGGCTTGCGTGCAGCCATCTGATCTGTATACCGGTGATCGATTTTGATAGGGAATACAGCCCGATCCTGGCCGGACACCACGCCCTCCGAGTTCTGAATGTAAGCGCTCGCTACCTTCGGATGTAGGACATCATGCAGACCGGGGTTGGGTCCCTTGTTTGATCGGCGTAGTCGTACGCTTGCAGCAGCCTCGCTCGCCGCTCGGTCCGGCAACGGTGGCTGCGACAGGCGAAAGGTGAACCCCTGCGATAGCCTGAAAACGGTATCGTCACGCGGGTCCAGGTGAACGTTTTTGATAGCGTTCCTGCCTTTCTCGCGGTCTGTCCGACAAACTGGCCACGCGGGACATTCCAAATGCCCTTTGCTGCGGGCCTGTTTGTGGCCCTGCCGCGCCGACATGTCACGCGTTTTTTACTAAAGGTGAAGACTTTTGATGGCTCCGGCCCTCACCAGTGGCGCAGTCGGACGGAGGTCGTACAGCCAGTGTTTGTAGCGACGAACAAGAGATGAGTTCATTGTCCAGGACCTTTAAATATGCGGAATGGAGCGACTTTCATCGAGAGTGTGTGCTCACACTGAATGCCCTTTCCGGGCGGCGGACCATCTACCGGTGACCTGTTTTGATAGGCTGCGCGCTACTTGGTTCGTGGTCTTGGCCGTGATGCAGGCACGGGCTGCGCAATGTCCGAGCCCATCTCGAGCCGGTGAGGCCTGCCCGGTGCATCGCTAATGGTTTTTGATAGGCGCGAGCCCGGAGCAACGGTGTTTGATAGCCCGTCTTTGCGCCTGCACATGAAAGGTGAACGATATTGATAGGATGCGGGTAGGCG
>Ga0070658_10002108_pt1 | contig 16685 bp, 14 predicted proteins | sample KBSC13metaG_FD_64664 | JGI IMG/M metagenome (GOLD analysis project Ga0070658, IMG submission 64664) | Corn rhizosphere microbial communities from Kellogg Biological Station, Michigan, USA - KBS C1-3 metaG | ecosystem: Host-associated > Plants > Roots > Rhizosphere > Soil ...
AAAATCTTCTCAATGATACTGGTCTATCTTCGTATGGATACAGACTTCCTTTAAATGAAGATGATATGCCAACGGATTTCGAAAGCGAAGGCTTTGTGGAAAAGTTCACCATTGCCTTCAACGATCGCAGCAACATAGTTCAGAATATGAAGTTATACACTGACCGCCATGGTTCAATAGAACAGTTTGAAGAAGTTCTGAAAACTCTTATTGATAATCCTTCTGATAAAGCAAAAATTAGAAAACGCACCTACCCGTCTAGTACGGTCACAGATGTCATCGAATCTTTAGTGAAGTACATATGGAGTGAACAAAACAAACTACATACGGAAAAAGATGTTGCATTAGTTGCCGATGAAATTTACAAGGGCAAGATTAATTTCCTTAGTCTCGTTTCGGATTCTCAGGAACTGATGCAGAACAAAACAAAGATTTCCGAGTTTTTGGCTGCATTGGCATGTTTCGGCTTGATTCATATTCCATATCCCAAATATCACTACGGAATGTCTCGGAAAATCTTGGACAACTCCTTCCACGCAAAAAACGAGTTTATGTGGGTGTGGAGCGACTATCAGAAAGGGCACGAACAGTTTTTCATAGAAAATCCCATCATTCGCAAACCATACTTTAATGCGACTTTTGTGGGAATCGAAGACTTCAAGGGTTGTCACAGAAGTGGTTGGCAATATGTCTTGGACAATCTCATGGGATTTCATTCAGATACAAGCACTTTGATTTTCGACAACTACATTGACAGAACTTTCCACTGGGCACACAATGTTTACAAATATACCAAGATCATACCTTTCAAAAGACCATGGTGTGGATTCGTACACCATACTTTTGACGAAGAATACTCACCTTACAATGTACCGAATGTGTTCAAAAATCCATCGTTCTTGGAATCATTGAATAACTGTTTTGCACTTTTCACATTGTCGACCGACCTTGCGACAAAGATCAAAGTATTGCTTCAACAACATGGTTTCAAAAAGGTTAAGGTTAAAGCATTTGTGCATCCAACTGAAACCCCTAAACTCATGTTTTCGGTAGATCGTTTCCTAGAAAACAAAAAGAGAAAAGTTGTTCAGATCGGTGCTTGGTTGAGAGATCCTTATGCAATCTTCAAACTCAAAATACACAAGAACCGTACCTTTCCTTTTGAGACGGAAAGAGTAGGACTTCAAAAAGCAGTTCTCCGAGGCAAACATATGAATAACTATTTTAAACCTCGAGATTTTGTTTTGACATTTGAATCATATGATGAAAAATTCTCCTACAGATTCGATGAGAAGGAAAGAGTCGAAGATCGCAGTGCTAACAAGTTTGTCGCTGGAATAATGCGTTCAATTGAGAACGATTGGAACAGTGTTGTAACAATCGATACCTTGAACGACCAAGAATACGATGTGCTATTAAGCGAAAACATTGTTTTTCTCAAATTAGTTGATGCATCTGCTGTGAATACCGTTATTGAATGTATAGTAAGGAATACACCAATTCTTGTAAACAGAATTGCAGCCGTTGAAGAGATGCTTGGTGTCGAATATCCTTTCTACTATGAGAGTATGACGGAAGCAGCGATCAAGGTTAGTGATTTATATCTAATCAAACAGACCAACAAGTATCTACTTCAACTGAATAAACAAAAGTACACTATGGAGTATTTCATGCATGACGTCAATGATTGGTTGAGTAATAATCCAGTCGAAGAACTTATCGATAAATGAGTATTCGGGATGTTTAGAACCCCATTTAAACATTAGAGAACTCCATATATCATTTGCGTTCACTACAAATACCTACTCGGTAAATATTTTGTTGCTCACTAGTAGATGAGTGATACAACGGTACATTCAAATTCCGCTTTCCATGTCCGCTTCACTAAAGGTTACGAGTTGATGCAAAAACATCCCGATCATGTTCCAGTAATGTTTGTGGCTTCAAAGGATGTAAAGTTGCAGAAGGAAAGTATAATGTGTCCCAGAGATGCATCTCTTTGTAATGTAATCATGCAGTTCAGGAAACACCTTGACGTTGATGCCCAATCTCCAACAGCAGGTTTCATTTTCTACATCAAAACGGAGGATGATAAGATGATTTTACCAAAGATGACGGAAAAAGTTGGAGATCTTCATGCAAGATATCACACTGCAGATATGTGGTTAAACGTCAAGATTGACAAAGAAGATATATTTGGATGATCGTTGTTTTGTATGTAGAATGCTGTATAAATGAAGTAATGGTAATGAAAAGATAATGTACAAGTTCTGTATAGTTTGGGTGTTTTTGCAGTTTTTGACCTTTTGCAAAGCGTTCGGATCTCTCGGTCACTACGTGATTGGAGAGGTCGTCCAAAGAACTCTATCTGAACAGACTAAGAAAAATATGGAGCAGTGCAAGTTTCTTGAACCATTCGAGGGTAGTATGGGTAATGCGTCACTCTGGGCAGACCAAATCAAGGGTAATCCTAGATATAGATGGACAAGCGCTTTTCATTACTATGATATAGATAACAATCCTCCCGAATACTGCGGCGTCTTTGTTCCTCCTCCGAACCCTAGAAGCGTGAATCTGTACAATGGGGTCGGAAGAGCATTGCGAAACTCTACCCAATGCAAAACCGAAAAGTCTTGTTGCGGATCAAAATTTCACAATGGTATGCTTTTGCATTTACTTCAAGACTATCATCAACCGCTACATCTGGTAGGGAAGGCTCGGGGAGGAAATGAGGTATGGTTTGAACGAGGTGGTAAAAAGTATAACTTGCACCGGTTTTGGGATTCGGACTGCTTAGAAATGTTGATGAGGGATGTGAAAGATAATTATACTCGAGATGATGCTGTAGATTACTTTTGGGCAAGTTTAAATAATGAAACTTTTCCCGAACTAAATTGTCCAAAAAGGAACAAGGAAGGTAGCGAAGAAAACGTAAATCTTCTCATGAAGTACATATTCTCCAAAGGACAAGAAATCTTGAACAATAACTGTGAATTAGTTTGGCAGACGCAACGGGAGGATTATCTCGATGCATCGAAAGGTCATGTACAAAAATTACTACAAGATTCCGTGCGTATGCTAAACTGTGTTCTTGAATTCTTATACAACTAAGGTGGTGGATGATATCATCACTCTCGAGAGCTCGTAAATGTATATAAAGAGAAGAAGAGATGTCAAAGTTATATGTTGAAATTTGTAATTCCCAATGGCTAAAGTTGTCACTAAACGCGTTGTTTTCAACAAAAGAGAACTTTGGTATAGTGTTCTCTCAGTTTTGCCATTTACTCTAATCCTTCTTGGGATCAGGCTTATTGTTATAAGCAGACGATACAGTGGTCAATGCTCGTTCACATCCACAACTAATGAAACTTTTGATCTCGAATATTTCTACAAGTTATTTGGATCATTGATGATATCGAGTTATATCCTTGTGGATATCCTTCTGTGGATACATTATAAATTTTCCCCGAAAGATCATGATCATTTGCTTATGTTTGGGACAATTTTTAGCGCATTGATCACAGTTTGCACAACAACATTTCTAGTGTGTAGTTTTTCTGATATTACTAATGAGGCAAAACAATGTGTATTCTCGGAAAATGGGGCAATACCGTGGTTGGTGTTGACCATTTTGCCAGCCTTACCAATGGCTCTTTTCTTGGTTCTAGGCTTGCTCTCCACGCTTTATAACATAATCCATCTTGTCTGGATTTCTGCGAGATCCATGTTAGAACAGAATTGGTTCTTCTGTTGCAAAGTAGAAACTGAGATTGATGTAGTATAAATCAGACAACTTTTTAAGCTTTTCCATTTCACTATTCTATGCACTTGTTTGTCAACTATCTGTACGTTACTGCTGTGCTTTCAATGAATCAACCTTCTTTTGCTTATAATCGTCAATAACCTTATGTACTTCATTTACATCACCAACTTTCTTGTCGTCCCTCGACAACTTTGGCAAACTTGGTTTAGAAAGAGGACTAATGTGAGGTTCTCCAACAAAGAACGAATTCATGTAAGACTGGAAGTTGCCCCATTCAGTTTCAATCCAGTAAAGGTATTGTCCTTTAAAGTAGTTGGTGGCGTCGGGATTGATGGTATGGATTGGGTCGTATTGTAACATTTCGGTCAATGCAGCGTCGAAAACGGCACGGTCTCCGGGGTCAACGGAATCCGGGTAATTGTCGCAGATGTCGATAAGATCGGCACAGTTACCACGATTTAACAGTAATTCTCCCCATGTAGCCGTGATGATATCCGGAACTTGCATGTACGATTGTACAGCGTATTGGATAGGTTGGGGACCACTTGGTTTAATAACATAACTCCATAAGTTACATCCCCACATACATCCAACTGGATTATCTACATCAAGATCCCTTGCTGCAACACTACCAACTTGGTTATTTACACGAGTAACAATTGGAGTGTCGGCTCCAACGATCACACTGGTCCCGTTATTGGTTGCCATGAATAGGAGATTTTTGACACCAGCGGGCAACTTAGAAAGTTCAGTTCTTTGCACCGAAAGAATCTTTTTCTCTTGAGGAAGACCCACCTGATCGGTTGCCCAAATGGTCAAAGTATCATCGCGCATGGTAAGTTTCTTGACTGCTCCATTCGAGTCCACGGTAGCCACATTTGATGCATTGTCAGTGAACAGTTTGTCAATCCATGGTCCGATAGTATCATAACGGTAAGAACCGTTTTGTTGGTAAACGATTGGGTTCTGTGCCTCGAGACCTACGCAAGTTGTCATTTTAGAAAGATATCGGTTTCTGATTATAGTGGGGAAAATATTTTCACAGATTTGGTTTTGCAACCATCACAACATATGTAAACTATCGATAACTCTTCAGTGGATATCTTTAAATAGGATTATTCTGCGCGCAGCTGGAGTTGAGGTTTCCCAATGAATCCTCATCTTTGGTAAAAGTAATACCATATTCTAAAAATAACCCTTCACTATGTGTCCGTAACTTCGGCAAACGCGGTAGATGCTATCTATCGATAGTTAGCCTATCCAGTCTAAAGCCCCGTAGAGCAAATCGCACTTGGCGCTCATTATATCAAAAAATTTCATAATCTCTTAGTAATACGTACCGAATGTCTATTCTTACAGAAAAAGATCCATCATTCATACAAGACACTCGAATCGAAGGAAATCTTAGTGTGGTAGAACATCCAAATGATGCATCTTACTATGGTGACGGTAGTGTCGAAATTGGCGGAACTTTGTCCGTTGACACCATGAAATCAGCAACCCCAAACTCCGTAATGGTTGTCAAGAGTCCTTTCGTTTTGAACAATTTAGCAAATGAACCGGTTGCCCCTCCATCGGGTACAACAATGGTCTACTCTGCTAGTGCGTTTGGCGGAAGAATCGTGATGGTTGATTCGACTGGGACTCGGATAGATTTAAACCCCTTGAAATCTGTCGGTGATATCATGACCTTTGATGGTGTGAAAAACACCACCACAAGAGTTCCAACAGGATTACCATCACAAACCTTAACATGTGATCCAATTGGAAACTTTGCCACTCGTCTATCCTGGAAAGATGATGAAGCCAATGTATACAGCATAGATGGTGCATCCGATGGTTACATGCGATACTGTGAAGCATATAACACCAACGGTTTACCTCTTTTAAACGCACCACAGTTACTGATTACCGATCACGCCGCACGTGCAGATTCAGATACCTTTTCGGTGGCAAGTGGTGGGGCAGGGGGTATCCTGGTGTTGCAATCTGGAACTTATGAAGTAGTGGTAAATGCAAGGGTGTCTTTTAGTGAAGAAAAAGTCAGGACAACTACTCTAGAGAATGGTAGCATAGTTCCTGTGGAAATGTATCTCGACAGCGGGTTTGTGATTGTACCCGCGTCACGAAATATGCACAACATTACATACTACGATGGGGGATCTCAAACGATTTCTTGCCGAATGGTACTCAATTTTGCCACGAACACGAGGTTACGTGTGTTTTTACAAGAAGGTGAAGGTAGCAATTCGGGTGTCCTTTTAGTTAAACCTAATGATGCATTGGTTTCCATTACGAAACTCGCTTGGAAAAGCGATCAAAGTCGGTTACTTTCGGTACAAGGTTTACAAGGTTCTCGTCCACCTCTGGTAAGCGATTTTACACAGATTCCCTTGACCACTATAATCTACAAAGGGAATGAACAAGATGTAATTGAAGAAACAGGTATAACAATGGCTTCCACCGGTTACCGCCATATTGTTGCCAAGTGTGCGTTTGAAAAGTACAATGTTAATACTGATCTGAAGGCTGTTGTAGAATGTCGAGTTCTAGTGAACGGCACGGAGATTTTAGATGGTTCTTCAAGGACTACACTTGTCGGCAGCATTGGAAACGCAAGTGTAACTGTAAACGCAGTAACGCAAATGAACAGTGGTGATGTTATCACTTTGGAAGCCAGGATACTCAGTGGAAATTTGGAATCCGGTGGCATAATGATAATGTCGGAACAATGCTACCTAACAACTTATCTTCCTAATGTAGACAGTTGGAAACGCGTCTACAATCACAGTGATTCTGTTTTTACAGCAAGTCCTGGAGAATGGACCGGAATCAATTACCCCGTTGTTGTAGATTACAGTGGAAGTGAATTTTCAGGTACTCAAGAATTCGTCACTTTATCAGGTGGAACAATCTCATATCTGTACAAAATGGATCTTGAAAATGTCGACAGTGTTGTGTGCAATCTCTTAACTAGACTTGTTGTTGACACTGGGAATGGGTACAAGATGATACCTGGAAGTATGGTTGGTACCATTTTGTCACCTGGTTCAATTGAAACTGTTTTTGCAGGTGCCACAGTTTACTTGCCTCCTCACAGTAAAGTGCGCTGTGAAATATTAGCGCCAAATGGAGGTAACGTCAACGTACGTGATGATTTGTCCAGTTTCTTCCTAAATAAGTATGAAAACACAAAGAGTGCGTTTACTGGTTCAACAGACTTTGGACGATTTTATAGATATGTTGACGATGACGATGAAGTAATCTCAACGAGTACCAGTTTTTCTACAAGATTATCCGCTTACACTGTTAATCTGCCTGCTGGCGATTACCGATTCGGCATGTCGTTTGAATGGGATATGAATGTTGCTGGCATTGGCTTCGAAACCCAAGTAACGTTAGATGGAGATGTTATTGATACGTATGATACAGTACCATTGATTACTGGAGTTTATTCAAAGGTCACCTCTTTTACATTGATACATTTGGATTCTGGAGAGCACACATTCAAATTTAATACAAAAATCAACGATTCTACAAGATCATTATACACGAGAAACGTCAGGATGGAATTCTGGAAAACTTTGTAGATGTAAACTTAAATTGTATTTAAGCGGTGCGCTTTATAGCATTTGTTACAACTCAAGAAATGTGTGACACTTTTATCGAAGAGAACGACGAGGGACAACTGGTCATCAAATACGACGGAGGTTGCGGACAAGAAGTTCTAACCTTTGAGGATGTGGAAGATTACTCACAGATGTTCTTAAATTGGTTAGCAAAGCGAAAAGTTCTACAAGATTCAAAAAAGTTTCAAAAACTTCAAAGAGAAGAAGATCATGAAGGTTACAACTGTTGAGATAGGTACGAGGACCAATTAAGTACAGACGCAACTCTAGACAAACATCGATACAATCATAGCCCCCATCATCCATATATACAAATTCATAGAAAGAACTCTACTTCTAGTAGAAGAATTAGCTACTGACGGACTTCCAGTTTGACCAGAAACAGCTCCTACTTGCCCCGTAACGGCATAGTTGCGAATAACATTCTCTTGAAACCCGTAACGAACGTCGGATGGCACATTCAAAACGCTGCAAAGCGTGTCCTTACTGCCTGAGGCTTTAGCAGCGGCACATGCTTTAGGGAAGTTTTCTAAAACGTAAGGGTGGCTGGAGTTGAAAAACATCCTAACATTTCGAAACCTTGCGTAAACGGGAACAGTCGGCAAGGAGCTCCAATCGACATCTCCATTTCCCCAATTCATGAGCATCATACGAGATGCAGCTGTAGGACTATATCTGTTTGCTGTATACAACTGCTTTCCATCAACAAAGAAATCGACTTTTCCAGGCATCCAATCGAATCTGTAATCGTGATAATCACTCAAAGTTCCAGACTTGTAGACGTAGTTGAGATAATCAATGTCCATGGAATGGTCCCGCGGGTTAGTGCGTTTGCTAGAAAGATAAAGCATGTCCGAATTCTGTCCGATATATTCGATATCAATTTCCTCTGTGTCGTTGAAGTAACTAAAGAAACCTACGCAACTGCCGCTCTCCTTAGGCATCTGTATAGCGGATCGAAAAGTTCCATAAAGTATATCCTGCCTACGGCTGGACAACTGCGAAGATCCGACAGTATTTCCAACAGGAGGATCGACCTTTAGCACAAGTGCATCACCTTCAACATACACATTCTTGGGATCGACGGTATACGAATAATTTCCTTTTCCGGAGGAATGAACGTAGCTATTCAAGAAAACGTCGTTGTCGGTATCGTCATGTAATTTCCCTAACTTGTCAAACGGAAGTACTAGAGCATCCATCCAGACCCGTTGAGCTTCGTCTATGAAGCCGCATTCGCACGATGCTTGGGCGACCGAGATGAACGAGATTAACGAGATGGAGGCTAGAAAGCTGAAGACGTTGTAAATTGATGTTGTGTACATTGTGTTGATGTTGATATGTTGGGAATGTTAGAAATGTACGTTTGTCTCTCTTATTTATACACTTTTCCAGCTCTTCTTTTCCAAATTTGGTAACGTTTCGTTGTGCGTTTCAAACTAGTATAACCTCAAACGCCTGAAACGCATTCCAAATTTAGTTACCTAATGTCCACGAATCTATCGATAACTACGAAATGCATTTACAGTAAAATGAGTCCTTAAACAATTCGCGGACACTCTTTGTCGACATGGATTTCATATTGAAAAGATTGGAATCTGTTTTCGTCACACGATCGCACCAGTATCCTTACTTTATCAAGTACATTCTGTCACCATTAGGCAATTGTGTCCTGCCTTTCTTTATAGTGTTCCGAATACTTTGGATCCTTTGTCTTAAACGTTTAACTGAGGCTTTCTTTTCACTTTCTCAAAAGATGTACTGTTTTTTAACCGCATTGTACATAAAAGTAGGGGTTTTTGGGTAAAATAGTCAGTTTTGAGTCTCAACTAGTATGTACATAATATCTAACTATCGATAGTTGACAGACAACTAAAACATTAACAGTCAGTAACCAACAACTCCAAACAAATTTCGCCTTTCAAATTCCTTTGGAGATGATTTGAAAACCAAAGGCTGTCCACTCGACCTTATCCACCATTCAATAACTTCCCAATGACCTTTCTCCTTAGCTATATCCAAAGGAGATCTTACGTAATGGAACTTTAAATTGTTCGCCTTCCACCAATGAAGAACTTCCGCGTGACCGTTTTCTGTGGCTTTCTCCAAAGCGTAGTTATTGTACTGTAAAGGTAAACAACTTTTCCTCCACCAATCGAGAACATCGATTCGGTTATATTCCGCGGCAAAACCGACGGCTTTTACAGAGTAGTAGGAAGGAAAAAGATGATAGCTTGATATTCCACTTCTGTACAACCACCAATCAAGTAGGTCAATCTGTCCCTTTTTGCTAGCACTGTCCATGGAAGAATTATTCATTTTGATCAACATTGTGCGCCGGCTGTCCAAAGTTGAAAATCTCACATAACGATTAACACTATTCGCACATTTGTATGCTAAACCCTCGTCTACAGCATTTCCCTCCACCGACCTAAACAAGACCAAGAAAATCTCGTTCCAAAGTTCAGGTGGCAAAAGTCTCGTAAAGTCCACATTATTCAAGGGCGCGCCATTTTTACTTATCTTGGTTATCTTGGTTATCGTGGTGTGTGGAAGCTCTTGTTGATTCATGCAAATTATATATGGTTAAGCATATTGACGTGGAATATGTATATCACGTATGTGCTATCTATCGATAGTTAAGTTTCAAATCTAAATTTTTGGGTTCCAAAAGTCCAAAGATAAGTTGAGATCGTTTTTCCAAAAGTAAACAGCAAGCATTCCTAGAAAAACAAAGATTGCCAAGTTCTTATCTGCTAGCATTAAGTATGATCTTTACAAGTTGTGTCCAAAATATTTTAGACGGGAAACACTAAAGAAAGTGACATTAATAGATCATGTTCACTCGTCTTCCAGGAAATCGGAAGCGAAACTCCGTATATTTGTATATAGACAAGTATAGTACCTCAGGAGGAAATGATGATTTACCGGTCATACCAGATGTAGATCAAACGCATAGAGCAGAAATTAGTCATTTAGCGCAACAGAATGCAATCTACAAGAAGGAGTTGGAAGAGAGATCAGCAGAATTGGAAAAGTTGAAAATTCTATTTACTAAAGCGACCGAAGAAGTCAAAATACTTAAAACTGCTAAACCAATCGATGAAGAAAGCAAAAAGGAAATATCCTTTCTCAGTGCTCAGATCGCGGCATTAAAAAGCGAATTGGAGAAGTTGCGCTTAAAGTATGCCAACATTGAAACCGCCTATGCAGAAGCCAAAAATACGGTCAACAAATTGACCCATCAGTTCGTCGATGTTAGTAAAGCGATTGCTTCGAACATGGGATTTTTTGGAAAGAAAGCATCAAACGCAAGTATCGAGGAAACTCTTGCCGAACTAAAAACCCAGTTAAAGAAAGCAGTTGATGATCAAAGGGAGTTGTTTGTGCAAAAAGAACAATGCGCCCGAGACTCCGTTGCACTGAATTCCGAATTGCGTAAAGTTATAGCCGATAAAGATGCTGTTGTTGAGGACGAAAGACGAAAATTGAAAGATCTTGAGCAACAACTTTACAGTGCCCAAAGTCAAATCGCAAAAGTAGAGAACCAATTCACTACATGTTCTGCTCAAACGCAACAGAAATACCTGGAAGCGGACCAGTTAAAGAAAGAATTGGAATCTGCAAAAACAGCATATCTAACTTATGAAGGTAGTTGCAATTTACAACTTGCAAAAGCGGCAGAACAGAACACCCAACTTGCAAATCAGGAGATCAATAAAGCCCAAAGCACCATCAGTGCCCTCCGACAAGATTATGAAACTTGCTCAAGAGATCAATCTATTAGCAGAAAAGAACTTGAAGCACTTAGGAAAGATCTTCTCACTGCAGAAAATCGCTATCGTGCTTTCGAACAAACATGCAAAGAACGTGCTGATAGGGCAACAATGGAAATGCGCGATTCAATGAATATAGAATTGCAAAAAGCACGTGACGAAATTACCAGTATACAGAAGGAATACCAAACATGTTCGGCGGATGCCGCAGGAAAGTTATCGGAACTGAAGACTTTACAGGATAAACTAAACTCTTATGATGACAAGTATAAAACTCTTGAAACTACTTGTAAAAACCGACTTGCAGAGGCAACTAAAGAAGCACAAGAGAAAATTTTGAACTTGGAGATGGAAAAGGAAGCCCTCCAACAAGAGATAAAGATGTTGAAAAGTTCCACGGTGGAGGTGCAAACTGTTGTTGCTCGTCAAACCGATGTTCTCAAGGAAGAGTGTGCTAAAGCCAAAGTAGATTTGCAACCCTTACTACCATACATGAAACGACAAGTGCAAATCTTTGAAGGTTTATCGAATAAAGGAGGATCAAATCCTATGTGGACTTCTTTCAAAGAACAGAACAATTCTTTGTATGAATCCGCACGGAGTTTGGTAAGTACGATATCTGACCTGGACAATGCTCCAGATGATTGTACGAAGATTGTTGACGTTTACAAAAATAGTTCAGCGGTTTTCCAACAGTTGCAATATCTGGAAACGGTTCTATCCAATATGTTTGAAGATCTCTCGGGTGCAGTTAGAGTTTACGTGCGCATCAAACCGCTCGTTCAATCCGGTGGCGTTTCTACCATTACGAAGGAAGGAAAGAGCGTTCGTTTCAACGGAAACTTGTGCGGCAAAACTTTGCAAACATACGGCAGATTTTTTGGGGTCATACCCGATACGTTCAGGAATGTCGATGTATACACAGGTTGTAAAGGTAGCGTTTTTAATCCGGCTTCTTTACTTATTACAAATCATGAGGAACAGGAGGATAAAGGTCAGATGTGTTGTTTGGCGAATGATGCGTCGGGAATGTGTCGGGTCTTTAATCAATTATCAGATGGATACCATGTCATCCTTTTTGGGTACGGACACTCTGGCAGTGGTAAAACATTAAGTTTACTAGGAGGGTGGAATAGTTCAGGTGACTCCATAGAACCTGGACTTGCCCAACTTGCAATTGCAAATGCCGGTGCCCAAAAGGTTAACTTGAAAACCATATATGAATTAGTTTACGACAAGATTGATATACGGGGAAAGAATTTCTCGTCAGGGGCGTTTGTGCAATTGTTCAACCGCGGTGGCGGCAGCGGACCGCTTAAAGACATCCCTAAAAATATGGTGCGTTCAGAAGAAAGTGCGTTTAGCGCGTTCGCCACAGGAGAGGGTTTAGATCTAAGTGTGTATAAAACTAATGAAGTATCTGCACCTGAGATGTTTCAAGTAAAAAACATTTTAGACGATTATCGAGCACAAAACGGTAGGATTCTTGCAACCCCAAACAATCCCCAAAGTTCGAGATCTCACTTGTTCATAATGCTTGAATTCGTCTTTAAAGGAGGGCGAAAGGGCTACCTTACCATTGTTGACATGGGAGGACGAGAAAGTGCAGTCGACATTCTCGAAATGTATCAAGAGAAACCGGCTGAAAAAGGATGGCAACTTACAAGTCTTCTTATGAACGATCCCAGATTATATCCTGCATATCTTAAGCCGCATCAGTTTGCCCCAACGGACCCAGCCTTATCATGGTTGTACAAAGCAGACGAATATAGAAGTAATGCGAATTTCAGGAGACTGATGGACACTTATGTCTCTGGCTTGAACGAGATTTCTCACAACATCAACACAACCATCGAGGTCATCAAAGAAAGTATGTTTATAAATGAATCCATTAACCAATTGACACTTTTCTTTAAACAAAAACAAGATGCGACAAGAGATGCTAAATCATTTGGTATAAAAGAACATAGGTTTCCACTAGATGAAAAGACAAATAGTTATGATCCAAAAAAGTTTCTCACGGGAATTCCTACAACGGGAACCGACCGCATTGGGATGTATAGAATACTGAATCAATTGGCGGTATATCAATCCAAACCATCTAAATTTGTTATGATTTGTAATGTCAGACAAGAGGCACAACCTGCTAAATTTTGTCAATCAACAAAAGAAACTTTAGAATTCGCTTCTTCCATTCGATCCACGTGAGATCTTTTAAGTGATCTTTTTCATTCCAAACATTCACATTGGGCGCCATTGATGTGCAGGGATCGACAGCGCATCTTCGTCAATGTTCATGATCGTTCTTCATCTTTCCGCGCCAAAGAACATTTAATTAGATCTCTAGTACTTCCCTATTTACAGAACGGAATTTTTCAATTACACTAATGATCCCATCTATTGCTACAGTACAACGATCTAATATAATCTCGTCGATTGGTATGGTAAGTAGCTTTGCAGGAAGGTCGAGAGCTGAAAATATCTTGTATGGTTCGGGTTTCTCCAGAAAATAATGTATTGGAAACACACTGCACGAAGTGCCCATGACCACCAATGCATCATCCGTGGATAATGATTCCAAAAGATAAATTACTTCTTCGTAAGCCGGGGCGTTTTCTCCAAAGAAAACTACACCCGGTTTGCAAAACGTTGCCTCACATTGTGGACAAGTTGTAACTTCTTCTTGTCTCTCGTAACCAACATACCACCTGTGGTCGCATATACAACACTGCATATATCTAATGTCTCCATGTATATGGAGAACATCTTTTACACCAGCTCTTTCAAACAAGTCATCTACATTTTGGGTTATGACCAAAAGTTCATTTCCTCCACTCGCCAGAATATTCTGCCACTGCGAAACTTTCCTATGAAAGTCTGTAGGTTGAGTTTCTTTCACCAATTGTCTAAAGTCATTGTAAAATTCTCGACAAATTTCGATATTGTCCCTGTATGTGAAAATGTTGCAAACATCTTTTGGATCATGACTGTTCCACAAGGCTACTTCCCCGGCTTCGCTTCTGAATGTTGGAATACCAGCTTCCGCAGATGTACCTGCTCCGGTGAACAACACAACTCGCATATTAGAGATTTTGTAAGTTTATGTACTGGTTTTCTTTGCTATCCTACTTTGGAAAGTTTGCGGTTATATATCCATAACGTTAACTATCGATAGTTACGCCATGGAGAATCCTTTAAGTGGTGTTTTACTTCCCAGGATCCAGTCGGTTTCTTTAAGTAGAGTTTTAATTCCCGGGATCCTAATCAACAGTAGATCCAAGATTTGCCTTCAATCCCCTTTGAGGATATGTAAGCACCAGACATTGCACACCAGTTTTTAGTGTCGTTTTCTTTAGTTATATTTGATATTGGACCTTTAATAAGGCTTCCATTACTGTTATAATAGTTCCAATTCTTGAGACATTGAGGATCATTTGGGTCATCAGTGTATTTCCATGTCAAATTTTCTTTACCTCCAGAGACGTAAGTGTCATTAGTTGCGCACCAAGGTTTAGTATCCTGTAGACACCCTGCAACATTACTTTTTATCGGTTTTGAGTCTTTATCATAATAAGACCAAGTGGTCTGACATCTAGAGGGGTATTGATTCAGAGTAGACCAATACCATACTCCAGAACCAAGAGATAGACAGCAGCAGCATATCCCGACAATAATCAGGATGATCACCACCTTTTGTTGCATCTTTACATTGATAGAGTTAAAAAATTCGTTATAGTCATCTTTGAATCTGGGGAACATCAACTAGAGCTTTACTATCGATAGTTCACAGTCGGGTTCCTTAAGCGGGTTTCTTCTTCCAATGCGTTTAGGCTTGGCGCCATTGATGTATAGCGGATCATTGGGTCACACTGTTTTGACGTTGTCATCCTTCTTCATCTTTCCGCGCCAATGCCATCCATTAATGATGAAATGTCGCATTGATGAAAAGATGAATAGATTCCTTACGCATCGTTTGGAAATGGAAGGTTTTCAAACGATGTTGAAGAATCGTGCGCATAAAAGCATCCCGGCGACAAACGCATTATGATTTAAATAAGCTTGATAATTGCAAGTCTATCATATGACCTAAGCCCATGATACCACTGTAACATATGTATGGCGATGACGGATCGGACAAGATACAACATGATTCGTTGTCCAAAACCCTTTTTCTTCCAAACGTTTCCTGTTGGCATCAAAAACTTTGAAATGCAAGAGTGCATTCCTCTTCTTATCTACAAGTTTATTGTCATCTATGATTTCTTGGGTTAGACACTTGCAAATGCAATCCCACTGTTGGGAAATTTCTTCTTGTGGTATTTCAGGCGGCTGAATGTCCATATCAGTTGTAACTAAAATTACATTGAAAAAAAGCTTTATATAGCTACATATCTACGGGTGAAATCTAAACCTCTAACTAAATTAAACAAATAGGTCTGCAAAGTTCTTTCAAGCACTTCCACCTGATCCCATGTACCCCCAAACATTCTTTCAAAATTACCGAGATTCCTTCATCTGTAAACGTATCTGTAGATAGGAGTAAGTGTGGAGGAAACAAGGTATCTGAAGAAACTTTCACTTGAAGCGCGTTTGTATTATCTTCGTACAAATGAAGAAGCACATTGTTAAAGTCTTCGTCCGACTGATCCATCAACCTCCCTGCAGCTGTGAACAGAAAAACGTGATACATTCTGTTCTTTAAAATTGAAAGCGGTTTGGAAATTGGATTACTCTCGCTTTATACCTATGACTGTAACTATCGATAAGAAGTTCTGAAACAAACGCGTTTCAAAAATAGAGAGCATTTCATTTATACATTAGCAGGATGAAACATTGGATATTGTTGGCGACCTTCTCCATGTGGAGGCGTTACTTTGGAGTATCGCCCATCTTTTTCTTCGGTAACGGTTGAATTGCAAAAGCAATTGCACGTCGGAGGTTTTGCTGATTCGTTGGGTTTTTCGTCTCCTTTAATTGTAGACTTGACCAATTCTGACAGTTTAGGCGTATCAGGTGCTACAAACTTTATAAGAAGGTCAGTTCCTATGACTAGAACTGCTGCAATCATTACAGATATTGACGGCATGTGTATCTGTTGATACAAGAGATACGATATAAGAATGATTCTCACTAAGGAATTATCGAGCAATTTGTAAAACTTTTCTGGTAACTTCGGTGCAAGTTTTCCAGTGAAGAATGATAACACAACTGCTCCTGTGCCACTGACTATACTATTAGGTTGAATTGTGTTCTTTATCAATTCATCAAATGCTTCCATTGCTGCAAGTCTTTGTTATATGGAAAAGTATATTTTCTACATTACGAAAGCTATTCATCTTTCCAAACTACAAAAGCTATCCATCTTTCCAAACTAAGAAAGCGATTCATCTTTCCAAACTAAGAAAGCGATTCAATCTGGGAACATAACCATAGTTGAAAGCATATCGCTCCTCCTCCGGCTCCGGATCTACTATTCTTGATAAACTTCTAGATCTCATCCGTGACATCCTTCTCCCA
>Ga0070658_10002110_pt1 | contig 16682 bp, 11 predicted proteins | sample KBSC13metaG_FD_64664 | JGI IMG/M metagenome (GOLD analysis project Ga0070658, IMG submission 64664) | Corn rhizosphere microbial communities from Kellogg Biological Station, Michigan, USA - KBS C1-3 metaG | ecosystem: Host-associated > Plants > Roots > Rhizosphere > Soil ...
CATGGGTGGCACGTTCCCCTTCGCCGTCGTCCTGAAGGGACTGACCGCCTACGTCTCGTCCGACCGGAACCGCGAGGTGGTGGTGGTGGATGTCTCGTCACCGACGCAGGGTCGGCTGGTGAAGCGCATCGCGCTGGACGGCAACGCGCTGGGCATGACCCTGGACAGACGGGGAGCGCGCCTGTTCGTGGCCGAGGACAACGCCGACCAGGTGGCCGTCATCGACACCGCGTCCAACAAGGTGGTCGCCAAGATCGACGCCAGGGCCCCCGAGTCGGTGCTGCCCGAGGGACGCGCCGACCGCGACGATTGCGAGCGGGACGACGGGCGGCCCCACCCGGCCGGGGGTAACCGCTACACCGGGGCCGCCACCTTCGCCGTCACGCTGTCTCCCGACGGCGACACGCTCTACGCCGTGAACGCCGGCGCCAACGCGGTGGCCGTCATCCCCCTGCAGGGTCGTCCGCGCGGCTACCGGGTGACGGGGCTGATCCCGACCGCCTACGAGCCGCACGACATCACCTTCAGCCCCGACGGCCGGACCATGTACATCGTCAACGGCAAGAGCGTCACGGGCGCGAACCCTGACCACCTGGCCAGCAACACGGCCGCCATCACCTCGATCACGTACCCGGGCGGCAACAGCGCGGCGGCCGCCGCGGCCCGCGCCTCGAATCAGTACCAGTTTCAGCTCGAGCGCGCGTCGCTGACGACGGCGCCGGTCCCGTATCCATGGGAGCTGGAGCGGTTGACCAAGATCGTCGCCGCCAACAACTTCTATGGCGACGAGCCGACGGGCGCCGACCGCCGCGTGATGGCCTTCCTGCGCAGTCGCATCAAGCACGTCATTTACGTGGTGAAGGAGAACCGGACGTTCGACCAGATCCTGGGCGACGTGGGCAACGGCGCGGCGGCCGATCCGAACCTGGTCCAGTTCGGGGCGGCCATCACCCCCAACTTTCACCGTCTGGCGCGCCAGTTCGTCACCCTGGACAACTTCATGGATCCAGGCGACGGCAGCATGGACGGCTGGTCCTGGAGCCTGCAGGGCCGCGTCACGAACACCGAGACGATCACCCAGCAGATCAACTACGCCGCCGTCAACCGCGGCCTATCGTACGAGTCCGAGGGGACGAACCGCAGCGTGCCGGTGAACTGGCCCAGCGTCGCCCAGCGCGACGCCGCCGCCGGCCCGGCCGGCACCACCGGCTACACGACGGCCACCGCCAGCCTGCCGGGGGGGACCGACAACGTGCTGACCGGCAACGGCAACCACGCCTCGACGGACGCGCCGTTCGGCCTGCAGGAGGGCTACATCTTCCAGGCCGTCCTGAAGGCTGGGGGGACGGTCCGCAACTACGGCTTCCTGGTGAACAACATCGGCAGCATCGGCACGCAGGCGGCGCCGGTGAGCGATCCGTTCACGGCCGGCGTGGTGCAGGTGGCGCCGCTGGAGCCGGCGCTGGCGAGCGTCACGGACGTGTACTTCCGCGGCTACGACCAGAACTACCCGGATCTGTGGCGCTACAACGAGTGGAAGCGCGAGTTCGACCACTACGTGGCCGAGGGGCACCTGCCCAGCCTGTCGCTGGTGCGGGTCAGCCACGACCACATGGGCAGCTTCGGCTCGGCGCTGGGTGGGGTGAACACCCCCGAGACCCAGCAGGCGGACGACGACCTGGCGGTGGGCAAGCTGGTCGAGACGGTGTCGCAGAGCCGCTTCGCCCCGGACACGCTGATCATCGTCACCGAGGATGACTGCCAGGACGGGCCCGATCATGTGGACTCGCACCGGGCGACCGCGTACGTGGTGGGGCCTTACGTCAAGCAGGGCGTCGTGGTCAGCACGCGCTACGGGCAGGTCAACGCCCTGCGCACCATCGAGGACGTGCTGGGGACGCCGCACATCAACCTGAACACCGCGTACCAGCGGCCCATGGTCGACCTGTTCGACGTCCGGGCGTCGGGCAGCTGGAGCTATGTGGCGGAGGCGTCCACCGTGCTGATGGGCACCGCGGTGGCCAGGTCGCCGGGTGGCCTGGGCGTGAAGTACGCGCAGGGGCCGGTGGTCAAGCCGAAGCACGGGGCGGGGTACTGGGCCCGCGCCACCAAGGGCTTTGATTTCTCCGACGCTGATCAGGTCCCCCCGGAGCGGTTCAACCGGGTCCTGTGGAAGGGGCTGATGGGTGCGAAGCGCTACCCCGTGGCGCCGGCCGCCAAGCGGGTCTCCGTCTCGATGCGCGTGGCGAAGCGGGCCTCGGCCGAGGTCGAGCGGTGACGGCGCGGACGGCCCCGGCGGCCGCGGGCCTGCTGTTCGCGGCGCTGGCGACGGCGCCCGCCAGCGCAGCCGATGACGTCGACGCGACGTTCGTCAGCGCGCCGGCGCCGTCCCGCGACCAGGCGCGGTTCCTGCCCACGACCGCCAGCCCGCTGGTGGGCACGTCGGCCACACTGGCAAGCGCATGGGGTGGCTACGACGACGCCGCGCGCACGCCGCTGTTCGGCGTCAGCACCGAGGTTCGCCTGGTGCCGCGTCTGGCGCTGGTGGGCGGCGTCTCCTACGGCAACGCTGCCGCCGCCGACGCGGGGCTGCGCCCGCAGGTCGGGGCGCGGTTCCAGTACCTGCGCCAGCCGGAGTCTGGCGTCGACGCCGCGGTGTCGCTGCTCTACCGCGGGGATCGCTTCATCTCGGAGGACGGGCTGTTCCAGGCTGGCCTGGCGTTCGGCCGCAGCTTCGGCGACACCACCGCCGTGCTGAACCTGCTCTTCGCCTCGGACGGGGAGGGCGACGATCACGAGGCGGAGCTGCGCCTGGCCGCGCTTCATCACGTCCATCGCGGCCTGTACCTGGGCGCCGAGGCGAGGTACATGCACGCGGTCGACTCGACCGACCCCCACCGGGCCGCCAACGGCACGCCGTCGACCGAGGCGCTGGCGGGGCCGGTGGTGACGTATGCGCTGGGCAACTGGGCCCTGGTGGCCGAGGGGGGCGTCTCCCGGCGGGTCACGACGACGGCCCAGGTCGGACTGACCACGCTGGGCGGCATCGGCGCCACGTTCTGAGCGCCGGCGGCCGGAAGCGCCGGGCCTACCAGTCGCCGTCCGCCGACCTGGCCCGTGGCTTGTGAGGGCGCGCGATCACCGTTAGAAACGGGCCCCAACATGTCTCCCCGTATTCAGGTGGCGCTCGCGCTGGTCTTCTTCCTCGGGGCGGGGGCATGCGCCGAGAAGAAGCGCACCGAGATCGTGGTGGGACTGGCCACCGATCTGGCCGCGCCGACGCCGCTTTATCAGGTCAGCCTGCAGGTCACGCGCCTTCCGGACGGCATCCCCCTGGGCCAGGCCACCAGCTATCCCATCTCGGGCATCAGTAACACCGTCTACGAGCTGCCCGGCACCTACGGTATCTACTCGGAATCGGGCGCGGCGGACCGGGTGCGCGTCGTGCTGACGGCCACCGACGATCAGGCGCGCACGCTGGTGGTCCGGTCGGCCGTGTTCAATCTGGTGCCCGAGAAGACGCTGTTCGTTCGGCTGGGGGTGATCTCGGCCTGCCAGGGCATGACGGATTGTGGCGCGGGCATGACCTGCATCGAGGGGCGGTGCGCCTCGGAAAAGATCGACAGCGGTCGCTTGCCCGACTACCACCCTGGCCTGGAGAGCACGGTCGAGTGCGCCAGCAGCACCACCTTCGTCGACACCAGCACGAAGAAGCCGCTGACGCAGACGGCGGCCACCTGCGCCAGCGGCACCTGCGCGGAAGGCATCTGTCTGTCACCGGCCGGATCCGGCGGTGCCGGTGGTGCGCCGGTCGGCCAGGGGGGCGGCGCGGGTCGAGCCGCGGGGGGAGAAGGCGGCCCGGGCGGCGCCGGAGGCCTGGGCGGCGCGGGCGGTCAGATGGTCGTTACCCGTCCGGCAGACCTGAAGGCGACCTACCAGCTGAACCAGACGTTCGTCGCGGATCAGCCCAGCGCGCCCGCGCTGGTGCCGATCGATCCCCAGGTGACCAGCAGCTTCGTACCGGACACGGTCTTCGGGGTGACGCGGACGGTGTGGGCGTTCAACGGCGCCGCCAGCCCGCCCGACCAACAGGCCGGACTGAACCTGGTCACGCCGGGGCTGGTCAACCCGCAGAGCTACTCCGTGGACATGGTCCTCGAGCTGGCCGGCGGAGACGGTGGCTGGCGCCGCCTGCTGGACGTTCAGGATCGCCAGTCGGACGACGGCTTCTATGTGGACCCGTCGAACAACCTGGACATCTATCGCATCAGCGGTTCGTCGGCGGCGTTCACCACCGGCGCCTATCACCACGTGGCGATGACGGTCGACGGGACGGCGGCCACGCCCATCGTGCGCGCGTACCTGGACGGCGCGCTGCAGTTCAGCTCGCTGACGGCGGAGATGGACCTGGACGCCGATCCCGCCAACAACCCGGACCAGGTGCTAGGGCTCTTCCTCGACAACGTCGCGGGCGGTGGCCTGGGCGAATGGTCCGCCGGCCGCATCGCCATCCTTCGCGTCTGGGACGGCGTCCTGACCGACGCGCAGACCGCCGCCCTGGCCGCCAGCCCGTTCGCGGCCCGCTGACGATGTCGCCGAAGCGTCGCGTCCTGTTCTTGCTGTCCAGCTTCACCCAGGGCGGCGCCCAGCGGCATCTGCTGGAGCTGATGCGGTCGCTCGATCCGTCCCGCTTCGAGCTGGCCATCTGCGCCCTGAACCGCACCAATCACTTCGGCGCGGATCTGCCCGCCGGCGAGCCGCGGTACGTGATGGGCGGACCGGTTTACTGGAACCCGGTCGCCTTTGTGAACCTGGTCGGTGCCCTCCGGCGCTTCCAGCCCGACATCCTGCACTGCTACATGAACGACGGGAACCTGTGGGGCCGCCTGGCGTCGCGCCTGTGGCGCCCGCGCGCGGTGCTGACGTCCGTGCACCTGGACGACATGGCGCCCGTCCACCGCTTCTGGGAGCGGCGCCTCCATCCCCTCAGCGATCGCATCGTGGCGCACTCGCGCAGCATCGAGCGCTTCCTGGTCACCGAGCTGGGCGTTCCCGCGCAGAAGGTGACCGTCATCGTGAACGGCGTCGACGTGGCGCGCTTCCGCGCCGTGGACGCCGCCCTGCGCGCGGCCGCGCGCGCCCAGCTGGGCCACGCCCCGGAGCAATTCCTGGCCGTGATGGCGGCGCGCATCGCCGAGCAGAAGAATCAGGATCTGGTGATCGAGGCCGTGGCGGCGCTGCGGGGGCGCGGCATGCTGCCGGAGGGCTTCCGGTTACTGCTGGCCGGGACGATCAGCTCGCACGCGCTGTCCCGCAAGATCGATCGCCTGATCGGGGAGCACCGCCTTGAGCAGCACGTGCTGCGCCTGGGGGCGGTGAAGGACATGCAGTCGCTCTATGCCGCGGCCGACGTGGTGCTCTTGCCCTCGCGCACGGAGGCGTCGCCCATCGCCGCCCTGGAGGCGCTGTCGGTGGGCATCCCCGTGCTGATCAGCGACACCTCCAACACCGATCAGGTGGTGGTGCCGGGGCAGCACGGCTGGCAGGTGCGCGCCAACGATCCGGCCGAGCTCGAGGCGGCGCTGGGGGAGATCCTGACGACCTCCCGGACCGAGCTGGAGCGCCTGGGGCGGGCGGGGCGGGCGCACGTGCAGGCCCACTTCACCAACCAGGCGGTGGCCCAGGCCTTCACCCGGCTCTACGACGAGGTGGCGCCGCCCAGCGGCTGAGTCCCCGACTCAGCCCCGTCCCAGTCGTCGGGCCACGCGCGCTCGCAGGCCGTTGACCAGCCGGCGATCGTCGGGCGACAGGCCCATCCCCAGCAGCGCCAGCGCGTAGACCAGCAGGCCGGTGGCGATGACGGCGGTGACCCGCAGGGCGGTGCTGCCGATCCGTCCCGCGACGGCGTTCTCGGCGAGGAACGCCGCCACCGCCGCCGCCACCGTCTTCAGGATCGAACGGTCGAAGGGGAAGACGCCCTCCAGCACGCGCACCTCGATCATGGCGCCCACCTGCAGCAGCGTCACGCTGCCCAGTGACGCTATGGCCGTGCCCGCCAGCCCCAGCCGCGGGATCAGCAGCAGTCCGGCGGCGATGTTCACCGCCGCGCCGACGACGTTGTTCAGCAGGATCAGCTGCGAGCGACCGCTGGTGACCAGGATCCAGCCGCACAGCCCCAGGCTGGCGTTCACCAGGTGCCCCACCGCCAGGATGGCCAGCGCCGGCGCGCCGTCGCGGAAGTCGGGCCCGTACAGCGCCAGCAGGTCGTGTCGCAGCGCCAGGACCGTCACCGCGATGGGCGCCGCCACCGTGGTGACCCAGCGGCTCATCATGGCCAGGTTCTGCTGCAGGCGATCCCGCTGCCCCAGGTGCAGGGCCTCGGAGAACACCGCCGCCGCGATGCTGTCGAAGACGTAGCGGGTGTTCGAGATGACGCGGGTGATGAACTCGGACGCCGCATAGACGGCGGTGGCGTTCGGTCCCAGGAACACGGTCAGCAGCACGATGTCGGCACGCTGCAGGACCGCGTTCAGCAGCTCGGCCGCGCCCAGCGGCAGCGAGAACCTGGTGAAGCCGGGCAGGCTGGGCGCACGCAGGCCGCGCAGGATCTCTCCCGGCCCGAACAGCCGGCCCACGACGATCAGGGCCAGCACGAACGTGGCCGCGCTGGCCGTCACGTGCGCCAGCGTCAGGTGAGCCAGCGAGCGTCCCAGGACCGCCGCCGCCAGGCCAGCCAGCAGCAGGAAGCTGGGCTCGGCCAGCCCGCGCACGATGAAGTTGGGGCGCGTCACCTTGGCCGCCAGGCTGGCCTGCATCAGCACCCACATCCCGCCCGTGAACACGGCCGCGGGGGCGATGAAGCGCAACCCCTCGGCCAGCGGCGGATCGTGGGCCAGGCGCGCCAGCGGCGTCGCGAAGGCCGCCAGCAGGATGGCGAACGACGTCGACAGCAGCAGGGCCAGGCGCAGGCCGGTGCCCAGCGCCCGCGTCGCCAGCGCGTGCTCGCCGCGCGCGCGGTGACCGGCCACGAAGCGCAGCATGCCCTTGTCGGCGCCGCCCGTCCCCCCGCGCGTCAACATCTCGAGGATGGCCAGGCTGGCCTGGTAACCGCCGAAGACCGCGCGGCCAAACAGGCGCGCCAGCAGGACGTGCGTCACCGTGAGCAGGGCCTGACCGGCCACGGTCAGGACCTGAACGGCCCCGCTGCGGGCCGCGTGCGAGGCGTCCGTTCCGCTGCTTGGTCCCGCCGGCTGTTCCGCGGGCGGGCCGCTCGACTCGTTCACTCGAAGATGATCGACTTGCAGGGGAAATCGAAGCTGATGTCGTTGCTGCTCGGCTTGCGCCAGTTCGTGCAGGCGGTGCCGTTCAGGGTCAGCTCGGTGGCCGACGACATCGACCAGCCATTGGTGGCGTCCTGCGGCACTTCGTTGCCGCCCGGGCAGGTCTTGTCCAGGCACACGTGCGCGGTGGCCAGCTGGTTCAGATCGACCTTGATGGTCTGGCCGTTGATGTTGCCCAGGTCGAACGAGCAGCTCTTCACGCCGGAGAGCGCCTGCATCAGCTGCGTGGCCAGCATGGCCTGATCGGCGGCGTCGGGAGTGTACGGCTTGGTGGGCCCCGCCATCGTCGCGTACGTGCCGACGGTGGTGCCACGCACCTGCGTCTTGCCGGTGGTGGTCAGATCGGCCAGCCAGGGGGCGATGTTCTGGCACTGATCCCAGATCGAGTTCATGTCGCCCCCCTGGGGCAAGGGCATCACGGCGGGCTCGCCCGCGCCGGCGTTCGCGTACGCCTGCAGCGTGCCGGCGGGCAGGTTGTTCAGCTTCGATTGCAGGCCGATGATGATGGTGGTGATGCCCTTCGTGTACAGCGCCTGCAGGCCGCCGATGACGGAGTCGGGCGCGCACAGCACGTTCGAGTCGTCACAGTAGTCGGGCTGGCCGTCGGTCACGAAGACGATGAACTTGCTGCCGGGCGTGGGGTCGGCCAGCAGCTTCGCGCCCAGCATGTCCAGGGGCTGCCGGGTGGGGCTCTCGAACTTCTTGCCTTGCTGGTTCGTGTCCGGCTGGAAGGGCAGCCCGTTGTAAAGCTGGGCGATGGCCGCGTAGTTGTTCAGCGCCGGGTCGATCTGATCGATCATGGGGCACGTTCCCCCGTGCGCGGGATCGGTGCCGGTCAGCGCGGCGAAGCCGAAGCGGACCTGGGCCTGCAGCCCCATGATGACCGGCAGCGCGGCGTCGCGCAGCTTCACCCACGAGGTGTCCGATGGGGTGGGGCAGGAGTTCTCGACGGTGGTGGTGGACTGGCAGTCGAACATGCTGCCCGAGCGATCCACGGCCACGTAGACGGTGGGCGTGGTGGGCGCGAACGTGTAGCTGGCCATCTGACAGGCGGCGTCGGTGACGGCCGCGTCCTGGTTCGATGACATGTCGCCGCCCGAGCCGCTGCTGCCCGCCGAGCCGGTCAGGCCGCCCGTCGCCGGCGCGCCGCCGCTGCTGGCTCCGCCCGTCGCCGTGACAGGCGCGCCGCTGGCGCCGCCTGTCTGGACGGGGGCGCCGCCGCTCGCTGACCCGACCGCCCCGCCCGAACTGCCACCGCTGCCGGCGGCCGCGCCGCCGCTGGCCGTGTTGCCCCCGCTCCCCGTGCCGTTCGTCCCGCCGCTCCCGGTCCCTTTCGCCCCGCCCGAGCCGGCGTCGGACGCGCTCTTGCAGCCCATCCACCCCGCGACCAGGACGGCGGCGAGCATCGGCAAGCGCGGGCGCAGACTAAGCATCGGGGGCCTCCACGAAGGTCTCCCAAATTACCACGGAACCCCGTCCTGACGTCGCGCGGCTGCTACGGACCCAGCGCGCCGGGACTCTCCAGGACGGCGACCAGGGCTTGCAGCAGCCGCGCCCCGATGGCGCCGTCGATCACCCGATGATCGCAGGACAGGGTCAGCGCCATGCGGTGGCCGATGGCGATCGCGCCCTGCCGGACGACCGGTTCCTTGCGGACGCGCCCCACCGCCAGGATGGCGGCCTCGGGCGGGTTGATGATGGCCGCGAAGTGATCGATGCCGTAGGCGCTCAGGTTCGAGACCGAGAACGTGGCCCCGGTCATCTCGTCGGGACGCAGCTGGCGATCCCGGGCCCGTGCCGCCAGCTCGTGCGCCTCGCGCCCGACCTGCGCCAGCGTCTTGCTGTCGGCGTCGCGGATCACCGGGGTGATGACGCCGTCGTCGATGGCGACGGCCATGGCGATGTCGACGCGCGCGTGCCGGATGACGGTGCCGTCGCCGAACGAGGCGTTCGCCTGGGGCACCTTGCGCAGCGCCAGCGCCGCCGCCTTCAGGATCAGATCATTCAGCGAGACCCTGGCTCCGGTGGCCTGCGCCGCGCGGTCGCGGAACGCCAGCGCGGCCTCCACGTCGGCGTCGGCCGTCATGTAGAAGTGCGGGACGCTGGTCTTCGACTCGACGAGCCGGCGCGCGATGGTCTTGCGCACGGGGGACAGCGGCAGGGCCGTGTCGCCCTCGGACAAGGCCGGCGCGCTGGCGGTCGTGGCACCGCGCGGGGGCACGGTCGACTGCGTACGCTCGGGTAGCCGCGACCGCGCCGCGGCGAGCAGGGCCGTCACGTCCTCGCTCGCGTTCCCCACGATCGCGACCGGGCCGCCGACCGGCACCAGCGTCCCCTCGGGCGCCAGCCGCTTCAGCAGAGTGCCCCGGTGCGGGACCTCCCACTCCATCACCGCCTTGTCGGTCTCCACCTCGGCCAGAACGTCGCCGGCGTTCACCGTGTCCCCCTCGCTCTTTCGCCAGCGCCGCAGCACGCCCTCGTGCATGGTCTGCGAGAGGGCGGGCATGTCGATGATTTCAGCCATGATTCGGGGGGGGTGCGGTGCGACACGGCGTCGCGATGGGGTGGGGAGGCCTGCCGGGACGACAGGGCCCGCCGGAGCGCCCCCAGAGGGTATCGGTCAAAGTTGACCGGATTGTAACGGCGATGCCAGCACCCCCGCCTCAATCCTTGGCCCGATCCCGCCGATGCCTGACCTCTGATGAGCGCATCGGTGAGCTTACAGTTGCAGGGACTCGGACAGGGTGTCGACGGTGCCGGCAGGACGGACGGGGCGGCGGCGTCCCGGGGCGCGGTCCTGCTGGTCGATGACGAGCCCACCATCACCCGCTCGTACGCGCGGAACCTCCGCTCGGCCGGGTACATCGTCGAGACGGCCCAGGATGGCGCCGAGGCGGTCGCCCGCTTCGGGGAGCGCTTCTTCGACGTCATCGTCAGCGACATCTCGATGCCCGGCATGGGCGGCCTGGCGATGCTGCGCGAGATCCGCGAGCGCGATCTGGACGTGCCGGTGATCATCATGACGGGCGGTCCCGCCGTGCAGAGCGCGATCGAGGCCATCGAGTACGGGGCCTTGCGCTACTTCGTGAAGCCCATCGCGGCGGCCCAGCTGGAGGAGGCGGTGTCGCGCGCGGTGCGTCTGCACCAGATGGCGCGCGTGCGGCGCGAGGCGCTGGAGCTGTATCGCGCGGGCGGCAGCCCGCTGGGCGATCGGGCCGGCCTCGAGGCGCGGTTCTCGCGCGCCCTGGACAACGTCTGGATCGCCTATCAGCCGATCGTGTCCTGGTCGGCGCGCTCGCTGTTCGCCTACGAGGCGCTGGTGCGCAGCGAGGAGCCGACAATGCGGGGCCCGGGCGAGCTGTTCGCGGCGGCCGAGCGGCTGGGGCGGCTGCACGACCTGGGACGGGTCATCCGGTCGCGCGTGGCCCAGACCATTCGCGAGGTGCCGTTCGATCCGCTGGTGTTCGTCAACGTTCACACCGACGACCTGCAGGACGCCACGTTGTTCGCGGCCGACTCGCCGCTGGCGCCCTTCGCCTCGCGGGTGGTCCTGGAGATCACCGAGCGCGCGGCGCTGGACCAGGTGAAGGATCTGATGGCGCGCATGGAGCAGCTTCGCAAGATGGGCTATCGCATCGCCGTCGACGATCTGGGCGCCGGGTACGCCGGTCTGACCAGCTTCGCGCAGCTGGAGCCCGAGGTGGTGAAGGTCGACATGTCCCTGGTGCGCGGCGTGGACGCCTCACCGACCAAGCAGAAGCTGCTGGGATCGATCATCGGCCTGTGCCACGACCTCGACATCCAGATCATCGCCGAGGGGATCGAGACCGAGGCCGAGCGCGACACGGTGGTGCGCCTGGGCGGCGACCTGTGCCAGGGCTACCTGTTCGCCCGCCCCGGCCGGCCGTTCCCCACCGCAGCGCTCTAGCCTCGCCAGCGGCGCCGAAGCGGCCCGGTCACTTGACGGGCGAGCCGGTGGCGCGCTGAAGCGCCGCCACGGCCACGTTCAGATCGAAGACCGCCTGCAGGTACCGGGCGCGCATGGCGAAGAAGTTCGTCAGCGCGTCGGAGAAGTCGCGCGTCTCGGCGATGCCGATGGCGAAGTTCTGCGACACCGCGGTGATCCACGCCTTGCCGGCCTTCTCCCCCTTGTGCACCACCTCGACCCGCTCCGCCGCCTCCGTCACCTCCGAGTGGGCCTTGCGAACCTCGAGCGCGATGCCACCCATCGCCTCCTGCCGCCGCAGGTCGGTCTCCTCGACCTCGACGCGCATGCGATCGGCGCGCGCCAGCTTGGGGCCGAGATCGAGCGGCATGCGCAGCGTCGCGACGAGACCGCCGCTGAACGTGTTGAACGGGTTGTTGAAGTACGCGTTGTCGGGGCTCTGGATGACGGGCGCCGTCGAGTAGGTGCCGGTCAGCACCAGCGCCAGATCGGGGTATTCGCGGCGGCGCTCCAGCAGGGCCAGGGCGTTCTTGGCCTTCACCGCGAACTCCAGCGCGCGCACCTCGGGGCGATTCTGCTGCGCCGATTGCTCGTAGAAGGTGACGGGCCGGGCCGTGACCTCGACCGGCTCGAAGGGAGCGTCGTCGACTTCGATCTCGCTGGGCGCCTCCGAGCCGAGCAGCGTGCGCAGCCCCGAGATGGCCAGCGAGGCCAGACGCTTCGTCTCCAGGATGCGGGCGTCCAGCTCGGCGCGCACCGTGCGCAGGCGCAACCGATCGGTGACGGTGGCGCTGCCGGAGCCGCTGGCCAGCTGATCCTCGATCTTCTTCTGCGCGGAATCGACGTAGCCGCTGCCCTCGTCCAGGGCGTCCAGCAGATCGCGCGCCAGCTTCACGCCCCAGTACGCCTTGGTGACGTTCAGGTCGACGTCGTAGACGGTGGCCAGCTGCTTCTGGCGCAGGGCCGACGCGCCGGCCTCGGCGGCCGCGGTGCCCGCGGAGATCTTGCCGAAGTCCCACAGCGGCTGGATCAGCTTCAGGTCGGAGCGGAACCAGACGCCCTTCAGGTTGGTGATGTAGCTCGTGAAGTTGTGCGTCGGGTTGATGTTCGTGGTCAGGCAGTGCTCGCCATCGGCGGGCGCCTGGGGATCGGTTCCCGGCGTCACGCAGTGGATGTCGGGCACGGCCGTGACGAAGGACGTCAGGTCGCCCGACGGCAGCCAGTTCCGCTTCGCCTCGACCGCCTGCAGCTCCATCGCCTGGGCCGCCACGGTCCCCGCGTGGAGGCCCGGGTTCCCCTTGTGCGCCATGTCGAGCAGCTCGGCCAGCGTGTAGGGCTTGGCCAGCCCCGGGTGCGCGCTCGCGAGCAGCGCGGAAGCGGCGCTCGCGATACCAATCACCGTTCGACGCAACATAGCGGCAATTGAGTACCACGCCTTCCCCCGGCGTGACCACCCGCTTCGCCCTGCATTTCCGACCCTCAGCGACGAATTGACCGACCCTGCCGCCCATGGTTCCGTGAGAACATGGCCAAACCTCATACCCCTCGTGCGTCGCGCGTCGAGACGGTGCAACTGGTCCTACCTGGTCTCACCAACACCCACGGCACGATCTTCGGCGGCATCCTGATGCAGTGGATCGACATCGCCGCCGGCATCTCGGCCGGCAGACACGCGGGGGGGCCCGTGGTAACCGCCTCGATGGATCGGCTGCACTTCATCACGCCGGTCAACCTGGGCGAGATCGTGACGTTGCAGGCGCAGGTCAACTTCGCGGCCCACACCTCGATGGAGGTCGGCGTGCGGGTGCTGGCCGAGACGCAGCCGGGCGGGGCGCGCCGTCAGGCGACGCGCGCCTACCTGACGTTCGTGGCCGTCGACGACGCGGGCAGGCCCCGGCCCGTGCCACCGCTGAAGACGGAGACCGCCGATGAGAAGCGCCGCTTCGCGGACGCGTCCCACCGGCGCGCCGAGCGTTTGCGCGAACGGCGCGCTATGGAGAAGCGCCATGGCCGAAAGTGACGATTCGCGGGAAGTGGACGGCGCCGCCCTGAGGGCATTGAAGACCGATGCGGCGCTGGTGGCGCCGCTGGGCAAGGATGTGGTGCTGGCGCGCGGCGAGGACCGCGTCCGGTTCCTGAACGGCGTGGTCACGGGGAACGTGGCCGGCACCCCCGTCGGTGGCGGCACGCACGCGCTGCTGCTGACGCCCAAGGCGCATGTGCTGGCCGAGATGCGAATGTTCGTGCGCGCCAGCGATCTCTTGATCTTCGCTGCCGCGGGCGAAGGGGCGCGGACGGCCGAAGCCCTGGCGCGCTACGCCGTCATGGACGACTTCACGGCCGAGGCGGTGCCAGGGTGGCATGCGCTGGCGCTGCTGGGACCGGGGGCAGCGGCCAGGCTGGACGCGCTGGGCCTGCCAGCCTCCACGCTGGGTGCGGGCCCCCCGTGGTCGCACGTCGAGGCGGGTCCGCTGTGGCTGGCGCGGGTGACCCACCTGGGCACGGACGGCTTCTGGGTCGCCGGGGCCGGGGCCGAGGTGGGACGGCTGGCTGAGGCGCTGGCTGCGGCCGGCGCGCCCCTGCTGTCGCCCGCCACCGCCGAGGCGGCGCGCGTGGCCGCCGGCGAACCGCTGTGGGGCCGGGAGATCACCGACGAGTACTTTCCCATGGAGATCGGGCTGGGCGACGCCATCGATTACAAGAAGGGCTGCTTCCTGGGGCAGGAGCCGATCGTGCGCATCCGCGACCGGGGCCACACGAACTGGCGGCTGGCGCGCGTCGAGCTGCCCGCCGGGGCGGCGGTGGCGCCCGGCGACCGCCTGGAGACGGACGAGAAGCCCAAGGCCGGCAAGCTGACCAGCGTGGCTGCGGTCGGGCAGGGGTCGGCGGCAGCGCTGGGCGTGGTGCATGTCAGCGTCCCCGCCGGTGCCCGGGTCCGCATCGCCGGCGGACAGGGCGTCGTCGAGGGGATCGTCCGCGACGCCGCCGGTCCGACCTGACGACCGCGCGCCGGCGCGCGCAACTTGACACCCTCGACGTGATCCGATTATGTCCCCGCGCATGGGCAGGCACGACAACCGACTCTCGATGAAGATGCGCCGCAAGAAGCGGCAGACCAAGCTGAAGGCGCGCCTGAAGCGCAAGTCCGGCGAGAAGCGCGCCGCGCGTACGGCGCCGGCCGCCGGCAAGTCGCGCGCGAAGAAGACCGCTCCCAAAGAGTAAGGCAAGCCCTCGTGCCGGACGTGCGCGAGGCAAATCACACGGCGGCGCCGCGGGCGGCGGACGCACCGACGGCGTTGATGCGGCAGTACCTCGACGTGAAGGCGAGGTACCCGGACGCGATCCTGTTCTTTCGTCTCGGGGACTTCTACGAGATGTTCTACGAGGATGCCGTCTATGTCGCGGGCGCGCTGAACCTGACGCTGACGTCGCGGGACAAGGGCAAGGAGGATCCCGTGCCGATGTGCGGGATCCCCTACCACGCCGCGCGTGGGTACCTGGCCCGGCTGACCGAGCTGGGGCACCGGGTGGCCATCTGCGAGCAGATGGAGGACCCGCGCGCCGCCCGTGGCATCGTGCGCCGCGACGTGGTTCGGGTGGTCACGCCGGGCGTGATCCTGGACGAGGAGTCCCTGGATCCACGGCGGCCTTGTTACGTGGCCGCCGTGGCGGGCGACGCGCGCCGGGGCTGGGGCCTGGCCTTCCTGGACGTCACCACCGGTAGCTTTCGCGCCACCGAGGCGGCCACCGTCGAGGCCCTGTGTGACGAGCTGGCGCGTGCCGAGCCGAGCGAGTTGCTGGTGCGGCAGAGCGATCGCGACCTGGGCGCCGCCATCAGGCGCGCCTACCCGCGGCTGCCCCAGACCGAGCTGAAGACGACGGACGGCCCGGAGGCGGCGCTGAAGGGCCTGCAGACGGCGCTGGGCACCGCCTGGGACCCGGCGCTGCCCACGCGCAGCCCGGTCGCGACGGAGGCGGCGTCGATCGTGCTGCGTTACGCGCGCGACACGCAGCCGACCGCGCCGCTGCCGATCACGGCGCTGGAGGTGTTCCGGCCGGCCGAGTCGCTGATCATCGACTATCAGGCGCGCGCCCACCTGGAGCTGACGGAGACGTTGCTCGATCGGCGGCGCGCCGGTTCGCTGCTGGACGGGCTGGATCAGACGCGTTCGGCGATGGGGGGACGGCTGCTGCGCCGCTGGCTGTTGTTTCCCCTGGTCGACGTGGCGGCCATCCGGCGGCGCCACGACGCGGTCGAGCGCCTGGTGGCGGCGCACGGCGCCCGGGACGCCGCGCGCCAGGCCCTGTCGCACATCGGCGACCTCGAGCGGCTGACGGGCCGGGCCCGCCTGGGCGTGGCCACACCGCGAGACCTGGCGGCGCTGGGGGCCGGGCTGTCGCAGCTGCCGGCCCTGGCCGAGGCCCTACGCGGCGCCGCCGAGAGCGAGATCGCTGCCAGCGACCCGGAGAACCTGGCGGCGCTGGGCGACGATCTGGCCCAGGACATCGCCGCGCGCCTGCGCGAGACCCTGCGCGACGACGCGCCCGCCGCCACGAAGGAAGGGGGCTTCGTCCGGCCGGGGGTGTCGGCTGAGCTCGACGAGCTGCAGGCCATCGCCAGCGGCGGCCGCGACGGCCTGAGCGCCATCGAGCAACGGGAACGCGAGCGGACGGGGATCTCGTCGCTGAAGATCAAGTCGAACAGCGTGTTCGGCTTCTACATCGAGGTGACGCGCTCGCACCTGGGCCGCGTGCCCGAGGAGTATGTCCGCAAGCAGACGGTGGCCAACGCCGAGCGCTTCGTCACCGCCGAGCTGGGCGAGTACGAGGCGAAGATCCTGAACGCCGACGAGCGGCGGATCGCGCTGGAGCTGGCGATCTTCACGGCCCTGCGCGACGAGGTCGCCGAGGCGGCGCCGCGCCTGCTGGCCCTGGCGGCGCGCGTGGCGTCGGTGGACGTGCTGGGCGCGCTGGCCGAGGTGGCCCATCGTGGAGGCTACTGCCGCCCCGAGGTCGACGACGGCGGCCTCATCGACATCTGCGACGGGCGCCACCCGGTCGTGGAGCGGCTGTCGGCGGCGGGGGGGTTCGTACCCAACGACATCCGCCTGGATCCCGAGCAAGAGCAGCTGCTGATCGTCACCGGACCGAACATGGCGGGGAAGTCGACGCTGATCCGGCAGGTGGCGCTGACGGTGCTGCTGGCGCAGATGGGCAGCTTCGTGCCGGCGCGGGTGGCCCGCGTGGGCGTGTGCGATCGCGTGTTCACCCGGGTGGGGGCGGGCGACGATCTGGCTCGCGGCGAATCCACGTTCCTGGTCGAGATGCGGGAGACCGCCCACATCCTGCGCTACGCCACGGCGCGCAGCCTGATCATCCTCGACGAGATCGGACGG